>Ga0182027_10000188_pt1 | contig 102127 bp, 85 predicted proteins | sample 712E1DmetaG_FD_121300 | JGI IMG/M metagenome (GOLD analysis project Ga0182027, IMG submission 121300) | Permafrost microbial communities from Stordalen Mire, Sweden - 712E1D metaG (Illumina Assembly) | ecosystem: Environmental > Terrestrial > Soil > Wetlands > Permafrost | place: Sweden...
CGCCCGTACTTCTCGAACCCCGTCTGCGCCGCCAGAGTTTGTTGTCGCACTCGCCTTTTCACCTCGACTTACACCTTATACGCACACCCTGTGGATCGGAGAGTTCTTCAGAGGTTCCCTAGAATGCAAAGGGCAATTAATCCGGATCCAGATACAAATCCGGCTCCTTCCCATTTGAACAGCTTATATTCGGGCGGGAAAGCTTATAGCCCACAACTCAGGACGGCTGCCGCGCGATTTCTACTGGCAATACCGGGCCCGTCCCGATGGATGCCGCCGATTCAGCGGCGATGTTCCTCACGAAGTCGACTAGAACGGGCAGGGCTTGCGCCACGCTAGGCGAAAGCTCCTCTCCGAGGTCGAAACATTCGCCGCACACGGAAATTTCAAACGCCTGCGGCCGTATGCCATAGAGCTCCCAGCACAGAAACAGGAGAATCTCGGGCGTCAGTTGGTGGGTAAAGGGGGCTTCGGAGCGGTGGGAGCTGACCGGCGTGCAGCGAATGTGTCCCGGCCGGCCCTGCCGTCCAGCATCGATGAGCAATATCAGTTCGGCGTGGCTTATGGTTTCGGCTAGCTCGGGAGTGAGTTGGTGGAGCGCGAGAACCTCAGCGTCGCCCGCAGGCAGCACGCGAGACAATTCTCCCGCCGCATGAATCCCCAGCCCATCGTCGGAACGAAATCGATTGCCGTAGCCGATGATGAGAGTCCTTGCCATCAGGCCGGTCTCACGGGGTCGCAATCTCGTCCAGTAACTCGCCGTTCGCGCCCATCAATTGAACCCGCAGAGCAATTTCGCCTAAGGCGTGCGTGGAGCAACTTAAACAGGGATCGTAAGCCCTCACCACCGCCGAGACCCGGTTCAACATGCCTTCCTGCAGCTTGTTGCCGTCGATGAAATGCTCACTGACCTGCTGGATGCCGCGGCCCATGGCGAGATTGTTGTGTCCGGTCGCTACTATGAGGTTCGCCCAAATGATGCCGCCTTGCTCATTCACTTTGTAGTGGTGGATCAAAGTGCCCCGCGGCGCCTCGATCATTCCCACGCCCTCCAGGGAATTGACGCCTCCGGTTGCGCGAACGTGCTTATCGAGAATTTGCGGATCGGCCAACAACAGCTCGATCTTCTCCAGCGCGTGCACGATCTCAATCAGACGCGCATAGTGGTAGAGAAACGCACTGTGCGCCGGTGACCCAAAGCGCTGGTGGAATTCCGCGAATTCAGCGTCTGCCTTGGACGTGCCGCACTGATCGGCCGCATTGATTCTCCCCAGCGGACCAACCCGATACGCGCCTTCGGGAAATCCCTGCGGCTTGAAATACGGGGCCTTCAAGTAAGACTCGCGAAGGCTTGCCTCGCCGATCCAATCCGCGTAGTCCTCGGGAGCGATTTGATCCTCGACGATTTCTCCGCTCGCGGCGCGGAACCGCAACCCACCATCGTAAAACTGCAAATTTCCTTTTCGGTCGACGAGTCCGGCATACATGGTCGGCGCCGAACCGAAGAATTCGATCTCATCCTTATAGTTATCGATCGCTTTCTTGAAGAATTGAATGGTGCGGTCCGCAATCACCTTGGCCGACGGCAGGTCGGACAGAATGCGATCGCGCACCTGGCCGGACAGGGGACTATTCACGCCTCCGGGCACGATCCACGAGGGATGGACTCTTTCCTGGGCCAGGCCCTCAATAATCTGCAGTCCAAACTTGCGCAACTCGATGCCATCGCGCGCCAGCTCGGGATGCGTCGCAATCACGCCGAGCACGTTCCTCGTCGCCATGTCGGAGTCCATACCCAGAAGCAAATCCGGCGACGACAAATAAAAGAAACTCAAGGCATGGGACTGCACCATCTGGGCGCAGTGCACCAGTTCGCGGAGCTTCTTCGCGGCGGGCGGGATGCGCACCGCCAGGATCGCGTCGCAAGCCTTGGACGAAGCCAGCAGGTGGCTGATGGGACAGATCCCGCATATGCGCGCAGTGATGCCGGGCATCTCGTAAAACGGACGCCCCTCGGTGAACTTCTCGAACCCACGCACCTGGGTCACATGGAATTCGGTGCCGGCGACTCGGCCGTTGTCGTCCAACTGAATGACGATCTTCGCGTGTCCTTCGATACGTGTCACCGGATCGATTGTGATGCGTTTCATCGGACGCTCCTTATCCGAACTTCACCGCGAGGCCGGTTTCGCGCTTTCTCCCGTCCACCAGATCGGAAATCACGGTGGCGATTGTCTTCGCGGGTGGTGGACATCCGGGCAGGCATATATCCACTTTCACAAACTCCCGCAGCGGCCGCGCCTGCTTCAACAGCGCAGGCACGCCGTCCGTCGGGACAATTTTGCCCTCCTGCGCACCCTCTACATAAATCCGCTGCAGCAGTTTGTTCACGGGGATGGAATTCCGCATGGCGGGCACATTCCCGGTGACCGCGCAATCGCCGAGTGAGATGAGCAGGTGCGTCCGCTGCCGGATCTTCTGCAGCTTGTTGAGGTCGTCCTGTGAACTCACCGCGCCCTCGACCAGCGTCACATCCACTCCTTCGGGGAACTCCTGCGTATCGACCAGCGGCCCGTAGACCAAGTCGATCTTCTGTGCCAGGGAGATGATTGCGGCATCCATGTCGAGCAGCGACATGTGGCAACCGGAGCAACCGTCCAGCCAAACCGTCGCCACCTTCACCTTCTTCATACCTGCACCTCTCTGCGGTGTACGAGCGCGCTGATCTTGTCGTTCTTTTTGACCATCTCCTCCACCGCCCAGCCTTTCTCGGCCAGCGCCCCCGTGGGGCAAGCCTGTACGCACTTTCCGCAACTGGTGCAACCACGGGATTCGCCCCACTTCTGATTCAGGTCACTCACAATCCTGGAGTGGATCCCGCGCGAGGTGACTTCCCACACGTGCGCTCCCTCCAGTTCCGCGCATACGCGTACGCAGCGTGTGCACAGGATGCAGCGATTATGGTCGAGCACAAAGCGTGGATGGGAGAGATCCACTCCCAGCTTGGGGTAGTTGTACACGAAGCGCACCGTGCTGATTCCCATCGCGCTCGCCATCGACTGCAACTCGCAATGGCCATTGGAGACACAGACAGCGCAGACGTGGTTCCGCTCCACCAGCAACAATTCGAGAGAAATGCGGCGGTCTTGTGTGAGTCTTTTGGAAGTCGTGGTGACCGACATGCCGTCCTGAATGGGGGTGGTGCACGCGGGGAAGAGCCGGTCGGTTCCCGAGACCTCGACAATGCAAAGGCGGCACGCTCCGACCGGCGTCAGTCCTTCCAGATCGCAAAGCGTCGGAATGTACTTGCCATTCGCCTTCGCGGCCTGAAGGATGGTCTGACCCTCCACGGCGCTGATCAGTTCGCCATCGATTCGGATTGACAGTTTCTTTTGCGGCAAAGGCTCGCTCCTTCCTAGCTGACGTCCCTAACTCACGTTCGCGACGGTTACATCGCAGCGCAGACAACGGCAAGACTCATCCAGCGCTTCCTCATGCGTGAATCCGGTGAACACCTCGGCATTCGACCGTACTCGCGCATTCGCGGCCAGGATATGGCCGTCATGACGATGATTTGGGCTCGGTTCTTCGGGCACTTCCTTCCCGTACGCGATCTCGGGAAAGATCTTGGCCCAGCGGTTCGTTTCCATCAGTTGCAGATCGATGTTGCGGGCCGCCTGTTTGCCGTAAGCCATCGCGTTCGATACGTTCGACGCGCCCGTAATGACGTCCCCGCCGGCGTAGAACCGCGGGCGGCTGGTTTCCAGCGTGAAGCGATTGACTTCAATCGTCCCGCTTTCCTTCAGACTCAATCCCGACGCGCGGGCAAAATCCAAGTCCACGCTCTCGCCCACCGCGAAGATGACCGCATCGCACTCGTAGCGCCGGATGTCGTCGGTCGAAATCGGTTTTCTTCGCCCCGACGCATCGTATTCGCCCAGCCGTGTCTTCACGATCTCAATCGACTTCACCTTGCCGGTGGCGTCGCCAATCACCCGGTGAGGCGCGGCCAGGAACACGAACTTCGCGCCCTCGTCCTTGGCCGCTTTGGTTTCTTCTTCGATCGCCGGCATGTCTTTGCGCTCGCGACGGTAAAACACGGTGACCTCGGCCCCTTTGCGCAGGGCCGTGCGAGCCGAATCGATGGCGGCGTTTCCTCCGCCGATAATTGCCACTTTGTTGCCAATCGGCACATCTTCTCCCTTGGCAATCGCTTCCAGGAAAATCAGTGCGGGATACACTCCCTTCAGTTCAGTACCCGGCTGATAGACCCAGGATTCCTTCCACGTTCCTATGGAAAGGAAAACAGCATCGAATCGATCGTCGAGATCGTTCAGAGGAATGTCGAAGCCGATCCGCGTGTTGAAAATAAACTTCACCCCCAGCCGCTCGATCAAATCGACTTCACGGTGGAGCGCGTTCTTGGGCAGCCGATATTCTGGCAATGCGAAACGCAACATGCCGCCGGCTTCAGCCTTGGCGTCATACACGGTAACGTCGTGGCCGAGCATGGCCAAATAGAATGAGGCCGTCAGACCAGCAGGACCCGCACCGGCAATCGCAATTTTCCGTCCCGTATGTTCCAGTCTGCGCGCCAGAATGCGCTGCACCATGCCTTCATAACCATCGGAGAGCAGGATCGCGTCCGCGATGAAGCGGTGCACTTCCCGCATGTTCACCGGCTCGTCCATCGTCTGACGGCGGCAGCGCGTATCGCACGGATGCTGGCACACCCGCCCGGTCGATGACGGCAGCGGGTTGTCCATGATCACCGCTTCAAACGCGTCCTCCAGCCGATGCTCTTTGTACAACTGCAGGAAGCGCGGAATGTTCATGTGCAGCGGACAACTGTTCTCGCAGGGCGAAAGCGCAAGCTCTTCGCACACGCCGGCCTGGCATCGCCGCGACACAATGTGGTCCTCGAACTCGGTGCGGAAGTGGCGCAGCGTGGTCAGCACCGGATTCGGCGCCGTCTGTCCCAAGCCGCACAGCGAGCACTCGCGTATGTAACGGCTCAGCTCATCAAGCAACTCCAGGTGATGCATCGTGCCCGCGCCTTCGGTCACGCGATTCAGAATCCGCAGGGACTTATTCAATCCCACCCGGCAAGGAATGCATTTGCCGCACGACTCGGAATGCGTGAACTCGACGAAGTATCGCGCCACGTCCACCATGCAGTTGTCTTCGTCCATCACAACCATGCCGCCCGATCCCATGATCGAGCCCAACTGCGTCAGGCTTTCGTAGTCCACCGGGGTATCGAACATCTCGTGCGGAATGCATCCGCCCGAGGGGCCGCCGGTTTGCACCGCCTTGATCTGGCGCCCACCGATGCCGCCTTCGCCGATGTCATAAATAAACGTCTTGAGCGGCGTGCCCAGCGGCATCTCGACCAGGCCGGTGCTCGCAACTTTGCCCACCAGTGAAAATACTTTTGTGCCCGAGCTCTTCGGACTCCCGGTCTCGCTGAACCAAGCCGGGCCTTTGGTCACGATGGGCGCGACGTTATACCAGGTCTCGACATTGTTGATGTTAGTCGGATATCCCCACAGGCCCTTTTGCGCCGGGAACGGGGGACGCGGGCGCGGCCGCCCCGCCTGGCCTTCGAGCGATGCGATCAACGCCGTCTCTTCACCGCAGACAAACGCTCCCGCGCCTTCCACCAGTTCGATGTCAAACTTGAATCCGCGGCCAAGAATGTTTTCTCCGAGCAGCCCATATTCACGGGCCTGCTCGATGGCGCGGCTCAGGCGGTGCACAGCCAGCGGATATTCGGCGCGTATGTACACGATCCCTTCATTCGCGCCCATCACGTAGCCGCCGATAATCATGCCCTCCAGCAGCGAATGCGGATCGCTCTCGATCTCGTTCCGGTTCATGTAGGCGCCGGGGTCGCCTTCGTCCGCGTTGCAGATGATGTATTTGTGATCGGCCTTGGCCTTGGCCATGAACTCCCACTTGTTGCCGGTTAAATAGCCCGCTCCACCGCGTCCGCGCAGCTTCGACGCTTTCATCTGCTCGATAACGTTCTCAGGCCGGCCGTCGATCAGCACCTTGTACAGTGCCTGGTACCCGCCGATCGCGATGTATTCCTCAATGTCGTCAGGATTGATGAAACCGCAATTTCGCAGGACGATCTTTTTCTGGCCTTTGAAGAAAGGAACGTCGCTCCACAGCGGAATCTCCGGATAGCCGCGTCCGTACTTTACGGACGCCGTAATGTGATCCCACTCTTCGACCTTGCAGTAGATAAGATCCGGCGGAAGATTCCCGGTAGAGACATCATGCAGAATGCGGTCGGCATCGTTCGCCTGTACTCGATGCAAGAGCACCAGCGGAAGGCCGGGCAGCCGCAGGTTCGCCAGCGGCTCCTGGAAACAGGCGCCAAAGCATCCCACGCCTGCCAGCACGACATTGATGCCGCTGCGGTCGATGGCTTCCGCGAACGCGTGATAGAGGCCTTCCGCGCCATTGCCTCTGCCGCATGTGCCCATCCCAATCGCAATTCGGGGCACGGCTGGAACCAGTTTCGCCAGGCCCGCTTCTCGCACGGCACTGAAAGCGCCAATGTCCTGAATTCGAGGCATCAGTAACTCTCCCGCTCAACGGTGCGAATCTCTCGTTGCAGAGTACGTTCGTTCACATGTCCGCAAATGCGGTGGTTAACCTCGACCACCGGCGCCAAGGCGCATTGCCCGAAGCAAGCCACGGTGCGAACCGTGAATTTGTGGTCGGGCGTCGTCATCAGAGTCTTGTCCTCTTCGCTGGTTTCGCTGGCATCCTCCAGCCCCAATCCGAGTTCCAGACGAACGCTCTGTAACAGGTTGCGCGAACCTCGCGTGTGGCAGGCCGTTCCACGGCAAATGCAGATGGTGTTGTCTCCCTGCGGCTGCAGATTGAACAGCGCATAGAACGTGACTACGCTGTAGATGCGCGAGAGAGGAATCTTCGTCTGCGCCGCAATATACTCCAGCGTTTCGAGAGGAAGATATTTGTTGGGGTGGTGTTCCTGAACGGATTCGAGGATGCCGAGCAGGGCCCCCGGGCGACCCGTTCGGCTGACGACGACCTGATCGATGTAAGCCCGCTCACCCGCGTTGAGATGTTCCTGAGACGGTGCGTGCATGGCGCTCCTTTCGCAGAACCAGCACTCTTGCCAAAAGCAACTGCCATGTGCGCATCAGAAACGCACACTTTCAGTCTGGATACTAAAGGAGACGTCCGGAAACTCGCCGTGATTCGGGTCACCTGGGATGGTGACGCGTAGACAGGAGAGATGCTGCAAGATTTTGTTGGCAAACGCGGCGAAAACCGGGAGAAAGCCCGCTCTTTCGCGGTCGGGCGGCCCACCACCACTTCCCGCTCATTGCTCCGACCCGAGGTTTGTGTTAATTTCGCCCCTCATGAGGGCGCTCCTTTCAAAACTCGGGTTCGGCTCAACCAGGGAAGGGGTTCCCGAAATCGTCCAGGGCGAAAGCCCCGCGCTCCAGGGCGCTGACCTGGCGGTTGCCTATTTTTCTTCGCGTGTTGGAGGCGATTTCCACGACTTCCTTCGCGTCAGCCCGCACCGTTTCCTTTTCGGATTGCTCGATGTTGCTGGCAAACGCGAAACGAGCGGCCCCGTGCTGCAAGCCGCGCAGGCTTGTTTCCGCGCGTCGGGCGAGCAACTCTTCGCCGTCGCCGAACTGAACGAATCGGACGCCATGATCGAGCTATCACGCCGTCTGAATCTCGAGATCATGCGCGCGGCCGGAGGCGTGCGCAGTTGCCCCGCTTTCGCCGGTTGCTACAACGAAGAACTGGGCACGGTGTGCTACGTGAATGCAGGCCACACCCCCGGCCTGCTGCGCGATGACGCCAGCCTCGTCGAATTGCCCGCCACCGGCCTGCCGCTCGGGCTGTTTTCGCTCGCCCCGACCGATGCCCGCATCGTCGGCCTGGGACCAAAGGCTTCGCTGGCGGTGGTCTCCCGCGGAGTCGTAGAGGCCGAGTCGAAGCACGCGGAATTTGGTCTGGAGGGAGTCAAGAGCGTCTTGCAGGCCGGACCTTCCTCGGCCAAAGACCTCTCCCAGAACATCCTGCAACGCGTGCAGAATTTCATGCACATGGCTCCGAACCACAACGACGTGACCGCGCTCACGCTCACACGAGGAAATTAGCCCGCCAACCCGCCCGCTCAATTGGCCTCCGCGCTGTTCGCGGGCGTAAAATAGAAAAACAATTTTCACCCGGGATCTACCCCAGGTTTCTAGAGAGCCCTTAATGAAGAAGAAGACCAGATTTCCCTTGCTGTTGGCTGCTGGATACGCGCTGTTGCTCCCCTCTCTTTGGGCGGCCGATACTGTGGTCGAAGAGATTATCGCCCGCGTAAACAATGAGATCATCACGCGCACGGAATACGTTCGCAGCCGCGATCAAGTCAAGCAAGATGTGCAGCAGCAGGACGCGGCTAACGCCGAGCGCATTTTCACCGAGAAGCAGCGCGACGTTCTGCGCGATCTGATTGACCAGCAACTCCTGCTGCAAAAAGGCAAAGATCTTGGCATCACCGGCGACACCGAACTCATCAAGCGCCTCGACGAAATGCGCAAGCAGATGAATCTCGAATCCATGGAGGATCTGGAGAAGGCGGCGGAGGCGCAGGGAGCTTCGTATGAAGACTTCAAGCAGAACCTGCGCAACCAGATCGTCACGCAGCGTGTGATTGGGCAGGAAGTGGGTCAGCACCTGTCCCTGGGCAAAGACGAAGTGAAGAAATTCTATGACGAGCACCGCGCGGAGATGGAGCAGCCCGAGCAGGTGCGCTTGAGTGAGATTCTGATCGTGCCCAAAATGCCCGCCAAACCGGCTCCCAGCGCGGACACGAAGCCCGAGCCGCCGTCAGAGGCCGATACCGAGGCAGCGCTGGCCGCTGCCCAGGCCAAGGCACAGGATCTGCTTGACCAGATTCACAAGGGCGCGAAGTTTGCGGACTTGGCGAAAAAATACTCCGAAGGGCCGTCGGCGAAAGACGGCGGCGACCTCAGTTATTTCAAACGCGGCACACTCTCGAAAGAACTCGAGGACAAAGTCTTCGCGATGAAGGCCGGTGGAGTCACGGATGTGATTCGCACCAAGCAGGGTTACGTCATCCTGCAGGCGACCGAGCATCAAACGGCGGGCATTCCCCCGCTGAAGGAAGTTGAGCCGCGCATTCAGGATGCGCTGTACATGGAGAAACTGCAGCCGGCGCTGCGCGCATATCTGACTACGCTGCGCGAAGAGGCCTTCATTGACATCAAGGGCGGTTACATCGACTCGGGCGCGAGCACAAAACAGACCAAGCCCGTCGAGACCACGGACAAAGAGGCCAACGCCAAGAAACTGAAAAAGAAGAAAAAGCTTGGCGTGTTTTAAATCTCTGTGGTGTGGATGAGATTCGCATCTGGGCATGTTTTTCTGGCATGCCGCAAGTGCAGCAGCAAATAAATGCGCCTTCAGGCGCTACATATGGAAAGCCGATTTCGCGGAGGCTCATGAAAGAGTTTTTTATCTCCGAGTGTCCCCAACAGGAAAACAAGATCGTCACCTCCAGCTTCGTGGTGGCGTCGAAGCAGGTGAAGGCCAAGAAGAATGGCGAGCCTTACCTCGCCTTGACCCTGGCGGACCGTACCGGCCAGATCGAGGCCAAGATGTGGGACAACGTCGACGATTTCATTCTCGCCTTCGAGCAGGACGACTTTCTCAAGATCAAGGGCCTCATCAACAAGTACAAGAATCGTTTTCAGCTCACCATTCACAAGCTGCGGCGCATGGAAGAAGCTGAGATCGACTTCACCGATTACCTGCCCAAGACCACGAAGGATATCGGCGAACTCTGGCGAACATTGACGGAGTATGTGGCCACCTTCCAGAACGCACACCTGAAGGCGCTGGTCGAACTGTTCATGGCGGACCCGGAGATCGCCGAGCGCTACCGCAATGCTCCCGCGGCCAAGACTCTTCATCATGCCTACATCGGCGGGCTGCTCGATCACGTCGTGTCGCTGTTCCGCTCCTGCGACCTGATCTGCCCTAACTATCCTCAGGTGAATCGCGACCTGCTGTTGACGGGAGCGTTCCTGCACGACATCGGCAAGATTCAGGAACTGACCTACAACCGCGCGTTTTCCTACACCACGCGCGGCCAGTTGCTCGGGCACATGATCATCGAACTGGAAATGCTGCAGGCCAAGCTCGCAAAACTGCCCGGCTTTCCCGAGGAGCTGAAAACTCTGCTCGAACATATGATCATCAGCCATCACGGGCAGTACGACTTCGGATCGCCCAAGCTGCCGATGTTTCCCGAGGCGCTCATGCTGCACTATCTCGACGATCTGGATTCCAAAATGGAGGCCATGCGAGCCCACTTCGAGCGCGAGGCCGAACTCGAAGGACCGTGGACCAGCTATAACGCGTCGCTGGGGCGTCCGCTGCTCGATTCGAACAAATTCGTCCGAGGAGATAAAGCGCCGGCCGCAAAAACCGCGGAAAATTCCAGCGCGCCGCTGACCACGTCCGCGCCGGAGCGCCCAACTTCCACGCCGCCAGTGCTTGACCTGTTCAGCGAACAGAAAGCATAAGAAAGTTTCTCAGTTCTCAGTTCCCAGTTCTCAGTGGAAATCCAATTGCCGCTGGGTTTTTTCTGAGAACTGATAGCTGAGAACTGTTCTCCGCGCCTATGGATTTCTCGCGTTTCACCACCATCAGCTTTGACTGTTACGGCACTCTGATTGATTGGGAGTCGGGAATTCTGCCTGTCCTGCGTGCCGTGCTCGCAAACCATGGTCAAAGTCTGCCCGACGCCGCCATCCTCGAACTCTACGGCGAATTTGAGGCCGAGGCAGAAAGCGGCCCGTATCGAAGCTACCGGGAGGTGCTCGAATCGGTGGTGCGGGCGTTCGCCGAGCGCTTCCATTTCCAAGCCAGTTCCTCCGAAATCCACTCGCTGCACGAATCCGTCCACGCGTGGCTGCCTTTTCCGGATACGGTGCCTGCGCTGCGCGAACTTCAGAGGCGCTACAAGCTCACCGTGATTTCAAACATCGACGACGATCTATTTGCGGAGACGCGGAAGCATCTGGGCGTGGAATTCGATGGCGTGATCACGGCCGAACAGGCGAGAAGCTACAAACCTTCCCTCGATAATTTTCGGCTGGCTTTACGCAAGCTCGCACTTTCTCCGGATCGACTGCTGCACGCCGCGCAGAGCGTCTATCACGACGTGGTACCGGCGCGGTCGCTGGGGATCTCGACCGTGTGGGTGAACCGGAGATCGGCTCGCCCCGGAATCGGCGCCGTTCGAGCCTCCGCGGCACTCCCCTCCGAGCAGCAAGCGGACCTGGAGGTTCCCGACCTCGCCAGCCTCGCCAAAGCAGCTATGACAGGCGCGCAGGACTGACGCTATTACATCGGGACCGGCATCGCAAGAATCTTCTTCTGTATGGCAACCGTGACCAGCTGGGCCTTGTTGTGAATATCGAGTTTGCGCATCAAGTTGAACTTGTGCGCTTCCACTGTCTTAGCGCTGACTCCGAGAACTGCCGCCGCTTTCTTCACGGTATTGCCCTCAGCGAGCAACTTCATCACTTCGCGTTCGCGCAGAGTCAGAGTATTTCTCCGCAGCGACACCCGCACCGCCTGCTTGCGCAGGATCGCGTCGTCTCTCAATTTCGTCTGGATCTGCGGACTTAACGACCGTTCGCCGCGATGCACTTCGCGCAGCGCGTTCAACAGAAGCGGCGCGGGAGTATCTTTCAGCAGGTATCCGCTGGCGCCCGAGCGCAACGCTTGCTGCACATACTCCTGATCCTCATGCATGGTCAGATACACGATGCGCGTGCCCGTGCAGTGTTCCTCGATCAAGCGTCCGGCTTCGAACGACGACATACCGGGCATGCTGATATCGAGCAGCACCAGATCGGGCCGGTGCTGCAGAACCAACTTGAGCGCCTCGGCGGCATCGCCCGCTTCGCCCACTACGGCAAAGTCAGGAGCGTCTTCCAGCAGGCGGCGCACGCCATAGCGCAGCATTTCGTGATCGTCGGCGATCACGCAACGAATGGGCGCAGCAGCATCCGTGCGAAACGGACCAGCCTTCGCAGTTAACATGAAAAATTCCTCGCGTCCCGTGACGAAGTCGCGATGAGTCCAAAGCCCCAAGCCGTCCGGCAGCTGCCGGTACAAGGTAATAGCTAATTGTACCTGCACCGGCCACGCCTTTCGGCGCAAAAATCAGGGAAAAGAGCGCGCTGAACTTTTCTTCATTTACAATGCCTCTTCCACATGTTGCGCTATTTCACTTCCGGAGAATCCCACGGGGAAGCGCTGGTTGCGTTCCTTTCCGGGCTGCCCGCCGGGCTGACAGTGGATCAGGCATTCGTGGATCGCGAGCTCTGGCGACGCCAGCAGGGCTTTGGACGCGGCGGGCGCATGAAGATCGAAACCGACAAGGCGCACTTTCTCTCAGGCGTGCATCACGGCAAGACGATTGGCTCGCCCATCGCCGTAATGCTTGAGAATCGCGACTGGCAGAATTGGAAAGAGTCGCTGCCGGTGGAGACGGGCGATCCGGAGAAACACAAGCGTGTGGCGTCACCGCGCCCGGGCCATGCCGACCTTGCGGGTGCTTTGAAATACGATTTCACGGAAGCGCGCTATGTTCTGGAGCGCGCCTCGGCCCGGGAATCGGCGGCGCGGGTTGCCATTGGCGCCCTCGCCAAGCTGCTGTTGCGCGAGTTGGGCGTGGAAGTCCTGAGCCATGTGATCGCGGTGGGCGCTGTGTCGATTGCGGATCGGGAAATCGCGTGGGAGCAAATCGAACCCCTAGCGCGGAAGAACGCGGTGCTGCTCTCCTGCGCTGACGCCGATGCCGAGCAGCGCATGAAGGAAGAAGTCGATAAAGTTCTGCGCACTGGCGATTCGGTGGGCGGAGTTTTCGAGGTGGTGGCCCACAACGTACCGCCTGGTCTCGGCAGCTACGTGCAATGGGATGAGCGGCTGGATGCGCGATTGGCCGCGGCAGTCATGTCGCTGCAGGCGGTGAAGGCGGTCGAAATTGGAAGCGGGATTCAGGCGGCGTATTCGCCGGGATCGGCCGTGCATGACGAAATCGGTTACAAGAGCGACGAAGGATTTGCGGGCTTCACGCGCACGCGTAACCATGCGGGAGGTCTGGAGGGCGGCGTCTCCAACGGGCAGGAGATCCGGGTTCGCGGTTATCTGAAGCCGATTTCCACGCTCCGCCGTCCGTTGCAGTCGGTCGATTTTGCAACGCGGGAGCCCGTGAAGGCGGCATACGAGCGCTCGGATGTGTGCGTTGTGCCCGCCGCCGGTGTTGCCGCCGAGGCCATGGTCGCGCTCACCCTCGCGCGCTGTGCGCTCGAAAAGTTCGGCGGGGACTCGATGAAGGAAATGAAACGAAATTTTCAAGGCTATCTGGAACAACTGAAGAATTACTGATCCGAAACTAGAATCCGAAAATGATTTATCCAATTGTGAAATTCGGCGATCCGGTCCTGGAAACACCCGCAACGGTGGTGACCAGCTTTGACGATGATCTCAAGAAACTCGTGGAAGACATGTTCGAGTCCATGTATGCGGCTCGCGGCGTCGGCCTGGCGGCTCCGCAGATCGGCATTGCACAACGCATCGCCGTCGTGGATGTGACCTTCAAGGAAGACCCCGGCGCCAAGCTGGTGCTGATCAACCCGGTGATTATTAGCAAAGATGGCCGCCAGCGCAGCAGCGAAGGCTGCCTGAGCATTCCCGAATTTCGCGAGGACGTGACCCGCGCCAAAACCGTGACCGTGCGCGCGCAGGACCTCACCGGCAAATTTTTCGAGCACACTGGAGAAGACCTGCTGGCGCGGGCCTTGCAGCATGAGACCGATCACTTGAACGGCAAACTCTATATCTCGCATGTCAGCGCGCTGAAGCGCGACCTCATCAAGCGCAAGATCAAGAAACTGGTGAAGGCGGGAGAGTGGTAGGGGACTTCGCAATCTTGTAATCGGGTAATTTGGTAATTGGAAACTACTTGATTTTGGTTGGCGCAGCGCTTCAGCGCTGCGATGACCTCGTTGTTTTGAATGCGGCTTTAGCCGCTGAGGTATCCGGTGGTGATGCCAACGGCTCTTAACCTCGTTTTCTGCGGCACGCCGCAATTCGCTGTCCCAACTTTGGACAAGCTGGTCGAGGCCGGTCATTCCGTGCCGCTGGTGGTGACACAACCCGACCGGCCTCGTGGACGGGGGATGGAAGTGGCGGTTTCCCCGGTGAAAGCTGCGGCAATCCGCCTGGGCATTGCCGTTCTGCAACCCGTCACCATTAAGAACAACCGCGAATTCCGCGAACAGCTTGTGGCGATTCGCCCTGACGCCATCATCGTCGTCGGTTACGGCCGCATCATTCCGCAATGGATGATTGATCTTCCGCGACTTGGGAATTTGAACCTGCATGCGTCGCTTCTGCCAAAATACCGCGGCGCGGCGCCAATCCAGTGGGCAATTGCCAACGGGGAATCTTTCACCGGCGTTACCACCATGCGCATTGACGCAGGCCTCGACACCGGCGACATTCTGATGCAGCGCGAAACTCCGATTGGTCCGAAAGATACTGCTGAGACATTAGGCCCGAAGCTGGCCGCCATTGGGGCGGATCTGATGGTCGAAACTCTGCGAGGACTTGAGAGTGGGCAAGTTCGTCCGGCTCCGCAGGATCATTCGCAAGCCACGCTCGCGCCGATTCTGAAGAAAGAAGATGGCCGCATGGACTTCGCTCGCAGCGCAGAAGACCTGTTCAACCGTCTGCGTGGTTTTCAGCCGTGGCCGGGCGCGTTCACGATCTTCAAAGGCAAAGCCCTGCAAGTTCACCACGCTCAACCCTTGCAACATGCGGTCATGTTGACGTCCGCACAAATCGCAGTCGAGGGAACGCGCCTGTTCGTGGGTTGCGGCAAAAACGAAGCCAAAGCCAAAGACACCAACGCGGTGCTGGAGTTACTCGAAGTTCAACTCGAGGGCAAGCGCCGCATGACCACGCGAGAATTTATCAACGGCTATCGGCCAAAATCCGGCGACCATCTGGGACAATAGACGGAGATGCCCGTTTCTCCCGCTCGATCGGTGGCTTTCGAAATTCTTCTGCGGGTCGAGCGCGAAGACTCCTACGCTGCCGAACTGCTCCATTCCACTCGCCTCGCCAAGCTTTCCCCGCGTGATCATGGGCTTGCCACCGAGCTGGTAATGGGAGTTCTGCGCTGGCAGTCTCTGCTTGATCAGCGGCTAGCCGACGCATCGTCGCAAAAGCTCGAGCGGCTGGATGCCGAGGTGCTGGCCGCATTGCGCCTCGGCGTGTATCAATTGCAATTTCTCTCCCGAGTGCCGGCGCGCGCGGCGATCTTCGAAAGTGTGGAACTGGTCAAAGCGGCGCGCAAGCGCTCGGCGGCATCGTTCGTGAATGCGGTTCTCCGGAAACTTGCCTCAGCCGGCGCGGAGGACATCTTCGCGGAAATCGGTAAGTCGCCCGACGCAATCACGCTGGCCCGGAACGCGGCTCATCCTCTGTGGCTAGTGGCACGCTGGACCGAGCACTACGGACTTGAGACAACGCGGCAGATCTGCATCCATGATCAGACGGTGCCGGCTACGGCGATTCATATTCACGACGACCGATCTAGTGACGATCTCTCTGACACCGAACTTGCCGAGGCAGGCATAAAGCTCGCACCGGGACGACTGTTATCGCCGGCCCGACGCGTTGTTTCGGGCGACATAACCGGAACGCGCGCCTACCAGGAAGGCCGCATCTCCATTCAGGATGAAGGTTCTCAACTGATCGCGCTGCTGGCCGGTCGTAGCAAGATGATCGCTGAAACGATTCTGGATTGCTGTGCCGCTCCTGGCAGCAAGACAGCATTGCTCGCCCGGCGTAACCCGCCCGCTAAGGTGTTTGCGACGGAGTTGCATCCTCACCGCGCGCGTTTGCTACAGAACCTCAGCCGCTTGCCGAATGTCTATGTGGTCGCTGCGGACGCGCGTCAGTTGCCTTTCACGTTTGCCTTCGATCGCATTCTCGCCGACGTTCCTTGTTCCGGAACTGGCACTCTGGCCCGCAATCCCGAGATCAAGTGGCGGCTCAAAGCCGAAGACCTGCGCGATCTTCAATCGCGACAGGTGGCCATCGTCAAGTCGGCACTTGCCCAGCTTGCGATTGGCGGACGGCTTTTCTATTCCACGTGTTCGCTGGAGACCGAGGAAAACGAAACGGTGGTGGAAGCTGCCCTGGATGGCGCGACGGAATTCAAGGTCGCCGATATCAAGGCAGACATCGAGCAACTGCGCCAGTCTGGCGAAATGTGCTGGCTGGATATCGCATCGCTTCTCGCCGGACCCTACCTGAGAACAATTCCCGGAGTGCATCCTTGCGACGGTTTTTTTGCCGCGATGATCGAACGAAGATGAATCGTGGAGGGACGGGCGTTTCGTCCGGTTCCCCACTGGCTATTGTGCAGTCAAGGCGCTAGCGCACTTCGAAATTCACCGCGCTGCCCGCTGCGATTTTCTGTCCTGGCGCCGGAGTCTGGGTCACGATCATGCTCGCTGCACTGGGTTCGGATACCACAGACGAAGCCACCGGCGCGGCTTGCGGCTCGCCAGGCAAGGGTGGCCCGGGCACCGGCGGGATCACGCTGACTTTGCCGATCTTGATTCCGGCATCCTGCAGTGCCAGCATCGCGCTGCCGAGCGGCTGTCCGGTGAGGTTCGGCATCACATAGGTTAGCGGCTCGGAACCGTCGCTGATCAGCAGACTGATTTTTGGCGCCGACACGCCGCTGGCATTCGCCGGCGGGCTTTGCGAGATCACTTGCTCCAGCGGCACGTCCGGCAAATTGACGTGCGCGATCGAACCGAGGCTGAGCCCGCGGCGCCGTATGTTCAACTCTGCGACTCGCTCGCTCCCTCCCGTCACGTTGGGAATCGTCACCCGCTGCGGCCCCAGACTTTGCGCCACGCGGATCGACCAGCCTCGCCGCACCTTCGCACCCGGCGGCGGAATCTGGGTCATAATTTTTCCTTCGGGAATGTCGGCGCTATAGAACTGACGCTCAATCACCACCTGCAGGCCCGAAGCCGCGCCCGCGCGCTCGGCTTCCGCCGGACCCATGCCCACCACCTTCGGGATGGCCACCTCGCGCCCGTGGATGGCAAGCCGCATCGCGGTGAGCGCCGAAATCAGCGCAACCGTCATCAGGACCAGCGCCAAAAGCAACATGCGAAAAAATTGCCGCATTGCTGCTGATTATAGCGTCCCCGCAGAGACGCGGCTTGCGGCGTCTGCCGTCGCGTCCAGACGAGACGGAGCAAGCCCCGTCACAACAAGCGAAAGAGCTTATGGCTCCGGCCTACCCTGCTCCTCCCACTCATTGCCGCACGCATGGCAGGTCCACCCTTTCTTGTACACCGGGATGGGAACGCCCGCGTACGCCGTCAAGTAGGAGATCCCCTTATTCAATTCATCGCAGCGAACGTCGAGCGACTGGCAGCGGGGACACTTCGGCTGCTCAAAATTCCCAACGCCTTCAACATCGAGCATCTCGGGGATGGGCTGGTTCAGGATTTCGCTGGCCGCTTCAGCATCCTCGGCACGAACCTTCAGTTTGATTCCGCCGAGAAGATTGGAGATAAACCAATCCATGCGGATCATGTTGTCGTCGGCCAAATAGGCCTGAATCCCCGCCGACTCCAGACTACCCTTCGCCAGCAACGCTTCGGGAAGATCGCGGAACTGGCGCAGTGTAACGGATTCGTTGAGTTCGACGACGTCTTCGCCGCGGGGTGGCGCGATCTCGATCTTGAGGTCGCGCTTCGCCACCTCCGCTTGGAACGCTTCACGGGCAGCATCGCTCAATTCATCGCCGCTGGCAGCGATTTGACCAAGTTCTTCGTCGCTCATCGCGGAGTACACGCCGGCCATGCGCACGCGCTCCTGTTCGGGCGTCGGCATCGTCATAGCCGGACATGATACTCCGAAAATGGGCGCGCTACTGGTTTTGACTCGGGCTCGATGGCGATAGCGCTGCTTGGATCTTCTGCTGTCCTACCCATTCGTGAATGCGCGTGCTCAGCACGTCCATCGGAAGCGCTCCGCCCGCAAGCACTTCGTCGTGGAAGGCGCGTAAGTCGAACTTGTCGCCCAATTGGTCTTTCGAGTACTGGCGCAGCTTCAGAATTTCGAGCTGTCCGATTTTATAGCCAAGCGCCTGCGCCGGCCACGCCATGTAGCGGTCGGTCTCGCTCTGTACCGAGACTTCGTCAATGGTGGAGTGCTCGTGGAAATAGTCGACCACCTGTTGTCGTGTCCAATGCTTGTAGTGGAAGCCAGTGTCAACGACCAGGCGAATCGCCCGCAGCATGTCATCCTGCAGGTGGCCATAGTAGCTGTAAGGATCCTGGTAGAACCCGACTTCTTTCCCCAGCCTCTCCGAGTAGAGAGCCCATCCTTCGGTGTAGGCAGTATATTCTCCGTGCTGGCGGAACGGAGGCAGTTCGGGCAATTCTTGCGCAATGGAAATCTGCATGTGATGCCCCGGCACGCCTTCGTGATACGCAGTCGTCTCGATATCCAGCACCGTGCGCTTGGCGAAGTCGCCCGTGTTGACCATGATGTGGCCCGGCCGCGAACCGTCGGGAGTGCCGTCCATGTAAGAGGCGTCGGCCGCTTCCTTCTCGCGGAATTCTTCGACCGGCAGCACCTCGAGCTTGGACTTGGGCAGCCGTCCAAACATTTGCGGCAGCCGAGCGTACATCTGATCTTCATACTTGCGATACAAGCCGAGGATTTCCTCTCGTGAATGTGCATGCAGCTTCGGATCCGCATCCACGGCCGCTTTGAAGCTTTTCATGTCCTTGTAGCCGAGTTGATTCACCACCGCGAGCATGCGGCCTTCGATCTCTTTCACCTGCTCCAGCCCGAGCTGATGAATCTCTTCGGGTGACAGGTTCGTCGTCGTGCTTTCTTTTACGCGGAACGCATACCACGCGGCCCCGTCGGGCAGAGCCCAGGCTCCGGGCTCCGTTCTGCCTTTCGGCGCATACTCGTCGCGGACAAACGCCGTGAACTTGACGTAGGCCGGAATCACGGATTCCTTGACGGCAGCCAGGCCCGCTTCGCGCAGGCGCTTGCGATCCGCTTCGGGGACGGCATCGGGAAACTTATCAAAGGGATGAGTGAATGGGCTTTGATCCGCGGCCGTCGTGGCGATTCCGTCCGCTTGCGTCACCACCTTGTCCAGCAGAATCTTCGGTGGCATCAAACCCGCAGCCAGGCCTTTGCGCATCTGCTCCATGGTCTGGTCAAACAGCCGCGGAAGCAGCCTCAGCCGCGCGATGTAGTCCTCGTAATCCTTGACGTTCTCGAACGAAAGAATGCTGACCAGTTGCGGCGCGTCGATGTGAATTCCGCCGAACTGGCTTACCGGCATCTCCCACGGCTTAAAGCGCGCGCCTTCCAGCCCCATTTTCAGGTCTCGGACCATAAGCTGTTTGTTCAATGCCTCCTGCTCGGGAAAGCCGCTAGTATCGATCGCTTCGAAGCGGTCGAGGAAGCGGCGTGTCTGCTCCAGATTGTCGTCGATGGCCTGCTGCGAGAAGTCGTCGAGTTTGTCGTTATAGCGCTTATCGCCGAGGATGGAAGCGTAGATCGGGCTGGTGCGCATCGTGTATTCCCACTGCTCGTGCAGCAGGTCATTCAGCGCTTTGCGCCGCGCTTCGAGGTCGGGAGGATTCGCTGCGGCCGCAAGGGCCGGAATCAGCATGGCAAAGCCGAGCAGGCAGATTAAGAGTCGCATCGGAGCTCCAAGAGAAAGTTGTTGGCGCTGAGTCAGACTTTCCACACACAAGTCTGTCTTGTTAGACGAGTACGCAAACGGATGGTAATCAGTTCCCGGAAAATCATTTAAAGGAAGATTGGAAAATATTGGAGTTCGGTATAAAGCTGCTTCTCTGTGTGCTCTGCGACCTCCGCGGTTACTGGGGCGACCACGCGCCGGAAACTACGTCAGCTAACCTGCCACACCGTATCCAGGACCGTCCCATCGACCCACTTCACCACCGCGCATGGACGATCGCCCAACTTCGGCCGCGCCGGCTTGCCGCAAATTTTCTCGACTTCCGCCTTGATGTCCTGGATCGGACGAATGGGCAGCTTCGATCGCTGCGCTGTCACTGCATCGAGCAGATCCGTGCGCCGCGGATTGATCGCGATTCCGCGCTCGGTCACGACCACGTCGATCATTTCGCCGGGCCCCGTCAGCGTCGTGACCTCGTCCACGATCACGGGGATGCGATCGCGGAACGACGGCAGCGCGAGAATGGTGCAGCCCGCAAACAGGCAGTTCTGCCATCCGCCAATGCCGTGCAGCAAGCGCCCATCAGAGTGCGTCACCACATTGGCGTTGAAGTTCACGTCTACTTCCGTCGCACCCAATACCACCGCATCGACCAGCGAAGCGAAATTTCCCTTGCCGTGGTAGTTGTACGAAGTGAACGGAGAGGTGGCCACGTGCCGCGGATCGTTCGCGATCGATTTCACCCCGTCCAGATCGAACGTCTGCCCATCCAGGATGTAATCCGTCAGCCCTTCATGCAGCAACTCAACCAGGAATTTCGTCGATCCGCCGCGAACGAAGCGCGCTTTGACTCCATCCTGCTTCATCATCTGTTTCAGATACTCGACGAACGCCAGCGCGATCCCGCCCGACCCCGCCTGGAACGAAAATCCGTTCTTCATGATTCCCGCTGCCCGCAGAAATTGCGCCACCAGTTCCGCAATCCGCAGCCGGTCTGGCGAGCGCGTAATCTGCGTCGTGCCAGAAACAATTTTCGCCGGATCGCCGATCGATTCCACTTGCACCACAAAGTCCACGTTGTTACCCTGAATCTGCCAGGGCACACAAGGGAAGGGCACAAGGTTATCGGTCACGACGATTACGCGATCGGCGTAAATCGAATCCGCCAGCGCAAAACCCAGCGAACCGCAGGCCGACTTGCCATGCGAGCCATCCGCATCGCCAAAAAAATCGGCGGTCGGCGCCGCAATCACCGCGATGTCAACGTGAACTTCTCCATCTTGAATCGCTTGGTAGCGGCCGCCATGCGAACGGAGCACACCCATGCCGCGCATTTTTCCCTGCGTGCAGTAATCGCCCAGCGGCCCGTTCATCGAGCCTTCGATGTGGTGAATCACGCCTTTTTCCATCAACTCGATTGCGCTCTTCTGAGAAGGGAAGGACGCGCTCGGGAACCACATCAGATCCTTGACGCCGACCCTGGCCGCCGCCTCCAGCGCCATCAGCGCAACTTTATCTCCGTCGCGCAGATGATGATGGTTCGAGATCACCATCCCGTCGCGCAGCCCGCATTTACGCAGCGCCGTTTCCAGATCGGCCACGCGCTTATCGCCACTATCTGGATAATCTTTATTCGAGCAGATTGCCGGCGCCGCCTTCCGCCCGCGCGGCTGATATTTTCCCGCTCCCAGAAACGGAATCTGCGGCTTGCCGTTGACCATTGTCGGCACTTTGCGCCCCACGGCGTTGTGGGCCAGTTCCACTCTTTCTTTTACACTCACACTCACGAAATCGCTCCCATCGCCTTCGCCCGCTCCACCAGTTTCAGCGCCCGCTGCACCACCGGCGGATCGATCATCTTCGATCCCAGACTCACCACCGCCAATCCTTTGCTCTGCGCTTCCTCAAAAGCGGCAACCACTCTCCGTGCCTTCTCAATCTCGACGGCGCTCGGTTGAAACGCTTCGTGGATCACGCGAATCTGCCCGGGATGAATGCAGCCCATGCCTTCAAATCCCGCCGCCCGCGAGGCTTCTCCCCATCGCAGCAGACCATCCATGTCGGCGACATCGCTGAAGACCGAGTCAATCGCTTCCACTCCCGCCGCGTGCGCCGCATTTACCACGCGCGAGCGCGCATATTGCGACTCGCGCCCTTCCGCAGTCTTCACCACGCCCAAGTCGGCCGTGTAGTCTTCGAGCCCAATTGTAAGCGCCGCCACACTTTCGCTCGCCGTCGCGACGGCAAATGCGTTCTCGATTCCCAGCGCCGACTCCAAAATCGGCATGATCCAGATCGGCCGTATAATTCCGTTGCGCTCCTTGATCTCAGCGATCATGCGATCCACTTCCCGCACCTGTTCGGGCTGCTCGGCCTTCGGAATCAAAATCAGATCCGGTGTCTCGCCCACCACTTCCGCCAGATCTTCGAGTCCGAGCGGCAGCTGGTTAATCCGCACCATGCGCTCACACGACCCGAAATCGACTGCCCGCAAAGTATTTCGAACCAGGATGCGAGCGGCATCTTTCTCTCCGCGATGCACCGAATCTTCCAAATCGAGAATTACGGCATCCGGCGCATGCAGCGAGGCGTTGATGTAGTACTTCGGTTCAGACCCCGGCAGATACAGACGCGAGCGGCGCAGCCGGTCTTTTTGCGACGGCGGCGGCAGCGGATGCTGCTCCGGAAGGGAGCGTTTGCCGAGTGCGATCCCTGCGCGCCGTGCCGCGGCCTCAATGCGAGCCGCAATAACAAAAGGCAGCGCGCCTTCATCATGAATCGCAACCCGAGCGTGCTTTACTCCAAGTTCGCTCAGAACTTCTCTCGTCTGCTCGAGGATCGCGCTACCGTAATAGGGCGCAACCCGCGACTCCAGTGAGATCTCGACCCCGCCGCCATCACGCGCCTCAAAGGCAACGTGCGCGTCCGACCGAACTTCCTTGCCCCAATGGCCTGCCTCGGCAGAACGCGTGGACGCAGTCTCGACAGTGCTGCTCATAAGATCCTCAACTCAGAGATCCTCAACTAGCGTTTTATTTCAATTTCTCCAAAATCGCGTCCGTCATCCGCACTGTAGAAGCCGCACCCTGACTGATCGCTTTCGGCCCACCCGTAAAACGCATCATATCGTAAGTCCGCACCCTCCCCTCACGCACGACATCGGCAATCGCGTGGCGGATGCGATTCGCCTTCGCGTCTTCGCCCACGTGATCGAGCATCATCGCCGCCGAAAGAATCATCGCAATCGGATTCACGATGGGCGGATTCAGCTCGGCGTACTTCGGCGCGGAACCATGTGTCGGCTCGAAAACCGCCACGTCATCCCCAATGTTGCCGGACGCCGCGAATCCCAGCCCGCCCACCAGCCCCGCGAACGCGTCGGAAAGAATGTCGCCGAACAGATTCGAGGCCACGATTACGTTGTACTCTTCAGGATTTTTGTTCAGCCACATCAGTTGCGCGTCAATGTTTGTGGACCAAAGCGAGATCCCCGGATAATTCTTCGCCACCTCTTTCGCCACTTCTTCCATCATCCCCGAAGTCTCGCGCACCACGTTCGGCTTCTCGCAAATTGTGACGCCCCTAAACCCGCGTTTCTTCGCATATTCGAAAGCCGCAGTCACGATGCGCTGCGCGGCCTTCCGAGTAATAATTCGGCAGCTCACCGCAAGCTCCGGCCCGGGCACGTTGGCAAAAGCCTTGAATCTGGAATGGCTGTTCAACGCGGCGCGCACGATCTCGGGAGGATTCGTCCACTCGACCCCGGCGTACATGCCCTCCGTGCCCTGCCGGAAAACGGTGGTGTCGATCTTGGGTTCGTCGAAACCGCCATCCGTTTTCTTGCGGATGTAATTCAGCGGATTGCCGGTGAACCCGACGCACGGCCTCATGCAGATATCGAGATTGAATTTCTGCCGCATGGTCACAATCGGGGAGTAATAAACGTAACCTTTCCCCTGCAGCTCGGGTTTAAGCTCCGCCTGAGCCGCCTTGTTCGGCTTAGAAGTAATCGCGCCAAACAATCCCAACTTATGCTTGGTCAGTAACTCGATCGTCCGGTCGGGCAGCGCATTGCCCTGAGCGCGCCAGCAGTCCCATCCGATATCGGCGTGAATATACTCAGCGTCGAAGCCAACCGCTTGCAAAACTCGCAAAGACTCCGGCAGAACCTGATTCCCGATGCCGTCTCCCGGCATGGTAACAACTGCGTATTTCGCCATGATTGCTCCTCTAAGTATCTACCACCGAGACGCCGAGTGCGCCGAGAAAATCAAATCAAGCTTGTCATCTGACGCTGAGCGCAGCCGAAGCGGAAGAACATGTGCCCTTCTCCGCGTACTCTGCGATCTCTGCGGTTAGACCATCAAGCCAAGCCCAGCCGCTTCGCCACCAGATTCTCCACTCCCCCCGCGATCACCAGCGACTGCGGCACGCTGCCCAACGCCGGGAAAGCAAACTTCTCTCCGCGCCACGAGATCGTGCTCGAAGTAAAGTCAATATCGATCTCATCTCCAGGGATGATCGTTTTCTGCTTCGCCGCGATCTCCCCCGCAAACTGCTTACGCACGCGCGCCACAAATTCCGGCACCTCGATACACAGAAATCCATTGTTGAACGCATTCCGTAGATAAGTCTGCGAAAAGCTGGCCGCGATTACCAGCGGAATGCCTTTCGCTTTCAGGCAGGTAACTGCCTGTTCGCGGCTTGATCCAGTCCCAAAGTTGAATTGGCCGACGATGACGTCGCCCGCCTTCGTGCGCGCGGCGAACCGCGGATCGTAATTCTCCATCACCACCTTCGCCATCATTTCCGGAGTCATGTCGTCGCGATAGGTGTAGTCCTTGCCACAAATCGCGTCGGTGTTGACGTTATCCTGCGGCATGAACACCAGCCGCCCCTTGACGCGCTGCGGAAAGCCCGCCAGGATTTCAACTTTCTCAGCCCCACCGGACGCCGACGTCAATTCCTTATAAGCGCGTTGCGGCATGCGATTAGCAAATTCATGCGGCCCACAAATATAACCGGCAATTGCCGACGAGGCCACAACCTCCGGGCTTGCCAGGTAACACTTCGCATCGCGTGATCCCATGCGGCCTTTGAAATTTCGATTCGTCGCCGAAATCCCAACCTCGCCCGCCGCAAGCAATCCCACGCCCAGCCCAATGCACGGCCCGCATCCCGACGGCAGCGATTGCGCGCCCGCATCCATCAGCGTCTGCCAGATACCACGCTTCTCCGCTGCTTCCTGCACCCACTTACTTGCGGCGCTCAAATAGAACTTCACGCCCGGTGCAATTTTCTGCCCCCTGAGCACTGCGGCCGCCGCGGCCAGATCCTCCAGCCGCGAATTCACGCACGAAATCAGATACGCCTTCTGGATCGGAACCTTCTTCTTTTCAATTTCAGCCAAGGACTGCATCGCTTGCACCGTATCCGGGCCCGAAACGTGGGGCGTGACTTGCCCGAGATCGAGCGTAATCCGCGCCGCATAGACGGCATCGGCATCCGGCGCCGGAGGGTTCTTCTCGCAGTCCGCGATGTCTTTCTCTGAAAACCGCTCCGCGCCAATCGCTTTCAACCGCTCATGAACGTCGCGCAGATACCGGATCGTGACCTCGTCCACCGGAAACCAGCCGACCAGCGGACCCCACTCTGTGGTCATGTTCGAGATCGAAAGCCGCGCGTCCATGGAGAGCGACGCCACTCCGGGCCCCGTGAACTCGACCGCCGCATTCAGGCATTCATCGTGGTTATAAAGCCCGCACAACGTAATGATGACGTCCTTGCCAGTGACGCCGTCCGGCAACTTGCCTTCGAGCACGACCTGAATCGACCGCGGAATCTGCCACCAGAATTCGCCCGTAGCCCAAACCGCGGCTGCATCCGTACGGACAATCGGCGTTCCAATGGCGCCCAGCGCGCCGTACATATTGGAATGCGAATCCGATGCCACCGCGAACGAACCAGGAATCACATACCCGCGCTCCACCATGATCTGGTGCCCAATGCCCGATCCGGCAGGATAAAAATCTATACCCTGCTCCTTCGCAAACGCTTCAATCGCGCGGTACTTCTTGAGGTTCGCTTCTTCCTGATTCTGGATGTCATGATCGAGCGCGAACGTAAGCTGCTGCGGATCTTTCACCTTCTTCGCGCCGATGCCCTTGAACTTGCTCATCACTGCTGACGTGTTGTCATGTGTCATGCAGCGGTGCGGACGAATCGTCAGGAAATCTCCCGTGCGGAGCGGACGCGCAGGCCCTTCCGTCATGTGTTTCTGCGCAATTTGTTCAACGATGGTCTGACCCATTTAGAACCTCATTCTGGTGCTGCTTGTGTGGTGACGGGGCTTCGCCACAACAAAACCCCGCCGCCACACGACGACCGACCTCAACCTCTCCGCTTCAACTCAAATCCCAAATACATCATCTGCCCAACATGATGATGGAGATGCGTCGCACACGCCAAAACTATTCCAAATCGATCCTGGGCGTCCGCACCCACTGCCGTGTATTCCTTTGACCAGTCGTCCGCCGACTGGCTGCTGATCGTGGCGATCACCATCTCAATCGCCTGATCAAATTTCTTCAACACCTCTGCTTTGGATGGCCGTTCCGCCTCCGAAAACTCCAGCGGACGATCCCGTACATAGCCCGTGCCAGCAATCTGCGCCCCGATGTAGTAATTCAAATTACCCGTGAGATGCAGCACCAGGTGGCCAAAGCTGTTGCCGAAGGGGAAGGGCTTGGCCCAAAACTGCTCGTCTTTCAACGGCGCCGCTAATTCGCGAACCATGCCCGCCAGCTTTGTATAACGCCCTGCCAGGCGCGACGCGACTGTTTTTTGCAGATCGGCCATTTCTTTATTGCTCAACGCCGCTACCTACTCTTCGCCTTCGCAGTCTTTGCTTTGCCGCGAACCGTTTTCTTCTTCACATCCGACTTCATCAGCGCCATCAGTTTCGCGACCGGCCCGAACTTCTCCAGATTCCAAATCGCGCCAATCAGCTTGTCCTGCGCCCTTGCTGAAAGCACACCCTCCGCCAACGCGCAAAATTTTTCTTCGATCTCCGCATCGCTCAGCGGATTTCGCGGGTCACCCTTCGGATAGTCGAGTTGCTTCGAGAATTTCCTTCCATCGGTGGCCGTGATGTTCACAATCACCCGCTGCAACGCCGGAAAGACTTTCTCGATCTCGGGATCCGCCACGACTTCCACTTTCTTGAGTTGCGCGCGAATCGTCGGGTCCATGATCTTCTTCATCTCGAATTGCGCCGGCGTTACTTGTCGGTCCACCAGCGCTGCGGCAATCACATAGGGCAGCGAATGGTCGGCTGTTTCCTTCGTATGCGGATCGTACTTGCTCGGGTCGGAAAGAATGTCAGCCGCGCGCGCCAGCGACCGAATCTGAATTTTCTCCACTTGATCAGGATGCAGGTCGTTGCCCTTGACCAGGTCAAGCACCGCCGAAATTGGAGCGTGCGTCAGCGCCTCAGTCGGAAAAAACTTCATTCCGCACTGCGTGATACGCCACGACTCGCCGAGTCCATCCGTCAGCAGGTTCTGCTTCCACTCCGGACCAAAACATTGCACCAACCCTTCTTTGCCGTCGATGACGTGTTCGGGGCCGCTGTAGCCCTTCTCGGCGAGCAGCGCGGCCAGAACACCGCTCTGCGTTGCCAGTGGATCGACCGTATTCTTCATCATCGTCAGCTTCCCTGCCGTCACCGCGCCCATGGTGCAATGCCGCGAAGCCGAAATTCCAATGGCATGTTGAATCTGTTCCCAACTCAGATGCAGCGCGCGTCCCGCCACAATCGGCGAGACGAACGCCGTCAGCGTCGCATGATGCCAGCCGCGCTCGCGAATGCCCGGAAACGCCGCCTCGCACAAGCGCATTTCGAATTCGTGGCCCAGCACAAATCCAACAATCAATTCCTTGCCATCGCTCTTGGAGCGCTCACAACACGCCATCGCCGCCGGAAAAATATCGGAAGGATGCGACGGATCCTGCTTCCAGTAAATGTCGTTGTAATCCATGCAGCGGACCATCAGCGCATTCGCCAGCGACGCGGAAACCGCATCGATCTTCTGGCCCGTGCCGATCACGGTCGCCGGCCCGCGCCCGGCAATCTCCTTCAGCACTTCGAGCGCAATCATCACGTCATGCTGCCGATATCCACCCAGCGCGCAGCCCACCGAATCGAGCAGAAAGCGCTTGGCCTGGTAAACCGCGTCCTGCGAGAGCTGCGCGTATTGAAGCCCCGCCGCCCAGCGGGACATGGTCGCGGTAATGGTTTGTTTGCTGATAGTTTGTGGTGTCGACAAGGACAACTCCTCGCGGTTCGCTATTGGCTGTTCGCTGTCAAATGATCCTGACCTAACGCCTGAGACCTTCCTTCACATTCTTCGGATTCTTGAACGGCAGAAACGCCATAAAATCGGCGTGATGCACAATGAACGCTTCGGTCGTGCGCTTCACCAGATCGCCTTCCGCCGCGTGCGCAGCGATGATGTGGCACACTGTGTCCGGCACGCCACATTCCATCGCCAGCGCGACTCCAGTAAACGGATGCCGCAAGGCTTCTCCGCGCTCACTTTGCCGGCTCTTACCGTCCGGGCCGATCTCATACTCCAGCAACTTGCCCACATCCGCCAGGATCGCGCCCGCAATCACCACGTCCGCGTCGATGGGCAGCGCTCGACCCATGAACTCAGTCATCGCCTTCGCACTGTCCCGCGCAATATGCACCACGCAGCGCTTGTGCTCCATGAATGTAATCGGACAATTCGGAACCAGCAGAGTGAAAGGAATCTGATTCAGATCGTCAGCATTCAGCGGACTGCGCTCGAGCGCCGTGATCCAGGCTTGCGTCACCTGCTCCCGAAGTTTGGCATCGCCGATCCACTGAATTTCAGGCCACAATCGTTCGACCGCCTCCCGCATGGGCAGGACCTCCCTTACAAGACACACTAGATTATCGGAGTCCATACGGATACGTCGAGGGGACGAAGCGATATCGGCACATAAAGTCGTGGGCGTGGTGCGAACTCCCTTTCACGCTTCGGATCGAGCAACTGGTGTAGGGATCCTTCGACTCCGCAAAGCGATTCGCTTTGCGAATCGTTCTACTAGGCTCAGGGACATGATATAGGCGTCACTTCTCGATGGGCAGCAGCTCAAAGCTGCACCCTGTGCCACCGCAACTCAACAGCCCGCGCCGGACGATTTTCACCGACGATACATCCGGAAATCTCACAGGAAAATCCTTCCCCCGCAATTGCTCGCTCGCCGAACGCAGGCTTTCGTCGCCCTCAACAAACTCGGCGCGCTCGGGACGCGGCGAGTTGTCGAACACGAGATTGAACCGCGCCGAAACTGGTTTGCTACCAATTACGATCGTCCCGAGCTTCACTGTGCGTGCTTGCACCAGCTCCGCCGGCGCCTGTGCGAGGTCTTTCTCCGTGGTAGTGGGATCGCCCGCCAACTTCGCCAAACGCGCTCGTGAATCCTGCACGTCGCCTCCGCCCGCCGCCACGGCCACCGCATACATATGGCGAGCCTTCTCCGGCTGCCCTTGCTTTTCGAGTACCTGCCCCAGTCGGTTGGCAACCGTGCCCGACTGGCTCAGAAGCCACGCCGACGTGAGAAATTGCATCGCTGCCAGATTCTCACCGCGTTGAAATTTTACCCATCCGATCCGCGCCCAGGCCAGCGCCACCAGCCGCATTGACGAAAACGCCGACGGCCCCAGCCGGTCCAACTCGCCCGAGTCGAATTGTCCTCCAATGTCGTAGAGAACCTGCTGCGCATCGCTCTCGGTCTGCGTCGGATCAATATCGTTCTTTAGTGCCGCTGCGAAAATATCTTCGCCCGAGTCCACGCCCGCACTGCCCGTCAGCCCCTTCATCAACTCTTGCGATTGCGATTTCTCTCCCAATCGTGCATAAACCTGCGCCAGCGTCATCTTCGTTTCCGGATCATCGGGAGGAATCGCGGCGGCCGCTTCCAGTTCCCTGCGCGCGTCGGCATCGCGTCCCAACTGCGCCAGCAACAAGCCGAGATTTTTGAGCGTCGTTTTTTCGTATGGAGCCTTCTCCAGCTGCTTGCGATACGCCGCAATTGCCTCGTCGGTCTTTCCCGTTTGCTGCAGCTCCATCGCCAAGTCGGCATTCGCGTGCTTGTGATTCGGATCGATCTCGATCTGCTTGCGGAATGCCGCGATTGCTTCCGCATGATGGTTGGTGCCGGCGTACGCCAACCCAAGGTCGTACCAGCCGTCTTTCAGGCTCGCATCCGTGTCCACGGCGCGCTTCAGAAGGTCAATCGCGGTGCGATAATCCTTGCTTTGCAGCGCTTTCACTCCCGCTTTATGCAGCTCCTCAGGAGTTCCTTCCACCTTCGCAGCCGTTGTCACTGCCCCTTGTCCCGATGGCGTCAGGATCGTGCACGACAACAACTGATCTTGATCGCTTTGCGTTGCGTTGCGAAAAGATTCGTAGTCAGCGCGCCGCGCCGCCGCCAGTTCGTTCACCTTCACCACAAGTTTGCGCTCGCCTTCCAGAATTCCCTTATTCAGCGAATACGTCGACGAATAATCTCCATAATCGCGCGACATTTTCACGGCAGTCGGCGTGTGTACTGTGTAGTTGGCAGGAAACTGCAAGCGCACCCGGTAGTCCATTTCGCCGGCCGGGCCGATGTCCAGAGGCTCCGTGCTCTTTTCCGACGCTCGAATCGCAGGCACCCCCAGCGGCGGGATTGGACGGAAATTCACGCTCGTCGAGGGCACGACAAAATACTGGTCCTGGCGCAGGTGATACTTCAGATGAAAAGGCTTGCTCGTATCTTCGATGGACTCGAGCTGAACGTTGTCGACGTCGCCCGGCAACCCCCAACTGGCCGAAAGCACTTTCACAAAATCTTTCCACTGCGCCTGCGAATATCGTCGAAAACTCGCGCGCATCGGCCAATCGCGATCTCCCTGGGCCGTGACTTCGAGCGTCGCATCCAGCGCTCCAAACTCGGTGAATTTGCCATCGAGGGTGAAGTGCATGAACGTCTTGATCGGTGAATCCGCCGGCGTCCGCTGCAATCCTCCTTCGCTATCCTCCGATGCCACCACTGCTTGTTTATTTCGCAACTGATAGAGAATCAGCCCAAAGGGAGTCACTTCAGGAGTCGTGTCGAGCCAAGTCAGCTCGGTTCCCGTCCCCAGCCGCGCCGCCGTGATCACGTGATCGAACTGTGCCGGCGAAGGAACATCCACATCCAGTTTGCGCGAGCTGTCGATCAGCACCGGATAGCTCTGAATTCCCTCTGCTCGCAACATCGCGGCAAGCAGCGTGTGTTTGTCTTTGCAATCGCCGTAGCCATTCTGCAGAACATCTGAGGCCGAGTGCGGCTGATAGCGCCCGACTCCGAGTGAGATGCTCACATAACGCACATTCCGCGCCACGAAATCGTACAGCCGACGCGCCTTCTCGGTTGGAGTGTCCGTTCCCTTAGTGAGTTCCTCGGCCTTTTTCCGCACGCTGTCGTCCACCGTCATGCGCTCGCCCTGCAGCTTGGCATACCATTGCGCCACCTGCTTCCAGTCGGTGAAAGTCGTTAGCTGCACATCGGGACCTGTCGCCTCGTCCGCGTCATCGTCCCTATTCTTGTCGCGTTCTGGCTGAATGTCCTTCACCACCCAGGTGTAAGCGCGGCGGTCGCCCGTGTCCTGAATCTCCGGCTTGCGCGTCGGCGTCTTGAGCTTCACTTCGCGCGACTTCGGGACGTCAATCTCCAGCCGATCTTCATTGACCACCACACCCTTGGGAAATGTGTATTCGTACCAAAAGTTTCCCGCAGCCAGTGGCGTGAGAACCCGCGTCACTGTTCGGTATTCCAGCGTGTCTCCGGGCTGCAGCGCCGCCACGGAAATATGCCGCTGCCGGTAGTCGCTGTACATCGGAGCTTCCTTCAGCACATCGGGAGCGAAATCCTGCGCCGTCGACTCCGGGGTCACCACCACTTGGCCATCCGGCTTGCGCACCCGCACATATTCGACTTCCAGCTTCTCCGTCGCCGACGAGTATCCGAAAACCAGTTGGCCGAATTCTTCCACGCCTGCCTGGCTCTGAATGTGAACCACGGCTTCAGTCTCGCTCACCTCTGTTCCGTCGTTTTCAAAGTGGGCGCGATTGAAGATTCGCCCGAAGACCGCGGCCTCTTCCGCGTTATTCGTTTTCTGCTTGGATGAAGACGAAGGTGAAGCCGGCGCCTGAGCATTCGCGCTCATCCCGCACAAGAGCGCGCAGACGAGTGCGCCGACGAATAAGAGGCCAACCACAATGTGGGACGTACGATGGGACATATTGCAGTTCTTTTACGCCGTGCCCAGCGTAAAATCAAACGAACCCAGATGAATTTCACGAGAACAATTCGACTCCTTGCGATCCTGATTAGTTTCTGCAGCCTGCTGGCCGCGCAGGTTCCCCCGCTCGCCATTGCGGACCAAGCTCTGCCGCTACTCGACGCCGGCGTGGATTTCCATATTCTTCTTCATGCCAACGGCGGCGTTCCGCCCTACGTCTGGAGCGTGGCCAGCGGCGATCTCCCCGAAGGAATCACCCTCACCGGGGAAGGCCTCCTGGCCGGACGCCCCACCAAGCCCGGGACTTTCGCGTTCACTTTGAAAGTCGAAGACTCCGCCCATCCCGCGCACACCATCAACAAGGAACTCCAGGCCGTGGTCGCGTCTTCTCTGTTGCTCGAATGGCTTGAACCTCCAAAGGTCCGCGACAACCGTATTGACGGCGTAGTCCAGGTTTCCAATGGATCCAAGGATCCCTTCGATCTAACCGTTATCATCGTGGCCGTCGCCGACAACGGACGAGCGACCGCAATCGGCTACGAGCATTTCCCGCTGAAAGCTGGCGCCACCGACGTTCAGATTCCCTTTGGCAACACGCTACCCCACGGCGGATACGTGATCCATGCCGATGCCATTGCTGAAATCCCCACAAGAAAAGCCATCCTCCGCCAGAGGCTTCAAACACCGCAACCTTTGCAGGTCGTGCAGGGTCCGTAGCGGCTCTGAGGCTGGCGGGTACGCAAGTCACTTGCTGTCTTTGTGCTATCCTGATTATTCTTAACGTCTTGAGGCGGTTCTGCCAGGTCGTGGTGTCTCCTCCGTAAAGACCTGGGCATTTTGTATGGAGCTTTTTCTTAATCTCTGCTGGCTTTCCCTGTTGCTGCCCGCTTGGCTGCTGTGGCGGCGACGAACTTCTACGGCCGCTTCGGATCGCCCGGCGGCGCGCCCGCTTGTCTTCGTTTGCGTTCTCGGCTGCGCACTGATTCTGCTGTTCCCCGTGATCTCAGCCAGCGACGACCTGCACGCCATGCGGCCCGAGATGGAAGAGTCGGAACGCGCTTTCCGCCATCCCGGCCATTGCGCTTGCACGCTTCATGCGCTGACTCATTCCGCGCAACCGGTTCTGCCCACCTCCGCGTCTCTGACGCCCGGCTTCGAGCAGATCGGCACGGTTCTCCCGTTCAAGCCGCGGACGCTCAGAGCTTTCTCTGCCCCTGCGCCCGCAGGCCGCGCTCCTCCTTCTCTGCATCGAACTTCACTGTAGGTCCGAGGTCAGTAGTATCTCTTGGTCCGGAAAATCTTGAGGATTTTCCATAATTACGCGCATTGGTTACGCGCATTGGGCGATCGGCTTTCCCTGATGCGGCACGGAGCACACGATGTTTAGGTCTCACCATTTCAGCCTGGTCGCATGGTTATCGGTTGCAGCGGCCGTAACTGCCACGGCGCAGCAGACCTTGACCTGGGAGCAGCTCCGTCTGCGGTTTGAGCAGAACAACCCGACGCTGCTGGCGGGAAAGCTGAATATTGACGAATCCAAGGCCGGGGAGATTACGGCCTTTCTGCGCCCCAACCCAGTGTTGTCACTGGATGTCGATCAGATTAATCCCTTCAACGGTGGCCCGCCGCACAGTACATTCGGCTCTCTGTTGACGACGGCCTCCGCCAGTTATCTGCATGAGCGCCAGCACAAGCGCGAGTTGCGGCTGGAAAGCGCGAAAGAAGGAACGGAGATTGCGGTATCCGGCCAGAATGACCTGGAGAGAAATCTTCTGTTCAATTTGCGCGGCGCATTCGTCCAGACCCTGCAGGCCAAGGCCGTGCTGAATGTGGCGAAAGAAAACCTGGCTTACTACGACCATGTGCTCGACATCAGCCGGGAGCGGTTCCACGCCGGCGATATTGCGCAAGTCGATCTGGATCGGCTGGAATTGCAGCGGGTCCAGTACGAATCGGATTTGCAAACCGCCGAGGTTAACCTGCGAACTGCGAAGATTCAGTTGCTGATGCTGCTGAACGACCGGACGCCCGTCGAACAATTGGACGTAACCGGGCCCTTCGACTTCAGCGATCAGATCGCGCCGCTCGACGACTTCCGCAAGATTGCTGTGGACACGCGGCCCGATCTGAGGGCAGCGATGCAGGCCGTCGATAAGGCCAAGACCGATCACAAACTCGCCGTCGCCAATGGTTCGACCGATCCGACTTTCGGTTTTGATGTGGGCCGCAATCCTCCCATCGACCAATACATTGGCTTCAATGTGAGCATTCCGCTGCGCATCTTCGATCGGAACCAGGGCGAGAAGCTGCGCACGCAATTGGACATCGATCGGAACCAGCGGCTGCTCGATGCCGCCCAGGCGCAAGTATTCAGCGATGTCGATTCCGCCTACGCGACGCTGAACAGCAATGTGATTCTGCTGCGGCCCTACAAAGCGAAATATCTGCAACAAGCGGTGCGCGTCCGCGAAACGGTTACGTTCGCCTACCAGCATGGAGGGGCATCGTTGTTGGACTTTCTGAGCGCGGAGAACGATTACCGCACCGTGGAACTCAATTACGTGAACTTGGTTGGCTCGTACTTGATCTCCGCGAGCCAACTGAATCTCGCGGTAGGGAAAGAGGTAATCCCATGACGACCGCACTCGTGCGCCGGCGTATGGCGGCCCGCTTAATGAACTGGATAGAGGCCATCGTGTTTCTGGCGGTGGTGATCGGACTCGCCGGCTGCGGCGAAAACAAAGCCGATCCGAAGGCCGAGGCTCCGCCGGCGGCAACCGTCGAGCCCGACCTGGACGCCAACAACTTCAAAGTCGACCACCCGGAACAGTTTCCTTTGGTGACGGCGATTGAACATAAGGCGGCGCCGGCGCTGAATGTCACCGGCGTGGTGCAGCCCGATATCGCGCGCGCTGTGCCCGTAATTTCGCTCGCCGCAGGACGAGTCGTGGAAATCAAGGCCCGGCTGGGCGACAGCGTGAAGAAAGGCCAGTTGTTGCTGAGAGTTCAGAGCAACGATGTTTCGGGCGCTTATCAGACGTATCGCAAAGCCGAGAACGATGAGCTATTAGCTCGCATTCAACTCGAAAGGCAGCAACTTCTTTACGACAAGGGCGCCGTCGCGAAAAGCGCTCTCGAACAAGCCGAAGACGTGGCCAAGAATGCCAAGGCCGGTCTCGACGCAGCGACCGAGCAGTTGCGGCTTCTCGGCATCGACAAGGACCATCCTTCGGGCATCGTCGACATCTTTGCACCTATATCCGGAGTTATCACCGATCAGCAAGTTACTAACTCGTCGGGCGTGCAAGGATTGGGCTCTCCTAATCCCTTCACTATCTCTGACCTTTCTTATGTCTGGATCATCTGCGACGTTTACGAAAACGATCTCGACGCCGTGCGGCCCGGCCAGTACGCGGATATTCACCTGACCGCTTATCCCAACCGGGTCTTCAAAGGGCGGATCGACAACATCCTGCCGGTTCTCGATCCCACGCTCCACACCGCCAAAGTTCGGCTCGAAGTCGCCAACCCCGGAATGATGCGGGTGGGAATGTTCGTGACTGCGACCTTCTACGGCAAGCAATCGGAGACGCGGGCCGCAGTTCCGGCGGCCGCCATTTTGCACTTGCATGATCGCGAGTGGGTCTACACGCCAGTTCCGACGAGCGCGGGGCACTTCAAACGCTTGGAAGTGGTGCCGGAAAACATGCTTCCCGGCAACCTGCAGGAAATTGTTTCTGGAATCAAACCTGGGGACCGCGTGGTCTCGAATGCTTTGGTGCTGCAAAACACGTTGGAGCAATAGTTCGGAGCAAAGATGGGAGCAATGAAAGGGAGCAATAAATGATTCGCCGAGTCGTTGATTTTGCTCTCGACAACCGCCTGCTGGTGTTGGGCTTTGCTGTACTGCTATTCGCCGGGGGGATCGTCGCCTTCCGCGACCTTCCCATCGAGGCCTATCCCGACGTGGCCGACAACTACGTGGAAATTATTACGCAGTGGCCGGGAATTTCGGCGGAACAAATCGAGCAGCAGGTCACGATTCCGCTCGAAATCGTCATGAACGGCATCCCGCATGTGGTACATCTGCGTTCGTTCTCGCTCTTCGGACTCTCCGACATAAAACTGATCTTCGACGACCAATCGGACAATGACTGGAACCGCGAGCGGGTTCTGGAGCGGTTGAGCCAGGTCACGTTGCCGCCGGCTGTAGTGCCGCAAATGGGCACGGACTGGAGTCCTGTCGGCCAGATTTACTTCTTCACCCTGCACAGCACCAATCCGGGGTATGACGCGATGGAGCTGAAATCCATTGAAGACTGGGTCGTCGAAAAGAGCTTTAAGTCGGTCCCCAACATTGTCGATGTTTCCAGCTTCGGCGGTCCAACCCGCGAATACCAGGTGCGCGTTGACCCCAACAAACTGGTCGCTTACGGCTTGAGCCTCACCCAGGTCGAGCAGCAACTCACCAATAACAACGTCAACGCAGGCGGCAGCTTCATACAGGAAGGTTTGCAGCAGATCAACGTACGTTCGGTCGGCTTAGTCGATCGCGCCCAGGACATCGAGCGCACGGTCATCGTAACCAAGAATGGCACGCCGCTGCGGGTGAAGGACATTGCGGTCGTTTCGCAAGGTCCAAAGATTCGGCTCGGCCAGTTCGCCAGAGCCATTCACCGCGAAGACGGAACGATTGTCGATAACGACGATGTAGTGTCAGGCATCGTCCTGCTACGGAAAGGCGCAACCGGCGAAAAGGCGCTCGCGGCCATCCATAAGAAGGTAGAAGAACTCAACGATCATATATTGCCTAAGGGAGTTAAGATCGTCCCTTTCCTCGATCGCAGCGATCTGGTGCATTACACGACCCACACCGTCCTTCACAACCTCACCGAAGGCATGATCCTGGTATCAGTCGTTCTGCTTCTGTTTCTGGGTAATGTTCGAGGAGCTGTCATCGTCGCCGCGACCATTCCGTTTGCCCTCTTGTTTGCGGCCATTTGTCTGGACTTGAGCCACATTCCCGCCAACCTGCTCTCCCTCGGCGCATTGGACTTCGGTGTGATTGTGGAAGGCGCAATCGTATTGATCGAAAACATTGTGCGCCACTTAAGCCATACCGATGGGATCAAGACTTCTACCGAACGAATCAGTTTTGCCTCGCATGAAGTTCAGCGCCCGGTGTTCTATGCCATCGTCATCACGATTACCGCCTTCTTGCCGATTTTTACGCTGCAACGTGTAGAAGGCAGGCTCTTCCACCCCATGGCCTGGACCGTAGCCTTCGCGCTGCTGGGAGCGTTGCTCTTCTCGATCCTGGTCGCGCCCGTGCTGGCAAGTTTCGCGTTCGCTAAGGGAGCACACGAATGGCGTAACCCAGTCATGACCTTTGTGACGGAACGATACGGGATCGCCCTCCGGTGGGCGATTCGCCGGCGCGTGATTACCGTCGGCGTGTGCGTGCTGTTGGTGGTCTTTGGAAATTATCTCGCTTTCAGCGGCATCATCGGTTCAGAATTCTTGCCTCACCTCGACGAAGGCGCGCTCTGGGTACGCGGCACTCTGGCGCCCAGCACGGGCCCAGACGAGGGCATCCGCGTTGCGAACCAGGCGAGAATCGTGCTCTGCTCTTTTCCTGAAGTTCCGCAATGCACCAGCCAGGTGGGCCGTCCCGATGATGGCACGGACAACACCGGCTTCTTTAACACCGAATATTTTGTGGACCTGAAACCGAAAGAAAAGTGGCGGCCTGTGTTTCACGAAAATAAGGAGGAATTGATCGCCGCCATGAATCGCGAGCTCGACAAAATTCCCGGCGTCGTCTGGGGCTTTTCTCAGCCCATCGAAGACAACATGGAAGAGGCCGTCAGCGGAGTCAAAGGCGCGCTGGCCACGAAGATCTACGGCGACGATTTGAAAGTCCTCGAAGAGAAGAGCGACGAAATCGTTGGCATCATGCGAAAAATCAATGGCATTGAGGATCTCGGCGTTTTTCGTGTCCTCGGCCAGCCCAACCTCAACGTAACCGTTGACCGCGAGGCGGCCGCTCGTTACCAGATCAACGTTGCGGACGTGCAGGACGCGATTCAGACCGCGGTCGGCGGCAATGCGCTCACCCAGGTTCTCAAGGGCGAGGCGCGCTACGATCTCACGCTGCGTTACCTTCCGCAATATCGCGATACGCAGGAAGCAATCGAGAACATACGTCTACTCTCGCCTTCCGGCGAACGCGTGTCGCTGGCGCAGCTCTGCAAAATCAAATTGACCGATGGTGCATCGGAAGTCTATCGCGAAGGCAATCGGCGCTATGTTGCCATCAAGTACAGTGTCCGCGGCCGCGACCTCGGCAGCACCGTAGAAGAGGCAATCAAGAAGGTCAACGAACAAGTCAAACTGCCCACCGGATACAGCCTCGATTGGGAAGGCGAATACGAGAGCCAGAAGCGAGCCAACGCGCGCCTGCTGATTGTGCTCCCCATCACCATCCTTCTCATCTTCATCATCCTGTACACGATGTTCAAATCCTTCAAGTGGGCGGCGTTGATTATGGCGACTGTCGCTATCGCCCCTATTGGCGGCCTGCTGGCTCTTTGGTTCACCGGCACCAATTTCAGTGTTTCCTCTGGCGTGGGTTTTCTGGCGCTGTTCGGCGTGTCGGTGCAAACCGGAGTCATCATGCTGGAGTACATCAATCAGCTTCGAGCCCGGCGTTATTCCATCGAGGACGCCGCCGTCGAGGGCGCTGTTCTCAGACTGCGGCCCATCGTGATGACGATGCTGGTGGCGACTCTGGGATTGCTGCCAGCCGCTCTCTCACACGCCATCGGTTCCGATTCTCAGCGCCCGTTCGCGATCGTGATCGTCGGAGGCCTCATCGCCGCCCTCATCATGAGCGTCTTCCTGCTGCCCACGCTTTATGTGTGGGTGGCCGGCGAAACGGATGTGCTCCCTGCCTCCGAAGAAGGGTTCGAGGTGGGCGAGCACGTGGATTAGAACGGATCGGGTGATCGGGCCATTGGGTCATCTTAGCTCCGCTTTCTTAGATGACCCGATCACTCCGTTTCTTGCTTTTTGGGGATTCTTCCGCTAGATTTCATCTTTCCCTGATATAACGGACGGCAGACCGAGACTTGTCTCAGGAGTGTGGCGGATATGAAGCGAAGCTATATCGGGCTGGCGCTGGGCGCGCTGGTCATGGTAGCGGCGTCGGTGGCTCTTCCGAGCTGCGGGTTCGATCGGAAGCTGGTATTGATCACGGTCAATCCTCCTGGAGCGAACATTACGGGTGCGGGCGTGGAAGTGGACTTTCAAGCTCTTGGAACCTACATCCATCCACCCGAAACCGAGGACATTACAAATTCGGTGGTGTGGGCATCGACGGCGCCGCAAATTGTCTCGATTGACGCGAAGACGGGCGTTGCCGTGTCGGGAACCGGCTGCGGCACCAACATTACTATCACGGCCACGGCGTACAGTAACCCGCAGAACAACTCCGGCAGCATCGTCCAGGGCACGGCGTTGGTGAGCGTGACCCTGCCGAACGGGACCTGCCCGTAGCGTCTTATTGATCTTCCAGCAAACTGCCCAGCGTGGGCTTGTGCCTCTCTGGCTTCGTCTTCTTGGCGGGCACCAGGCGCGACGGCTTAGGACTGCCAACGCGTTCGCGGGCCATTTCGCGCACCACCTGGGCGGCAGAGAAGACTTTTTTCTTACGCTTGCGCGCCATGGCCGCATCTTCGCACATCCCGATGCACAAAGGTGCAATAATCTGAGGTTGGCGTGGAGTTCCATCCTTTCGCAAAGATGCGAAGGGCCGCGCCGCGTTAGCCTAAAAGCGAGGGCCTGATATTTTATGGATGAGCGCGAGTTTTTCGAAGAAAAGTCCGACAAAAAGCCGGCGAATTTAAGTTGTCCACATTGCCATCAGTCGGCGGAGTACGAGATCCAGTGGCTGGTGCGCACGAAGAAGAAGAGTCTGCCGCCGCGGGCGGACGATCGCGACCGCGCCAAGTTCGCCAAGGCGCAATCTTACATGCTGCGGCGAGACGACGTAATGATGTGCAAGAACCTGCGCTGCCGCAAGCGCTTCGAGATCACAAGCGTGCAGAGCGTCGCATTTCTGGATTAGGCGTCGTTCGCTGTTCGTCGTTCGCCATTTGCCTTTCGGAAGACGCGAATGCCCTGCGGCGCTCGGGACGACAGCCGGTAGGGATTGCGAATAGCGAACAGCGAACGACGAACGACGAGCAAGGGAGCCGAGCCGTGAAGATCTTGGTTTGCATGAAACAGGTGCCGCAGAAAGACGCTCCGCTGAAGCTGAATGAAGCGGGGACGTGGATTCGCGAAGATGTTTCCTACGAGGTGAATGAGCCGGACGCATTCGCGCTCGAAGAGGCGCTGCGGCAAAAAGAGAAGCATACGGGTGAGGTGGTGGTCCTGACCGCGGGCCCGGCACGGGCGTCGCAGGTGCTTCGCGAGGCGCTGGCGAAAGGCGCGGACCGGGCGATCCATCTCGAGGACAACGCTTTTGTCGGCCTCGATGCCTACAACACGGCGCGAGCCATCGCGGCGGCCATCAAGGACGACAAGTTCGATCTGATCTTTACCGGCCTGCAATCCGATGATTACGGATACGCGCAAACAGGCGTGATTCTGGCCGAGATTCTGGGATTGCCGCACGCGACCATCATCATGCAGATTGAAAAGACCGCGGTTGGCATTCGAGTAAAACGCGAACTGGAAGCCGGATTCTTCCAGTTCGTCGACATGCCTCTGCCGGCCGTGCTGACGATCCAATCGGGCATCAACAAGCTGCGCTATGCGACGCTGATCGGGATCAAGCAAGCCAAGATGAAACCGCTGCGCAAGGTGACGATAGCGGAAGTTCAGCCGGCCATGGCCGGGAATTTGCAGAAGATCGAAAAGCTATACGTTCCGCAGAAATCGAAGAAGACGCAGTTTCTGGGAGGCTCGTCGGCAGAAGTGGCGAAGAAGCTGGTCGATAAGCTAAAGAACGAACTGCGGGTAATTTAAGCTTTCAGCCGTCAGCTCTCAGCTATCAGTTAAAGATGAAGGCTGTTACTGACAGCTGAGAGCTGAAAGCTGACAGCTAACGCCGGAGACCTGACTCTATGTCCAGCATTTTTGTGATCGTCGAACAACGCGAAGGAAAACTGAACCGCGTCTCGTGGGAGACGATTGCCGCCGGCCAGGCGATTGCCACTGACACTGGATGGACGCTGGAGGCCGCTGTCGTTGGCTCGAACGTGGCCGCGATCGCGGGCGAGTTGGCGCAGAAGAAGGTCGCGAAAGTGTACGACATCGAGTCGGCCAGGCTCGAGCCCTACACTCCAGATGCGTTCGCCTATGCGTTGAAAGAGTTCTTGCAGAAGCATCCAGCGAAGCTGGTGTTGATGCCGCATACCTACCAGGTGCGCGATTTTGTGCCCAAGCTGGCTACGGCCTTGCAGACTACCGCTATCAGCGACGTGATCGGTTACAAGTATGAAGGCGTGAAGCTGCTGTTCACGCGGCAGATGTTTCAAGGGAAGTTTGTGGCCGACGTGAGTTTTGCCGGCGAGGGGCCTTGCTTCGTCACCTTTCAAAACGGCTCATTCCGCGCCGACAAAGCCGAAGCGGGCGAAGCGGCGGCGCCGGTGGAGACGGTGAATGTCGATGTTCCGGATGGCGTGGTGCGCAACCAGCCGCAGGAAGTCTTCAAGGAAGCCAAGCAGGCGGTTGATCTGACGCAGGCCGAGATCATTGTGTCGGTGGGGCGCGGCATCAAGGAGCAGAAAAATATCGAACTGGCCAGGCAGTTGGCGGATGCGCTGGGCGGCGAGCTCGCGGCGTCGCGTCCGATCTGCGATAACGGATGGTTGCCCATGGACCGCCAGATCGGATCTTCGGGACAAACGGTCGCTCCGAAGCTCTACCTCGCGCTGGGAATCTCAGGCGCGATCCAGCACATTGTCGGCATGAAGGGTTCCCGGAGCATCGTGGCGATTAACAAAGATTCCGAGGCGCCGATTTTTGAGATTGCGGATTATGCCGTCGTCGGAAATTTGTTCGACATCGTTCCGACACTGATCGAGGAAGTGAAGAAGGCGAAGGGGTAAGGGAGCATAGACCAAACCCGGCCAACTCTACTCACAATGGCCGTCAGTCCGGGTGTAGGGGGCCTTCGACTTCGCATGGACTTCACTTCGTGAAGGCCGTGCTACGCTCAGGATGACAACTCTCTAATATTTCGAGATTACGAGCCGGCCGCGAACCCGCCAAGCTTCGCCATGGTGAGTCGCAGATATTTGTAGGGGTTTACCGGGACATCGTTGATGCGGACTTCGTAGTGAAGATGCGGGCCGGTGGAGCGTCCGCTCAAGCCGACGTAGCCGATGGTGTCGCCGCGCTGGATGGATTGTCCGGCGGTGACGGCGAAGCTGGAAAGATGGCCGTAGCGCGTGGTGATGCCGTGTCCGTGGTCGACCACGATGGCGCGTCCGTAGCCGCCCTGAAAGTCGGCGAAGGTCACGACGCCGTCGGCCGGGGCAATCACCGGCGAGCCCACGCTCGAGGAAATATCGACGCCAGAGTGGAACGCGCCTTCTCCGTTAAATGGATCGATGCGCTCGCCGAAGGAGCCGGTGATCTGGCCTTCGACCGGCCACAGGTTCGGAGCCGAATTGGCGCGGATCCAGTCCGCCGTGGTCGAGTTCTTGGTCAAACCGAGTGAGATGCCGACGCTGGCTGCCCCGCTCAGCGCGGTGTGGCGCAATGCGTAAAGCTGGTCGAGCGAGGAGTGAACCTGCTCTTCCTGAATCTGCTCGGTCGAGGCGGTCACCATCGCCGGATTCGATTTGAGTCCGTAAAGCGCGGAAACCTCGCTGGCCAGCGAGCCCAGGGAAGCTACCTGAATGTCGCGTTCCTTAGCGACCTGCTCCAGACGCGAATAGCGATCCTTGAGCTGAGCCTGCTCGGTGCGGAGCTGGTTGTAGTGGGCGATCTTATTCAGCATCCGGGCATAGGAACTGGCGATGCCGGTGAGGCAGAGGGCGCCAATCGCCAATCCGGCCAGAAGCACGTAGAGATACTGGACGGGGATGGAGATCTTGCGAAGCTGTCCTGCTTCGTCGCGAGCTACGAAAAATATGTAGAAACGTTTACGCAATATTTAACTTCCGCAAAGCAAATTTTGCTTCGGAAATCCTGCCAGAGCGAGAACCGTCATGCTCAGGCTCGGAATTCTGATTCCACCAGCCGCATCAGGAGCAGGCTGGCTCGTGCTTCGAAACCCCGGAACCAGGCAAGCCGAAATCCAGTTGGGCTGCAACCGACACACGCTGCAGGTACTTGGTTCGGCACAATTTACTATGAACGGCGAGTTAAAGTTAACAAACCTGATTCCCCCTGTCAACCTCACTACGACCCTCTGGACGGTTACCAAGGCAGGTAGTTGATGGTGCCCAATCGGGCACGGTACCAGTGTAAGGGAGTCGGATGCCCCTACCAGGTCGCCAGCGCCAGGCCGTCCCCAGCGTATCGTCAGCCGGGGTATAGTGATGGTCATGCCGCTTGGTGAAAAGAAGCTGATTCAGCAGATTCGGCGCTCTGCCCGCAGTGGCGAGTCGGTGGTAACGGGCATCGGCGATGACTGCGCGGTGCTGAGCGTCCCCCATGGACACGAGTTACTGGTAACCACCGATTTCACCATCGAGAAGGTGCACTTCCGGCGCGACTGGCACCGTCCAGAGCTGGTGGGAAGGCGCTGCCTGACACGCGGGCTGAGCGATATCGCGGCGATGGGTGGAGAGCTGCTGGCGGCATTTTTGTCGCTGGCCGTTGCCAGCGACGTTCCACAGAAGTGGGTGGACCGCTTTCTGAAGGGGCTGCTGGATCTGGCGGAAGAATTCAGGGTTCCGCTGGCGGGTGGAGATACAGCGCAGTCGGCGGGTGGGATTCAAGCGGACATCGTGGTGGTGGGCTCGGTGCCAAAGGGAAAGGCGGTGCTGCGGTCGGGGGCAAAGCCGGGCGAGCAGATTTATGTGACCGGGGAATTGGGCGGGTCGGCGGCGGCTCTGGCGCGGCTGGCGGAATCGAAGCCGGTGGGAGCGGAGTATTCCCGGCATTTTCGTCCGACGGCACGGGTGGCCGTGGGCCAGTGGCTGCGGCAGCGCGGACTTGCTTCGGCGATGATCGATGTGAGCGACGGCCTTTCCACCGACCTTGAACATATTTGCCAGGAGAGCCACGTGGGCGCGGAGATCGAAGCGGAGGCGATTCCGCGGGCGCAGGTTGGGCTGGGGAAAAAGAGGGTCGCGCTCGAGCTCGCGCTGCATGGCGGCGACGATTACGAACTGCTGTTTACGTCCGCGGCGGCGGTCCCGGCGGAAGTGGCGGGGGTTCGAGTCACGCGGATCGGGCGCACCATGCAATCCGCGGGGATGCGGTTGATCGGGGCGGATGGGAAGCAGCAGCCGCTCGCGGCCAGAGGGTGGGAACACTTCAAAGGGAATCGGTAAGTCTCAATCGATGATCTTAGATTCCTTCTGTCGTGCAGCGTTCAGCGGCGGCGTTATGCGCGCCGCCGATAGTAAATGTTGAATTCAAATCCCGGATTTGGCGGGAAGATTTCGGCAATCTTTCGCAGCCGTTCGGCCATGGGAGCGGGCGCCAGCAGCGGATAGTCGCGCTCGCGAAGGTCGTAGTAATCGACGTCGAGATAAAGCGAGAGCAGATAGATCGAAATCGCGTCCGCGAAGCTGGCCGTAAGATAGTCGTTCTTGAATTTCTCCGCGTCCGGACCATGGGCCGTGGCGAACTTGCGCGCCTCCCATGCGTCGAGTGAAGTTTCGCCGCGCACACCGGACTCCACTTGCTGCCAAGCCAGGTCGGCGAAATTCTGCGACACGCCGGCGCGGTCGACCAGCGCGTGCCCGACGTTGATGTAGAACTCGAACGCCACCGAGAACTTATCGTCCATCAAGCGGGTCGAGATGAAGACGCACTGCGAGTCGCCAATACTCAGGTTACGATGGCAAACCGCGTTGTCGCTGAGTGCAACGTCGTAGCGGTCGGCAATCACCGTCTCCTCGCCCTGGGTCACGGTGAGCGGCACGAAGTAGTACGCCTTGCGGCTGAGCGCGGCAGCCACTGGCACGGGCACTGTGGCAATCATGCGATCGAGGTCGTTGTCGGCAATGGCAATCTCGCCCGAGCGGGCATAGCAGATGCCATTGGGCGCCTGTGAGACCGGACTGTTTTGCACGATCTCCGCCGGGCTGCGGACCATCGCGGAAGCGGCTTGCGACATGGAAGCATTGTAGCGCACGGCCGCGGGGACGGCGGGCGGCGGCCGGCGGCCGCGAATTCGCCAGTCGCGAGGGTCTGGATGGATGGTGTAGCTTATGAGCATGGCGAAAACGAGTTCGGACGGCCCGCGCTGGATCGGCATTCCGGCGCGCGTATTCGCGATGACGTTTCTGCTAACCCTGCTGTCGTTCGCGGTCGCACTGCTGCTGAGCATTATGGGGACAGTGATCTACTCGCAGATGAAGCACGTCGCGCCCAACCTGGCGTTCGCGTACCGGCACATCGCGTTTCCCTTTGCGGTTACCGTGGGTGCGATCGTGCTGCTGCTGTCGCTGGCGATGGAAATTCGGAACTACCGCCAGCGCAAAACGCTGGAAGGAATCGAGCGGGCGAGTTGAACGCCTCGCGAGCCTGCCTTGAGGGTAGCCGAAGGGTCCAGTCGGGTGGAGACAACCGGCTCTCCATCGGCGAACGTGAATGAGTCGATTATGGGCGATCTGAAAACTATCGTGCCGCGCATTGCCATCCCCGTGCCGCATTCCGGGTTTCGAGCGTTCGTGCAGCGTTCTTTGCCGCAGTATGAAGCAGCCGTGCGCGGAGCCGGTGGAGAACCGGTGCGCGTCGCACTGGGTCGGACCCTGGCGCAAGTGATGCGGCAGATCGAGCGCTGCGACGCCGTTCTGCTGCCCGGCAGCCGCGCCGATATCGATCCGCGGAAGTATGGCGCGAAGCGGCACCGGAAGACCGCTGCCGCCGACCCGAAGCGAGACGCCGCGGACAAACTGCTGCTGCAGGATGCCTACAAGCTGCGCAAGCCCGTGTTGGGAGTCTGCTATGGACTGCAGTCGTTGAATGTGTTCCGCTCGGGATCGCTGGTGCAAGACATCGAGTCGGAGAACGCCGATTCGAAGATCAACCACAGCCCGGGACGAGGGGTCGCGAAAGCGCACACGGTAGAGATCGAGCCGGGGTCGCGGCTGGCGGAAATTGTGGGCGCGAGCAAAACGATTGCCGTGAATTCTTCGCATCATCAGTCCGCCGACGCGGTGGGCGATGGGTTGCGCGTGGTGGCGCGCTGCGCCGAAGACGGAATTGTGGAAGCTCTGGAAGGAACCGCTCCCGGACATTTTGTGCTGGCGGTGCAGTGGCATCCGGAGCGGAGTGTGAACGATGGGCCGGAGGTGGCAGCGGCCGCGCACGCGATTTTCCACGCGTTCATCGAAGCGGCGAGAGCGAAGCACGCGGAGCTGGTCAAGCAGAGTAAGTCGGTCGGCAACTCGTAGCGCAAGCGACCCCAGAATTGCCGCGGCCGCCGAGCTTCGCTCGGCTTGGACGGGGTCCCCACACGAACTCCTAGCTGCGCTTCAACAGCACAAGCACATTCGCAATGGCGGCGTTTTCGGTGCCCATGCCTTCCGGGGTTTTTGCTTTGATGCCTACGCAGTCGGCGGGAATTCCGCACAACTCGGCAACGTGTTTGCGAATCGCGCCGGCGTGCGGGCCGATTTTTGGAGCGGATAGGATCAGGGTGGAATCCAGATTCAAGAGCTCGTAGCCCGCGGACTTGACGCGTTGCAACGCCTCTTGCAGAAACAGAGAGGAGTCGGCGTTTTTCCATTGCGCGTCGGAGGGCGGGAAGAGCGATCCGATGTCGGGGCCGGCGATCGCGCCGAGCAGCGCGTCGGTGATCGCGTGGAGCAGGACGTCGCCGTCGGAGTGGCCGCCGAGACCTTGGTCGTGCGGCAAAGTCAAGCCTCCGATTTTAAGCGGAATGCCAGGCTTGAATTCGTGCGAATCCCAACCGTAACCGATGCGCATTTCAGGTTTCAAAATTTGATCCCGCTCGGCCCCTAAAGGGGCGTGTGGTTCTCGAACTTATGGCATCGCTAAAGCGATGCCCTGATACGAAGCAAAAAACCGTGCCCCGATGCGAAACAAATACCATGTCCCAATACGAAGCTTGAGATACGAAGCGCAAGTGCTCGCTACTGAGCTCCGGTTTTCAGATAGAACTCGGCCAGTTCCATGTCGGCTGGCGTGGTGATTTTCATATTGCGCGGCGAGCCCATCACAACCGCGACCGGCAGGCCGGCGCGCTCGATCAGCGAAGCCTCATCGGTGCCGAGGAAACCGTCGGCGATAGCGTCATCAAAAGCTTTTTTGAGGATGTCGTAGCGAAAGCCCTGTGGAGTTTGCGCCATCACGATGCTGGCGCGCGGGATGGTGGTTTTGATGAGCGCACCATCCGCGGTGCGTTCCACTTGTTTCACTGTGTCGACGGCAGGCCAGCCCGCGATCGCGGCTCCATGTTTGTGCGCGGCCTCGATCACATGAGCAATGATTTCAGGCGACACGAACGGGCGAACGGCATCATGCACCAGGACGATGTCTTCCGGATTGGCGGCTGTGCTGGCCAGGGCGCTCGCCACCGAGTCCTGCCGATGCTCTCCGCCTTCGACGATCTGCAGGCGCTTGCCCAGGATTTCCGGATATTGTTTTTCGATTTGGGCGCGAAAGCCGGCGATCTCGTCCTGGCGAAGAGCGACGATGATCTCGTAGACAGCAGGGACGGCGGCGAACTTACGCAGGGTGTGGACAAGAATGGGAACGCCGCCCAGTTCTTTGAACTGTTTGGTCGGCGCTTTCTTTCGAGACTTCGCGGTCGAGGGCGGAGCCATGCGCGTACCCAGTCCGGCCGCCGGAACAATGACGAAAACCTTCATACGGGCGATCAGTATAGTACAGGAAACGCCTAGTCGGCTGACCGGTCGATCGCCGCCGACGGGGATTTTTTTGCCGGGTCGGCGGGCGTTCCACTGGTTCCTGGGACCGAAGGCACGGGCACTGCGGGCGGCGACGAGGTTAGCGGCGACGAGACTGCTTTGGCATCGTGGCGGCCCGTCATGCGCTCATCCCACTTGCCAAAAATCATCTTGCCCGCGGTGGTTTGCAAGACCGAGGTCACGGAGATGTCGATGGTCTTGCCGATCATTTTGCGCGCGTTGTCGACGACCACCATGGTGCCGTCGTCGAGATAGGCGACACCCTGGTTGTACTCTTTTCCTTCCTTCAGGATGAATACCCGCATCACTTCGCCGGGCAGGACGATGGGCTTGAGCGAGTTGGCCAGTTCATTGATATTGAGCACGGCCACACCCTGCAACTGGGCGACCTTGTTGAGATTGAAGTCGTTGGTGATGATCTTGCCCTCATACAGCTTGGCCAGTTCGATAAGCTTCAAATCGACTTCGCGGACGCTGGGGAAGTCGTCTTCCACGATCTGGATGGTGACGGAAGCAGTTTTCTGGAGACGCTGCAGGATGTCGAGGCCGCGGCGGCCGCGATTGCGTTTGAGGGAGTCGGCGGAATCGGCCACCAGTTGCAATTCGCGGAGCACGAACTGCGGGATCACAATCAGGCCGTCGAGGAAACCGGTCTCGGCGATGTCGGCGATGCGGCCGTCAATAATGACGCTAGTGTCCAGGATCTTGAAGCTCTTCTTGCCCGTCTTTTCGCCGCCGAAGATCCCGCCGAGCGCCGCCAGATTGAGCAGGTCGCCCTTGTTGGCGCCGACCGCCAATCCCACGTAGGCCATGACCATCATGACCATGATCTGCAAGAAGCTCTGGGTCGGGCTGGCGGGGATGCTGTTGCGAATGACGAGGGCGAAAAGATACGCGCCAACGATGCCGAGCACGCTGCCGATGGCGGCTCCGATCAGGCGCTTCAGGCTCATCGCGCGCAACCTCCACTCGAACACGATGATGGCGGCGCCGATCAGCAGACCGACGACAGCAGCATAGCTTGAGGGCAGGCCAAACGGACGAATGAGAAAGCAGATGATACCGACGATGAGGATAAACAAAAAGCGAATAAGTAGGACGTCCACGAGTAAGACCTCTCTCGGGGAAGGCACCGCTCGCGATTCCCGCCCCCGCCAGTCGTCCAAGGCGAATGATATTAAGCCTTGCGCCAGCGTTCTAAATTCACGGGGCTGTATGAAATGAATGCGCGCCCCGCGCCCGGTCCTAGCCGGGTTATTGCAAAAGTACGGGAGAAGTATATACCCGGCATGGGAAGGGAACCAGCGTTTAGGTCTTTCGGTGGAGACGGGGCAAAACCCCGTTCGGCATGGAAAATTTACATCCCGTCGTAATTCGGGCCGCCGCCGCCCTCGGGCGGAACCCAGGTGATGATCTGGTAGGGGTCCTGAATGTCGCAGGTCTTGCAGTGGACACAGTTCGCGGGATTCAGGCTGATGCGTTTGCCATTGGGTGCGGCGGAATCGTCCACCATCTCGTAGACGTTGGCGGGGCAGAAATTCTGGCACGGGCTGCCGAACTCCTTTACGCAACGGTCATTACAGATGTTCGTGTCCTGAATCAGCAAGTGCGCCGGCTGGTCCTCTTCATGCTTGGTGCCGGAATGATAGAGGTCGGTGAGTTTGTCGAAGGTGAATTTGCCATCGCCCTTGGCGGGACCGAGCAGGTGTGCTTCCGGGCCTCCGTCGGCGGGCAAGTTAGCCAGCGGCTCCAAATTTTCATATCCCGCATGGGACGGCACGCGGTTGCGGAGGCCGCCGTCGAAAACCTCCTGCAGCACGGTGTTGAACATGCCGGCGACCATGCCATTCTTGAATCCCTGGTGGAAGTTGCGCACCGGCCAGAGTTCATCGTGAATCCAGCTGGTTTCGACGCGCCGCTGGAATTTGCCAAGGGTTGCCGCCGACGAGTCGGACTTCACCAGCGCTTCAAACGCGGTCTCGGCCGCCAACATGCCGCTCTTGATGGCGAGATGAATTCCTTTCAGGCGCGCGGAATTCAGAAAGCCGGCGGAGTCGCCGACGATCATCCATCCATTGCCGCCGAGCGGCGGCAGCGACCACCATCCACCGTAGGGAAGCGACTTGGCGCCATAGCGGATCATCTTGCCGCCGGCGAGCAGCTTGGCAATCAAGGGATGCTGTTTGAACGACTGCAGCACGTGCTGCGGGTCGAGGCGCGGGTCGCGATAATCGAGCCCAGTGACGAAGCCAAGCGAGACCAGGTTGTCTTTCGAGCCGTATATCCACGCGCCGCCGTATTCTTTCGTGGTCAGCGGATAGCCCATGGTGTAGATCACTTCTCCCGCTTGGATTCGGTCGCGGCACGGCGGGACTTCCCACAGTTCTTTCACGCCCACACCATAGGTCTGCGGATTGCGATCTTTCGTTAAGTCGAACTTCTGGATGAGTTGCTTGGTGAGCGATCCGCGCGCGCCCTCGGCGAGCACGACGACTTTCGCTTTGATGTCGTAGCCCGGCTCGAAATTCGATTTCTGCTGGTTCTGTTTGTCGACGCCCTTGTCGTCGGTGCGGACGCCGATCACGCGATCGCTGTCGCTGTTTCTGTCAAAGAGCAGTTCCGATCCAGCGAAGCCGGTGAAGATCGTGATCCCGGCTTCCTCAACTTTGCCCGCCAGCCACTTTACGAAGCGGTTGATGGAGATGATGTAGTTGCCGTGATCCTGCAGCGGCGGAGGCGTGATGGGAAGCTGGTAATGCTCCTTGCGCGTCAGGAAGTAAACGGCTTCCTTGTGGACTTGGGCGTCGAGTGGGGCTTCGTTTTCGAATCCCGGCAGCAGTTCCTTCATGGAACGCGGATCGAGGAGCGCGCCGGAAAGACAGTGCTGTCCGGCTTCGCGCGCTTTTTCGAGCACGTAGATATTCTCTTTGCTCAGCGGGGTTTCGGGATGGCGCGCGTTGTGATCGTCGATCAACTGCGAAAGCCGCAGCGCGCAGGCCATGCCCGCGGGTCCGCCGCCGACGATAACGACATCGGCCGGCATCTCGGGATGGTCGACGTTGGGAAGAGGCTTGCGGAAGATCAGCATGGGTGGTTGGCCTTTGGCACTCGGCTTTTAGCTCATGAAGCACGTTGCGTGTAGAAAGCTCTCCATGATACGGCAAAGAGGATGCGACGCGGAAACCAGAAACTACTCGCGATAGCGGAAACACTCGACCGCGTGGTCGTTGACCATTCCGGTAGCCTGCATGAAAGCGTAGCAGATGGTCGAGCCGATGAAGTTGAAGCCGCGTTTCTTCAGGTCTTTGCTCATCGCGTCCGACTCCAGCGTGCGCGCCGGAATTTTCTTGCCCAGCCGCCACGCGTTCACGCGCGGTTTGCCGCCGACGAACTGCCAGATGTAGCGGTCGAATGAGCCGAACTCTCTTTGCACTGCGAGAAATGCCTTGGCATTCCGTATCGCCGAAGCTATTTTCAGCCGATTTCGGACGATGCCCTCATCGCGCAGCAGTTGCTGCGTCTTTCGCCGGCCGTAGCGCGCGATCTTTTCCGGGTCGAAGCCGTCGAAGGCCACGCGATAGTTTTCGCGCTTCCGAAGAATCGTGTCCCAACTAAGGCCGGCTTGCGCGCCTTCCAGAATCAGGAACTCGAACAGGACGCGGTCGTCATGTTGCGGAACGCCCCATTCGCGGTCGTGATAGAGAAGCGAGAGCTCGTTCGCTGCCCACGTGCAGCGAACAACATTTTTCTTTGGTGTTTTCATCTATAAGAAGTTCTCGATCCCTTCACGCCGCTGGCTTGCCGGCGAGAACGGCGTCAATCATCAGCAACTCCTGGGCTGAGAATTTCAGGTTTTTCAGCGCGGCTACGTTGTCGTCCACTTGCGACACTTTGCTGGTGCCCACCAGTGCGCTGGTGACGCGCGGATCGCGCAGCACCCATGCCACCGCCATCTCCGCCAGCGTTTGCCCCCGCTGCTTGGCGATTTCATTGAGCGCGCGAATCTTGACCAGCTTGTCTTCTCCAATGTCCTTCTTCTTCAGAAAGAAATCGCGCGCGGCGCGCGAGTCGCTGGGAATTCCGTTCAGATAGCGATCCGACAGCAGTCCCTGCGCCAGCGGGCTGAAGACAATCGATCCCACGCCTTCTTTCCCCAGCACATCGAGCAATCCCTGCTCGGGATCGCGCACGAACATCGAATACTTGGGCTGATGAATGAGGCAGGGCGTTCCGAGGTTGCGCAAAATCTTGATCGCTTCCGCCGTTTGCTTGGCGTTATAAGACGAAATACCAACGTAGAGCGCTCGGCCCGAGCGTACCGCGGTGTCGAGCGCGCCTAGCGACTCTTCCATCGGCGTATCGGGATCGGGCCGATGATGGTAGAAAATGTCTACATATTCGAGGCCCATGCGCTTCAGGCTCTGATCGAGGCTGGCGAGCAAATATTTGCGCGAGCCTAAATCGCCGTAGGGGCCGGGCCACATATCCCAGCCGGCCTTGGTCGAAATGATCAGCTCGTCGCGGTGGGGAAGGAAATCTTTCTTGAAGATCTGCCCGAACGTTTCTTCCGCCGATCCGTAGGGAGGGCCGTAATTATTGGCGAGATCGAAATGCGTGATGCCCAGATCGAAGGCGCGGCGCAGCATGGCGCGACAGTTTTCGAAATTATCCACGCCGCCGAAGTTGTGCCACAGCCCGAGCGAAACGGCGGGAAGTTTGATGCCGCTGCGCCCCGAGCGGCGATATAGCATGGCATCGTAACGCTTATCATCTGCAACGTACATTAGTGGCCTCCTCGAGGGAAATCAGAGAAACATCATTCTACGAGGTCAGGCGGAGCTCTGCTTGCGCGCCGGAGCCGTTCGCCTCCGTTAAGAGAATGTCTCAGCCCTTTCGCTTGTAGATGACAATTTCGCGGCCCGGATGATGATGCTCACGGGCTTCCTCACCCCAGAAATAGTGCGATTCCGGCTCGGCCACTTCAACCATTCCGGCTTCTTCGAAGTTGCTGGAAAGGTACCGATCCATCCAAGTGCGGAAGGCGACAACTTGCGGCGAGCCGTGGCCGGATAGCCAGGAAGCATAGATATTGACGAAGACGACGTACGCCGGGCGGTTGGCTTCGACTTCCTGCATCATTTGTTTCTGCATGGCAGGCCAGTACTTCTGGTCTTCCATCAGGCTGTAAGTGTAGATATAGCCGCTGGCGGAATGGCGATGCGCCTCAAAGTAAATCTCCGGCTCCGAGCCCAACACCATAATGGTGTCGTCGGGCGCGGTGTGCTGGCGCAGATAGTCGGCAACCGGCACCGCCTCCGAAAATGGACTTGGGAAATAGAAGGAGCGGCACGCTTGCAGCGGGGTCAGTTTGAAATAGACCTCCGCGTTACGGTGAATCGCAAGCCCCCATGCGGCAGTAAACACGATCACTGGAAGAACGCTAAGCCAGCGAGCAGTGAACTTCGCCGCGAGCAGCCGGGCGGCGGACGTAATGGCGACCGCGATCAGGATGGCAGCCGCAGGCAGCACCAGGATGAAATAGTGTTCCCTGAAGTGAAGGCCGGGACACACCGCGGCGCAGGAAAACACCGTCAGGCCGAAGACAAACACGGCATGGCGGCGGACATCGGGGTTCCAAAACACCGTGGACACGCCTAGGAGAGCGAGTATCCAGAGCCATGGGGTCATACGCAGCATGTAAGAGGAGTTGGCCGTCAGTAGCTCCCAACCTGTGCGCCATGGCGCGCTGGCGTACTGACGCGCGTAGGAAAAAGTCCAGAACCAGAAATTCTGGAAGACCCCAGCCCGATAGAGGAAAATGCACGTCAGTGCGAACGGCAGCGCTCCCGCGATCAGAAAGACGCCCATGTTCTTTGTCCACGGCGCCCATTCGCGCCTGTTTTTCGGCCAGCATTGAACGGCCAGATAGAGAAACGCAAAAGCGCCCAACAAAATTCCGGGCTGCTTCATCAGGAAGGCGATGCCAAACGTCAGGCCGCTCCAGAAGAAAAAGGTCGCGCTTCTCGTTTCTTCGGCTCGTAAGAGAAGGACAAGCCCGATGAGCGCCGCCAGCACTACGAAGTGTGTAGCGTGCGCGGCAAATCCAAACACGCCTTGGTGCGTGGAGAGCAAGGCGTAACTCGCGCCTGCTATGGTCCCAGCCAGTGTGCCGAAGAGGCGCGCCGCAACCAGGTAAAGCAGGATGACCGAGATCGCGTTGACGAGCAGGAGCCCAAGATGGATTCCGCGGCTCGTCTGCCCAAACACCGCGAGGATCGCGGCATAGGCCGCATAAGTCCCCGGCAACTTCATGTTGTAGGCCAGTTGGTAGGGAGGGATGCCCTGCAGGATGAGTTGCCCGACATAGGCGTACTCGCCCTCATCGCGTTCCAAAGGAATATCCGCCAAACGCCAGCGGACGGCTCCAAAGAAAACGATGACCGCTAACAAAACGACGAAATGCCAGTGAAAAAGGCGCCGCCACGTCTGGCCCGATTTATTTTTCGCGGACTGGTCTGACGCGATCTCTTCTTCCGCTGCCATGGGTTCAATGCGAAGTATTTCACACCTTAGCAACTCCGCTCAGCGGGAGCAAGGGTGGACTGCCTAACTTGATTATCCTGCGGTCGCTCGTGAGGAATTCGACGCGCGCGAAAAAGTCGCAATCGGAGTCCGTTTCAGAACGTCAGTCGTATTTTTCGTAACGGACCGAGGTTCGATCCCAACCCATGGCCTTCAGCAACTCGCGGTTGGCCTGGACCATCTTGTCGAGTCCGCAGATGTAGGCGTGCATGTCGGAGCGGGTTCCAACGATTTCGGGCAGATGTTCCTGAACATATCCTCGCAACCCTTTCCACTCTGTGGCAGCGCGGCTCAACGTCGGCAGACAATGAAAGTTGTCGTGATCCGCGGCGAGATTTTCAAACTCCTCGCGATAATAAATATCCTGCTCGCGGCGCGCGCCGAAGAGCAGCCAGAACTGGTGTCCCCGGTGACGATCTCTCTCCGCCAGCAGCCAGTGCAGCATCGAACGGAAGGGCGCGATCCCGGTGCCCGTCGCAATGAACACGGTGTCACGGAGTGGCGGGCGCAGGATGAAATCGCCGAAAGGCCCCTGAAACGCGATCGTCGCGCCCTCATTGAGACTGCAGAGATGGTTCGACATGAATCCATCCTGCACACGATTCAGGCAGAAGGCGAAATGGCCATTCTCGGACGGCGGAGAGGCGATGGAATATGCCCGTGTGATCTCCTCGCCATACGGAGTAGTGGCCTTCACCGAGAGCCACTGTCCGGGAACGAATCCGAAGCGGGAGACTCCGTTTACTTCGAGTTCGATGTGCTTGGTAAACTCGGAGAGCGAGACGGAGCGCAGCACGCGTCCGTCGAGAGTTTTGAACTGAGCCATTGTTCATGTAGATGATTTTGACGGGCCGCCGGACGCGTCGATTGGTGTGCACCCGCATGGCTGGCCGGGGTGCTTTCGAGGAGGAAAACATGGGACACCGCATTTGCCCCTGGTGGCTTGGCTACGTGCTGGCCAGTCCGTTGCGACGTCTGTTGCAGGATCCGGTCGCGATCACCAAGCCTTACATTCGGGAAGGAATGACTGTCCTCGAACCCGGCCCAGGCATGGGCTTCTTCACGCGGGAGATGGCTCGCCAGGTAGGGGCAAGCGGCCGAGTAGTCGCGGTCGACGTTCAGCCGCGCATGATCGCGGGATTGAAACGCCGGCTAGCGAGAGCCGGACTCCTCGAACGCACCGAAGCGCGCCTAGCCCCGCCTGATTCGCTGGGAGTGCAGGATCTCCAGGGCAAGGTCGATTTCGTACTTGCCATGGCGATGGTGCACGAAATGCCCAGCTCGAGCCGCTTTTTCGCTGAGGTTGCGGAGGCGATGAAACCGGGGGCAACGCTCCTGCTCGCAGAACCCTCGGGCCATGTGAAGAAAGACGCGTTCGAAGCCGAACTGCAGGACGCCGCTGTAGCAGGTCTGGAAGTGGCCGATCGCCCTGTAATTCGCCGCAGTTGGGCGGCGCTGCTGAAAAAACGCGGGCAGTAGACCAACTCAGACAGGTACGGCGCACGCACTCAATCAAAGCAGAGTAAATCAAATTGTCGGTTCTTTTAAGTTCACGGATTGACACCTTGCGGGGAAAGCACGTTCTGTCCCGCAGTCTGACCGCAGCGGCTAAAGAGGCTGCGGAAAACTCAGCAAGGCCGCAAGAGTCTCCCTCAGGCGCTAAAGCGCGAAAACACTTTCAACGACTTGCGGCACGACTAAAGTCGTGCCCTTCCCAAAAACCTGCTGTCTCGCCGTGCCGTGAGCCGCTGAAAATGTGCTTGCGCCGGTTATTCCACTGTCACTGACTTCGCCAGGTTCCTGGGCTGATCCACGTCGCAGCCTCGGCGCACGGCGATGTGATAGGCCAACAGTTGCAGCGGGACGATCTCCAGAATCGGCGACAGTTCATCCGGAGCGGGCGGAACGAAGAGAACGTGATCCGCCTCCTCGCTAATCTCCTTATCGCCCTCTGTGGCGAGGGCTATGACTATGCCGGAACGAGCTTTCACTTCTTTCAGGTTCTACATGGTTTTCTCGTAGCGGGTCATCGACTGCGGGCTCGCCACGTCGCGCGTGGCGATGATGACCACCGGCAGATTCTCGTCAATCAGCGCATTCGGGCCGTGCTTCATCTCGCCCGCCGGATAACCTTCGGCGTGAATGTAGGAGATTTCCTTGAGCTTGAGCGCGCCTTCGAGCGCGATGGGATAGTGAATGCCGCGTCCGAGGAAAAGGAAGTCCTGGGCGCGGATATAAGTTTTCGCCAGCTCGTCGCAAGCCTCATCGTGGGTGAGAATCTGTTCCAGCTTGCCGGGGATGCGCATGAGTTCTTGCACCGCCGCTTTGGCCTGTTCGGAGTTCATGACGCCGCGCACTTGCGCGAGATACAAGGCGAATAAGTAAAGAGCGGTGAGTTGTCCCGTGAAAGCCTTGGTCGAAGCCACGCCAATTTCCGGGCCGGCGTGGGTGTAAATGGTTCCCACGGCTTCCCGCGTAATCATGGAGCCGACTACGTTGCAGATAGCCAGCGTGTTCGATCCCTTGGCCTTGGCTTCGCGCTGGGCCGCAATGGTATCTGCTGTTTCACCAGACTGCGAAATCAAGAGTGTCATCGTGTCCGGCCCGAGAATCGGATTGCGATAGCGCCATTCGCTGGCGTAATCGACTTCGACCGGAACGCGCGCCAGATCCTCGATCATGAACTTTCCTGCAAGTCCGGCATGCCAACTGGTGCCGCAGGCGGCGATATTGATTTTCTTCAGCGCTTTGAACTCAACTTCGCCGACCTGCATTTCGTCGAGAAAGATGGCGCCCGTGTCCTGCGAGACGCGGCCGAGAGTGGTGTCGCGGACGGTGCGCGGCTGCTCATAAATTTCCTTGAGCATGAAGTGCTTGAAGCCGCCCTTCTCCGCCATGATCGGATCCCAGGTGATGCGCTGGGCTTTGCGCTCCAGCGGATTGCCGTCGAAATCGGTAACCCGTACGCCGTCCGCGGTGATCACGGCAAGATCGCCATCGGCCAGAAAGAAAAGATCGCGAGTGTGATCGAGGAGTGCGGGGACGTCGCTGGCTACGAAGTATTCGTCCTTACCGAGGCCGATTACGGCGGGCGGTCCATTGCGCGCGGCGACGATCTTGTTCGGTTCGGCAACCGCGATCACCACCAGCGCGAATACGCCGGTGAGTTCCTTGACGGTTTGGCGCACCGCTTCTTCGAGCAATGGGCGATGGCCGCTTTGAGCTTGCAGATAGTGCTTCTCCACCAGGTGCGCGATGATTTCGGTGTCGGTTTCGGTGGTGAACTTGTGGCCTTCGGCGATCAGCTTCTTCTTGAGCGAGAGATAGTTTTCGACAATACCGTTGTGCACCACCACGATGGTGCCGGTGCAGTCGCGATGGGGATGGGCGTTCTCTTCGGTGGGGCGGCCGTGCGTGGCCCAGCGAGTGTGTCCGATGCCGTAGGTGCCATCCAGCGGCTTGAGGCGAATCACTTCTTCCAGATTGCGCAGCTTGCCTTCGGCGCGGCGGATCTGCAGGCCCTCGCTGCCTCCGGCCACAGCGATCCCGGCCGAGTCGTAGCCGCGATACTCGAGTTTTCTCAGTCCTTCAATGATGACGGGGACGACTTGTTTCTTGCCGACGTATCCCACGATTCCGCACATTGGATTATTGGCTCCTTGACGAATGGTTCGGTGGGGGACCGGTGATGGTTCGAGCAGCCCCTAAAGGGGCGTCTGCTTCCGAAGAACTTCCGGCATCGCTAAAGCGATGCCCTGACACGAAGCGATGTTGCGCAAACATCCAGACGGGGCAAACCCCGCCTCTACAGGCAGAAAAAACTCTCAATCTTCGAGGGAGAAGCGAAACTCTTCAATGACCGGGTTCGTCAGGACTTCGCGCGCGATCCGTTCTACTTCGGCTTGCGCTTCATCCTTGGAGATGCCACCGTTAAGAGTAATTTCGAAATACTTTCCTTGCCTGACATCGCGCAGACTCTTATAGCCGATTTTCGTAAGGGCGCCGTGGATGGTCTTACCCTGCGGATCCAGAACGCTCTTCTTCAGTGACACGTAAACGTAGGCTTTCATTGACTTGAGTGATTATACGTCAGGCAACAGAGAACGGGACGGTGGTTTTCGTTATAGAGGGTATAGGTTCAGACCACTCTCTTGGTCGGCGTCCGGTCCGTAACCTATTTAAAAGATGCGAGTTGACGATCCAACTCCGCAAGCGCCTGCTCCAGCATCTGGCGGTGGCGAGGGTTGCTGGCCGCCTGCAGTTGTTTGGTGAGCCGCTGCCGGGAAAGAAGCAGGCCCTCGTGTTTCCGGTTGCGTTGTTGCTGCTTGGGCGAGATCGGGTCGCGGACGGTTTTGCGCCGCTCTGACATTTCCTCTTGTTGCTGTTCTACGGACTTACTCTCCCACCCGCGTGCCATAGGAGAGATCTTACCTTAGGGAAGGTCGGATTAAGTGTCGGCAGAGAGCATAAACCACAGGGTACACAAAGGTGCACGGAGGACCCCAGTGTTCGATGATTTCTTGTGAGTCCGCCTGACACGGCCTTTACAAAACTCCACTTAGCGTTTCAATTCTTCACCAATCTCTATACAACTTTCCCTCCTGGCGGCTGTTTACTTGGCTAGAGAGCTGATCCAGGCTCCCAATCGCCACTGGAACGGAAGGCTTCAGCTTTCAAACAGGAGGCACCTCAAATGGCTCCAAATCATTGTTGTCTTCGTATCCTCTCGCACCTATCCATCTTACAGAATCTGGCCAAAGCAAAAACCAGGCAAAACCTCGCCTTAACCATTTCGCTGCTCTTCGCCGCGTTCAGTCTTGCGCAGCAATCCTCGCCCACTACTCCGCAGCCAAATTTGCCAGACAGTTCTCAGGCAGCGGCCGCAAACTATAAAGCCACAGTGGCAATTCCCGCGGGGACGAGAGTTGCTCTCGTGCTCACGAGTTCGATCCAAACCAGGTACATCCATCGCGGAGATGCCATCTATGCCCAAGTCACTTCTCCCGTCATCTCGGGCAACGAGGTTGTAATTCCCCCCGGCACATTCGTTCAAGGGAAAGTGGACAAACTCGAACGCAAAGGCGGCCGCGGTGAACTGCATTTGCAATCCATGTCGATAACCTTCCCGGACGGCTATGTCGCTCCTATTTCCGGACCTGTGGATCTGGAAACCGATGATGGCTACGCTCTGAAAGATCCCGGCAATGGCCGGTTCGTCGGCGCGTTCGCCTTGCCTGCGGCCGGCGCGGGCCTGGGCGCGCTGATTGGCCACTCTGTCGCCAATTCGCAACCCACCACCATCACCAGCACTCTCCCGCCCGGTTGCACGGGACCGCCGCCGGGCTGCCTTACGTCGAGTGTAACTGCTCCCGGCAGCACGGCGAAAAGCACCATGATCGGCAGCGCGGTCGGCGCGGCGGTCGGCGCAATGGCATCGCTCGTCCTGCTCACCAGTTCGCACAATTTCTTCCTCGATGTAGGCTCACCCGTCGAGTTGGTGCTGCGCCAGCCCGTGTCACTGGAGCAAAATCAGGTGGACGACGCAGTTCGGCAATCCGAGCAAAACCCGGTACCAACCCAGCCAATTGCGCAACGGCCACAACCCGTGCCACCACCGCCCGACACCGATCCCGGCATCTGCTATACGCCAGGCACACCGGGCACTCCTGACGTCGACATTCCCGGAACGCCGCCCATCGGCGATTCACCCGGAACTCCGGCCATCCATATTCCCGGCATCCCAGGTACTCCGCCTACGGCGCACCCATGCCCGTGATTCGTAGATCGGCTGGGGTGGACAAGGTTCAGTTCGCTTTATAGGGGGCGCGGCGCAAGCCGCGTCCTCGAGCTCTCAGAGTCCAGCCAGAAGCTGTGAAGGGGGCTTCGTTTCCTTTTGCTATTTTGCCGTTGCTTTTGTTCTACGGGCTCACTCCCAGCCGCGTGCCATATGGGGAATCTCATGTTTAACTTTCTGGATGTTATTTCAAGAAACACCTTGCGTGTGACTTACAGACAGAGTAGAAATGTCTGTTCCGGAAAAGGCACGATTCCGGAGAAACGGTGCCGCAGAACCTGAGGGGGCTCTCCGACCGGGGAGAATTAGATTGGTTCCAAAGTAAAGGAACTGACGCCTGCGACCACCGCAAGGTTGAACGGTAGTTCGCAGCTTGGCAAGCTGCGATGTCCCCCAGTCCCTGCTCAAAACTGGCCGCCCGATGCTATTGCACGCGTCAGGTGCAAGAGGTGTATCTATGTCAGAAACCGCAATCGCACTCGAGCGAACTGCCGCGCCTGAACGCGACCGGTATCGTTTGCTCCTCGAGGTCACCGACCGGGTCGCGTGGACCCAGAGCCTGCCCGAGGCACTAAGAGAACTCGCCCCGCCGGTGCTGGACCTGACGGGAGGCGAATTGCTGAATCTTTCCCTCTACGATCCGCGGCGCGATTGCATGCGGACTCACTACTTCAAAAAGAACCAGGAAAGCGGAGAGTTCGACGCTCTCCCAGTGGACGAAGCGGTGTGCGGATGGGCGTGGAAACACCAGGAGCCGATCGTCATTCCCGATATCGAACGCGAGCAGCGCTTTCCCGGCTTCACGCCCATGTTACTCAATCACGGCGTCCGATCGTATACCGTGCTTCCCATCAGCACGCCTTCACGCCACTTTGGAGCGCTGGGCTTGGGCAAGAGCGTTCCCGAGGCGCTGAAAAGCGAAGATGTGGAGTTTCTCTCTCGCGTCGCGCTGGTGGGAGCGCTGGCGCTGGAGAACGAGAGAGCCTACCGCGCTTTTGAGGAACAGCAGAGCCTGGTCGCAATCAGCCGGGAACTGAGTTCGAGCCTGGAGTTGGAAAAGCTGTTGCCGGTCATTCTTAACAGCGTTCGGAGCATCGCGCGTTACGAGCGGGCCATCCTGTGCCTGCTGGACGAGGATGGCAAGCACGTGCACCGGTATGGAGATGCTCTGGAATGGGAAGCTTTCGTCAACCACGGAATGGCGATTCCGTTTGAGCAATCACTCTCGGCGTGTGCGATCCAGACGCGAAGCGTTGTGTTTCTTACCGCAGCCGATTTGCACGGCATGAACGAATCCCTGGCGAGGGCCATGTATGAAAGCGGAGTTCGGTCGGTTTGCAGCGTGCCGCTGGTGGCGGGCAATCGCGTCTGGGGAGCGTTGAATCCGAGCAGCATGACCGAGAATGCTTTCGGCACGCCGGAAGTTGAATACCTGCAGCAAGTGGCGAACCAGATCGCGGCTGCGCTCCAGAATGCCCATGCCTATCGTGAGATCGCGCAACTGAAGGAGCGCATCGCCCAGGAGAAACACTATTTGGAGTATGAGATCCGGAGCGCGAACCGGTCCGACGATATCGTGGGCAACAGTCCTTCCCTGAAACGCGTGCTGGACTATGCTGCCATCGTCGCGGACACCGATTCCACCGTCCTCATCAGCGGCGAAACCGGAACCGGCAAAGAACGCATAGCCCGGTTGGTGCACAGCATGAGCCGGCGCAAGGAGCGCAACTTCATCAAACTGAACTGCGCCGCCATTCCCACGGGACTACTGGAGAGCGAGTTGTTCGGCCACGAAAAGGGAGCGTTCACCGGAGCGATAAGCCAGAAGCTCGGCCGGCTGGAATTGGCGGATAAAGGCACACTGCTGCTCGACGAGGTAGGGGAAATTCCGGTGGAGTTGCAGCCTAAGTTGCTCCGCGTTCTGCAGGACCAGGAGTTCGAGCGTTTGGGAGGCACGAAGACGATCCGGGTGGATGTACGGCTGATCGCCGCCACCAATCGCGATCTGATTCGCGCCGTCGAAGAAAAAGAATTCCGCGGAGATTTGTTCTACCGCTTGCACGTGTTTCCCCTGCATCTGCCGGCGTTGCGCGACCGGCGCGAGGACATCCCCATACTGGTGCGGCATTTCGTCGACAAATGTGCGGCCCGGTTGCACAAGCAGATTGACGTCATCCCCGATGAAGCTCTCGAAGCGATGATGAACTGGAGGTGGCCGGGGAACATCCGCGAGCTGGAAAATTTTATCGAGCGCTCGGTGATCCTCTCCGAAGGCAACCGGTTGAGCCCACCGCTCTGCGAGTTGCGCGAGGAAATGGCACGGCCGCCGGCTGGTTCCGAAGGCACACTGCGCGACCGGGAGCGCGAGCACATCATCGAAATTCTGCGTCAGACACGGGGCGCACTGTCGGGTCCGGCAGGCGCGGCGGCCCGGCTTGGACTCAAGCGGACTACCCTGCAGTACAAGATGCAGCGGCTGGGGATCTCCCGTACGGATTATCTGAACTAAGGAATCGTTGGACTAGAGAGCCACGATTTCACGCTGAACACGATCTTCAGCGCGGGGCCTGCCAGAGTTCTATTTCCCGCGAATTACCGTTTTTGCAGTCGCGAGATTGTCGAACCGGTCGTAGGCGCGAACCACGACGACGTGGTCATTCGCCGTGTTCCCGGCCATGGGAGCGGGCGCGACCTCGGGTTGCGGCACGGCCAGGCGAAAGTCGTAATCTTCCGTTTTCGAATCCGACAACTGGCCGACCGGCTCGACGAACTGCCAGTCGCCGCCATCGAGCGAATACTCCGCCCGTTTGATCGGCGAAAACGAATCGCTGGCGCGGAAGCGGACGTGGATTTGCTTTCCGATCTGCTTGTCATCGAAAGTGGCCGCCAGGTTGTCGATGACCGGAGCCGTGGTATCGACTTCAAAGCGCGAGCTGACGCGCTCGGCGTAGAGGGCTTCTCCGGGCGAATGTGAAGGCGCATCGGAGGCGATGACCTTCACGATGTAGCCGCCATCCGGCAGAAGACTGGCGTCGAAAGAATAGTAGTGGTCGGAGAGATTGTTCTTCAGCAACAGCCAGCGCGATTCGCCATCGCCGCGATAGTACACGCTGTAGACGAGTTGGTCGTCGTTGTCATCATGCGCCATCCAGCGAATGCCGATCGAATCGCGGTCGCGCACGGCGGGCGGCGGAGGATCGAAACGCGGCTGCCCCGGAGCAGGCGGCTCGGTGCCAGTCACGTGGGGAATCGGCTGATAGTGGTATCCGGGCTGCACCGTGATTTCGTCAATCTCGGGGGCAACGTTCTTGGGCAGGTAGTTCAGCAGGACGTCGTCAACGCGAGGCGCTGGATTGCCGGCGTGGAGCACGGACTTCCATTGCACGAAGCGCGCGGGCGGAACTTTGAGTTCAGCGCCGGTTGCCGAGGCGAGATCGATGCGCGTCCAGCGGCTCCAGTCGCGGTCGGGATTGTCGACATTGCCGCTGCGCGCATAGAGTTCGACATTGCCGGCGCTGCGAATCGTCGCGCGGCCCCACAGCGAAAAGATGTGTGCGTCGAAGACGTCGCTTTCGTAAGTGCCTTCAGATTCGGGGCCGGGGCCGAGGAGAAAAATTTTCCCGAGGTTGCTGCCGGAGGCGTAGAGTCCTCCGCCAGGCGCGGCGGCGAAGGCGGTGATTTGAGTGACGCTGGCTTTGATCAGATCGGTGAAATCGTCGACTCCGTTGATGGCGAAAATGTGACCGCGATTGCCGGTGCCGGCGAGGAGGCGTCCGTGCTGATCGAAGCCGAGAGCGTAGACGAGATCTTCGTGGGAGGTCCACAGGCGCGACGGGGCGCCATCGGGCGCAATGCGATAGATTTCGGAGCCTCCGGTAGCGCCAACGCCGGGAGCGGGAAAGGGCTGCGTCATCATGGGCGCAGTGGGAGCTGAGGTGATGGTGATATTGCCGCCGGGCGCGAGTTGATTCTGCGCTGGATTTGCGAGCATGATGCCCATCTGCGGGATCGCGGACCCGGGATGCTTCTCGCCCGCTGCAGCGGCGTAGATATTGCCTTCGCGGTCGATGGCGAGCGCGGTAATTTCTTTCCTGGGCGCGCTGTAGAGAACGAACGCTTCGCCATTCGGCGCGATCCGGTAGACCAGTCCGCTGCCATCGGAACCGGCAATCAAGTTTCCCTTGGGATCGAGTGCGAGCACGCGAATGTGAACTTCATCGCTCTTGAAGAAAAGCGAGTGCTGGCCGTTGGCGCTGACTTTGTAGATTTCGCCGTGATCGCCGGTGGCGACATACAGGGCGCCAGCATTGTCGAGAACGATATCCCAGATGTACTTGGAGCCGGGATCGAAGTAGGGAGTCGAGGTCCAGGATGTCTTTGCATCGGGCTTCGAAGCGGCCTTGCCGCCTTTCGCGGATTCGAGACGATACACCTTGCCGTCGGGTGCGGTCGCGGCGTAGACGGTGCCGTTTTTGTCGACGACCAGAGCCTGCACCTGCAATTCCTGCGGCTCGAAGATGGCCGTGCTTTGACCATCGGGCGTGATGCGATAGACCCGGGCTGGAGATCCGGCGGCAGCGTAGATGTTGCCCGCGGAATCGGATGCGATCGACCAGATGTAGGTCGAAGGCGTGGTCGCAAGCGCTTTGAACGCCGGAGCGAGTTCGAGGCCGCCCTCACTGCGCAGAGCGATGCCATTGGCAGTGCCCTTGGTCAGTTCTTCGAACTTGGATTGTTCCCAGGTGCGGGTGCCCTCGGCGAGAGCGAAGGCGGACAATGCGAAGGTGGAAAGAGTAAGTGCCGATAGTAGAGCGAGCGTCTTACGAGCCAAAGTCATACCTCAGTCAAGAATTTAAGCTTGTCATCCCGAGCGAAGCGAGGGATCTGCAGCTTGCGGCGAACTGCAGATCCCTCGCTTCGCTCGGGATGACAAATTTCTGGTGGTGTGGACTATCATGCGGCGCGGTCGTGCCAGCTACTTGATGTTGATCGTCAGCATCTGCGCGCCGGAGACTACATAGTCAAGCGAATCGGTAGAAGCTTCGCTAACCGAGGATTCGCCAAGCACGATCATGTCCTGAGTGCCGCGCATGTTGTCCATCACGTTCATGACGGAAAGCGGCAGCGTGGGCATCACTTTGTCGGCGACCATGGCTTCGGGATCGGAGCCGAGCAGCGAAACATAGACGCGATCGTTGGCGCGTTCTTTGTTCAGCAGCGCGATGGTCGGCGCCAGGCCCAGGCCGCGGTTCATCATCGGCGTGCCGCGGTGCATGCGGTCGAGCGTGTCTCCATCGCTGACCAGAATGCGCAGCGTTCCCTTCGAAGTCGAGGTCGGAATCCGTATGGGAATCTGGCGTACGAGTCGCTCGCCGCGATAGGGACGAATCACCGTCTCAACCGTGATCAGGTCGCCGGGACGAGCTTCCGTCATGTCCGTGCGCGCGGCTTCCAAGCGAGCGGAGCGGCGCTCGCGGACAAGATCGAAGTCGAGCTTCACACCCTGAATGTCGGGAGCGTCGAAGGGGTTGCTGTAGATGCGTCCAAAGCGATCGCCGATGGTGGCGGCGGCCAAAGCCGCGGCGGGCTGCCCGTTGTCTTGCGGGGCAAACATATTGCGCAGCGTGACGTCGGGATAGCCCTTTACGCTGAGCACGCCATTCATGCGGTAAGTAATGTCCTCGCCGTATTCGTTGGTGCCGTGCAGCGCGTTGAAGACGGTGGCCATCATGGCTAATGGGCTTAGCCGCGCGTTGTTGAGAATTTCGTAATGGAATTCTTTTGTCGAAGTCCCACTATGCATAGCGACGGTTACCGGAATCATCTTCGACTCGCGGCCCGGTACGCCCATAATTCCGTTCTGGCGATCCTGCACGAACGCGCCGACCGTTTCTGTTGTGTTTACGATCTTGAATGCATTCAGCGGCGAAGGCAGCGTGGCCAGCACCGTAGCCTTGGTCATCGGCAGGTCGACTTCGCCAAACTGCAAGAGCGGATGTCCGCAGGCGAGCAAGCGCTGCGGATCGACGTAAGTAACAGTGCAGGTGGCGGCAATATCCATATCGCCACGAACCAGCACGGCGCTTACGGCCGATCCCGCCTCGATCGGTTCCGGCTGCCTGCGATCGCTGGCCGAGCCAATGCCCATCACCGGAACGATGCCCACCGCCGCGAATTGCGACGCGTAGCGCTGCAGAGTCTCGCCGGAGAAACCGTTGAACACGAGCGGAGTTTCGATGGGCGTTAGATAGTTGCTGTAATTCTGGGCCGGGGGCGCCGGGGCCTCCCCGGGGCTCGCGGTTTGCGTGGCCGCGCTCTGATTCGAAATACTGGCGCGGAGCAGCGCCGGAGGTTGTGCCGAGCCTCTTCCCGAACCTTGCCCCGAACTATGATCGAGCGCATCGATCTCGAGCATCTCCTCGATCGGCGTCACACCCGCGATGGGTTCCTTCGAGAACTCGCCGATGCGGAAAGCTAGCGCACCCGCCAGCTTGCCATCGAAATACACCGGGCTGCCGCTCATGCCCGCAACCACGCCGGTATACTCGGGCTTGATCCCGTGCAAACGGACCAGGATAATGCTGCCCTTGGGACCGTTCACGTTGCGCATCACCCCCAGAACTTCCACGTCCATGGCTTCGGGCTTCACGCCCTGGAACACGGTGAGGGCGGTGCCTTTCATGCCCTCGTGGATCTGATCGAGCGGCATGATCGCTGGAGAAAAGTTGGCGGGAGGGATAGTCGCAGGTGCTGGCCTGTCTTGTGCCGCAAGCCAGACGGAGGACAACAAACACAAGAGGGCGGCGAGTGAGCGGGCGGTTCTTCCCATGGAGGACCCCAGAGGTCGGAAAATGACCTTAGCTACTTGCTTAGACTCCGCGTGCTATCAGAAGGTTTTGCCAGGGGAGGCAGCGTTTTTTAGGCCCGCAAAATATCCCAACCGCAGAGCACTTGCATCTATACTAGCACAGTGGTTTTCGAGGGTATCCCTATGATTTCTGGCGTGCTTGGCGGTCAAAACCCGGTCCCGCCGGCTTCTCGTAAGCTTTTGATCCTATTGGTGTTTGGCCTTCTCTGGATGGCCGCTGCAGCCTTCTCGGCGCAGGCCCAAGATACGACGCAGCAATCGCCGTCGAATCCGAACCAGCAGGAGGCTCCGCCCGCAGCCGGTGGACCGCAAAACGATGTCGGGCCGTATGTAGTTCCCAAGAAAAAGGAAGAGCCGCCGCCGCCGGCCCCCGAGAAACCGAAAAAAATCGAGAACATGCCCAACTACTCGATCAGCGTAGACGTGCCGGTGGTGAACCTCGATGTGCTGGTGACCACCAAGGACGGCCAGACTATCCCGGGGCTGAAGGAAGGAAATTTCAAGATTTTCGAAGATGGCGAGCCCCAGAAGATCGCGACCTTCAATCAGACCCAGGCTCCGATCACCGCAGTCCTTTTGATCGAATTCGCGGGGGCGAGAGCCTTTTCGGGAACTCAGGCCTATCACTACATGTATGACGCGCTCAACGCTTCTTATACCTTTGCCAGCACCCTAAAAAAGGATGATTGGGTCGCCGTGGTTTCCTACGACATGAAGCCGCAGATCCTGGTGGACTTCACGCAGGACAAGCGAGCCATCATGGGCGCGCTGAACATGCTGCGCATTCCGGGGTTCAGCGAACGTAACCTTTTCGACGCGCTCTTTGACACGCTCGACCGGATCGATCGCATCGAGGGAAAGAAATACATCATCCTGGTTTCCTCCGGAGCCGACACCTTCAGCAAACTCACCCTCGATCAGATTCTGAAGAAAGTTAAGTCCACCAAAGATGTAACCATCTACCCCATCAGCATCGGTTGGACATATCGAGAGATGGCGGACGCATCCGGCAGGGCAAGCGGAGCGAGGGAAGTTGCATGGCTCCAGAATGACAATCAGATGAATACCTTCGCCCGCCTCACCGGAGGCCGCGCCTACTTCCCGCGCTTCGAAGGCGAATTGCCGGAAGATTTTCAGCAAATCGCGGCCGACATCCGCAACCAGTACAGCATCAGTTATCACCCCACTAACATCAAGCTCGACGGCACTTACCGAAAGCTGAAAGTCGAACTCCAGGCGCCGGACGGCGGTCCGCTGAAGGTTCGCGATCAGAAGGGCAAAGACGTGAAGGTCGTCGTCTATGCTCGCGAGGGGTACACGGCGAAGCACACGGTGGATTAGGCGCCGCGTAGGTTCGCGTTATCAAAACATACTGTCATCCTGAGCAAAGCGAAGGATCCATGCATTTAGCCTGCATCAGCTGAATGCGGAGGTCCTTCGCTTCGCTCAGGATGACACCTAAGATTTTTCGCGAATTTTATCTGGGCGTTGCGCTCGCACTGCACGCATTCCCCGACTGATTTACAATCCCCAGTTCCCCCACAGGAGAGAGCGCCGTGATCCCACGCTATACCCGGCCTGAAATGGCTCGCATCTGGAGCGATGAAAATCGCTTCCGCACCTGGCTGGCGGTGGAAGTCGCCGCCACCGAAACGCTGGCCGCCGCCGGCATCGTGCCCAAGGAAGCCGCCAAGGCGATCCACGCGCGCGCCGGCTTCAATGTTGACCGCATCTTCCAGATTGAAGCCGAGGTCAAGCACGACGTCATTGCCTTCACCACGGCAGTGGCCGAAATCGTCGGCCCGCATGCCCGCTGGTTCCATTACGGCCTGACTTCGAACGATGTGGTCGATACGGCGCAGGCGTTGCTCATTCAGCAGGCCTCATCGCTGATAGCCGGCGATTTGGAGCGTCTAGCCGAGGTGCTCGAACGGCGCGCGTGGGAGTTCAAAGATACGCCGATGATTGGGCGGACTCACGGCATCCACGCGGAACCTATCACCTTTGGCTTCAAGATTGCCAACTGGTATTCGGAGACACAGCGCAACATCGCGCGTTTCGAGGCCGCCACCGAAGACTTGCGCGTGGGCAAGTTCTCGGGCGCGGTCGGGACGTTCGCCCACCTGACGCCGGAACTCGAAGAAAAGATGTGCGCGCGCCTGGGATTGAAGGCCGCCGCGGTATCGTCGCAGGTGATTCAGCGCGACCGCCATGCGCAGTACCTGGCAACGCTGGCCACGATCGCATCCACACTCGACAAAATTGCCACCGAAATACGCCACCTGCAGCGCACCGAAGTTCGCGAGGCCGAAGAATATTTCAGCGAAAAGCAGAAGGGCTCGTCGGCCATGCCGCACAAGCGCAATCCCGTCACCTGCGAACAGATCTCCGGACTGGCGCGCGTGGTGCGTTCGAACGCGCAGGCCGGATTCGAGAACGTCGCACTGTGGCACGAGCGCGATATTTCGCACTCCTCGGTCGAGCGCATCATCATCCCCGACTCGACCACGCTCGCCGACTACCTGCTGAACAAGACGGCAACCCTGATCGAGACCATGTTCGTTTATCCCGAGCGCATGCTGGCGAATCTCGAAAGCACGCGCGGCCTCGTCTTCAGCGGACAGTTGCTGCTGGATTTAGTCGAGAGCGGCGTTGCCCGCGAGGACGCATATCGACTGGTGCAGAGTCACGCCATGCGCGCGTGGAAAGAGGATTTAGATTTCCGCGAGTTGATTCTGAATGATCCCGAGATCAGCGGCAGAGTGCCGCGGGCGAAGATCGAGCGAGCCTTCGACCTGAAGCGGCAGCTCAAGAACATCGACAAGATTTTCGCGCGGGTATTTCCGACCAAGGCGGCCGTTAAGAAAAATGCTGCGTCGTCAAAGAAGAAAGTTCCCAAGCGGAAGAAATAGCCTGAGAGCCCGCGCGGCAATTCAAGTGTCGCCGCTCAGCATCTAATTTTGAGAAGTTATGGCATCGCTAAAGCGATGCCCTGATACGAATCCCACTCTGGCTACGCGGCTAATAGTTCTTACTTGGCGCCCTGGGCGGCTCGGCGGTGAGAAGGCTTTCCGCTCCTCACCAGTTCCAGCAGTTCAATCATCTGCTTCAGCTTTTCCTGTCCGACGTGACGGAGAATCTCGCGTCCGTGCTTTTCGATCGGCCCATCCATTTCGCGCAGAAGCTTCAGCCCGGCAGCGGTGATCTTCCCGTAGATGACGCGGCGATCGTGCCGGGCGCGTGTGCGCTCGACGAAGCCGCGATCTTCCAGGCGATTGAGCAGACGCGTGATGTCGGGATCGCGTGTGATCATGCGCTCGCCGATCTCGCGGCAGGGCAGACCCTCCGGCCCAGCACCGCGCAGGATGCGCAGCGCGTTGTACTGCGTGCCGGTGAGCCCGAATTCCTTGAGCCGGGCCTCGACCCGCGCTTGCAGCGCGTCGGCCGTCCGCAGTAAAGAAAGATAGGCTTCCTGCTCCCGGCTGGCGAATGGAACGTTTTGCTTGAGTTCGGCCTGCAGGCCTTTTGCTAGCAAACCACGAGACATGGAGGGAGATTAGTCGTTATGACAAACATTTGTCAAACATCGTAAACCAGAGGCTTCCTTGTAATAGTTTGTAAAAGTGCCCTGCCCGCAAGATCCCTCCCCGCCCGCCGCGCATCTATTTAACTAACCGGTTAACACTGTGGGGAACCGGAATTCCAGTAAGGATGGCAACCATGAAGAAACAAGGATTGGCGGTGACTTTTACAGGCACTCTGGCGTTGCTCGTCCTGCTGAGTATGACTGCAATGGCCTCAACCGGCCGATATGACCAGCAGATTCAGCAGACGGTCAGCCAGAAGATCCATGACGCGAAGCAACTGCAGAGCGTGAGCTCCAGCGTCGAAGATGGCATCGTGACCCTGACCGGCACGGTCGGCCTTTATCAGGACAAGCTCGACGCGGCAAAGAAAGTCAAGAAGCTCGCAAACGTCAGCGGCGTTCGAAATGACATCGAGGTCGCAGGAACAACCGTGTCCGATGGGCAACTCCAGCAGAAACTGGCCCGGCAGTTGGCCTATGACCGCGTCGGATACTACGACAACACGTTCAACTATCTTGCGCTCGATGTGAAAAACGGCGTCGTCACCCTCGACGGCGATACGGTAAACGATGTAGCGAAAGACTCAGCCCTCGCGATCGTGGCGCGCACGCCCGGCGTCAAGGACGTCGTGAGCCAGGTAAACGTGCTGCCGGTTTCGCGTTTTGACGATTCCATACGGGTGCGCACGGCACGCGCGATTTATCGCGACTCGGTGCTGGGCCGCTATGCCAGCGATCCGGTGCATCCGATCCGCATCGTCGTGGACAACGGACACGTGACGCTCTACGGAACGGTCGAGAGCGCAATGGACAAGACCATTGCCGGAATGCGAGCGAATGCCGTACCGGGCGCGTTCAGCGTCGAGAATAAGCTGGTGGTGGACTAGCCCGGATTGCAAGCTCACGTCGCGGGAAAATGCGCGGCCGCGCGGACCATCGCCCGGCCGCGCATTTCACTTCCTGGGCTTAAGCGATTCAATCGGTGGAAAGGAAGTAGGCGAAGTGTAGATGCACTGGGCAGGTTGTTGCCCGGTTTGAATCGCCGAGACAACTGCCTCGATGGCTGTGCCGGCATTCGGAGGAATGACGACGGTGGCCGTCAGAAGGCCGGTGCGGACAGCGTTTTGTCCGGTTCCGGGCAAACCGTCACATCCGAGGAAGGGAACATTCATCCAACCCTCCAGCTCCGTTCCGGCTGTGTGCTCCTGCATGGCTTGGCGGGCGCCGAGAGCCATCATATCGTTCTGAGCCGCGACCACTCCGATGGTGTGACTCTTTGCCAAGCCGAGCTTGAGCCACGAACTGACTGCGTGACGCGCACTTTCCTCCGTCCACAGACCCTTGAGTGCACGCACCTCCAGGTTCGCAGGTTTGGCGGATTCCATCCCTGCAGTTCGCTGGACGGAAGCAGCATTGTCGGCGGGACCCTGGATGTAGAGCATCATGCCGCCGTCGGGAAGCAGCCGGGCGATTTGTTGGCCTTGGATTTTCCCCACTTCGAGATGGCTGGTGCTAACGGAAAAAAACGGAGTCGGGTATTGGCGCCGAAGGTCTGCTGCGTAGTCGACTTCTCGATTCAGGATGACCCAGGCAACTCCGGACGAGGCTGCGAGGCGGGCGGCCTGTGCGAGCGGCGTTCCAACCGGCTCGAACAAAATGCCACTCGGCCGCCGGTCTTCCGGGCGTTGCAAAAGTTCGAGCACTTGCTGGCTTTGTGCAATCGCGCTGTGCTCGATGTGTATGACCTGGAGCTCGACCCCTAGCCGCACCGCGGCCTTCTTCGCCGCGGCTACCTGCGCGGCTTGATAATCGTTGTTCTCAACCGCGAACAGAACAAGGCTGAGCTTTTTCATCAGCAGCAGGCCGAACTACTCGATAGCCGGGGGCTCCCTATTTGGCTGCAAAGCGGTCCTTATTCTACTCCCGTCTCGCGAATTCGCAAGGTTTTGTGCGTACAGGACTTCGTCGGGTGCCTCTCATCGGCTCTGCGCTCCGGGTTTCCACTTGTTCAGGAATACCAGAAAATCTTCCGGGGTGAGCGCTCGCGCATTCTCGAATTCACCGTTCTTCTGGCTGTAAATCAGCTTTCCATTGGCATCGAGCACGGCCAGTCCTGGAATGCCCCGCTTCATCGGAACCTCGTACTTCGCCATCAAGTCCTGATTCTTTTCTCCCTTGCCGATGTCCACGTGCACAACTTCATAATTGGCAGCCAGTATCGGCGCCAGATCCGAACTATGAAAGGCCTTATCGAGCACGTGGCAGTCAAAGCACCAGTTTGCTCCAAACACGACAATCACGCGCTTGTGTTCGGCGGCGGCTTTCGCCAAAGCCTCTTTGATCTCGGCGCGCGCATCGGCGCTTTCGTTGTAAATGTCCTTCGTCTTTGCAGCCGCCTGGCCAAAGCAGACTCCGCTCGCGGCCGCTGTTGCGATCGCGAGACTTAGCATCACAATCCACCGGGAGAGTTTCATTTGTAGTCTCCTGTACCTTGGAAGGTTCGATCTGAGTATAACAATGGAAACGCATCTCCCCGAGCCGCAGGTCGCTATTTCAAGCTGACGGATTCCTTCAGCGGCAGGCTCTGCGAAGAACCGCCCACTAGAAACATGTAGTCTCCGGGAACCAACTGCCATGCGTTCCGGTCAACGTCGAAGATCGACAGATACTGCGGATCGACCTCGACGGCCACTTCCTTACTCTCCGCCGGATTCAGTTTGATCTTACTCCAACCCACCAGACGTTTCGGCGGTTCGGCCGCCACGGCGGGCAGAGCCGCGTAAACTTCCGCGATCTCGACTCCAGTCCGATTGCTGGTGTTGGTTACGGTGAAGTTCAAGCGAACTTTTCCACCAGGCGTCCCACCTGTTATAACTCGGAGATTGGAGTAGCTGTAAGTCGAGTAAGAAAGGCCATAGCCGAAAGGAAATAGGACATCCTTCTTCTCGGCGTCATACCACTTATAGCCCACTTTCAATTGTTCGTCGTAAGTGGTCTGAAATGCGGGGAGACCCGCGGCTATCTTCTTCCAGTCGTCGGGCTCGCCGTTCGTAGTGGACTCTCGAGGCGGATGCACCACGGTGCGATGCGGCAGGTCGGCCTCACTTCTGGGAAAGGTGATGGGCAGCTTCGCGCTCGGGTTCACTTCCCCGAAGATGACGTTGGCAACCGCCTCAGCGCCCTGCGTGCCGGCGTACCAGGCTTCCAGAATGCCGTTCACCTGGCTGGCCCAGGGCATGGTCACCGGGCTGCCGGTTTCGAGCACAACAATCGTATGCGGATTTGCCGCGGCAACCGCCGCGATCAACTCATCCTGATGTTCCGGAAGGGAAAGGTTGTCGAGGTCCGCGCCTTCAATTTCCCACTGATAGGCGAACACAATGGCAACATCCGCAGTCTTCGCCAAGGCAGCCGCTGAGGAATGGTCTGTGCCGGGATCGAACTGAACCTTTGCACCTGGAGCTTTGGCTCGAATGGCCTTGAGCGGCGAAGTTGGAAACCAGACCGGCTTGCCCCATTTTGTTTGACCCTTGCCGGGTGGCATGATCGCGTTTCCACCCGGAGGATCGACCTGTGCCGACCCTGCTCCCGAGATCATGCCCACGTCGGAATGCGGGCCGATTACAGCAATGCTATGGATCCGCGACGCATCGAGCGGAAGCTGCGCCTGTTCGTTCCTGAGCAGAACGATGCTGTGTTCGGCAATGTTCCGGGCGACCTCGAAGCCCCCGACCACATCGACGACGCTCTTCAGCGGCGGATCGTCGATGACGCCACAGGCGAACATGGAGCGCAGAATCCTGCGAACATGATCGTCCACTTCCGCGATCGGCACACGGCCCGACTGCACCGCATCTTTCATCGCGCCGCCAAAGAAAATTTCGCCCGGCTCCTCTTGATCAAGCCCCGCCGCGGACGCTTTGACAGTACTATGCGTCGCTTCCCAATCCGAAACGACAAACCCTTTGAAGTTCCAGTCTTTCTTCAGGACGTCGGTCAGCAAATACTTGTTTTCGCACGCGTAGTCTCCATTCACACGGTTGTAAGCGCACATGACCGCGGCTGGATTCCCCTCGCGCACGCCAATCTCGAACGCCAGCAGATCGCTTTCTCTCATCGAACGCTTATCGATGTTGGCGTTGACGGCATTGCGCCCACTCTCCTGATCGTTCACCGCGTAATGCTTGATGTCGCCAATGACGTGCTGAGCCTGCGTTCCCCGAATCAGCGATCCGACCATTCTCCCGGCGAGGATTGGGTCCTCGCCCAGGTACTCAAACGTGCGGCCATCGCGCGGCTCGCGAGTCAGATTCACGCCTCCGCCGAGGGACATATTGTAGCCTTGCGCTCGCAGTTCGCGACCGATCAGCGCTCCATACTCATAGGCTGCATCCAGGTCCCAACTCGCGGCTGCGGCCAGATCGGCGGGCAGGGCGGTGGAGTAGCGGCCATTCTCCCCGCTTTGCCTCACTCCGTAGGCGGCGTCGGACATCTGAATCGCGGGTATCCCCAGACGTGGAATGCCCACCACATAGCCCGCCCCGCCGTTCGAACCTACCGCCAGCGGACTGACCGGGCCTAGACCCTTCAAGCCAGTCCCATGCAGCATCGAGACCTTCTCGTCAATCGTCATCTCCTTTAGCACTAGGGCGGCGCGCTCATCGGGCGATAGGGCCGCGTTCATCCATGGAGCTTTCTGCCGCGCGCCCGACTGGGCAGAGGCCGGTACCAATGCAGCGCTGACGATGAGAATGCTGAGGGCGAGCAGTACGATACGGTGGAAAAGGCGGGGCAGGTCCATTTAATTCTCCTTCAATGGTTTCACGGTTCGAGGTGAATCACTACGATACTTAAGATGGGACGTGGTTGGCTAGGGAAACTCTGATTAGGTCCTCGCTGGCGAGACGGGATGCGCTGAAAGCGCGACCCTCAGCGGCTAAAGGCCGCTTGTGTAGCGGATTCTAGCGACATCGCTAAAGCCATGCCCTTTCAAGGCTCTCCGTTAAACGACTTAATGAGAGGTTCCTTGGCAGACCGCGGACAACTGGCGATCGCAAAATCCTCCGCCTGTTAGTTCGCCTTGCGGGTGTGCACCAGTTTCAGGATGTCGCTCTGCAGGATGCGCTGGATCTGATGTTTGGCGTGGACGGTCCAGGGCCCCGTGGTGTCGAGCTTGACATAGGCGCGCCAATGTTGCAGCGCATGGCGGGGCTCGCGCATCTTCTCGTAGGCGAGCGCGATGTTGTAGTGCGCGTCGGCGTAGGTGGGCGCTAGCTGAATCGCAGTCTTATAAGTGTTGATGGCTTCCCCGACGCGTCCGGTTTCGTCGAGCACGTTGCCCAGGTCGAAATAGGCGAGCGCGTAGCGGGGATCGATTTCAATCGCCGACCGATAATGCCTTTCGGCGAGCGCGTATTCCTGACGGTTGTAGTAGAGCGTGCCCAGATTGATGTGCGCGGCGGCGTGCATGGGTTCCATTTCGAGCACCTCTAAATAAACAGAGATCGCCTCGCTTTGCGTCGAGGGATTTTCTTCCAGCATGATCCCGCGCACAAACAAGTCGGCAACGTCGGTAATCACCAGTTCCGGTCCATTGTGGGGCGGGCTGGTCACGACTTTCATTTCCGCCGACGAAAAATCGAACATGAACTGTCCGGCAATGGGCTCCAGCAGCCGTCCCTGGTGGCGGAAAGCGATGCGGTGCCCGCTCTGATAGGCCCCAGCCTCGAGCAGAGGATTCTCCATGCCGGCAACCTGTTTCTGCATGGCTTCGAGCGATTGCCGGATCATGGCCGGACGAACGCGCTGGGCGCAGAGGTCGCGCACTTTCTTGATTTGCACCAGATCGAAAAAGGAATAATCCTCGCTTGCCGTGACCAGTCCCGCCTTCTCCCAGGTTTGAAGCTGGCGAGGAACTAGCCGGAGAATGCGCAGCAAGTCGGCGCGGCTATAGCGATACACGGATGTCAAAATCTCTACCGTGATTATCCTGAACTTGGGCGCGGGAATGCAAGTAGCAACGCAGTGGAAGGCTGTGGGAAATCGGGCAGAAATGGCACAAAAGTGGCAGTGCCTGTTGCCTGTGCCGGCTTGGTTCGATCGAGGGCATCGTGGTCGGGCGCGGACGCCCGGCACTCCATCGGCAGATATGTGGCTTTTCTTCCTCTGGCGACTCTGTTCGCTGCATTCAAGCGGTTCTCCAGCATCTCGACTCTACTGAAACGCGATATTCAGTGTGTCGAAGGGCCGGAGCGGCGCGGTTGCGGGAGCCGACGGATCGGGCACCGCAAAGTATTCGACCCCCATCTCGTTCTTGGTGACAGTGATTCTCAGATAGCCATGCTGGGAATCGCAGAAGTTCTCCAGCCTGCCGTCCGAGCCCGCCATTTCGATGGGCAACTTGGCATTGTGAAACGCTTTCGACAGAATGTGAAGACGCGGATTGTATCCTCCGGCTCCCGCCACGATGAAAGGCACGTTCTTACCGGCCAGAGTGCCGGTGAAGCGCTGATAGTTGTGCACATGCCCGGTGAGGACCAGATCAGGCGTGCGGCTGTTCGCTGTTGTGCACGCGGTGTTTAGAAAGTCGTATAGATGCTGACTTCCCGGCTTGGGGCCGTATGCGGAATAGATGGGATGGTGAACGGCGACGATCAGGGCCTTGCCGGCCGGTGCATTCTCCAATTCGGACTGGAACCAGTCGATCTGCGCCTGGCTGAGTTGGCCGCCTTCGGGGCAATTGCTGGCCAGGCCAATAAACGTGGCGAGCGGCGTTTCGAGCGTCCAGTAAACATTAGGCTGAGTCATCGCGTGCCGGGGCGCGTCCTTCGCCTCCGGAGTGATGACAGGAACCTGTGAGCAGAAATTGCGCACGAAAGCAGCCAAGCTCGGTTCCGGAAATTGTTCATTGACGTCGCCATCATGGTTCCCCGGAATCGCGAAAATAGGCGCCGGGTAGTTGATATACGGCTCGTAAAACTCGGGAAAGTAATTCGGCGTTTCGCCGTCGTAATAGACCACGTCTCCCAGGTGATAGAAGAACGAAGGATGCGCCGTAACATCGGACCCGGCGAAATCCTTCTCCATGTAAGTGGAGACGTTTTCGATCTGTGTCGGAGTGTTCACGCCACCGGTGTCCCCCACGGAATGGAACACCATAGTCCCCGAATCGTTGATGGTTGCCATGGCGGCGTCACTCAGCACCGCATCGAGCGAGAGGTGGAACGGTGGCAGACCGGTCGGCGCTGGCAAGTTGCGAAATGGCTGCGGAGGGTTCTTGGCTGGATCGACGATGGTGTGAAAACCCGTTGGTACCGGATCGCTGCTGAAGGTCCTTCCCCCCTTGCCCGCTCGGCCCGGATGGTGCTTGGTGGCCGCTGCCAAAGCGACGGCATCGATCGTGGTGGCCTTCTTCGGTTGGTTAGCGGCTGTCTTCCCGTGCTTGGCGGATTTCATGGTAGCTCCTGGCTGTCAGAAGTTCTGACTTGTCTCGTAGATGGATTTGAAGCGGACGCATCCCCACAATGCGCGGTTCATCGTATCAGGCAAAAGGCCGTGGAAGAAAGCGGCGACCGGTGTGGTGATTTGCCACTCGTGGCCGCTGCCTGAATCTTATCCGTTAGAACGACAGCCGGGCATTTTCTCCTTCACGACTGCTTGAAAAATCTGCCCGTCAATGCAATCTGGAGGGTGCATTCAGTCAGAGCACGCCCGGAAACCGATTGACAACCATAACTGCTCTCCCCTACTATCAATTTCAATATGACTCCGCTGACCCATCGCCATCACCACCATCATCATGCGACGAGCGTGTCGGCGGGGGAGCACGGATAACCAAAAGCACTTATAGGAAATCCAAGCCCGCTGGCGCAGTACACGCCCAGCGGGCTTTTTGCTTTTGTGCGAGCTTTGCAAATCTGCTACGAGATCAGGAGGATTCGATGGAGATCGACTTCGACAAAATGCAGGGCCTGGCGCCCGCGGTCATTCAGGATGCGGGCACCGGGGAATTGCTGATGGTTGGCTTTATGAATAAGGAAGCGTTGGACAAGACGCTGCACACTGGATTCGTCACGTTCTACAGCCGCACCCGCCAGGCACTGTGGACCAAGGGAGTAAGTTCCGGCAATCGTCTGCAGGTGGTGGCCGCCTTCGCCGACTGCGATCGGGATACGGTTCTGCTGCGCGTTCGTGTGCTGGGCGAGGGCAAGGTCTGCCACACCGGCACGCGCTCCTGTTTTACGCAGGAACTTCCTCTGGGAGGCGCCCTCGGAAACGCCGTCTTTGGACAAGAGAACGTCGGACAAGCCGGGGTTGGCCAGGAAGGGGCGGAACGATGAAGTTGCGGCTGGGTATTCCTAAAGGAAGCTTGCAGGAAGCGACGTTGAGCCTGTTCACGCGCGCCGGACTGCGCGTGTATACCAATGCCCGTTCTTATTTCGCCGCCACAGACGATCCCGAGATCGAATGCCTGCTCATTCGCGCCCAGGAAATGGCTCGATACGTTGAACACGGCGCGCTGGATGCGGGCTTGACTGGACTCGACTGGGTGCTCGAAAGCGGCCTCGACGTCGTGAAGGTCACCGATCTGATCTATGCCAAACAAAGCATGGGTACCGTCAAGTGGGTGCTGGCCGTGCCGGAAGAATCAAGCTTCCAGAAACTTGAAGATCTTGAGGGGCGAATCGTTGCCACCGAGTTGGTGAGTTTTACTCGCAACTATTTTACGAGCCGGAACGTTTCCGTGGGCGTCGAGTTCTCCTGGGGCGCAACCGAAGTAAAGCCGCCACTGCTGGCAGACGCGATTGTCGAGGTGACGGAGACAGGGAGTTCACTGCGCGCCAATCACCTGCGAATCCTCGAAACCGTTCTGGAGTCCAACACACAGTTGATCGCAAACAAGGCGGCATGGGCCGATCCGGCGCGCCGGGAAAAAATCGAGAATCTCGCCGTCATGCTCAATGGAGCCATCGCGGCGTTGGGGCGCGTGGGTCTGATGCTCAACGTGCGCAAGGTGGACTTGCCCGCGGTTCTCGGTCTTCTGACCGCGCTGAAAAATCCGACGGTTGCGCCTCTGGCCGATGGCGAGTGGGTTGCGGTGAACACAGTCATTGAAGAGCACACGGCCTGGACACTGATTCCGAAGCTGAAGCAAGCCAACGCGCAAGGCATCGTCGAATATCCGCTGAACAAGGTGGTCATGTGAAGCGCAATAAAGCGACGCGCGAAAGAGTAGCGACCGATAGAGTGACGCGAAATGAGCTTCTGCGCATTCTCGACGGCTCAGAGCAAGCTCGTCTGGTGTCGGCCTTGGCCGAACGCGGGGCGACCGATCTGGCCGATGTCGAGCCTGCCGTCCGCCGCATTGTGAATGACGTCCGGCGTAACGGCGATCGCGCGGTTCGCCGCTACGCCATGCGCTGGGACGGATTGGGCAAGGGCGATCCACTCCGTGTTCCCGAAGACGAACTCCACCAGGCTTGGGAGAAAACCGATCCCCCGTTGCAAGACGCGATCAAGCAGGCTGCGGGCAATATCCGTCGCTATGCGGAGTGGCAGGCGTCCCCAGCTACAAACGAATGGCGTCGCGAAATTCAGCCGGGCGTCTCGGTAGGCCAGTTGGTGCGTCCGCTGGAATCGGTGGGATGCTACGTTCCTGGCGGCCGCTATCCTTTGCCGTCTACGTTGCTGATGACGGTGATTCCCGCGCAGGTCGCTAGTGTCAGACAGATTCGCGTTGCGTCTCCGCATCCGGCGCAGGCAACCTTGGCGGCTGCTGCATTCCTTGGCGTGCGCGAGTTCTACCGCGTTGGCGGGGCACAAGCCATCGCGGCCTTTGCCTATGGAACGGAAGAGATCCCGCGTGTAGACAAGATCGTCGGTCCGGGTAATCGATACGTGACCGCGGCGAAGAAGCTGGTCGCTTTCGATTGCGCCATCGATTTTCTCGCCGGCCCGACCGAGGCGGTCATTATCAGCGCGGAGGGAGATCCCGCTTGCATCGCTTCTGACTTGGTGGCGCAGGCGGAACATGATCCCGATGCGCTGTGCATCTTCATAACAACTTCACGCGCGTTGGCGAAAAAAGTTCAGAAGGATGCGCAAAAGCGCACGCGCACCAACCCGATCGCGGCGCAATCGCTCGCGCGCCGCGGCGCCATTCTTCTGGTCGCCTCTCTGGAACAGGCCGTTGAGATATCGAATCGCATTGCGCCCGAGCATCTCACGCTCCCGGCCGAGTTGGTGCCACTGGTGCAGCACGCGGGCGCGGTTTTCCTCGACGAGTTTACACCGCAGGCCGCGGGCGACTACGTCTCCGGACCGAACCACGTGCTGCCCACCGGTGGAATGGCGCGTGTGCGCGGCGGCCTCAGTGTGCTCGACTTCGTCCGCGTCATTGCCTGCCAGCAAGTGTCGCGCGAAGGAATAAGCCAAATCGCACCGTCGGGAATTACGTTGGCCAATGCCGAAGGCTTGAAAGGACACGCCGAGGCATTCCGAGTGAGGTGTTCCCATGCTTGAGGCTCGCACAGCGGTAAAGAAGTTGCACACGTATCGGCCTCCTTTGGCCGGCCGGACCGGATTGCGCCTCGATTTCAACGAGAGCACGGTGGGTTGTTCGCCGCGCGTGCTGGCCCGTTTGCGCTCGCTCGATTCCGAACTCCTGGCGCGCTATCCCGAGCGCGAACCGGTGGAAAAAGAGGTCGCCGGTTTTCTCGGACTCGAACCGGCACAGGTCCTGCTCACGAACGGCGTGGACGAAGCGATTCATCTGCTTTGTTCCACCTATCTCGATCCCGGAGACGAAGCGCTCATCGTCGTGCCCACCTTCGCCATGTACGCGGTATTTGCGCAGGCTGAAGGCGCGCGCGTTGTCGAAGTGCTTGCCGGTGACAACTTCACATTTCCGGAAAGGGACCTGCTCGAGCAACTCAGCGGACGTACCCGCCTGATCGCCGTGGCGAATCCGAACAATCCAACTGGAGCCGCGGTTGCAGGCGATGTCCTGATTCGGATTGCGCAAGCTGCGCCGCAAGCTGCCGTGCTCGTCGATGAAGCGTATTTCGAATTCCACGGAGAAACGCTGATTAAGCAGACTCGGCAGATCGAAAATCTCTTTGTAGCGCGGACTTTCTCCAAGGCCTACGGCCTCGCCGGTTTGCGAATTGGCATTCTTGCGGGAGACGCTCGGCAGCTGGCGATGGTCCGCCGCGTTGCCTCGCCTTACAACGTCAACGCGGCTGCCCTCGCAGTCTTGCCCGAGGCTCTGCGAGATCAGGAGTACGTCGGCCGCTATGTCGCGCAAGTACTCAGCAACCGCGACAGATTGCAGCACGAGCTTGGCAATCTCGGTTTGCATTACTGGTCGAGCCACGCCAACTTTGTGCTCGCGCGCATTGGCTCAGCGCACGCGGAGTTCGTGCAAGCCCTGCGTGATCGCGGAATTCTGGTGCGTGACCGGCACCCCGATCCAGGCTGCGAAGGTTGCGTCCGCCTGACCGTGGGAGCAGACGAACACACCGAGACTCTCATCGCTGCTCTGCGGGACGTGGCCGAGCAGTTGGGATTGCGGGCTAGACCGCAGAGTGAGGTGCGAGCATGAGGAAAGCCAAGCTGCATCGCAAGACTGCCGAAACGGAAATTCAAATTGCCCTCACCATCGAGGGCCGGGGAAAGTACGAAGTCTCCGCGGGAATCCGTTTTCTCGATCACATGCTGGAGCTGTTCACGCGTCACGGCGGCTTCGACTTGAAACTCGCCGCTCTCGGAGACCTGGAGGTGGACCAGCATCACACCGTGGAAGATGTGGGGATCGCTCTGGGTGAGGCGTTCGACCGCGCTCTCGGCGACCGGCGCGGCATCCTGCGAGCCGGCTATTTTCTGATGACCATGGACGAAACTCTCGGTTTGGCCGCAGTGGACTTTGGCGGCCGAGCCGCGGCCGTGGTCCAGACCAAGGTTCGAGCCACGCGGGTCGGCCATCTGCAAACGGAACTGGTGTGCGACTTCTTTGAAGGATTCGCACGCGGTGCGCGCGCCAATGTTCACGTGCGTGTGATGTACGGACGCTCCAGCCATCACAAGATCGAAGCGCTCTTCAAAGCTTTTGCGCGAGCGCTGCGCGTAGCCTGCTCGCATGACCGCCGTCTGGCGCGCATGCTGCCGAGCACCAAGGGACTTCTATGATCGCATCAACGATCGCTTCAAAGATCGCCATCGTGGATTACGGCGCTGGCAACTTGAATTCGGTGAAAAAGGCGTTCGACTATCTCGGCGCCGAAGTGGTCGTAACCACGCAGCCTGAAATCGTTGCCACCGCGGAAAAGATCGTGTTGCCTGGCGTCGGCCACTTCAGCGCATTGGGCGGCCTTGACAACACGGGCTTGCGAGACTCGGTGCTGCAAGGCGCGAACTCCGGCAAGCCGTTCCTTGGAATTTGCCTCGGAATGCAGTGGCTGTTTGAGGGCAGCGACGAGGCCCCGGAGTTCGCGGGAGCGGGAATTTTCGCGGGCAGATGCCGTCCGTTTCCCTCTTCCGTGAAGTCGCCGCATGTCGGATGGAACTCGCTGACGGTACGGGAAGGTTCGCGCTTGCTGCGTAACGTCGCGCCAGAATCCTTCGTCTACTACACTCATTCTTTTCAAGCGCCGGTGGTCGCCGCCACCACGGCAGCGACCGAATACGGAGCGCAGTTTTCCGCCGTCGTCGAACAGGGAAACATTTTCGGAGTGCAATTCCATCCGGAAAAATCGTGGACCGTGGGGCTGCTCATTCTCAAGAATTTCTGTGAGGTTAAGTGCTGACCAAGCGCATCATCGCCTGTCTCGATGTGGACGACGGCCGTGTCGTGAAAGGTGTGCAGTTCGTGAATCTGCGCGACGCTGGCGACCCTGCGGACTGTGCCGCCGCTCACGCCCGCGATGGCGCAGACGAAATCGTTCTGCTCGATATCACAGCCACCAGCGATAAACGCAACACCATGCTCGATGTCGTCTCCCGCACGGCGCGCTGTTTGTTTATTCCGTTTACCGTCGGCGGAGGAATCCGCGAACTGGCCGACGCCGAAGCTGTGTTCGAGGCTGGCGCGGACAAGATCGCCATCAATTCGGCCGCAGTGAAAGACCCATCGCTGATCGGAAAAATCGCCGCCCGTTTTGGTTCGCAGGCGGTCGTGGTGGCCATCGATGCCCGGCGAATGAACGGTGGTTTCGAGGTGTTCGTTGCCGGAGGCCGCACTCCCACAGGCCGGGACGCGATCCTCTGGGCGCGCGAGGCAGCCGCGTGCGGTGCTGGAGAAATAATGCTCACTTCCATGGACCGCGACGGGACCAAAGCTGGTTTTGATTGTGATTTGACGCGGCTCGTGGCCGACGTCGTCTCCATTCCTGTGATTGCGTCGGGCGGCGCTGGGTCGGCGCAAGACTTCATTGACGTGTTCCGGGACGGGCACGCTGACGCTGCTCTGGCCGCTTCGATCTTCCATTTCGGTCTCGAAAACATCGGACAATTAAAACGCGAACTGCAAGCTGCCAACGTGCCGGTGAGGTGGCCATGCTGATTCCTTCGATCGACCTTATGGGCGGCAAGATCGTGCAGTTAGTCCAGGGAGAAAAAAAGAAACTGGAGTTTGATAACTTCGATTACTGGATCGAACGCTTTTCGAAATATCCCATCGTCCAACTCATCGACCTCGACGCAGCGCGCGGCGCCGGTGATAACCGCTCGCTGGTGAAACAGATCGTCGGCCAACTGCCCTGCCAGGTTGGCGGCGGCATTCGCAGCCTCGAGAGCGCGCAGGAACTTCTGGACTTCGGCGCACGCAAGGTGATCATCGGGTCCGCGTTGTTGAGCGAAGGCCGTATTAACCATGAGTATGCCCGCACACTGGCGGATCTGTTCCCGAGGCCAGTGCTGATGTTTGCGCTCGACTCCCGAGGAGGCCGAGTTGCCATCGACGGCTGGCGCACGACTACCGCCATCACTGCCTTCGATATGATTCGCGAGTTGGAACCGTTCTGCGAGACCTTTCTGTATACCCATATCGATACGGAGGGTTTGATGGGCGGAATTCCGATGGAGACAGTTCATGCCATAAAGCGCGCCACGCAACGACATCTGGTGGTAGCTGGCGGCATTACCGAACAGCAGGAAATCGATAGCCTTGACGCGCTGGGAATCGATGCCGTAGTGGGGATGGCGTTGTATTCCGGGAAAATTCGCGGTTGAGGCAACATGGAGATTTGAGAGGAATCCGAATATGGCCGATATACTGCCCGCAATATTCTTCGGACACGGCAATCCGATGAATGCCCTGCTGGACAACAGCTACACTGCAGGATGGCGGCAAATCGGAAAGCAAACGCCGAAGCCAAAAGCCATCCTGTCGATTTCCGCACATTGGTTTGTGCCTGGAACGGGCGTTACGATCAGCACGTCTCCGCGAACCATTCACGATTTTGGCGGCTTCCCGCAAGAGCTCTATCAGGTGCAATACCCGGCTCCGGGCGATCCGGGACTTGCCCGCAGAGTGCAAGAAATACTGCAGCCTTTGACGGTAGAATTCGACAGCTCCTGGGGGCTCGATCATGGAACCTGGTCCGTGCTCAAGCACGTGTATCCCGATGCCGATGTTCCGGTCGTGCAACTGAGTATCGACGAAACCCAGCCAGCATCGTTCCACTTTGAAATCGGCAGGAGACTCGCGCCGCTGCGAGGCGAAAATATTCTGATCGTGGGCAGCGGAAATTTGGTCCACAATCTGCACGCTTACGCGTGGGGACGGCACATGCCCGATCCTTACGATTGGGCGATCCACTTCGAGCATGAAGCGAAGGCGATGATGGTCGCCGGTGAATACAAGCCTCTCATCGATTACGAGAGCCTCGGACCGGAGGCCATGCTGTCAGTCCCAACGCCCGATCACTACCTTCCGATGCTGTACGTACTTGCCAGCCGGCAAGAAGGCGAAGTCATCACTTTTCCGATTGAAGGCGTCGATGGAGGATCGATATCGATGTTGACGATGCAGGTCGGTTAACTGGTTGATTCCGATCTTGCCGCGACTCTCCGCTACGCGGACGATTCTCCAGCGCATGTGTATCCTCATTTCATGGATGACCTCAAGGGAAGAGTCGCACTAGTGACCGGTTCGAGCCGGGGGATTGGCCGCTCGATTGCCATGGCGCTTGCCCAGGCCGGAGCCGATATCGCTCTCAATTTTCTTAGCCGCTCCGCCGATGCGCAGGCCGTGGAGTCGCAGATTCGTCAGTTGGAGCGGCGTTGTGTCACCCTCCAAGCTGACGTGTCCTCGTCGAGCGACGTCGAGCGCCTCATCAAAGGTAGCGTAGAGCGGTTGGGGCCTATCGACATTCTCGTGAACAACGCCGCCATTTCTCGTCCCCAGCCGATCGAGGAGATCACCGAGCGGGATTGGGACGAAGTGATCGCGGTAAACCTGAAATCCTGTTTCATGGTGACGCAGGCCGTCCTGCCGGGCATGAGGGCTCGGCAGTGGGGTCGCATCGTGAATCTATCCTCGGTGGCGGCGCAAGTCGGAGGAGTTGTTGGACCGCACTACGCCGCCTCGAAAGCCGGTATGCTCGGGTTGACCCATTTTTACGCCCAGCGATTGGCGAAGGAAGGCATCACGGTAAACGCCATCGCTCCGGCGCTGGTGGCAACTGAGATGGTGACATCCAATCCCAATGCGCGACCGGACCGCATCCCGATGGGCCGATACGGATCGCCGGAAGAGGTCGCGGAAGTCGCTGTAATGCTTGCCAGAAACGGGTACATGACCGGACAGACGATCAATGTCAACGGCGGTTGGTTCATGAGTTGAGTATTACCGCTTAGGATGAGCGCGCAAGACGAACTTGCCAGAGCACAGTTCGCTCCCGTGTTATTTATCGCGTGTGATGGTCAGGGCCAGAAGTCCGTTTACTTTTCCCCAATCGTCCGTTTGCCGATTAAAGGAGACGTATCTCCGGTGATCCGCAAATCGCGTATCGACCAGCAAGAGCTTCTGGATTGAGTGCTGTGAGCCATCGTCGCATAGGTTTTCGTCGTACACGACGCCGTACAAGACGTAGAGATGGCCGTTCCAATCCATCAGTAGTGGGCGCTGTGCCTGGAGGGTGGCAATAATTTCCTCCGCATTCACCGATGCTCCAGACCAGTATTGGTCGGCCACGACAATGGGCAAACCGTCACCAGAATAATGCTTGCCCCTAAGTTTTTCCCCTACTTGCCGGAGGGACAATCCTGTTGCTGAAGCTACCTGATCTTCCAGCACTGAGTTCCGGCCACAACACACATCCGGCTCCATGATCGCAATGGCCAGGCTCGCGGCAAGCACAGCGGATTCGTTTTTCGAGGCCGCAAGGGCGGGAGGCAGAGACTCAACTCGCGCCTCTTGATTGGGATGGAACGCGCAGTCGTTACTATCATCCTGGCCGTTGGCGTTCACGCCGCAGGACATGATTAAGATGAGCAGCAGAGTCGATGCGGGAAGGCGCAGCTTGAATTGCATATTTCACCTCCGACGGAAGCCGAACTTACGGTCAGTATAGCCCGCGAAAAACTTGAGCTTCTGTGACTAAGGGAGGTGTTCTATTGCGGCGCGGGATGCGCCTAGAACCAGGGAGATGAGTGTAAAGGGGATTTTTCAACAGTTGCCGATCTTACGGCTTTTGTGAAGAGCGGACCCGTCGGAAGACCACGACAAACGTTGTCGCGCCAGCAAGCAGCGCCCCGATTGGGCAGAGAATGAGACCGAAGCCGTAACCCCCTTCACCTGGAAAGAATGCCGCCCCTACGAAAGCGATCACCGCGAATGCACAAATTGCAGCAAAGATGGCAGCGACAGCAGAAATGAGCACGGCGGACAAAACCACCTCCCAATGCGGAACGTTACACTAGCACTTTACTCCCGAGCGACCCCGGTTTCACCTGACTGTTGCTAACAGCGATTTCACCACCTGAAAACCGCCAGAACGTGCCCTTCCGTTTTTCCGCGCTGAGGCTCGACGCTTATTCCTCTTCCACGACGCCGTCATCTTCCCATTGGTGGCCGCATGAATCGCAGGTCCATTCGTATTTTTGCGAATCGTCCGCTGCGGTTGCAGGTTCACTGAGCAGACGCTCCAAAACGATTTCCGCGGAATGGCATCTGGGACAGCGTACCGAAAGATCGTGAGGTTCTTCCCCTGGTGTTGGAGCCGGTTCGTTCGCAGGAGAGTAATTCATTAGTACCTGGCGCGCCCAAGGCAGACCAACCTGCATGATCTGCACGCTGACGCCATTGACAATGCTTGAGGTCACCGTGTCAACGCTGGTAGCTTTCTCTGGTCCCATGAAAAATGGAATCCCCGCCCCGTCGAGCAGGGTCTGCAACTGAACTGCATCCGACAAGCTCCACACCGTGCGGATCTCGACCAACTTTCGGTCCTCGTCGTAGGAGGGATCGAGCTGCCGAGCGGGGATCGGCGGAGCCGCAGGTTCCTCGGGCTGCAGCTTCAGCCCGCGCCGGGACATCTCGGACGTCAGAATCTGTTGCGCGGCATCGGTCAACTCGGAGATTTGGCGCGCCAGGGCCAGGAGTTCGTTGTCACTCATCTGGCGATAACGCTCGGAGAGCTGCAGCCATTCCGCTGCCGGATCGAAAGCTTCCATAGTCGTCGGAATGATATACCGCGAATCGGCTGGAGCCAATCTTCAGACCGACAGATTCAGACCGACAGAAACTGCAGCGACTTGGCGATCAGCTCTTCGGTTTCCTTGTAAGGGTCGCCCGAGTTGTCATACTCCATCGAAAGGTAGCCGCGGAATCCGGTCCTCTTCAGCATTGCGAAGACATACGCCAAATCCACCTGCACGTTTGCCCCTTTTTCGGTAGCCTCCGATTGTTTGACATGGCAGATACCGTAGGCGTGGTTGAACATGGCCTCGAGTCCGGCATAGGCATCCTCGGGAAGCTTATGCATCAGTGAATTCCCAAAATCAGGCAGGCCACGCAGCCACGGACTGTTCACCTTTTCAATCAGCTTTACCAGAAACACGGGGTCTTCGGTGATGCCATCGTCGTTTTCCAGATGGACGACGACATTGCGCGTGGCGGCGTGTTCCACAATCCGTAAGAGCGTGTCAGTGGACCGGTCGAGATCGGGTGGCTGGTTATCGGCCGAGGCGATGTGTGTCCGAATGCTAGGAGAGCCCAGGACGGCGGCGGCATCAATCCACTTCTTGTTGTCGGCGACGGCCCGCTCGCGCTCGGCGCGGTCGGCGGCGTAGAAGCTGTGCTGTCCATCGTAGGCAATGTCGACAATCAGCGATTTTGCGCGGTCGAGCGCCGCGCGGAGATCGTCCAGATACTTCGGTTCGAGTGACCGGAAATGACTGCTCCAGGGTTCGATCTTGTTGAGGTTGAACCGGGACTTTACGTGCGCGGCGAATTCGCTCAGCTCCATCTTGGGCGCAGCGGAGGCCGAAGCGCTTACATACTCGGCGGGGAGAATGAAGTCGCGAAAGGGATAGGAGGCCACGGCCAGGCGGTCGCGCGGGTTGGCGGGAAAGGTGATGTTCGGGTGAGTTGGATACGCAGTGGCGTCCAGAGAAGATAGCAGCGCGCCAGCGGTCAGCATGGCGGATTGGGACAGGAATTGTCGGCGCGTTTTCATCATGTGCCTCACTCGCGATGTTGTATCAGACCGAAATTTGTTTTCTGACTTCGAGAACGGAAGAGATTATACGTCTCAATCGCCACTTGCTACGTTGAGTGCTGCCCGGACGGCGGCTCCCCGTGTAGACTGTGGAGCACGGCATATCCTCCAAAAGGAACCCTGTATGATTCAGCCGTTTCGCACCGCCCCAACCTCCGTCTATTTTTGCTTGATACTGACTTTGGCATTTGCTTTCGGAACCGCCGCCCTGGCCCAGACGGCAGCTCCTTCCACATCCCAACCTGCGGCAGAGAAGGCCGCTCCTGTTCCACTCGTCGCCGCGCCCGCGGCAGATCCAGAAGTTAAACCGGATGGTACTGCTACCTTCCGCCTGGCGATGCCCAACGCTCAGAAAGTGGAGCTCGACCTCGAAGGCCAGCATGATCCTATCGCCATGACGAAGGCAGCAGACGGCGCCTGGACTCTCACCGTCCCCGCCCTCGCTCCGCAGTATTACAGTTATGTCTTCCTGGTAGACGGCACGGAAGTCCTCGATCCCCGCAACACCGAAATCAAGACCAGCTTCTTCGTCAACCAGAACATCTTCCTCGTTCCCGGCCAGCCCGCAATGCCCTGGGAGATGGCAGATGTTCCGCACGGCGTCGTGCATCATCATTACTACAAGTCGAAGATCGTCGGCATCGACAGCCAGTACTACGTCTATACGCCGCCAGGCTTCGATCCGCGCAGCAGCCAGAAATATCCCGTGCTCTATCTTCTGCATGGCTACAGTGACGATCCCAGTGCATGGACAGCCATGGGCAAGGCGAACGTCATCCTCGACAATCTCATCGCCGCCGGAAAGGCCAAGCCGATGATCGTAGTCATGCCCTGGGGTTATGGCGACATGCGGGTCATCGCGCAGGGTTGGGCTTCATGGGACGACCCGTCGTTGGTCGCCAGCAACTTGACCAAGTTCGGCGAAGCCTTATATCAGGAGGTGATGCCGATGGTGAAGCGGCAATATCCACTCTCCGACCAGCGCGAGGAGCACGCTATCGCCGGCCTTTCCATGGGCGGCTCAGAAACCCTGCTCGTCGGCCTCAACCACACGGATGATTTCGCCTGGATCGGCAGCTTCAGCGCTGGTGGCCTCGGCAGCGATCATTTCGAGCCACGCTTCCCGGCAATCACGCCACAATCTGGAGCGCAGATCCAGTCGAAGCTGAAGGTGTTCTGGGTAGCCTGCGGCATCGAAGACGGCCTGAATCAGCCCAATCAGAAGTTCATCGCGTGGCTCAATAAGAACGGTATGCAGCCCACGGCCGTTCACACGCCCGGCATGCACGCCTGGATGGTCTGGCGCGACAACCTCAGCAATTTCGCCCAGTTGCTGTTCCAGACGAAGTAGGCTCGAAGACAAAGAGGAGAATCAAACCGAGATGCTGCGGAACAAACGCGGGACGAACAAATCCGCCAGGAGATAGGGAAGTCGCGGGAGCCCGCATGAACAGTGCGGGAAAGTGGAGCCGACGATCAGACTTGAACTGATGACCTGCCGATTACGAATCGGCTGCTCTACCAACTGAGCTACGTCGGCTTCTGGTTTGCTTCATTTAGTTTACCAAATCGCCCACTCGCAACGGGCTAACGGCGCCCTTTTTGCAATTATTTGCGTGGTGGGAGTAAAATCGACGCCATTCTTGGCACATTGGATGCCATGATTTAGATTCGGAGAAAAGAAGTCCGTAACATTTTCTCCGAGTGGGCTCCGCTTTTCCCTTCCCCTCTCTGCAGCCTGGTGGTGGCATCAACTGGAAAGTTGCAACAAACGGTGGCATCGACTGGAAAGTGGCAACAACAAGGTCAACCTATTTTCTATTTCAGGAGGTCCCAATGTCTGCGACATCTCTTGATTTCAGTTTCAACATGGAAGGGCTGGACCGCAATGCTTTGATTAACGAGGCCGCGGAGAGATTAAACGTACTCAGCAGTGATTTTGGAGACGAGGTTCAGAAGGGGATTGATTCGCCTCTCGCCGCCCTGGTGAAGGAACTACAGGGCGACGCGGCGGAGTTTGCCAAGTTGCCGGTCGTCCAGAAAATTACAGAAGAAAAATTCGCCAGCAGCAACCTGAAAATTGGCGACCGCTTCAAGGAACTGACCAAGAACCACAATCTCTATAGCGTGGATTTTCCCGTCTATCTTCACGCCAAGCCCGGCTGGGGATTTAATAAGCTCGAAGCCATCGTCGAATTCAACCCGCAGAGTTCCGATCCCATGACTCGGCCCAAGGCGATTCGCATTCTGCCGGACAAGCAATTCCAGACTCAGCTGCAGGCGGGAACGCATCTCGAATTCGGGCTCGACGAAAATCTGGACTTCAGCGCCCAGAGCGGCGCCATGGAGGCCCGAGCCGGGAATGCCGAAGTTTCCGCGAGTGCCGGCGCCGGTGCGAAAGCGTCTGCCGGATTCAACATTCTCGCGGGCCCCTTCGCGTACAAAGTGAAGAAAGCCAAAATCGATCACACGGCAGTCGGATTGGAGAAAGTCTTCTGGCGAGTGGATGGAGCGGAGTTCTTCCAGGAAGATGACTTCCCTCTGGTCGTCGTCCTGCAGGTTCCCAAGGGAACAAAGGAAGTGAAAGTGGCGGCTGCCATGCAAGCCTCGCGTTCTTTCTCGTTTCTCAGCGCCAACCTGCAGGATGCGGTCAAGGAACTGGCACTGCGGATTCGCAGCTTTTTCGAGGCCGGTACTCCGATCAAGGACCAGCAGTTGTGGGACATTTCCGCGCGCTTGTAAATCTGGCCAAGGGAGGTTGAGCTATGCCACTGGACGATCCCATCAAAGTGTTCCGGGTGAAAGTCGGCAAGGACGGCACGATCAGGGTGGAACGAGAACAGGGCAGTGGGGATCTTCCCAACTGCGCGGTAAAGGTCGACGATTTGCAGCGCCGCACCACCCAGGTTTTGGTTACGATGCTGCGCGAAGGGCGCCTGGCGGGCGAGGAAGAATTCAAGGTTCTGGGAGCAAATTTATACAGGGTGCTTTTCGAGAACGAGATCGGGGAGGCCGTAACAAAAACTTTCTATCAGCGAATGCGATTCATGAGAGTCGAACTGGAGTTCGAGAAGGGCCAGGAAACTCTTTCCAGTTGGCCTTGGGAGTACCTTTATTGTCCCGAGGAGGAAGGGCAGGGAGGCACCGGATATTTCCTTGCCGATCAAGTCAAGCTGATCCTGACGCGGCGTCTTCGCCTGGATCTCCCTCTACGCAGCCTGCGCATCGACAAGCTGCCCATGAAGGTTCTGTTTGTGGCTTCAAGTCCGAAAGGATTTGACGTTGAATACGAGAACGTCCTGGAACTACTCGAGAGTTTCGGCCCAGAGATGATCAAGGTAACGCCGCTGTTGCCCTATGAACCTGACGGGATCACCCCGAAGGCAACTTGGCTGAACTTCACGGCCATGGTGGACAACGAAGAGTTCCACGCCATCCACTTTCTAGGCCATGGAAAATGGGACGCCGGGACCAAGGCCGGGACCATCCTCTTCATGAAGAAGGATGGAACTGCCGACCCCCGCTCGGACAACGAAGTGGCTACCACTCTGATGGGTTATTCTTCGCTGCGTCTAGTGTTCCTGCAGGCCTGCGAAAGCGCGCAGAGCGATCCTTACCAGGCCTTCTCTGGGGTTGCGCAACAGCTTGCTCAAAAGGCAATCCCCGCCGTGGTCGGGATGCAGTACAAGATTAACCAGCAGGTCGCCAATCGATTCGCCAAGGCATTTTACGAGGCCTTGGCGCAGAGACTTACGGTCGACGCTGCCCTCCAGAACGCACGGAGGACAATCAAAGACGAGTTCTCGGACCAAACTCAGAAACTGGGATTTGGTCTTCCCGTGCTTTACCTGCGCGAATCCGACTCCATGTTCGCTCCCGGGGGGCCGGCCGCCGCTCAGGAAAAAGCACCTCTTTCCGAATTCGTTCCTTGTCCATGGTGCCAGGCACGCAACAAGGTCGCGGATAAATTCTGTGGGAACTGCTCGGGGTCGCTCGTCTGCTCCAATTGCAAGACGCGCGTCGATCAGCCGAGGAAGTTTTGTGGGGAGTGCAGCGCAGCTCTCATTCCCGGCGCCTCCGCGGCTAGTTCCACCCAGCCCCCGGCCGCTCCGTCCGCAGGGGATAGCTTTGCGCCCAAGGTTGGTAGTGGTGGCAACAGTAGTGGGAGCAGCATAGGACCGACGACATGAGTATTGCAGCTAGCGTATCGAACTCGGCGAATCTCGAGAGTCTCCGGCCTCTCCGCGAACTCTACTTTGAACTGGGCCGGGCGCTCTTGGCCCACAACCGGTACACCGATGCCGTCCAGGCATTCGAACAGGCGCTGAAGGAAGAAGGCGCAAGCCCCGGTCGTGACGTGGTGCTTTTCAATTTGGCTGTGGCTTGCGAGCAGGGCAGCCAGCCCGATCGTGCTTTCCGGAGTTATCTGGAAGCCATCGCAGTGGCGCCGCAGCGCATGGCAGAGATTCTCCCGTACGTCCACAAACTCCTGACGCCGGAGCTTGCCATAGCGGAAGGCGAGTGGCTCGACAGCCAGTGGAAAACCCGGATCAGGACGGAAGATCTTACCCCGGGCCTGCGGGCGGACCTGGCGAGATTCTTGGGCCGTGTGAGTTTGTATCGAAGTGACTTCGCGGGCGCCGCGAAATTGTTTGGTGAGGCTCTTGCGATTAGTGGCGACGATCCGCGGCTACTGGAGGGCCTTGGGGAGACTCACTGGCGTATCCACAATGTCCAGGAAGCTTTGGAGTTCCTGACCCGCGCGCATGAGATGGCCGGGAAGGGGGACCACAGAGAACGCCTGATGGCGATTGACGCGAAGCTGGCGCAGGTGCTGGTGGAGGCAGGCGAATACCAGCTAGCTCTGGAGCGGATCGCGGAAAGCCTGGCCAAAGGAGACCGGTTCGCCGACGAACTCCTGCTGAGCCGCAGCCAGTGTTATCTCGCGCTGGCGCAACCCGACAAGGCTCTGGAGGCAGCCGAGGCTGCGCAACAGCGAGCGCCAGCCTCCGTCGAAGCGCGAATTTTGCGGACGCAGGCACTCATCGCGCTGGGCCGCTGTCCGGACGCACTGCAGGTCATCGATGAGGCGTTGCAGAACGATCCGCAGCGGCCGGATCTACTGCTGTACAAGGCCCAAGCGCTGCTCGAGGGTCAGATCGAAGTGCGCCAAGGTCGGCAGTTGCTGACTCGCTACGCAAAACGGGCCGGCGCCGATGCCGTCTCCCCGAAGACCCTGCCGTTTGCGCTGACGGCGAGAAAATCCGACGGCAAGGCGTTGTATTTCGTGGCTGAGCTGTATCGTGCGGTCGACCATCCCGACGAGGCTCTGAAGATGGTCGATCAGGCGTTAGCAATCGGCATGGGAGCTGAAGCTGACTATCGCGAGGCTCCCGCCCAACAACTGAAAGGCGAATTGCTCGAGCAGTCCGGACAGAAAGATCAGGCGGCCACGTTCCTGTACGAGGCCGGTCGCCGCTTCTTGTGGCGAAATGACTATGAAACCGCCGTCGAGCAACTGCGTCGCTCTATTGAGCTGGACCCGAAACGCCAAGCCACTTACTGGTACTGTGCCGATGCCCTGAGAATGCTCAGCTACCAGACAACGCTTCGTCCGGAAGATAAAAAGGCAGCTGCCGAAGAAAGCGCTCGGCTCTGGGACAAAGGCACGGACTTGGGACTCCCGGACCAACGGAATTCATGGGCCTACATGGTCCGGGCCTTGGTCAGCGAACAGCTGGCTAGCTTGGCGGCGACCGATCCGCAACAGCAACGGACGTGGTGGTGGGAAGGCACCGCGTTTCTTGAGCGTGCGCTTCTGCTGTACGAACCGGACGCAGATGCGTGGGCCGCCTTGGGCCGCGATCACCGGTTCCTGATGAACGAAGCCAATGCTTTGCAAGCCACGGCAAGAGGATTGGAACTGGTTCCCGACAGTCTTGCGGTCTTGGACGAACGGGCCGCTATCCTTGCGAACGTGGGGGAATTTGACGCTGCGGAAGAGGTGGTCGATAAGCGCCGAGCGGCGGCCGCGAGCGTTTGGGCAGACGGCGTGAAGGCATACATTCTCTCGGAGAAGCGTCAGTACAAGGAGGCATTGGACCTGATTCGCCAGGTGGTCCAGGCTGAACCTGAAAATCTCTGGGATCTCGACTTGCGCGCGCGGTGTTTCCGGATGCTGGGCGATAAGGAACACGCGGAACAGGACTACAGAGCAATCTGGAATCGCTACGACGCAAAAGCCTTCGAGAGTCAAATCACTTTCGGAACGGCGGCTTACTATCTGGGCGATATCGAGCGAGCCATCGAGATTTTCAGCGCCTACCCCGGAGCCAGCGACGATCTCGCGGCGAACTGGTACCTGGGTGCTTGTTACCTGTCGCAGAACAAACTCCCGGACGGGGAACGGCATCTCGCCAGGAGCGTAGCGCTGGTAAAGAATGCCCGGGAATTGGACGATACGCTCCGCGAGGATCTGCCGGGCTTGAACGCGTCTTCCGAAGCCTGGCCCCACCGGGAGCAAGTCCGGGAAATCCTGGGGCGAATCCGGCAACAGCTCGAGGCGCGCCAGGTCGAGCTCAAAGCCGTGCGTCCTCCGGAGAATGAGCTCAAAGAAATCCTGGACAAACTGGCCCTCAAGAACGAACCCGAGGCCTGGCCTTGGATAAGTGTTTATGCGGCACTCGGCCGTTTGCATACCAAAGCTGAGCTCTATGCCGACGCCGCAGCCGCCTATCGCATGCTGTTGAAGCACCGCGAAAAGATCCCCGAGGTTGTCATCGGCATACAGCAGGTTGCAGCGGGATTTGAAGCGGCAGGAGACCGGCTGTTGAAGTCCAGTGACCTCGCTGGCGCGATCCAACAGTACAGGAATGGGTTGGACATTTTGTCCGATATCGCATCTGAAGGGATGGCGCGACAAGCGAGCTTGCGCGGCAGCCTTGGGCTCGCCTTTTTTCTCAACTCAGATCTCGACAACGCACGCTCCGAGTTCAGCAAAACGCTTCAGATTCGTCGCCAACTGGGTTCAGACAGTCCTGGCCAAGTCTTGGGGCAGATTTGCCGTCAACTGCTGAATGATCCAAAACAATATTGGGCGCTTGAAGATGAATGGAATGCCTTGGCCGGCGCGGCGAATCAGGATGAGGTGCTAAAGAGCGATCTGATGGCAGCCCGGAAATCACTGGCCGCCTTTGTCGTCGATTGGTTGGAGCGTCCAGTTCGCTCCAGCCCCGAATTGCTAGTTCCAATGGTTACTCCCATCGTGATGGAAATTGGGGCGGGACTCGTCCCTGCCGACACGAGTGAGAATTGGTCCTTGCTGAAGACGTACATTCCTCAGATGCGTGAGCGTATTGAAAATCAAATAGGGGTCCGGCTCCCAGGAGTGCGGGTGCGCGGCAGCAATGTCATGTCCCGCGACGGCTATGCTCTTCTGCTGTATGAGCAATCGGTGGCCGGGGGGAACACTTATCTCCAAATGCGTTATTGCCCGGCCGCGCCCGGTGTTCTTCAAGCGCTGGGCATTCCGAACGCGGCTTTGAAAAGCGCTGAGAATCCGCTCACGGGAGAACACGGTTCCTGGGTGCCGAAAGAGCACTGGGATGTCATACAAAGCGATGGCCTCGAATTGTGGGAGGAGCCGCTGGTTTTCATCATCCACCACCTCGAGGCAGTGCTGCGTCAGAACCTCGCGGACTTTCTGGGCGTCCAGGAAGTGGAGAACCTGCTGGAAGGCTGGGCAAAGAGTGAAGCAGATTCGGCTCTTATCCTGAAGGTTCTTCCCGATGAACAGGCCCATGTGCGTTTCGCCCGCTTGCTGCGCGCACTGGTGAGAGAGCAAGTCCCGATCACGGCATGGAGGGAAATCCTGGGTTCCGCACAAGCTTCCGGGCTGGAAAACCTGGAGGGTGCCGTTCGTGCCGTCCGTCTCCAGTTGAAGGAGCAACTTCCCGGAAATGATTCCCGAACGCGGCGCTATGAACTTCCCGCGGAATGGAAACATGCGCCGGAATCATGGCTTAAACCCAGAGGTGCAGGAAATGTTTTCGCTCCGTCGGCGGAACAGACGCATGGCTTCTTGGTCATGCTCGCAGGTCTACTGCCAACCGGAGAAACGAAAGCCGCGTTGGTGGTGGATAGCCCAGAGAGCAGACCGTATGTGCGAAGGCTCGTTGAGCCGCGGTTTCCGCGGTTAATGCTGCTATCGAGGGAAGAGCTCCTTGCACAAAATGAAGCCGTGTTCTCGGCGGCGTAGCAGCGCTCGTGTGGGGACGGGCGCCCTCGCGAGCCTGCCCTGAGCGAAGTCGAAGGGTCCAAGCCGAGCGAAGCTCGGCAGCCGCCTGTGGTCACAGTAGCTCTGGATTCGCTCTAGAAGCGGCGAAGAAGGCGAGATCGAAAGGGAGGTTTGAAAACCCATGGAGCCAGATCGGACCGGCAAAGACGCACCACGGTTGACGTTCGCGATGGAGTTGCAGGTTGATTCGCTTTTGCGGACGGTGGTCACCCTCGTGGGTCCGCTGCACGAATCCGTGCACCAGGCGCTGGTGCAAGGACTGCACGAACTCATGGAAACGCTGGGGGTTCCCGGCGAACCGGAGGTCGCGATCACCGTTCTCGAACGCCCGCTGCCCGACGGCCGCTTCCTGAGAATCGCAGTGGAGGATCATCTCCTGCGCTACTCCGATGAGACTCTGCGGTCGATTTATTGCTGGTTGAACGGCAGCGTCTTCAGGGCAGACGTCACTCCCTCCGAAGTCCTGGCTTGGCTGCTTAGAATCTCCGAGCCTGGAGCATCGGAATCGGATCACCAAATGGTGGCAGCCTTCTTCCGCGAAATAAGCGTGGCGATCGTCAAGACGCAACCCTCTGTCTTACTGGGACGCCCTCAGCTGCAGGCTTACCTGGCGGCGCTGCCGGCTCCGTCGGTCAAACCCGCAAAGTGGCCGCCTGATCAGGAGTGGCTGCTTCCGATCCTGCGCCGGGTGCTCGATCTGAGAATCTCGATTGCCGACACACAGGCAGTGGCCAATCGATTAGCCCAGAGTATTGAAAGATCGTGGTCCGACGCCTGCGAAGACTTGATTGATGTGCTGCGCCCCAATGCAGTCGAGATTCACTTACGAGAAGAATACCTGCGGCAGTTGACAACGATCGATGCCGACAATCGCGCCGGCTTGCTTGCATTCCTGCGAGAAGGACTGTTCCCGGAACTAGGTGTTGTCTATCCCGACTTCCGCCTCGTCCTGGATACCCGCTTGGGTCACCAACAGTTCATGTTCAAACTGAATCACCTCACTTGCGTGCCACAGGTCGGCTTGGGACCGGAGGAATGCCTGGTCGCCGACACTCCGGAGAGACTGAAGGCGCTCGACATATCCGCCGTTGCAGCGGGAAATCCCGCGACCGGACTCCCACAAAGCATCACGAGGCTAGAACACAAAAACGCGTTGGAGACTCACGGCTTAACGGCCTGGGATGAAATGGGATACCTGATTCTAAGTCTCGCCGCGGCGCTAAGGAAGAACGGCGGTTGTTTCGTTCACCGCCGCTTTACCGAGACCCAACTGCAACAACTGAACAGTGCTGCCCCGGCCTTGGTCAAGGCTGCTCAATCGGCAGTTTCGGCCGAGAAAATCACGGCAGTTCTCCGCGACCTGGCCGTGGAAGAGGTTTCGGTACAAAATCTGAGGCTGATCCTGGAGCGGCTAACCGATTACCAACTCCGCAACGATGCGGGCAGCCGGCTTGTGCTGGACGATACAGCAACCGCTTTTGAATCCGGAAACGCCGAATCCGGAAACGCCGCACCCGAGGTCGATTTGACGCAGCTCACGGAGTTCGTCAGAGCAGGCATGAAACGCCAGATCAGCGGCAAGTATTCGAGAGAAACCAACACCATCGTGACCTATCTCCTCGACCACGAGATCGAAGAGCTTTTATTAAGGAGCGGTTCGGTGGCGTCCGATGCGAGATCGAATTCGAGTCTTGAAAAAGGACAACAGGACAAGATTCTGGAAGCGATCCGCCGGGAAACTTCGAGCCTGCCACCCACGGCTCAATTGCCATTGATCTTGACAACCAGTGATGTCCGCGTGCCCTTGCGGAAAGCCATCGCTCAAGAGTTTCCCAGACTATTCGTAGTTGCGTACCAGGAACTGATGCCCGGCCTGAACGTCATGCCGGTCGCACGCATTTCGTCGGACACCGCGGCAAAGGCTTGATGCACCCAGTTGTTGCACTATCGACCATAACTTGGAGTTGAAGACGAATCGAATTTTTGTGTGAGTCGGAACTCCAGCGGAGATTACCCATGGCGTCCTTAGTCGAAGTCGAGCATGGAAGATGTTCCTGCGGCGGCCATTTCGAAAACCACGAGGTCGAGATCCGGTTGACCGCTAGCGGCCGGCCCATTGTTTTGCCGAATGTGCCTCAGGGTGTTTGCCCGAGATGTGGCTCGCATGTCTACAAAGTGCAGGTACTGGAATACATCGAGTCGCTGATGAGAGAACCGCCGGTTCCAGGCCCGAACTGAAGCGCGGCAGAGGACTGCGTACGGTCCAATGCGCCCGCGCTACGCGACCTGCGCCAACGCTCTGTACTCGTCATCGGATTGCGTGGGCAGCAGCACCCAGAGCGTGTAGACACCGAGCGCGGTACCGATCGGGACGTTGAGTAGCGCCACAAAGCCCACCACCAGAGCAACGATTCGTGCCCACTGCTGGCGCTGCAGCAAGCCCCAACCGGCAAGGAGACAGGCGGCGGCTTTCGCCAGGATCAACCATCCGATGAAGCAGAGAAGAGGCCGCAGCCAGACGGTGACCTGGGGCGGCGGGCCGTTGTGAATGTGGATCGCGCCGCCGAAGATCGTCTGCGCGACAATGATCAAGACCACGCCTCCGACCAGGTGCAGCGCTGAGTACGCCATCCAGAGAATGCCTACGAGCTTGATATGATCGCGGACGCGGCTGCGTCGAAGCTCGATGAGACCAAGCACCGTTTTTCCGCAGCGTCCGCAGCGTGGCTCTCCCGATTGCAACTGCGTTCCGCATTGATCGCAAAACATCGATTCTCCTCCAGCGCCGCACAAATTCGGTACTTCGGTACTGTGGATGATACGGATGCAAGCACTGAAGAGTTTCAGAAGCAGTTCCCGGTTCCCAGTCGGCCAACGACGGATTTGGTTTTTGGCTGAGAACTGAGAACCGAAAACTGTCTTCCAAAACGAAAAGGCTACCCGGCAACTTGGGCAGCCTTTTCTTTCAAGGGAGAATAGTCCCAACGGAGGTTTAATCCATCAGAACTTTCTGCCGGAATCTTATGAGTCTTAAAACCACAGTGTCAAGCAAAATTTGTGACTTAAATAGTCTTATTTTCAACAACTTACAAGATGCGTTCACAAGTCGGCAAACGAGATCGAAATCGGGCAAAATGTCTCTTTTTCGGCGCTAACGACATTCGATTGAGTCACTTACGGTTCCCGAGGTACCCGCCGGGGGTCGTCTTCCAGGTGCAGGGAGATGAATTCCATCGCCTCTCGCCGGTCGAACACGGAGTCGGGGAAAAACCGTTTTACGATCAATCGCAAGCCCCCAAATGCGACCCCAGCAACCAGCGCTAGGCCGACCACGATTCCGCAAAGAACAATCGCGTTGAACAGAAAGTTTGCCAGATTGTCCTTCTTGCTCACGTAAGTGTTTTCATTCCACGTGACATCGGCGTCGTAGCTGATGGACGTGATCAAAGATCGCGCTTCGCTTTTTGACAACGGACCGGCCGCGATCACAATGATGGGACCGGTGCGTGTGTCGAAGAACGGGCCCACATCGATAATCGACGCCACTCCCGGCTGCTGCTGCGTAACCTGGTGAGAGGCGTCAATCCGCCGCCGCCGATCCGCCGCAATCTGCGGCGTCGGATATTCGATGAGCATCAGTGTGGCATCGCCCGCCGCCGCCGAATACTTGCTCAGGACGACCTCCGCGCCCGACGTGAAATCCACCATCGAGCCCGGCAGCGGCGATCCGATCCGATCGAGCGTCACCGGACCCAGAATGTATTTTGTCGTGTTCTTCTCCAGAGTCGGAGCGGAAGACCGCTTCGGAAGATGCGTTGGCAGCAAAGGCGGGTTGCCCTTGTTGCCCTCAACTAGCGGCAGCAGTCCGGCCAGTTCCCGCAGTTGCGCCGCCGACATCACGCTCATTCTGTCGAACACCGCATCCACCAGCACGTTTCCCTGATAGAACAGCACGCGGTTATTCAG
>Ga0182027_10000189_pt1 | contig 102070 bp, 95 predicted proteins | sample 712E1DmetaG_FD_121300 | JGI IMG/M metagenome (GOLD analysis project Ga0182027, IMG submission 121300) | Permafrost microbial communities from Stordalen Mire, Sweden - 712E1D metaG (Illumina Assembly) | ecosystem: Environmental > Terrestrial > Soil > Wetlands > Permafrost | place: Sweden...
AATTTATTCATTCAAGCCGCGTTCATATCGCGATTTACCGGTTCGTCTGGCCGAATTCGGCACTGTATATCGTTATGAACAATCCGGCGAGATGAACGGCCTCACACGTGTGCGCGGATTCACACAAGACGATGCACACATATATTGTGCACACGACCAGTTGAAAGCAGAGGTTAAATCTGTTATTGATCTGACACAGCTGGTGTTTAAAACTTTTGGTATGGAAGTGAAAATTCGCCTGTCTTATCGGGATGATAAGAATGTTGAAAAGTACGGCGGCGAAGCTGCATTCTGGGAACAGGCACAGCGCGAGATTCGCGAAGTGGCGGATGAGATGAAACTTGATTACTTTATAGCTTATGGTGAAGCATCTTTCTACGGACCAAAGATCGATTTCATGGTGAAAGATGCATTGAATCGCACGTGGCAGCTCGGCACCGTTCAAGTAGATTATGTAATGCCGGAGCGGTTTCAGTTGGAATATATCGGTCAAGATGGACAACGGCATCGTCCGGTGATTATTCATCGCGCACCGTTTGGGTCGTTGGAACGTTTTGTCGGAATTCTTATCGAACACTTTGCTGGAGAGTTTCCGTTGTGGCTTGCACCGACGCAGGTTGCGGTTTTGCCCATCTCCGATGTATTTATGGAGTATGCAAAAGATATATTTAACGGATTGAAAAAATCTGGTGTACGTGTTGAATTAGATGATCGCAACGAAAAAATCGGATATAAGATTCGCGATTGTGAAACGAAAAAAGTGCCGTATATGCTTGTAGTTGGTGAGAAAGAAAAAATTAGTGGTTTAGTCTCGGTTCGACGACACAAGAAAGGCGATCAAGGGACAATGAAATTTGAAGAATTCCAAAATCAAATTCTCAATGCAATCAAAACAAGAACACTCACAGTTTAGGAGAAGAACTTATTAAACAAGAACGAGCACGGGTTAATTCCGAAATCAAAGCACCTCAGGTGCGCGTCATAACTGACGATGGAGCACAGCTTGGTATCATGACGACGAGCGAAGCATTGCGACGGGCACAAGAAATGACATCTGATCTCATTGAGATTGTGCCGAATGCGACTCCACCTGTAGCAAAAATCATGGATTTTGGAAAGTATCGGTACGAGCAAGCGAAGCGCGATAAAATTCAGAAGAAGCATCAACACGTGACGCTTGTAAAGGAAGTTCGGTTCCATCCGAATACTGATACACACGATTTTGAATTCAAGACTCGACACGCTCGAAATTTTATTCTTGAGGGCAACAAAGTGAAAGCGACAGTTGTTTTCAAGGGTCGTGAGATTACATATCAGGATCAGGGTAAAGAATTGCTTGTCCGTTTTACAGAAGCGATATCGGATATTGCTCGTATGGAACAAGAGCCGAAGATGGAAGGGCGCCAGATGGTATCGTATTTCGTGCCGGAAAAAGCAAAGAAAAAAAGTGTAGAAGTAACTAAACAACAAACAGAGGAATAAATACTATGCCGAAGATGAAAACCCGGCGCAGTGCCGTAAAATCGTTTAAGGTCACTGCAAGCGGTAAGATTAAACGTCGAAAAGCGTTTCGCAGCCATATTCTGACGAGTAAGTCCACAAAACGTAAGCGCCATTTGCGCAAATCCGGATTCGTTGCTGAGACGGAAGCATATAAAGTGCGAAGATTTTTATTAGCATAAGTTGAAAGAAAGGTAGAAAAGAAATGCCTCGTTCACAAAACAAAGTCGCGTCGCATCGACGACGCAAGAAATTACTAGCTTCAGCGAAAGGATATTGGGGCGGTCGCAGTAAAGTGCTCACTGTTGCCAAGCATCATGTTGATAAAGCCGGACAACATGCCTATCGGCATCGCCGGACGAAGAAACGTGAATTTCGCGCTCTTTGGATTGCCCGCATCAACGCAGCGGCGCGTATCCATGGCACAACATATTCCAAATTGATTTCTTCACTTGAAAAGAAACAAGTGGGAATTAACCGGAAGGTGCTGGCAGATCTTGCCGCAAACCATCAAGCAGCGTTTGCTGAAGTCGTGAAGTTTGCGACTGCGTAATTCTGATCTTCTTACCTACTTTTTTCTGCATAGATGTTTTGAATGGTTTATGCAGGATTTATGAAAAGCCGGTAAGAAGATTTTTTGCTTTAAAAAAGCAGCAATAATTATTTACAGCCAATCTAATTCAAAGGAATTGTTTATTGCCTATTGTCAGAATAGAAATATACAAGGGCTTCGATTTCGTATATAGGAAAAAACTTTTTGATGGCGTACACCAAGCCTTGGTAGATTCGTTTAAGATACCGGATTCTGATCGTAACCAACTGATGTATGAATTTGATGATGAAAGCTTCGAGCGAAGCATAAATAAATCTAGATCGTTCACCATCATAGAAATTACTGCATTCAAAGGCCGATCTCGGGAAGCCAAACGAATGCTCTATCAAAGAGTAGTTGAGAATTTAAAAGCCGCACTGGGAATAGAGCCGAAAGATATTTTAATAACAATCAATGAACCGGAGTTAATAAATTGGGGTATTAATGGCGGCAAATGTGCAGATGAAACTGATATTGGATTTACAGTCAACGTTTAAATACATTCTGCATCTATCAACCTATCAATCTAAATCAATGAACCACTATTATGCTCGATAAGATTGAACACACAAAGCAAGTTTTTATAACAGAACTTCAAAAAGTAGTAACTCTCCAAGACCTCGAACAAGTCCGCATCAAATTTCTTGCTCGAAGCGGAGAAATTGCTGTATTGTTCGAAGGGATGAAGACGGCCGCTATTTCTGAGAAACCGGCATTGGGCAAAGCACTTAATGAGCTTCGCCAGTGCACCCAGGCACAGTTCGATGAAAAGAAATCGTCGCTGGAACAAACCGCAAAACCGAAAGAAGTCCCGTTCGATCTGACACTTCCCGGACGTCCGAAACCTATTGGGACAAAACACCCCGTTGTGCAGGTGATGGAAGAGATGAAACGCATCTTTATTAGTATGGGATTTTCTGTGGAAACCGGACCGGACATCGAAAGCGATTATTATAATTTTGGGGCATTGAATTTCGCGCCCGATCATCCCGCACGAGATATGCAGGATACAATTTTCATTGCAGATAAAATTCTTCTGCGCACGCATACATCTCCGGTGCAAATCAGAGTTATGGAGAAACAGCAGCCGCCTGTTCGTGCTATAATGCCCGGTTGGGCATATCGCAACGAAGCCACAAGCGCTCGCAGTCTTGTTGCCTTCCACCAGATTGAAGGATTATATGTGGATCACGGCGTTACATTCAGTGAGTTAAAAGGAACGCTTGTCGCGTTTGCAAAACAATTCTATGGCAGCTCGATCAAGTATCGTTTCCGTCCGAGTTTCTTCCCGTTCACAGAGCCAAGCGCAGAGATGGATATAACCTGCTTCATTTGCGGCGGCAAAGGATGCCGCGTTTGCAAACACTCCGGCTGGTTAGAGGTTCTCGGTTCCGGCATGGTGCATCCGCATGTGTTTCAAGCAGTCGGATATGATCCAGAGAAATATAGCGGCTACGCGTTTGGTATGGGAATCGAACGAACTGCAATGTTGCGGTATAATATTGATGACATTCGTATTCTGTATGAAAACGATGTGCGGTTCTTGAAACAGTTTTGAATGATACGCAGGCCTTGATATGAAAGTCTCCCAAAATTGGTTAAAGAAATATGTTGATTTCAAATTCACTCCAGAGCAGTTAACGGAAAAACTTACCATGCTCGGGTTGGAAGTGGAAAGTTATGAAGATCTCGCGAAGAAGTATAAGAACTTTGTCGTTGGCGAAGTTTTAGCACGCGCCAAACACCCAAATGCAGATCGGCTTTCTATTTGTAAGGTGAACACCGGCACTACAGTTCAAAATGTCGTTTGCGGTGCACCAAATGTTGCAGCAGGACAAAAAGTTGTTGTTGCGCTTATTGGTGCCAACATCCCGCATAACCAGCACGATCCGGAAGGAAAGCCGTTTATCATTGAACGAGCTAAAATTCGCGAAGTCGAATCGAACGGAATGATTTGTTCAGAAGTAGAACTTGGACTTGGAAAAGATGCAAGCGGTATTCTTGTTCTCGATGAAAAAGCAAAAGCTGGAACTTCACTTGCCAACTATCTTGGCCAAACAGATGTTGTGTATGAAATCGGAATTACGCCAAATCGTGCAGACTGCTTGAGCCACATCGGTGTAGCGCGAGAAATTGGTTTGTTGGTAAATAAAAAATTGAAAATGCCAAAGACCGTGTTGAGAGAAAGCACGACGGCAGCAGCGAAGTTTGCGAAGATCGAAATTTTCGATAAAGAAAAATGCCCGCGGTATTCCGCGCGAGTTCTTCGTAATGCAAAAATAGGTCCGTCACCAAAATGGCTTCAAGATTTACTAACTTCAGTCGGAGTTCGACCCATCAATAATGTTGTCGATGTAACAAACTATGTACTGATGGAAACCGGTCATCCGCTGCATGCCTTCGATTATGATACGCTCGTTGGACATAAGATTATCGTGAAGACGGCGCAGGATGGCGAGAAGTTTATAACGCTCGATGGAAAAGAACGCACGCTCACTTCCGAAACGCTGATGATCTGTGATGCGGAAAAACCAATTGCAGTTGCCGGCGTGATGGGCGGTGCAAACACAGAAATTACTGATACGACAACGAATATTCTCATCGAAAGTGCTTACTTTGATCCGCGAAGCATCCGCCGAACATCAAAGTACCTCGGGCTTTCCACTGAAGCGTCATACCGATTTGAACGCGGCACCGATATCAATATCACTGTTCTTGCCGCCAATCGTGCAGCGCAGATAATTCAAGAATTATCCGGTGGTGAATTGCTCAGAGGTGCGCTCGATGCCTATCCCAAAAAACAAAAGCCGCTTATCGTCAAAGCGCGGGTTTCGAGAATCAATTCCATAATTGGTATCTCACTGAAGAAAGCACAAATTGTTTCTCTCTTAAAGCAGATCGATGTTGCGGCAAAGTCATCTTCGAAAGATGAAATTCTTGTCACTGTTCCTAGCTTCCGCAACGACCTCCTTGAGGAAATCGATATTATCGAAGAAGTTGCACGTGTGTACGGCTATAATAATATAGAAACGAAAACACACGCATCTATAGATTTTTCTTCCAACGTGCGGACTGATTTACTGCAGGATGAAATCCGCGATTACATCATCGGTTTAGGATTCAACGAAGTGCTTGCCATAGGGTTACAGGATGAAGCGACGATGTCGATTGCCGGAAAACCATTGGTAAAAGCGATCAATCCAGTGAGTGCAGAAATGGCAGCATTACGGACAAGTTTAGTCCCAAGCGCACTTCGCATCGTGAAGCACAATCGAAACCACGGTGTAAGAGATTTACGCTTGTTCGAGATTGGCAATATTTACTTGCTTAATGTCGATAAAACGCCGAATACACTCGATGCGTATTATGAGGAGGAGCGGTTGTTGTTGGTGCTAAGCGGTCAGAACGCACCGGTGAGTTACGGAAGCGCTTCTCGCGATGTAGACGTGTTGGATTTGAAGGGAGAGGTTACGGCGCTTCTTTCCAAGTTCTGCCTTGACAACTACCGTTTTATTTATTATGATAACCAAGAGTCTTTATGTGAACCATGCATAGGCATTGAGATAAATGGCGCTTATGCAGGGTTCTTTGGACGAGTTCGGATACAGATCGCAGATAAACTTGATATTGATGAAGCAGTGTTTGTATGCGAATTGAAGATCCGGGCAATTTATGATGGCTGGGCAAGAGATCGAAAATTCTCTTCGCTGCCAAAATTTCCAGGAGTAATGCGAGACCTGGCTTTCACGATTGAGGCGGCGCTTCCACAAAAATCTGTGGAAGATGTCATCAGAAAAGTTGGACAGCCGTTGTGCACGAACGTTGTTCTTTTTGATATGTATAGCGGTCAGCAAACGGGAATAGAGAAAAAGAGCTTGGCTTACGCTCTTGAATTCCAATCGCCCGATCATACGTTGACCGATACAGAAATTGATAACGTGCTGAAGAAAATAATCGAAGCTGTGCAGCGGCAATGTAACGGTGTATTACGCAGCTAATGCACAAGTACTATACGCTATCATCTAAACTCATCAGGAGCTAAAGTTTGCCAGAGCAGCTTATAGATGCTGAGACGGCTGAAAAGAAGGACTTGAGGCAACTCGAGGAATCTCTCCAATCACTATGGGAGAAAGCCCGACTTGTGTCCGATTTGCTTCTCCGGTTGAAGGCAGAGAATAAGGAACTTCAAAGCAGACTTTCGAGTTTAGAATTGAAAGAGCGCCGTTGGACGGAGGAATTCCAGCAACGGGAACAAGAGATGAAAGAAATGCGTGCACAGCTTGTACACGCACAATCAAATGAAAGCAGTCTCTTTTCAAAGGAGGAGTTAGAAGTACTCAAATTACGGTTGAAGGAATTGATTGTGAAAATCAATTCACGTATATGAAGCAAACAGGCAATGACGGTAAGTTGTGGAGAATTCGATAAACACTATTCAGTTAGTCCGAACAATGAACGGCAAGAGCATTCGAGTAAAAATATTTGGAAATGAGTATCCGCTTCGCGGAGAGAACGAAGACCTGACGAAACGTGTGGCCTCTTATGTGGACGGTATGTTGATGAAGATCCATGATAAGATTCCGGAACAGCCGCCTTTGACGGTTGCGGTTCTTTCAGCATTGAATATTACAGAAGACCTTCTGCAGGAACGAGAAAAACATATGCAGGAAGTAGAACATCTAGAAGCGGAAGTAGAAAAACTTTCCAACTATCTTGACAATTGTCTTTTGTCAGAACCGTCGGACGAACGGCTTATATAAAACCGTCACTTGTTCTTTTTAAATACGGATGCGGATTTTAGTACAAAACCGCACCATCAGCCGTAATCAATACCATATTAAAGAACCAAACAATTCTGTTAATATGGGAGCTTGACTCATGAGTGTGGAGCGCAAGCCACCTATTCCTTAATTGTGAATAGCCCTGCGATGACGTCTTTACCTTTGGCGAAGAACGAGCGGGTCGTGGAAGTGTGAAATGCTTAGGCAAGTCCCCACCGTGTATAGAGAGAGGTTCTTTCAATACACTTGATTGTGGCAGATGTGTGCGGTTTTGTTTTTTAAGACGTTGTTTTGAACAGAGGAATATCATGGAACCTTATATTTTAATTCTTATTGGAGCATTGATCGGCGGTGGATCGTTTTTCATGGGCTGGTCTTTGAACGCGCGAAGCGGTCAAAATAAAATCATGGACGCTCAAGAACGCGCGAAGAAAATTATTGAAGAAGCAGAGAAGGAAGCAACAACCGCCAAGCGTGAAAAACTTCTTGAAGTCAAAGATGAATGGTATCAAAAGAAAAAAGAGTTTGAATCGGATACGCAATCCAAGCGGAGCAAGTTGCAGGCGTACGAAAAGCAATTGAGCAATCGTGAAGAGAATCTGGAAAAAAAGCTTGATCTGCTGACTAAGAAAGACTCAACGTTACAGACCGCGGGCAAAGAGATTGCGGACCGGCAAAAAAGACTTATCGAACAAGAGAAAGAGCTTGAGCGATTAGTGGAAGAAGAAAATCTTCGGCTGGAAAAAATGGCTGGAATCAATCGCGAAGAAGCGAAGAAATATTTGTATCAAAATCTGATTGAAACTGTTAAATCTGAAGCAACGCAAACACTCAAGGATATACGTGATACAACAAAGCTTACAGCTAAGAAAGAAGCCCAAAAAACAATTGTGCAGGCAATTCAGCGTTCGGCTGTAGATTTCACATTAGAGACAACAGTCAGTGTACTGAACGTTGGCACTGACGAAATGAAAGGCCGCATCATCGGTCGCGAAGGACGAAACATCCGCGCATTCGAAGCCGCTACTGGCATAGATGTCATTGTCGACGATACACCTGAAGCAGTAATTCTTTCCGGGTTCGATCCTTTCCGCCGCGAGGTTGCGCGTGTTTCGTTGGAACGGTTGATTGCCGATGGGCGCATTCATCCGGCTCGCATTGAAGAAGTAGTTGAGAAAGTAAAGAAGGAATTGGAAGAAGAAGTTGTTCATACCGGTGAAAACACACTGCTTGAAATCGGGTTGCACGGTGCACATCCTGAAATTATCAAGCATATCGGCCGGATGAAGTATCGCTCCAGTTATGGTCAGAATCTTCTCGAACACAGCATCGAGGTTGCTTATCTGACCGGTATTATGGCGTCAGAACTTGGACTGGATCCGGTGCTGGGGAAACGTGCCGGGTTATTACACGACATTGGTAAGACAATTGATAAAAGCGTTGAAGGTCCGCATGCATTATTAGGGTATGAACTTTGCAAGAAGTTTAACGAACATGCCATAGTCTGCAACGCGGTCGGATCGCACCACGAAGACATCCCGATGGAACATCCTATCTCGGCGCTTGTGCAAGCGGCAGATTCTATCAGCGGTGCCCGGCCCGGTGCGCGGCGTGAATCGGTAGAAGAGTATATCAAGCGATTAGAAAAGTTGGAAAATATCGCCAAGTCATTCAACGGAGTCATCAACACATACGCTATTCAAGCGGGACGTGAAGTGCGCGTTATCGTTAGTCACGAAAAACTTGATGATGCTGCTGCCGACCAGCTTTCGCATGACATAGCAAATAAAATTGAACAGGAAATGGAATATCCCGGACAGATTAAAGTGGTGGTAGTAAGGGAATTTCGTTCGGTTTCTATAGCAAAATAACGTTAAGATAAATTTTAATTATCTATAACAAAATTCCAAACAAGTTCCAATATCCAATTTAATATGTAAGTTTGAGTGTTGTGTTCTGTGATTTGTTTGGCGTTTGTATTTTATCTTTTGAGATTTTCTGTAGATGTCTTCAAGTGAACATATTCTTAAGATTGGTATAACTGGTGGCATTGGCAGCGGTAAGTCTGCTGTTTGTTCCATCTTTGCGTATCTTGGTGTGCCGGTGCTCTACGCTGATGATATCGCAAAAGAATTAAGCAGCACAGATTCGGCCATTCGTAAAAAAATCATCGCAGTATTAGGCGAATCGGCTTTTCAAGCCGATGGCTCTTTGAATCGCTCATTCATTGCCTCAGAAATATTTTCCAACAAATCACTTCAGCAAAAGGTTGAATCCATAATTCACCCTCGCGTCGAAAAAGAAATTGAAAAGCAGATCAAAGAGTTGGCACATCGTGGACAACTCGTCGCTATCGTTGAAGCTGCGTTAATCTATGAAGCCGGATTGTATAAAAAACTCGACGCCGTTATCGTTGTTGATGCTGATGAGTCCGAGCGAATCAACCGCGTGCGCAAACGGGACGTCGTTTCGGAGGATGCCGTTCACAGCCGGATGCATGCCCAGCTTAATGTTAAGAATAAGCTGGAAAAAGCAGATTACATAATTTATAATAACGGTACATTGGAAGAACTTGAGTCCAAGGTGCAATTTTTGTATATAGTATTCAAACAATTGGCTAAAGAGGGTTCTCGTGTCTGAATCTATTTTTGAGAAAGAATCAAAATATTTTTTTCATACATTCCATCGGCTTCCGCTTGAAATTGATCGAGGCGAAGGAGTTTACCTTTATGCTAAAGATGGCAAGCGTTATTTAGATTTCTTCGGTGGGCTTGCAGTGAACGCGCTTGGTTATAATCATCCGCGTATAACTGCGGCGATTGAAAAACAAATCCATCGTTATATTCATCTCTCCAATTACTATGTGCAGGATAAAACGGTGGAATTGGCAGAGAGAATTATTATAGCAAGTGGTTACAAGCGAATATTTTTTTCCAACAGCGGCACGGAAGCGGTTGAAGGCGCCATCAAAATAGCGCGTAAGTGGGGAAATGGGCTTGAGAAAATACGGCTGTTAAACTTGACCAATTCATTCCATGGTCGAACAATGGGTGCGCTTTCTCTGACCGAACGGCCGGCATACCGTGAAGGGTACGAACCGTTTCTCCCGAACACCGACTCTATCGAATTCAACAACGTTGAAGATTTACGTGCAAAAGTGAATGAACAAACACTTGGTATTATTCTCGAATTCATTCAAGGCGAAGGCGGCATCAATGTTGTCAGCAAAGAATTTGCACAAGAGTTGAAATCGCTGCAGGAGAAGTTCGGTTTTCTTGTCATCGCCGATGAAATTCAAGCTGGCGTTGGACGTACAGGTAAGTTTTTTGGTTTCAATCATTACGATATACATCCCGACATTGTTGTCATCGCAAAAGCGATCGGCGGCGGATTGCCACTTGGTGTAATTTTAGGGAATGATAAAGTTGCCGAGGTACTAACTTATGGCACACACGGAACAACCTTTGGCGGAAATCCTGTTGCCTGTGCCGCTGGTTGTGCGGTGATGGAAGAAATTGTTGATAAAGGATTGATGAAACAAGCCGGCATTATCGGCGAGTATCTTAAATCGAAAGCGATAGAATTACAAAAGCAATTTCCCGCTATCGTTAAAGAAGTGCGCGGATATGGCTGTATGCTTGGTATAGATTTAAATCGAGGCGGTCAGCCAGTCGTAGATGAATTGCTAAACCGCGGTATTCTGATTAATTGTACGAACACCACAGTTCTGCGTTTACTGCCACCGTATATCATCACGCCGGAACAGTGTGATCAGTTAATGTTTGAGCTGCACTCAATTTTAAAATTATTGAACTGATTGTAACTTATTGATTAAGGATAATGAAGATGGCGCTCACTGAATCAATGAAGCTTATTCTGGCTGGTACTATTAAAGAATGGACAAAGTTTTCAGTTGAAAAGGAAAAGTATACTCAGGCAGCCAATGAAGTTGCTGAAATAACAAAGAAAGTCGTTCATGACTGTCTTCTTTTTTTGAAAACAAACAATATAGATATCCAATGCGAATCTGTAGATACAATGAAAATATTGGGTGCAAGTGTTCACATTGATACGGTTGTTGATGCAATATTCCCAAATGTGAAGGCAAGCGTTGTGTTGAAATGTTCAGGATCAACAAGAGCTATCTTGATAAATCCAAACAAGACAATTTCAGTTGGCGGAACGGTTGTAACATTTGACGAATTGAAAAAGGCCATTCCTGCTGCGTTTGCGACGAATGCGGCTGATTTTGTGCGCGATAGTTTCTTGTATGTCGCTCGTACCGGAGGAAAAGAGGAATAAGCTTATACAAATAAATGGAACTCGAACCTAAACATATTCGCGCTCCGGAACTTTACGGAAGCTTCTGGCTGAATTCCGAACCGATTTCTCTCCGTGATTACACTGGTGAAGTCGTCTTAATCGATTTTTGGGACTACACGTGCGTCAATTGCATTCGGACGTTGCCTTATATTAAAGAGTGGCGGAAGAAGTACAAAACATTCGGCCTTACAGTAGTTGGAGTGCACACGCCGGAGTTCGAATTTGCCGCTGCGCCTGAGCATGTACAGAAGGCTATCGGGAATTTCAAAATCACTTATCCAGTTATGCTCGACAACGATGCGATCATTTGGAACGCATATTCTGTACGCCATTGGCCTACTCGTTGTCTTGTTGACCGCGATGGTTATGTGCGATTCGTTCAACACGGTGAAGGTGGTTATGTTGAATTTGAACGTGCAATCCAGCAATTGCTCAGCGAAGCTGGCAGTCATGGCGAGTTGCCTGCTCTGACTATTCCTTTCCGCGGAGAAGATCAAGCTGGCGCCGTTTGTTATCGCCCGACAAGTGAGTTGTATCTTGGATATCTTCGTGGGGCACTTGGTAATCCAGAAGGTTACAATCCTGAATCAACACTTGAGTACACTGACCCGGGCATTTATCTTCCCGAACGGTTTTATGCTACCGGCAAGTGGATGAACGAACGCCAATCTTTGCGATTTGACGGAAGTGAAGGTGAAGACGGTGCGATACTTTTTCCATATCAAGCGAAGGAAGTAAATGCTGTGATGGGCTCACGTGATGGTTCGCTTTGCGAAGTGAGGGTTCAGCAGAATAGCCAACCGCTGCCCAAGGAAATTTCGGGAGTAGATATTGTCCAGCTTCCAAGACAACAGACATCTCTTTTTATTGATACACCAAGAATGCACGCGATCGTCTGCAATAAAGAATTCGGCAGTCACATGCTAAAGCTGACGACGTCAAATCCTAATCTTGAAATCTATTCTTTCACGTTTACCACGTGCGTCATTCCTGAATTAATATCAACGAATTAACTTCGGGAGCAATGGTAGTTTTAATGTCTGTCCAATAGTAAGGAGTTCTCTTATTCTTTTTCGTAAGTGAAATTGACATGCTTGGAAAGCAAAGTACATATAGAAAGTTTGCATTATTCGTCGTCATTATCACGCTTAGCAGTACGGCAACCATTTTTGCTCTTGATCCACAAAAACAGATATCCCAGTATGGATATAATGTGTGGTCTCAACAGAATGGATTGCCGGCGAATGTCGTGAACGTCGCAATACAGACACGCGATGGTTATCTTTGGCTCGGTACGACCGCTGGATTGCTTCGATTCGATGGTATGCGCTTTGAATCAATTGGTACTGATACGGCTAACAGCAAAAACCGAGAAGTCATTACAGCGCTGTGTGAAACCCACGACGGCAGCATCTGGATCGGCACAGGATTTGCCGGACTTCGACGCTTGAAAGATGGAAAGCTGCTTCCTTGCGGTCCTAAAGAAGGATTTCCAGGAAAACCGATACGAGCGTTGTTCGAGAGTCGTGCCGGACATCTCTGGATCGGATCCTCCGATGGTCTTTTCGAATATATCGATGGACGATTTCATTCCATTCCTATTGATCCTCTCTACATTACAAGTATGACAGAAGATTCATCCGGCAAAATTTTTATCGGGACGGGAAAGGGAGTTCGTATTTTTGAAGAGGCCCGGACGAAACAAATCAATAGAGAAAACGAATTACCAGATCTACTGATCACAAGCATCTGTTCTGATCGTCGAGGGAATATCTGGATTGGAACGGAGAATGGATTAACTTGCTGGAGCAATGGCAAGATCATTACAGAAAGGATATCTAATAATCCAGGACTCATTCACGTTACTGCATTGTGTGAAGACCGTAACGGGAATATTTGGGTTGGAACAACACAAGGTCTATACCGATTCTCTGAAGGCAAGTGGACAAGTTTCAAAGCTGTTCAAGGCTTACAGAGTGATTATATTCTTTGGATCATGGAAGACCAAGAAGGAAGCATTTGGGTTTGCACATCGGAGGGTTTAAGTCGGTTCAGAGATGTTAATGTGACGACATACACCACTCAGGAAGGCCTTGTCAATAATTATCTCACCAGTGTCCTTGAGACAGCAGATAGCTCGATGTATCTCTTTAGTGCTGCAAATCGAGGAAGCATTTCAAAATTGAAGGAAGGAAAACTCACTCAAATCCCAAATCCTCCTCCCGTGGGGCCATCCTTCCGGGCGCGAGATGGCAGCATTTGGACGGCGTTATCTGGTTCCATCAGCCAACTCAAAAATGATCGTTTCATCCGTTATGACACAACAACAGGATTGCCCAATAGATGGATCTCTGCAATTACTGAAGATTCAGTAGGTTTAATAATTTATCTGGATCACATAGGAATTCGTAGATTTATTGACGGTCGCTTGAAACCGTATCTACTGGCTAACGGCCAGGAGTATTTATCTACAGATTATGTATCGAGTTTTTATCATGATCCTGCGGGAATATTGTGGATTGGAACATCTGTCGGTCTCGTCAAAATTCAGAATGGTAAAAGCACCAACTTTGGAACGGCTGACGGGTTGGCCGATGTTTGGGTCAATTCATTCTATGATGATCGACAGGGCAATGTCTGGATGAGTTCTCCTCGCGGCGGGTTGACACATTATCGAAATGGAAAGTTTATCGCCTATAATACCAAAACCGGACTTTTTACCAACGAGATCTGTTGCGTACTCGTGGATGATCAAGGTGATGTGTGGTTGAGCAGTCCCAGGGGTATCGGCCGCATAAACCATAAAGCTATTGAAGATTATGAAAGAGGCTTAATCGACGTCATAACTTCACAAACCTTTACAACGGCGGACGGGATGAGAACGGATGAATGTTTTTCCGGGTGGCAACCATCCGCGTGGAAGGCACATGATGGACGGCTCTGGTTTGCCACAGTAAAAGGGGCTGTTATGATTGACCCGAAGACATTCAAGCGTAATGAAGCCCCTCCACCGGTCTATATCGAACAATTTATCGCTGATATGCAAACAATACGATTAGAGCAGTCTAAACTTCTCCGAGCCGGAACAGGAAAATTAGAATTTCATTATACAGCTCTGAGTTATCTGGTTCCTGAACGCGTGTTCTTCAAATATTTATTGGAGGGATATGATCGGGAATGGGTAGATGCAGGTACGAGACGTGTAGCGTTTTATACTAACCTTCCTCCCGGGAGATATAGATTTCGCGTAGTGGCATGTAATAATGATGGAGTATGGAATGAAACAGGAGCAAGCTATTCCTTTGAACTAGCACCACACTTTTATCAAACTTATTGGTTCCTGGCTCTGATTATACTTCTTATCGCTGGAGCTGGTTTTGGTGCCTATCGGTTGCGTGTCTGGCAGCTTCTGCAACGCGAGAAGGAACTTAAAAAGAGTATCGATGAAGCGTTAGCAAAGATTAGGATTCTGGGTGGGCTTATCCCGATTTGCGCGAACTGTAAGAAAATAAGAGATGATAAGGGATACTGGGATCATTTGGAGGGGTATATCCAAACTCATTCGGAAGCGAAATTCTCGCATGGTATATGTCCTGATTGCGCAAAAAAAATATATCCAGGATTGAGTGATAAGATAAAGTAATAATAAACATGATCCAGTACATAATTTATTCATTTAGTTTTAATTCCAGCGTCATTGTGGAATTGATCCCGACGAACTGATGAGTTCCTATCCTTCGGGATATCCTCAGATATTGATGAAGCAGAAAACATCTTTTATCCTCTTTTTTGTTGTTCCGCTCTTTTTTGTGATTACTGTTCAATCTCAACCCTGGTCGAATGGCAAGGTAGTTATCTCTTCGAATGGCCACTTTCTTCAACATGAGAACGGAAAACCTTTTTTCTGGCTGGGTGATACAGGTTGGCTGTTGTTCCAAAAGCTTGATCGCATAGAAACACGGAAATATCTCAAGGACCGAAGTGAAAAAGAGTTTAATGTTATCCAATGCATGGTTATTCAAGCACTACCGGAAGTGAATCGTTATCGGAATATAGCTTTCATTCAAAATGGAACACTGACTCCTTGTGTAACAATGGGACATGATACGAATGATGCAGCACAGTACGATTACTGGGATCATGTCGATTGGGTGATTGACGAAGCTGCGCGAAATGGTTTGTACATTGCCTTGGTTCCGATCTGGGGTTCTGTTGTGAAACAAAATGATATTTCAGTTTCTGCAGCCGAATCGTATGCGACATTTCTTGCGGAACGGTTCAAGAAAAAACCGAACATTTTCTGGATGGTGGGTGGTGACATTCAAGGAAATATAAAGCAGGAATTTTGGGAAACAATAGGGAGAACTTTAAAGAAACATGATCCGAATCATCTGATCACCTACCATCCCTATGGAAGAACCCAATCATCAACATGGTTTCACAATTCGCCATGGCTCGATGTTAATATGTTTCAATCCGGCCATCGCCGCTACGATCAGGATGCTTCCCCTAAGAAATACGGTGAGGATAATTGGCAATACATCCGGGATGACTATACAAAGATTCCTGTGAAACCGACTCTCGATGGTGAACCTTCCTATGAAAACATTCCACAAGGATTGCATGATACAACCCAGCCTTATTGGACTGCGAATGACGTACGTCGCTACGCTTACTGGTCTGTTTTTGCAGGTGCCTGCGGTCATACTTATGGAAACAACAGCGTGATGCAGATGTACAGACCGGACGATCAAAAGGCAGCATATGGTGCCAGAAAATATTGGTATGAATCTCTTCAGGACAGCGGGTCGGTGCAGATGAAATATTTGAAGCATTTGATTCTCTCCAGGCCGTATTTTGATCGCATCTTTGATGACTCTCTTGTTATAAATAATTCCGGAACCAGATACAACTATATCGTTGCTATGCGCGGAACGGATTACCTCATGGCATATACTTACACCGGACAGGAAATAGATGTGAAGATGGGAAGAATCACAGGAACACAGGTGAAAGCCTGGTGGTTCAATCCCAGAAACGGTGAAGCGAAAATAATAGGAACATTCAAGAATGAAGGAATGATTCGATTTATTCCTCCCATGATTCAAGCTTTTGCTCATGACTGGGTTCTTGTTCTTGATGATTGCGAGAATAATTTTCTTCAGCCTGGTGTACCGTTGAATCTCGAGTAAAGTTGCTCTTCATTTCTTTCTTTTGTAACTTATCGTAGTGGTGATTTGAACGATAGCTTGCGGCCACTGTAAAGAATCGCTAAAGCGTCAACCGAAATGAACTTCGATCCCGACGCTAAATACGTTGGGAATTTTTTTATTGAGCCAATGAGCAGATAAGTTGTTGAGTAGATGAGTAGAACCTTTCTCGAAATATTGCATGATAAAATCATCGTCTTTGACGGTGCTACGGGAACGCACCTGCAAAGTCAGGGTTTAACACCGGATGACTTTGGCGGCGAGCATCTTGACGGATGCAATGAGTATCTTATTATATCAAAGCCATCGGCGGTGGAGAATGTGCACATCGACTTCCTGGAAGCGGGCTGTGATGTCATCGAGACAAACTCATTCGGCGGCACGAGCATCGTGCTGGCGGAGTACGGCTTGCAGAATCGTGCATACGAATTAAATTTTAAAGCCGCGCAAATTGCCAAACGCATCGCACAGGATTATTCTAATAACGGTCATCAACGTTTTGTTGCTGGTTCGATGGGGCCAACCACAAAACTTCCATCGCTTGGACATATAAGCTTTAAAGAAATGGCGGCGGCATATCACGAACAGGCGAAAGGTTTGGTCGATGGTGGCGCTGATCTACTATGTGTCGAAACATGCCAGGATGTGCTGCAAGCAAAAGCAGCGTTGTATGGGGTGTTTGAATATTTTTCTCAAGCGAAAAAGAAATTACCAGTAATCGTTTCGGTTACCATCGAATCGATGGGAACAATGCTGCTTGGCACAGAAATCTCCGCCGCATTGACAAGTATTGAACCGTACGATGTTGATGTCATAGGTATCAACTGTGCAACCGGACCGAAAGAAATGTCTGAGCATGTTCGCGCACTTGCCGACATCAGTCCCAAACCGATTTTTGTAATGCCAAATGCTGGCATCCCGGAAAATATTGGCGGGCACGCGTACTATCATTTGACACCTGAAGAAATGACGCAATATCTTTCTCACTTTGTGAAGGACCTCGGTGTAAATGTAGTTGGAGGTTGTTGCGGTACAACGAAAGAACATATCCGCCTACTTGTACAAGCGGTAGGTCATCTTACTCCGAAGAAACGAGGGTATAATTTTATTCCGAGTGCATCGAGCTTGTATCAATCCGCACCATTCCGCGTTGATAATCCACCGACACTTATCGGCGAGCGAACGAATGCAAATGGCAGTAAACTCTTCCGCGATTTATTGGCCAAGGAAGACTGGGAAGGCATTGTTGCAATGGGACGCGAGCAGGTGAAGGAAGGCGCGCACATGCTGGATGTTTGTGCAGCATACGTGGGGCGCGACGAAGCGGCGGATATGCGTGAGATTATTACACGCTTCAATCAACAAGTTACAATTCCTTTAGTCATTGATTCCACTGAAGCGAATGTGATTGAAGAAGCCCTCCAGCGAATTGGAGGTAAGGCGGTCGTCAATTCTATCAATTTAGAAGATGGCGAAGAACGCATCAAAAAGATTGTACCATTGTGTAAAAAGTATGGTGCTGCTGTCATCGCATTAACGATTGACGAGCAGGGGATGGCAAAGACTGCGGAAAACAAACTTTCTATCGCCCGTCGCATCTACAACTTGGTTGTGAACAAGTACGGTATGAAACCGCACGATTTAATTTTTGATACGCTGACATTTACGCTTGGCTCCGGCGATGAAGAATTTCGCCGCTCGGCGATAGAAACAATTGAATCCATCCGGCTTATTAAAAAAGAATTCCCGGAAGTTCATACATCATTAGGTGTCAGCAATGGTTCATTCGGATTGTCGCCTGCTACAAGGCAGGTGCTGAATAGTGTCCTCTTGCATTACGCCATTGAAGCTGGACTCGATATGGCAATTGTGCATCAATCGAAAATTCTTCCACTATTCAAGATTGATGAAAAAGGACGTGAGCTTGCACGGCAGCTGGTTTTCGACGAAAGGCGTTACGAAGGCGAAGGAGAGAATCGGAAAATTATCTTCGATCCTTTGAGGGAATTAATGGCGCATTACTCCGGTAAGAAGAAAGAAGAGAAAGAATCGAAAGTCGTTGATGGAACCATTGAAGAGCGATTGAAAAATCGTATCGTTGATGGTAGTAAAGTCGGAATAAACATTGATCTCGATGAAGCATTGAAGAATTTTACTGCGCTTGAAATCATCAACACTATTTTACTTGATGGAATGAAAACTGTCGGAACATTATTTGGTTCGGGACAGATGCAGCTGCCATTTGTTCTTCAGTCGGCAGAAGTAATGAAGTCAGCAGTGACGTACCTTGAGCCGTTCATGGAGAAGAATGCGGAGAGCCAGAAGGGAACAATGGTGATTGCCACCGTTAAAGGCGATGTGCACGATATCGGCAAAAATTTGGTGGATATTATTCTGACGAATAATGGTTATAAAGTTATCAACTTGGGCATTAAATGTTCGATTGAAAAGATGATTGAAGCGGCGAAAGAGCATAATGCAGATACAATCGGAATGAGCGGTTTGCTGGTGAAATCAACGCTAGTGATGAAAGAAAACTTAGAAGTGTTGAATGAACAAAACATCACAATTCCTGTAATTCTTGGCGGTGCGGCACTGACACGACGTTATGTCGATCAGGATTTAAAATCGGTGTACAAAGGAAAAGTCTTCTATGCGAATGATGCGTTTGATGGTTTGAGATTGATAGAAGAAATCAAACGCGGAAAGACAGGAGATGTTAGAAGTGAACAGGGAAGTAGCAATGGGGAAATAGAAGACGAAGAAAAATTGATTGGTGCGGAAGCAAAAATTGCACTGATGCTTGCGGAAGAGCAAAAGATACCAAAGCGCTCAAAAATTAGAATGGACATTAAAATTCCAAAGCCGCCATTCTGGGGATCAAAGGTTGTAGATGACATTTCACTTGGTGAGGTTTTTCGTTATATCAATGAAATAGCACTTATTCGCGGACAATGGAGGGTAGTGCGGGGGAAAAATAGCGAAGAAGAATATAAACGTATTCTTCAAGATCAAATCTATCCGAAATTAGAAACATTAAAATTAAAAATCAAAAACGAAAGACTTCTCGAACCGAAAGCAGTTTATGGCTATTTCCCTTGCCAATCGGATGGGAATGATTTAGTAATTTATTATCCAGATGAAGCAACGAGCAAAGAATGGCTTCGGTTTACTTTCCCGCGCCAAAAAGATGACCGCTTCTTGTGTATCAGTGATTACTTTGTACCGGTGAACTCAGGTAAGATCGATGTTGTGGCGTTTCATCTTGTGACCATGGGAAAGATAGCATCTGAGCATTCGAAGCAGCTTTTTGATTCAAATGAATATAAAGAGTATCTTTATTTTCACGGATTGAGTGTTGAGTCTGCGGAAGCGCTTGCAGAACTCTGGCATAAGAAAATTCGAGAAGAACTTGGTATTGCTGATAAAGATTCACCGGAGATCAAGCGGCTTTTCAGTCAGGGATATCAAGGTTCGCGATTCAGTTTTGGTTATCCGGCGTGTCCAAATCTTGAAGACCATAAGAAACTTTTTAATTTGCTGAAACCAGAACGCATTGGCGTGACAATGACCGACGAGTTTATGCTGAATCCTGAACAATCAACAGATGCAATTATTGTTCATCATCCGGAGGCAAGGTACTTTAATATCAAGTAAAAGTGAAAAGAAAAAATCAAATGTGGAAAGAAAAAAGTTAAAGGTAGAATTAAAATACAAATTGCTAATCGATAAACGTTAATTAAAAAGGAAACAATGACATGCCAAATCTAGTACTTCTCCGTCATGGAGAATCACAATGGAATCTTGAAAACCGTTTTACCGGCTGGGTGGATATTCCTCTCTCACCAAAAGGTGAAAAGGAAGCAAGCCAAGCAGGTGAGAAGTTAAAAGGATATAAATTCGATAAAGGATACACGTCCGTTTTAAAACGTGCCATCGACACGATGGATATTGTTTTAAAAAGCATAGGCCAAAGTAATCTTCCTCTTGAGCGTGACAAAGCGCTGAATGAACGCCACTATGGTGCTCTACAAGGATTGAACAAAGCCGACATCGGCAAACAGTACGGTGAAGAACAACTGAAGATCTGGCGTCGCAGTTACGATGTTCCACCCCCCAAAAATGTAACGGATCTGAATCCGGACGGCATTAGTGAAAGTCTGAAAGACACAGCTGCACGTACGTTGCCGTACTTTGAAGCAAAGATACTTCCTGATGTCCTCGCTGGCAAGAATATAATTGTCGCGGCACACGGAAATAGTCTGCGTTCCATTGTTATGCGGCTCGATAACCTTACAAAAGAACAAGTGCTGGAACTTAATATTCCTACGGGTGTTCCACTGTTATATGTCTATGATAGTAAGGGAAAAATCACGGAACATCGATATTTGTAGAAAAACGGCACTTTATCGCCGGAATTTCTGCTTGCATTTCGGTTGTCTCTTTAGCATATTCGATGCGTTAAAATTAGAGTTGCTATTGTATTAATCCGCATCGAAAACGCGACAACTCATCACTTAAGTTTATTAATCAAGGAGATATCTTATGGCAACGAAAATCACTGAAGAATGTATTAATTGCGGCGCATGCGAACCGGAATGCCCGAATACGGCAATCTATTCCAGCGGCACAGCATACGAATTGAATGGAAAAACATCCGATGCACTGTCAAACGATTTCTATTACATCGTTCCTGAAAAGTGCACAGAATGTGTCGGCAGTTTTGATCAAGAACAATGTGCGGCAGTTTGTCCGGTTGATTGCTGTGTCCCCGATCCGGATCGTACCGAGACGGAAGATCAATTAATTGCAAAAGCAAAAAAGTTACACGCCGATAAAACATTTGCAGACCTTAGCTCTGCAAATTCACATTTCCGTAAGTAATAATTTGATGGTTAGTTTTCTGAAGTCGGTTCTTCCAAAGAGGAGCCGACTTTTTTTATATGCAGTACAATAAAAGTTAAGAAAAGATGAAATTTAGATTTTCAGATATAAAAACGTTGGCCTCTGATTAAGCGCATGACAGATACTCTTACAGATCGTATCAAATTAAAAGCCGCGGAGCTTGGATTTTCAAAGGTCGGATTGGCAAAAGTGGAATTGATTACCGAAGAAAGTAAGCGGTTGCGTGAATGGCTTGCGTGCGGATACCATGCTTCTATGAGATGGATGAATCGTGAATTTGAAAAACGTGTCGATCCAACAAAGATTCTGCCAAATGCAAAATCAGTAATTTGTGTTGCCCTCAATTATTATACACCTTCTCGGCATGTCGATAATCCTGCTCTTGCTAAAATATCAAGATACGCTTGGGGTGATGATTACCATCTTATCCTTACCGAACGATTGGAGCAGTTGCATAAATTTATTAAATCGGAAATTCCTGGTGTAACAGGAAAAATCTATGTTGATACCGGACCTATGATGGAAAAAGCCTGGGCGGTTAAAGCAGGAATTGGATGGATGGGAAAACATACCAATATTATTACGCGGCAGTTTGGGTCGTGGGTATTCTTGGGAGAAATCTTGATTGACGCGGAACTGGAATACGGCATACCGATGTTAGATTACTGTGGTAAATGCACAGCGTGTATTGATGCATGCCCGACGAAAGCAATCATTCGACCGTATGTGCTGGATGCTGGAAAATGTATTTCATATTTGACCATTGAGCATCGCGGTGAATTATCAAAAGAGATTGTTTCGAATTTTCAGAACTGGATATACGGGTGCGATATTTGTCAGGATGTTTGTCCATGGAATAGATTTCAAAAAGAGACGAAAGAACCAGCTTTCCAGCCGCGGGAAGAAAATCGTGCGCCCAAGTTGAAAGAGCTCGCCAAAATGAATCAGGAAGAATTCGGCAGGCGGTTCTGGAAAAGTTCAATTAAGCGGGCGAAGCATTCTGGATTAACACGAAATGCTCAAGCAGTATTGGAATCTTTTAAAGATAAAATGCATCTTATTAATAACAATGATCAGTCATGAGTGATCAATAAGAAATAAACAGAGTTGAGTAGTTGTACTAATTCATAAATTAATCATTTAATAATTTCAGCAATTATCGATGAAAAAAACTAAAGTTATCATTATCGGTTCCGGACCAGCCGGACTTACAGCCGCGCTTTATGCGGGGCGCGCAAATCTTTCACCGCTTGTGTTCGAGGGGCAGCAACCTGGCGGACAATTAACAATCACGACCGATGTAGAAAACTATCCAGGCTTTGCGGAAGGTGTTAAGGGTCCCGAATTGATGGAAATCATGCGTAAGCAAGCGCAACGCTTTGGCGCAGAAACAGCATTCAAAACGGTTGAGTCGGTTGATATGTCGAAGCGGCCGTTCAAGGTAGTGGCTGAAGGCGAAGAATATTTTGCTGAAGCACTTATCATCGCTACCGGAGCTTGCGCGAAGTGGTTAAATATTCCATCAGAAGAAGAGTATAAAGGATTCGGTGTTTCCGCCTGTGCGACATGCGACGGTTTCTTTTTTCGGAACCAGCATGTTGCAGTTGTTGGCGGTGGCGATACGGCGCTAGAAGAGGCATCGTATCTCACTAATCATGCTTCGAAGGTTACTATTATACATCGTCGTGACCAAATGCGCGCATGCAAAGCGTTGCAAGAACGAGCGATTAGGAATTCAAAGATCAATTTTATTTGGGATTCAATTGTGGAAGAGGTTGTTGGTGTGCAGGAGAATGGTCATAAGAAGATGACTGGACTCAAGCTTAAAAATGTGAAGACAGGTTTGACAAATGAATTCAAGTGCGATGGTTTATTTCTTGGAATCGGGCATCAGCCAAATACAATGCTCTTCAAAGGTTTGTTAGACATGGATAGTGTCGGATATCTTAAAACCAAATCACACAGTACTGAGACGAATATCCAAGGTGTATTTGCAGCGGGAGATGTTGCAGATTCAAAATATCGGCAGGCAATTACTGCGGCTGGTACCGGTTGTATGGCGGCAATTGATGCGGAAAAATATTTAACTCAACTCGAGTAGTAATGCTAATGTTTATTGAGAGATAGGGTCACTGTGGAATTAAATTTAACAACACCTGCGTTGCTTTTCCCGGCAATATCGCTTCTCTTGCTGGCGTACACAAGTCGATTTCTTGCTCTTGCCGCTTTGATGCGCGAACTTTATTCTCGTTATAAAGCTCAACCAGATCCTCGTATCAAAGGACAAATTAATAGCCTGCGTTATCGCATCGGTATTATACGGAACATGCAAGTCTTCGGTGTGGCGAGCTTCGTCGGATGTGTAGTTTGCATGATTGTTCTTTTTGTCGGTCTGCTGACATTAGGGAAATGGATTTTTGCCGGCAGTTTAGTGCTTTTACTTATTTCTTTGGGACTATCACTGCGAGAGGTTCAAGTGTCAATAGATGCATTGACCCTGCAAATGCATGATTTGGATTGAAAGAAAAGAGGGATAATTATATTGTTTTCTAATCAACAAAAATAGATTATCCGAAAAGTACGAAAAACATCTTATTGGAAATTGGAAGTTGTAAAGACCCTGAAAATGGCGTATATTAAGTCAAAAGATAAAAGTTCATGACAAGGCGGTCTGGACAAATCTCTTATTACCGAAAGCAGAAAAAATAAATAGCGCCTTTTTTAGTCAACTTTCCAATTCATTCCTTCCAGAAATACACTTATGTCATCACACATCATTGCTATCGTTGGTCGTCCAAACGTCGGTAAATCTACGCTCTTCAATCGTATTTTCGGATCACGCGAAGCAATCGTCTTCGATACACCGGGTGTAACACGCGATCGCCGTTATGCAGAGGCGGAATGGGTTGGCAAATCATTTACGATGATTGATACCGGCGGATTCGTTCCAGAATCTAATGATGTGTTTGAAAAAGCTATCCGCGAACAAGCAAACATTGCAATTGAGGAAGCCGATTCCATTGTGTTCGTTGTGGATGCATTAGAAGGATTGACTCCGCTCGACAAAGAAATCGCAGATATTTTACGCCGTTCCAACAAACCAATACATCTTGTTGTCAATAAAATTGATTCCGCTCAGCGTGATAATGCCACAGCAGAATTTTATTCTCTCGGACTCGGCGAACCGATTAGTATTGCCGCTCTTGGTGGAAGACAGATTGGTGATTTCCTGGATTTGATTACATCCGATATTAAAAAAGAGACACGAGTTAAAAAAGAAAAACGTCTTCGTCTTGCTGTCATCGGCAAACCAAATGTCGGCAAATCGTCTTTAGTGAATTCACTCATTGGTAATACGCGCCAGGTTGTAACCGATATTCCCGGCACCACGCGAGATTCAATCGATACGATTCTTGAATATCAGGGTGAAGAAATTATTCTTGTTGATACGGCGGGTCTGCGGAAAAAGAGTAAAATTTCGGAAAGCATCGAGTTCTACAGCACAATCCGAACGCTGCATGCAATTGAGCGCAGCGATGTTGCGGTGATTCTCTTTGATGCTACGCAGGGAGTTGATAAACAAGACTTACAAATTGTTGATGCGACGATGGAACGCCATAGGTCTGCAATTATTGTCGTGAACAAGTGGGATTTGGTTGAGAAGGAAACGAATACAGCACGCCAATATGAAATTGCGATTGAAAAGAATCTTGGCTTATACGATTTTCTTCCTGTCATCTTTGTCTCCGCACTTACAAAGCAGCGCATTACAAAAGTGATTGATACGGCAAAAGAAGTTCATAAACAGCAATCTCGAAGAATATCCACCAGTGCGCTGAACAAATCAATTATGCTGGATATCGAAATAACACCGCCGAAATCATCAACATCGAAAGAAATAAAAATTAAATTCGTAACACAGATAAAAACTAACCCGCCGATGTTCGCTTTCTTTTGTAACTACCCGAAACTTGTACAGGAGTCGTATAAACGTTTTCTGATGAACAAATTACGCGAACATTTCGGATTTTCCGGTGTCCCGTTGGGAATTGTGTTCAAAGAAAAATAGTAGTTAATATTCGTTCATTTTTAAGGGCATTTCTATGAAGAACTTGATTATAATAGATCATCCGCTTGTGAAGCGCGATCTGACTTTGCTTCGGAATAGAAAAACACCGAGTCACCAATTCCGCGCTATTCTCCGTCGAACAGCAAGTCTGATGGCATATGAAGTCTCGCGGGATCTGCGGTTGAAAGAAATAGAAATTCATACTCCGCTGGAAAAAACGACCGGAGTCGCTGTCGATCAACAAATTGTTTTAGTGCCGATTCTCCGTGCAGGACTTGGATTAGTCGGAGGATTTGTGGAAGTTATGCCGAATGCACGTGTTGGACATATTGGATTGTTCAGAGACGAAGAAACGCTGAAACCGGTAGATTACTATTTCAAAGTACCGCGAAATCTTAATCGAGCATTGGTCCTTCTTCTTGATCCTATGCTGGCGACGGGCGGCAGTGCCGCTGCGGCGATTTCGTTTCTGAAAGAACGCGGTGCCAACACAATTCGTCTCGTCAATTTAGTATCAGCGCCCGAAGGTGTGAGAATAGTGCGCAAAACACATCCAGATGTCGTAATGTACACTTGTGCGCTTGATCGTGAATTGAACAATCGCGGCTACATTCTTCCCGGCCTCGGCGATGCCGGCGACAGAATGTTTGGAACGGAGTAGAGCAGTTTGAAAAATAGATTTATTAATATCATATTAGCAATTATGCTTGGAACGGCGATTTCCCAAGCGCAGTGGAAGCTAGAATATCCGCTTCATTCTTTCGTTGTCAGCGGAATTGATTTCATCCTGAAACAGGAATACAATCGAGCTGATTCGCTGTTCCGTGTTGTTACGAATCGTTATCCTGATCACCCAGTTGGTTATCTTTATCGGGCAGCAGTAATGCAGGCATATAATATCGATTTCGATGTGCCGATTGAACAGGGAGAATTTGATTCATTATTAATTATAGGTAAAAGCAGTGCTGAAAAAATCTCTTTGCCATGGCGCGAGTACTTTCTTGGCACAGCAGACGGTTATGATGCATACGAACGTGTTGAACGCGGAGATTGGTTTGGCGGAGTGCGGCAAGGCATGTCGTCAGCTTCAAAGTTCGAAGAAATCATTGAAAATGATTCCTCATTTTACGATGCGTATGTTGGCATTGGTACGTATTATTACTGGCGCAGCCGGAAGACGGAATTCCTTCGGTGGCTGCCGTTCGTCAAAGATGACCGTGAACTTGGAATCAGAATGCTCATAATCGGTGCAGAGCAGTCCGAATATAATCGGTTTGCTGCAATGAGCGCTCTTGTATCAATTTATCTTGATTCTGAAAATTATAAACAAGCAGAAACATGGTCAAAACGTGGTTTGAACTTTTATCCGGAGAACCGAGTCTTTTTATGGGGCCTTGCCACGGCGCTTGATCGGCAGAATCGTTCTGCTGAAGCAGTGTCGGCATATTCGAATCTTCTGGAAAATATATTGCGCGCGCATGCGCCACATCCGTACAATGAAATAATCTGCCGGTTAAATCTGGTAAAATCTAAAGCTGCTTTGAACGATACGACAAATGTGTTTCATCATCTGAAAAAACTTCTTTCGTATGAAACGTGTTCTTTTCCTGTCAATCTCCAATCCCGTGCGAAGGCAAAGTTTGAAGATGCGCGGGCATTGCTTTTAAAATTTGAAAATCAGCGGACTGCATTAAAATAAACTGCAATTCAGCTTAACGAGTGTTAGCACGTTTGTCATTGATGTGTCTTGACATTCGGCAGGGAACCTGTATATTCTTTTGTAGTTCAGAGTTTATAAATGATAGATAGTATAAATCAAAAGAAACTCAACGATCTTCTTGCTGTCTGCCGGAAGAATCTGCGTTCGGTTGACGAAGACCTCATTACGCGGGCATTCCTCCTCAGTCTTGAAGCGCATAAGAATAATTTACGTGCTTCAGGTGAACCATATTTTATTCACCCATTTGAAGTTGCAATGATTGTTGCAAAAGAGATTGCGCTGGATGATGTATCCATTGCAAGCGCACTTCTGCATGATGTTGTAGAAGATACAGATTTTGAGTTAAAAGATATCCGCGCGGAATTTGGCGATGCCGTAGCAGATATAGTTGATGGTATTACAAAAATTACAGACATCTTCGAAAGCCATGAAGTTACGCAGGCGGAAAGCTATCGCAAATTGTTGCTTTCGATGGTGGGCGATATTCGTGTGATGCTTGTGAAATTTGCCGATCGCCTACATAATATGCGTACGCTCGAATACCTTCCTCCTGAAAAACGACTCCGACTTGCGAGAGAAACCCTCGATATTTATGCTCCGTTTGCACACCGGTTTGGATTAGCACAAATCAAGTGGGAATTGGAGGATTTATCTTTTAAGCATTTGCACATTCAAGAGTATGAAAAAATATCTCGGCAGCTGCGTTCCAAACGACGTGAACGCGAACACTACATCAATCGGTTTATTCAGCCGATCAAGAAACGGCTTGTAGAAGAAAATTTGAATTTTGAAGTTGCTGGCAGAGCAAAGCATATTTTCAGCATCTACAATAAGATGTTGAAGCGCAACAAACCGTTAGAAGAAATTTATGATCTCTTTGCCGTCCGCATCATTATCGATACAAAAGATAATAGTGAATGTTTCATAGCCTATAGCATAGTTACAGAAATTTACAAACCGATTCCGGAACGATTTAAGGATTACATTTCAGTTCCGAAGAAAAATGGTTACCAATCTATCCATACAACCGTAATTGGTCCAGATGGTAAAATGGTAGAAGTACAAATCCGCACACGAGCGATGCACGAGATAGCTGAGCGCGGCGTTGCAGCACACTGGATTTACAAAGAGAACAATTCGTCACTCGACGCAGAACTTGAGAGCTGGATTAATTGGGTGCGCGAAATATTCGAACAGAAGAACGATGACACCCCAAAAGAATTGATGGAGAGTTTTAAACTCAATCTCTATCAGGATGAAATCTACGTCTTTACGCCGAAGGGCGATCTCAAGATACTTCCGCAAAATTCCACTCCAATCGATTTTGCTTTTGAAATCCATTCAAACGTCGGATATCATTGTATTGGTGCTAAAGTAAATGGACGGATAGTTCCGCTTAGCACAGTATTGCGAAGTGGCGATCAGGTCGAAATTATTTCTTCGAAGAACCAGACACCAAATGCCGGCTGGGAACAATTTGCAGTAACGCATAAAGCAAAGGCGCATATTCGAAGATTTATTCGTGAGGAATCTAGAAAGATTGCCGAGGAAGGGAAAGAGACTTGGGATAAAAAGATCAAGAGGCGTAAAATAACTATTAGCAAAGAAGAACTCGAAAAATTTGTTCATAGTCTTAAATATGGAGACGTCCAGGAATTTTATTTTGCGATTATCAATCATAAAATTGATGTTGACGCATTGATAGAACAATACGTTATTCGGTCAAAACATCCAGCTGGAGAAGATGCAGCACAAACTCCGGATTCGGACTCTCTATTCTCAAAGTTTATTAACACGGCGCGCGATTTTACAAGCGGCATTTCCGTCCTTGGTGTGAATGATAATTTTTTACACCAATACGCGAAATGCTGCAATCCTATTCCCGGTGATGCTATTGTCGGTTTTGTGACCACAGGTGAAGGCATAAAAATTCATCGGAAGGATTGCAAAAACGTTCTCACACTCCGTCTTGCAGAAAGCGAGCGCATAGTTGAAGTCAGCTGGCCGTCGGAACACAATGCAGACTATATTACTGGAATTCATATAAGTGGTGAAGACCGCCCTGCACTACTCAGTGATATCACACATGCTATTTCCACTTACAAAAATACAAATATCCGCACTGTCAATGTAGATTCGCACGGATCTGCATTTGACGGTAAGTTTGTCCTTTATGTGAAAGATACCGAGCATCTTGCGCGCATTATTGAGAAGATTAAGAATATTTCTGGTGTCCAGAATGTAGAACGATTCTCTGGAAAAGGAGATTAACATTCGTGGATGCGGCTACAACATACGAGCGTATTCTTGGAATTGATTATGGTTCGCAGCGTATTGGTTTATCATTGAGCGATCCGCTGGGTATTATTGCTCAACCGATTGAAGCGCTGAAAAACGATTCATCACTGTTTGTCCATCTCCAACAATTATCCACCAGAGAAAATGTGAAATTAATCGTAGTCGGCATGCCTTTCAATTTAAAAGGGCAGCACGCTCAAAAGGCAAACGAAGTGCAAAAGTTTATTGAGCTTCTGAAAGTAAAACTCGATATTGAAGTTGTGGCATGTGATGAGCGTTTCACCACCACCATCGCTCATAAAACAATGCTTACAATGGGGACAAAGAAAAAAGAACGGCAGAAGAAAGATGGCCGCATAGACTCTATGGCAGCCGCAATTATTCTGCAAGGGTTTTTAGATAATGTGAAGCATTCGCATTCTTGCTGACCATGGAAGAAGAAACTCAACAACAAGAATCTCGTCCGATTTTCCATCAGTATCCTTCGGTAACGAAATTTATTCAGCTTATTAAACGCAACCCGTTCAAATCATTGCTCATTTTCTTTTTAATTGTTGTGATTCTCCAAATTCTATTTCTACCATATAACAACATCAGACAACTAAGGACGAAAAATGCAGGTGAGACGGCGTTTATGAGTGAACAAGCAGCAAATGCGAAGGAACGGAATCGCCCGTTTCATAAGATGCAATATTGGATATCGCTTCGATCAATTCCTCAGGATGCAATTAATGCGGTGGTCGTTTCGGAAGACGGAACATTTTGGTCGCATCATGGATTCGATTGGTTTGAATTCAGAGAATCCATTGAACGGAATTTTGAAGAAGGGCGTGCAGCGCGTGGTGCCAGTACTATCACACAACAACTTGTGAAGAATTTATATCTTTCATCGTCAAAAAATCCCTTACGAAAATTTAAAGAATGGATTCTGACGTGGTATATGGAACAACAGCTTGGCAAATCGCGTATTCTCGAAATTTATTTTAATGTGATTGAATGGGGCGATGGTGTGTACGGCATCGAAGCAGCGTCGCGTTATTATTTTGACAAATCAGCATCGAGTTTAAGTCGTGAGGAATGTGCCCGGTTAGCGGCAATTATTCCAAGTCCGCGCAAACATCGTGCAGATGTAGATTCGAAGTACGTGCTGCGTCGATCCAAGTTGATACTTGAACGCATGGAAGCACGTGGAATGTAAATAATTGCGGTTATGAAATTAAATGAATTAAAATTATTGATAGAAGAAGGCGAGGGCTTTGAGCTGGAATTTAAGCGCAAAGTCTCAACTCCTATCAAGGTAGCAAAGACCTTAATGTCTTTTGCGAATACGAAAGGCGGCATTGTACTCTTCGGAGTTGATGATGACAGGACTATTGTCGGAGTCGGCAGCGAGAAGGAAGAGATGGAGATGATTCAGACAGCTGCAAGCTTCTACTGCGATCCTCCGATCGAGCCGCACATTGACACTGTTCCATACAAGGGTAGAGATGTGGTTGTTGTCACGGTAGAAGAAAGCGATCAGAAACCACATTATCTCAATATTGATGATGAAGAAAAAAATGGCGGGACACGAGTTTATATTCGCGTAAACGACAAGACTGTAGAAGCAAGCAAAGAAGTAGTGCACATTCTTCAAGCAGAAAATCCGGACGCCCCGCCGTTGCGCATAGCCATAGGAGATTCAGAGCGACATCTCTTTGAATACCTTGACGAGAACGAACGTATTACGATGAAACAATTTTCAAAGCTTGTGAATATCTCCAATCGGCGGGCGTCGCGCTCGCTTATACAACTTGTACGTGCTGGAGTTTTGAGAATTCATATGCACGAAAAGGAAGACTTTTATACACGCGCATTTTGAATTACGATTAATGCTCCAGTAGTATAAAACGTTGCAGCCAAAGTTTTTTATTTCATCAGCTCTTTCAATGTTTGTTTTCGTAGGTACATAATCATACCAATAGATGGTATGATCCAGAGGAAAAAACCTAGAATTATTGTGGCTATACCTAAGGGATTGAGATTCTCCAAACCCATTCCCATAGTTCCCGTGACAGCGGATAAAGCGGTTTGCATATTCTTCCAGAGTATATAGCTCAAAAATGAATCTATGCAAGCGTTTAGCATCCCGATCCAACAGGCAATTTCAAGAATCATTCTGCCGATTGCGTGGTAACGAATAAACTGAATTGATCCAACAAACACGAAAAGGAAATACAGAATTATATAAACTGACCAAATGCGGCTGTATTGAAACATGTCCGTCATAGCATCCATATTGCTTTTAGCTTGCGGGAACATTTTAAGTACCATATTGAATTGTTCCATCGGATTCATCAATAAATTAGAAGCTTCCGACAAAACTATAACAATCGAGAATAAAGCAGTGGACCAACCAATGATACGAATGGACCGAGACATGATTATGTTTTCCTTTTGAAGAGAGGATGTTAGTAAAACTCAATCATAGAGTCTGAAATAATTTCGATAATTACAAGGAGAACGGTTGAAAAAGTGTGGAACAATATGTCCTTAAAAAAGTCTAAAGAATATCGTATATTCAAGCAAATAGAAAATGATGAATAGCCCACAAAACGGACTTAAAATATGAACGAGGTTGTTCCCAATAAGAAAGAGTACGATCCGCGGATGCATTCGGCGGAGCATATTTTAAATCAGACAATGGTTCGGATGTTCAATTGCGGGCGTGCCTTCAGTGCGCACATCGAAAAGAAAAAATCGAAATGTGATTACCATTTTGAGCGGAATCTTACGGCTGAAGAAATTATTCAGATAGAGAACAAAGTTAATCTGGTAATTAAATCTAATCTTCCGATTCAAGAAAAGATGCTCAACAGGGAAGAGGCAGGGAAGATCGTTTCGCTATCAAGATTACCCGAAGATGCCGGAGATAAGGTGCGTATTATTGCCGTAGGAGATTATGATCTGTGTCCATGCAGCGGCGTGCATGCTCTCACAACGAGCGAGATTGGAGAATTCAAGATTATTTCTACCGATTGTTCAAACGGCATTCTGCGGGTTCGATTCAAGATTAATCAGATGCTGTCTTAAGAATCATTCCAAGGTCGGGCCGAGCTTGTCGAAGTCTTATCTGAATTTAGATGTCACATTTCGACGGGTTCAATGTAATTTTACATACTTGTTAAAATATGAATAAAGCTTAATTTATCCATTCATTCTTTTCTGATTTATTCTTATCATGTTCACGCCATTAATTTCTCATAATAGGATCATATCAAGCATGAAAAAAAATCTTATACATCGCGCTATCGGCGCATTCGTCCTCCTCGTTTCTGCAATTCAATTTATTATCACAGCGCAAGTTTCCGTGTCATTTTGGGACCCAGGTGAACTTTCTGCCGCCGCCTGCTTAATGCAGGTGCCGCATCCACCGGGTGGTCCTCTGTTCTCGTTGGTCGGTAGAGTGTTTTATATGCTTCCCATTCCAGGCGATCTTGGTTTCCGAATGAATTTAGTATCTGCTTTGGCAAGCGCCTTCACAGTGTTGTTTTTGTATTTAATTGCCGTCAAAGTTATTGAAAACTATAAAGGTAAAACATCCGGCACATCAATAGAGAGTTGGGGGACGTACCTCGCGGCAGCCATCGGCGCTCTGACGCTTTCCTTTAGCGATACTTTTTGGTTTAATGCGGGTGAAGCAAACTACTTCGCAACAAGCATGCTATTGTATTCATCCATCGTATGGCTGATGATGGTGTGGAATGAAAAAGCCGACGAACCGGGAAGCGATCGTTATCTGCTTATGATTGCATACATTGGTGGATTATCTGCTGGGCTTCATTTGATGAGTGTGTTGACGATTATTATTGTGGGGATTGTTGTTGTTCTTCGGAAGTATGTTAATAACGACGAAGAATATTTGCAGTCATCCTATGTCTTTTGGGGACATATGATTTTGTTATTTATTATTGCTGTTATTCTCTGGAGCGGAGAAAAGGCGACTCAAGCACCATCACCAGAAATAGCAAGTGCATTTGATAAGAAATTTATTATTGCGATGGTAATAGCAAGTCTTGTAGTGCTTGTAGTATTTAGGAAAAAAATTGTTCATCGAAACTCTATTTATCTTGCTATTCTTGTTGGAGGGAGTGCCTTCGCTGTGATCTTTGCCGGCATCATCAGATACTTTCCCAAGTTATTGCTCTATATCGCAGGCGATCATCTTGAAGCAGGGCTTCTCGTTCTTATAGGAGTAATGGTGGCTGGAGGTTTGGGAGCATATTATGCTATGAAACAAAAGCGGATAATACTCGCCCTCTCTATTACAGGTGCAATTATTGCAGTGTTAGGGTTTACGACGTACACCATGATTGTTATACGAGCAAATGCAAACTTGCCAATGAATGAAAACCATCCAAAATCATTCGCACAGCTTATTTCATATTTGAATCGAGAACAATACGGCGACTTCCCTATGTTTCAACGTCGTTGGTCGTCAGAGCCAGAAAAAGCCGGCATCTATACGAACTATAGCAGTGACCTCGATTTCTTTTTGAAATACCAAATGAATCACATGTTTCAGCGGTATGTGGCATGGAATTTTATTGGAAGAGTTTCGCATGATCAAGATGCTGATTGGACATGGAAAGGGTTTTTCGGAATCCCATTCTTCTTAGGTCTTTTCGGTCTTTATACGCATTTCCGCAAAGATTGGAAAATGGCATCCGTCTTTCTCATGACATTTATCTTGATGGGATACCTCATTACATACTATCAGAATCAACAACAACCGCAGCCGAGAGACCGTGAATATTTTTATTGCGGGGCATACTTCGTTTTTGCCCTGTGGATAGCGATTGGTATAAAAGGCTTACTCGATTTAGTGAAAGAAAAACTTGCACAACCATCTCTGGCGAAGCCGGCATTCTATGGAGTGCTTGTACTCAGCACGCTTTTTGTTCCGGCAAGGATGCTGCAACTTAACTACTTTACGCATGACCGTTCAAAGAATTGGATACCGTGGGATTTTGCCTATAACATGCTTCAGAGTTGTGATAAAGATGCCATTTTATTTACGCAAGGCGACAATGACACTTTCCCATTGTGGTATATTCAGGATGTAGAAGGTGTTCGGCGTGATGTAAGAATTGTGAATTTGAGCTTGGTAAATACTTCGTGGTATATTGCGTTAATGAAAAGTACACCTGCATATCCCGAAGCAAAGGCAGTGCCGATAAGTTTGTCGGATGCGCAAGTCGCGAATATTCAGCCGATTGCATGGGAACCGAGAAATGTTGATCTTCCGGTTTCAAAAGAAGCCATTCAACTATATCAGGAAAAGATGGGTGTCAAGCTTGACACATCGGTGACAAATAACGGAAAAATCACATTCCTGCTTAAGAATACGTTACAGTTTGGGCAGACGAAAGCTCTTCGTGTGCAGGATATCGCTGTATACGATATCATCATGGCAAATGAATGGAAGCGTCCGGTTTATTTTGCATCCACATGTTCACCAGATGCTAAGATTGGTCTTGATGAATATATGTGGTTTAAGGGTTTGACATGGAAGCTTGAGCCAAGGAAAGCATCGCAGACAAATTATGGAATGGAGCCGGCGATACTTGAAGCGAATCTTCTAAACGAACCGGTTGGGTTCTCCAAGACTCCTCAGACCGGATTTAAATTCAGGGAGATTGCAAACCCCAAAGTATTCCTTGATGAAAATACTATAAGAATTATTTCCAACTATCGGTCAGCATTCCGTGGTTTAGCAGCGTACTATTTGAATGTTGAGAGAAATTCGCAAAAGAGCATGGTAGTTCTTGATAGAATGGAGACACTTATGCCGCACAAGAAGATTCCTTATGGATGGGAATATGCTTGGGAGATGGCAAATTTTTATAATGCACTTGGACGTACAGATCGAGTCAAGGAAATGGCTGCTGAAATAGAACCGGCATGCCTCAGTCTTATTGAAAAGGGTGAAGTGAATATGAATTCCTATTACAATCCGTACCGTGCTCTTCTTGATCTTTACGAGATAACAAAGGAACACAATAAGTCATTGAACATTTTACGCCAGCTGGCAGTAAAATATCCAACGGATCCTGGCTTGAAGCAGAGAATTCAAATGTTAGAACAGATGACCCAATCACCTGTTGCAGACACGTCGGTAAAAGGAAAATGATATTAAAATATTATGTTACAAGACATCCATATCGTTGTCAATAAGCATACGCCATATGTTGTGCAAGCGTTTGAAAAAATCGGAAGAGTAACTGCGCTTAGCACACGCGAAATTACTAAAGACACGATACGAAATGCCGATATTCTGATTGTCCGCTCGGAGACAAAAGTAAATCGCGATCTTCTTGAGGGAAGCCGTGTGAAATTTGTGGGCACGGTAACTATCGGAACAGATCACATTGACGAAGAATATCTTGCAAAGAATGGAATCACATTTGTTAGCGCACCCGGGAGTAATTCCAATTCGGTCTCCGAATATATAACGGCGGCTCTCTTAGAATTAGCATGTAGCAAAGGCTTCTCGTTAAATAAAAAGACCATTGGTATTGTAGGCGTCGGTAATGTCGGAAGTAAAGTATGGCGTAAAGCTGAAGCCCTGGGAATGAAAGTGCTTCTTAATGACCCGCCTCTTCAAAGACAGGGTAGCAGATATCCGTTGCATTCTTTGGATGAATTGATGGAAGCAGATATCGTGACATTGCACGTTCCTCTCACGCGTATGGGAGATGATGCGACGTATCATCTTTTTGATGAGAAGAGAATTCGCAAAATGAAACATGGCTCAATTCTCATCAATACATCGCGCGGCGCTGTTGTGGAGACTGAAGGATTGAAAAGAACGCTGCTTGATAAGCACCTTGCTGCTGCAGTACTTGATGTATGGGAAGGAGAACCAAATATCAGCGCTTCTCTGCTTGCACTTGTTGCATTAGGGTCGCCGCACATTGCAGGATATTCACTCGACGGCAAGGTGAATGCGCTACGAATGAATTATGAAGCGGTTTGCCGTTTTTTATCTTTACCAATCGATAGAGATATTAATACCCTTGTGCCGGATCCAGCATTGCCGGAAATAAAAATTGATACCATGAAATTATCAATTGAGCAGGCACTCCGCAAAATCGTAAAAGAGTGTTATGATATTTGTTTGGACGATCGGCTTCTGCGTCAGTTGGTATCCCTTCCGGAAACAGAACGCGGTAAGTATTTTCAAAAACTCCGTGCAGAATATCGAATGAGAAGAGAATTTTTTAATTCAACGGTTTCTCTCGCAAGCACAACAAAGGAAATTGCTGATGTGCTTCGACTGCTCGGATTCAAAGTGAACAATGAGGGAAAATAAATGGCCGTAACCCTGTGCACAAGAATTCTGAGAATCAACCCGGAACAGACGGACATTCCTTTGCCAAATTATGCTACGGAAGGATCTGCCGGAATGGATATCTGCGCTGCGGTAGAGCAGGATATTGAAATTCAACCCGGTGAAACTTCATTAATTCCATCAGGATTCGTTATCGAAGTACCACAAGGACATGAAGCACAGATTCGACCACGAAGCGGCCTCGCCATCAAGCACAGTATTGGAATTCTCAACTCACCCGGTACTATTGATTCTGATTATCGTGGAGAAGTGAAAATTATTCTCACCAACTTTGGGAAGAAACCGTACATTGTTCACCGTGGCGATCGAATTGCTCAAATGATTGTCACAAAATATGAGCGCGTTGTATGGAAAGAAGAATCATCTCTTACTGAGTCGAAGCGTGGAGATGGCGGTTTCGGGCATACGGGGGTTATATCCACGGGAAACAACTAAGATGGCAAAACGGCGGGCGGCTAAAAATTCGACGCGCATGAATTACTCGGAACCGAATACCTCACAAGACATGCGATGGAATTCACTTTTCACATCGCTTGGTAGAATTGAAATTGTTCTGCTTGTGGGTGGTGTGCTGCTGTTATTGGTTCTCATTTATACGATTCATGAAATTCTTTCTCCATTCCTTGCGCTCGGCGCTATTCTCTTCATTCTTTTTCCGCTTCGCCGTTATGTGCTCGCCAGAAATATTATGTGGCTGGCAATCATATTATTCGCTTTTTGGTTTCTCGATGCCATATCAACGATTCTTACTCCATTTATTGTTTCACTAATCTTCGCATATATGCTTAACCCGATTGTAGATCTTTTCCAAAGTTGGAAAATTCCACGATGGGTTACTTCACTTGTGTTAATTCTTTTATTTATAACAAGTATAACACTTGTTCTTTTCTTCGTACTTCCCGTAGCATTGACACAGTTTGAAGGAGTGTTAAACACGCTTTCAAAAATTATGAATGACTATCGAAATTCACTTTGGAATAGTCGGTTCATAAAAATTATGGAACGGTATGGCATTTCTATAGATGAACTTCGCAATACATTTGAGAATCAATTGACACCGCGTTTTGAAGACGTTCTCAAAACACTTGTCAGAGCACTCGGTTCTCTTATGAGTAGCATCTCTGGCTTCATAACTCAAATATTCTATATCATCCTCGTACCATTTCTCACATTTTATTTTTTGACGGATTTTCCTAAAATAAGCCATCGTTTTTTGATGCTTTTTCCTAAACGGACACGTGATCAGGCGGAAGACTATATGACACGTGCAGACGATCTCATTGGACATTATTTGCGCGGTGCGTTGACTGTAGCGTTTCTGCAAGGCATCATTGTTGCATTCCTTTTTTCTATTGTCGGTATTAAATATGCGCTTCTTCTCGGACTGCTTGCCTGCATTTTCGATCTTGTGCCGTACTTTGGTTTGTTCGCGATTATGGCATTATCAGCAATCATTGCGTTATTTAGTGATCCGCCGGTTTTGACGAAACTGTCAATTGCCATCGTGTCCATCGCCGTTCTTCACATGACAGAAGTTACTTTCCTGTCTCCAAAAATCATTGGCAGCAAAGTAGGAATGCATCCGCTTCTCATCATTCTTTCTTTACTCATCTTTATGTATTTTCTCGGTTTTGTCGGTTTGCTCATTGCCGTCCCTACTACGGCCTTGACCATTTTATTTGTGAGAGATTGGGAAGCACGGAGACGCGGAATCAATTCACATCCTGGAGAATCTTCCACGGCGGCGCTCTAATGTCAGGCACTCTTTATCTTGTTGCAATTCCTATAGGTAATTACGATGATATCACCTTGCGCGCATTGAATGTGCTGAAGTCGGTAGATGTTGTTGTATGCGAAGAACGAAACGAAGGATTGCGTTTGCTGAGACAGTATGGAATCGAAAAACAAATTGAGACATTGAACGAGCACAACGAAACTGCTGCCGCAAGTATCATGATAGATGTTTTGGAAGAAGGAAAATCGGTAGCATTGATCTCGGATGCCGGCACGCCGGTGTTTTCGGATCCGGGAAGGGTATTGGTAGAGAAAGCGATTAAACATACAATCAAGATTGTTCCCGTACCCGGTGCTTCCTCGCTCTTACCTGCGCTCATCGTCTCAGGATTTCCAATTAAAGAATTTGTATTTGCAGGATTCCTCTCGCCAAAACGTGAACGACGACTTACCGAATTACACAATCTCAGAAAAGAACAGCGAACAATTGTCTTGATGGATACACCATACCGGCTTGTTCAGCTTTTACGAGATATGGCAGAAGTATTTGGAGAAACGAGACGTGTATGCGTTGCCTTCGATCTGACATTATCAACGGAAGAGATCTTCCACGGAACTGCGCCAAAACTGTACCAGAAGTTTCTAAAGGAAGAGAAGAAAGGCGAGTTTGTAGTTGTATTGGAAGGGAAGTAAGAAAGATTTATCGGTTTAGGTATCCTCTTTTATTCTAATGTTGACTAACGAGCGTTGTGAATTAGTTCTTGATCTCTTTAGACTTTCCAGATTTACTTCAACCTTTGTATCCTCAAAGATTACTCGAATATTTCCATTTGCTGAAATAATTCATATTTATTATAGATTCTAAAGAATCACGCGTTTGCGTGATTGACAGATAGCTACTTTTTGTGTTACCTTTTCCTCCAGAACAAGAACCACATTCATTCGACGCAATTCATAATTTCTTAATAGAAATTGAAGTTGTGAAATGTATCCGTTGAAAAAAGGCCCAAGAGTATGAGAGGAGAAAAGGAGGTACATCATGTCTGTCACGAGAACTATTAGAAATGAACAAAAAGCCATTTCGTTGAGACTCTCGGACTTGAATAATGGTGGATATCTTTTATATAAATTGAAAGTATGGGGGACTCGAGGAAAATTTTCCATTGTGGACGAAAAGAGCAGAGTTCTCATGAAGAGTACTGATTTTCCTGAACCGCAACAGGATTGCTCGCGTAAATGGCCAGAAACTCCGTCGGAAATTCCGAATGAAAAGGATATTATTTACACACTCACCATTTCATTTAATGAAGCTCAAGAATATTCTTATGTCGTCGAGTATTATAAAGCGGATGGATCTTTGCCTGTTACACTCAAAAATATTGATTACAAGAGCGAGAATGCTGCGGACTCGGATTACAATACATTGAGAATACTTTTAACGTAATAAGAGGAAGAGGATTGTGAACAGTGCCGCAAGTTGAATTTGTAGCTGTACGAGACAACTGGCTGTTTTAGTTTTATTCCTCTCTGTATACCCAACCGTCGATTCACAACTCACCGTCTCTTCAACTTTGGAAGAATATCTTATTGGAAAGAAGAGAAGATCCGTACTGCGACAACCGTCAAGTGATTACCGCTAAAACCCGATAAAACTATATTAAAAGCAGAAGTATAAGGGAAAAATAAAGTGGAAAACTGCCAAACGAAAAATGCCACTCACGAAATATCAAACCGCAAGGATATATCGATTTCTGCCATGCTCCCAAGTGAAAAGGATTCGCTCGAAAAGGCATCTATTATCAAATAAACAAAAAGGAAGATAGAATATGAGCATTAACACGCTTGCACGCGATGCAGCCGCCATGAGCAGCCGCACACCACAACCACCATCACGAGACGATGTTCTGGCGGGTTTAACAAAATATATTCCCACAGAGTCTGTGACTCTGTACGTAGCAGCGGTTTCATCACTGCCGGCGCTTCAAGGCACCGGAGTGACACCGACGATCATATTCTGGGCTTTTGTCTGCCTCACTCCGATTCTCATGCTGCTTCTTTTCCTGCGCCAGTTAGTGATAGCAGGAAATGATTGGAAAATTTCTATAAAGAAATGGCCATGGTGGAAAATCATCGCTTCCACAGTGGCGTTTGCCGTCTGGGCGCTTGCAGTACCGGGGAATCCGCTGAACTTCGTTGATACAGCTGTAAGTGGAGTGATTGCGGGTTTTGCAGCATTGTTCGTTTCAACTTTTCTGAATATCTTAACGCCATTTTTCGAAGAGAAAACACCGAACGCAGTTTGAATCATAAGGAGGCGTATATGAACAAAAGATTTTATATCAGAACCCATGGATTGTTGTTCTACTCGGCAGTTCTCTTTGCATTCATTCTGAATGGATGCTTTTCTGTGAAGTTTGTTGCAGACTACGATGAGGCAGTAGATAAACAGGTTACCGAACTCTACAGAAACATTTCGATCTATATGCAGGATCTTGTGAATACACCGCAGGTGTCCGCGGCAGATTCCATTGCAAGGGCGAGGAAATATAACAATATACAATTGGATATAGGCACATTAAAGCTCAGGGCTTCCGCAAAGGATAAAAACGACGAGCAAATTCAGCAAGTAGATTTGCTTGCTGATAGCTGGGAGAGTATTGCAAAATTGAAGGCATTGAAAGCGACCCCAAAAGAATTCATAAATGCACAAAGCGGCCTTGAGACTTCACTTACTGCTATACTTAAATTAGAACTTGCTAAAAAGAAACCATAAGAGATAAGGAAATAGCCATGGCACTGAATATACAAGACTTACTGGGACCTATGCTTGACGCCGCTAAAATCGTGGTAGGGAAACAATGGCCCAACGTACAAAATTATACGGAAACAGAAATGAAGAAGATCGGAGAAAAAATATTAGAGATAGAAAAAATGAAACTTGAAGGCACCACTACCGATGAAAGAGCAAAATTGCTACTCAATATACAAGTGAATGCATCGAAGACAGTATTGTTAGCAGTAAAAGGAATAACGAAGATCATGGCAGAACAGGCAATCAATGCGGCTCTTGGCGCAATAAGGGATGTTGTAAATAAAGCAATAGGATTTTCGTTGCTTTGAGAATGCCGTATTGCATGCCCCCCGGGCTTCGGCTTCCCCTCTTCAAATTGAATGGTGGAATAAGGGGGGGTGGGGTGGTATTAGGAATTTAGTTGACTCAGAAAGAAAGCTTTTTTATGTTGCCTGTGCACTGTCTCCCCGACGGCGCAATAGCCTCCCTATAGCTCTGGCGTCTGGTAGTGCGCCGGAGCTATTTTATTTTTGATAAGATACGTGCGATGAATATTAACACGCGATCGCTGGCTGTTGGGGTTTTTATTTATTGACAATGATTCTAATCAGAGCTACATTATCACCAAGCAGCTGCCGTTACGCGGAGGTACCGGGCAACTACTACTTTTCTCCACCTTAAAAGAAAAACCTAAAATGATAGAATAGAGAACTGCCTATCATGCATTTAACCGACAAAATATAGACAAAGTCTATCTAATAAGTAGTTAGGCGGCGAAAACACACATTGCTATGAATCTAAAACAATTGGTCAAGCAAGCAAAAGGATATGTAGAACGGCAAGCCCATACAAAAGTAATACGCGTTTCTTTTGCTGAACGCTTTTACCTCCTTGGTCGGCAGGATATTGTTCTATCCGTCACCACGACAGATAAGGATTATCCAGAATGGTGGGTTGTCGGTGGTTCCACGCTAATGAACCTTTACACAAAATCCTATTTTAAGTCCGCTGACGAAGCTTTCTCAATGCACACAGGACTTATGCTTCGGATGAGCGCGGACGATTTTGAACAATCGCTCATTCCGCCTGAGGATATCGGTTATGATGCGTTTATCTCTCATGCATCTGAGGACAAAAAATCGATAGTCCGACCTTTAGCTAAAGCTCTTCAAAAAATGGGTTATCGGATTTGGTATGATGAATTCGAACTAGAAGTTGGAGATAGTCTGAGGCAATCAATTGATCACGGACTTGCAAACTCCAGATATGGCATTGTCATTCTATCCCCCGCTTTTTTTGCTAAGAATTGGCCTCAGTATGAATTAAATGGGCTAACCGCACGCGAGATGGATGGTCGTAAAGTGATTCTCCCTGTTTGGCACAAACTCACAAAGGCTCAAGTACTAAAAAATAGTCCGACGCTTGCCGATAAGATTGCTGCCGTAACTAAAAGAGACAATATTAACAAAGTCGCCATTCAACTTGCGCGAGTTCTTGATCAATAGTTCGCCGCCTAACCAGGCGCTCAAGCTCGGCTTGTCCAGATAATTGAATCACGCGAAGCGTGATACTAAATATGAATGAGCATTGGCACGTTAAGCATGGCGTGCATAGGTTCAGTTCTTAATAATTTCTTTTTCAGCGTGAACTCACTTCCTGGGGTGCAAGTTGAAAGTTTGCAGTGCCGCATCCCGATATATCGGGAGCCGGTCCGTTAGGCAGCACGGACTTACATTGTACATTAAACCATAATTTATTGGAGAAGTCATCGTGAGGAAAGATATTTTTGTTGTGGGTGCAAGACTATTAGGAGTATGGCAGCTACTCGGAGCTATTAATAATTTTGTCTTTCTAATAGGCCATTGGACTGGGTATCTGAAGCCGCAATATAATAGCGTTGAACACGATCTCATAAATTTTGGTTTTTGGCTCATCATTGGATTGTATCTTGTTCTACGCCCGTACCATCTTTATCATTTACTTGAGCGCTTTTCAGAAGACGATGACAAAGATCAAATTAACGATTCTGAGGTCAATGAAACAGAATCTGAAGTTAAGTAGATTTGTTTGTGTGCTGCCTGACCAGGCGCTCAAGCTGACGGAATGATCTGGGTGCAAAATTCATGGCGAGCATAGGTTCTGTGTTTAATTAAAAGTTGGTAGCATGAACTTGTTTCGTTTGGTACAATTTGAAAATATTCAACGTGGCAGCTTAGTTGTCGTCCGTTAGGCAGTTGCGAGAAATATTCTTGTGTCGCCGTAACAAAGAAATTATCGGATTTATTCTAAGAATTCATAGATAATGGTTACACTTATATGAAAACAATTGTATTTGTTTTTCTTACAACTATAGTAATCTTTGTCCAATTAAGCGCACAAGATTCAATAAAATTTGTTTTGGCACAAACCATTCCTAATATTGGCGGTAATGATATTATGTTAGCGGATTTCAATAATGATGGGAATGTGGATGCTTTTATTGCCGATGGAGAATCGAATAAGCCCTTACCATCCAGATTGTGGATCAATGATGGAACCGGTCATTATGCTGATTCAAAACAGGATTTTGGAATAGCAAAATCATGGAGTGTAGTATCAGGAGATTTAAATGGAGATGGTCTTATTGACATCTTTATTACAAACGTTGATTGGAACAATGGAGATTCAAGCCGTCTATGGATCAATAATGGTCATGGCAAATTTACTTGTTCTGCAAACCAGTTTGGCAAAGCAAATAGTAGTTGCGCTACTTTAGGAGATTTGAATGGCGATGGTGCTCTGGACATTTTTATTGCGAATCATCCTTATAGTAATGGTCAGGGTGGAGAAGATGAAGTTTGGTTTAATGACGGGAAAGGTAAATTTATAAATAGCGGTCAAAAGTTAGGCGAGTCAGATGCTGCAAGACGTGTAAAGTTGGCTGATGTGAATGGTGATGGTTTCTTAGATGCTATTGTTCTCAACGGCGATACAAACAGAATATGGTTTAATAACGGAAAAGGTCAATTTTTAGAAAGTAGACAAAACATTGGTGTTGGAGAGAATATTGATTTAGCGGTTTGTGATATTAATAATGACGGAAACAAGGACATCATTATTGTAAAAGGCGCATGGGGTAAGAAACCGAAAGGAATTGAAGTATGGATGAATGACGGAAAAGGAAATTTTTCCAAATCGCAAAGTATTGGTGATTATGACGGCTACGGTATTGCCGTAGGTGATTTTAACCATGATCATTACCCTGATCTCGTGATCATAAACGGTACAAACCAACCCAATCAGATTTTTCTAGATGATAAACATGGACATTTCTACGATTCCCAAATTGACATAGGTAGCGGGGGAAATAAAGTGGCTGTTTCTGATATAAATCATGATAATCTTTTAGATATAATAATTGTTGGAAGTGAATCTACAAAAGTATATTTACAAACTAATAAGAAATAATAAATAGTTTGGCAACCGCCTAACCAGGCGCTCAAGTTGACGGAATGAGCTGGATGCGTTAAACATGGCTAATGGTGGGTTTTCGTTTTCATTATTCAGTTTATAGTACCTATAACTTTTTTATTTATTAATTTTGTTTTCAGCATGAACTTGTTTCGTCATCAGCAATTTGAAAATATTCACCGCCGCAGCTTAGCGCCGGTCCGTTAGGCGGACATGTGGTTCCAACGGTAGAATCTTAGAATACACATCCATAAACAAAGTAAGGGAAACAAGATATGGTTTTTACATGGCTGAAATGGTTCTGTTCAATATGCATCGCGAGTTTGTCTTTATCCGGTGCCGCTCTGGCGCAGGATACCGCCGACCTGCGAATCGCAAGCTATGAGGCAATCTGGCAAACGGTGCATGAGCAACACTACGATTCCACATTCGGCGGGCTTGACTGGAGCGCGATTCATGACAAGTACTACGATCTCGTGAAGCATACCGATGATGAGACCGGATTCCTTGAGATTGCAAACCGCATGCTTGGCGAACTTGGATTGTCTCACTACTCTGTCTTTCGGGCTGAACCGGATGGCCCTGCCACTGGGACCGTTGGTCTTGAAACCCGCATACTGGATGGCAAAGCGGTCATCACCACCATCAGGGAGGGTTATCCCGCCGCACAAGCGGGCTTGAGGGAAGGGTACATCGTCGAAGCCATCGACGACATTCCCGTGGAAAAGATCCTGAGTGATAGCAAGAAGAAAGAGCTTCCGAATATCAGCGAGTGGCGTAGACAATCGAACTTTGACCACAGCATTCGCAATCGCCTGCGAGGTACACCTGGTACGTCGGTATCGCTTGCATTTCTGGATGGAACAGATTCTCTGCGCAGAACCACGTTGTTGAGGAAGGAACGTCCTGGAAAGACGATCCTCGACAAGTCCTTGCCCCCATTCTTTGTCGAGTTTCAAGCAAAGCGAATTGCAGACAACATTGGGTACATCAGCTTCAGCACATTCCTTTCTCCAGTGGATGAACGTTTTAAGCAGGCGCTCGAAGGTATGCAGGATGTTCGCGGTATTATTCTGGACATCCGGGGAAATCCGGGAGGTATGCATACGGTGGGAGAAGCCATTGTTGCGAAACTCATTCAGAAGCCGACGCTGTTCTCGGTCTTCAAGTATCGTGACAGGAAAGAGGAAGTTGTTGTTCAACCAAACGGGATAACCTACGCCGGCCCCGTGATTGTGCTGATTGACGGGCAGAACGCATCGGCCAGCGAACGTTTTGCTGCATGTCTTCAGTCCATCGGACGGGGAGTTGTGATTGGGGAAAGGAGTCGTGGGGCTGTGGGTCCATCCGATGGAGAATTACTGCCTAATGGCACCACCTTCCAATACTTGACCGCCCAGTCCCTGACACCCGATGGAATCGTGCTTGAGGGACGCGGGGTGATTCCGGATATCGTCGTCAAACCGGATCGCGAGGCTCTGCTCCATGGAAATGACACACCGTTAGATCGAGCCGTCAAGTACATTAAGACCGGGCAGTAGGGGGTAGACAGAATGGGTGGAGTCAATGACCTGCCGCCCAACAAGCGGCTCCATTAGACTATAGATGTAACTAACAAAATATATCACATGCATCACCCCAGAAGAACTGAAGAAGTCTAACGCGGCTCAAGGCGAAGAGAGTTTACAGCTTGAATCAGACCCAGTTCTTCGAGTGGCAGAAGCTAGATAGTATTGACGTCAAGGAGATGAATCAAGCTGACGGTATGAGCGTGGTACGTTAAGCATGGCGAATAGAGGTTTGGATGTTTAATAATAAACTTTTCAGAATGAACTTGGTTCGTTTAGTACATTTTGAAAGTTATCAGCGCCGCAATGGCGTAATCAGATCCCGCTTGTAGCGGGATCCTCGATTCGGCAACGATTTGATTAAAGTGAGAAAATATGGATATTTGGAAAATCGAGAGTAATCCGGTTAAACAAACTTTTTTCACATGGACAATAGTTATTATCGGTCTAGTTTTAGCCTATGGTTTTCGCAATTATGACGGATCTTATTTGAGCAACAACTTGGCTGGTTTTCTGCTAGGAATATTTTTATTGTTAATTGGAATCTCGGGATTATTCATGATTGTGAAACAAACTATTACGATTGATCGCAACTTAAGTCAGATTGTGATAGAAGATGTGGCACGCTTCAAGAAAAAGAAACAAATAATTTGTTTTAACGATATTGTTGAAGTTTATGTTAGCGAGCTAGGAAACAGATCGGAAGGTTCTGTAAGTTATTATGTTACACTTAGACTCAAATCTGAAAAAAATTGTCCGTTGTTTTTCCCGGCTTATTATGATGGAAGATGGAATAAATCTATCGCAGAAAGTCGATGTCGTCAACTTGAAGAATGCCTCAAACATTAGAATGCGTGCTGGCTAAACAGCGGCTCAAGTGGCGCCTAAAGCGCTCACTCGGCTTGTTTAGATAATTGAATTATGCGAAGTGTGATACTAAATATGAATGAGTGTTGTACGTTTAGTAGGTCCATGCACAACATTGAACTGCCGTCAGTGACAACGGAAACACTCTCACTATTTCATTTGAAATGAACAACGCTAGTAAAGGTTTAGTCTCGTATACTAACAAACAATCAATGCACCATCATCTCTTACTATGGGTTTTCATCTAACCAAAGTTGAGGGAATATGCCCGCCTACGCCTGGTAGGCGATGATAACATCAGACAGCATTGAATAAATGATCTGGTCAGTGACCAAGTTTTACGATAAAAAGATCAGGGTAGCAACATTGCCGCCGCGACTACCGATGTCCATAGTCCATTCTTATCGCCTTCAGCGGATTGTGTTACGTTGAACGTGCGGACAATCTTGCCGGACATCTTGAATATTTTTTCTCGCTCATCCCATTCGGTATTTGGATCAAATTGCACTCCAAGTGTTGTGGCAAGCATCGAAGCTGCAAGGTCTTCTGCATACTCACCAGCACGCTCATCTGTTTCTCCAAAAGGATGGTGCTCTGAAAGATATCCATAGACAGAATCGTCGGCGGGTTGCGCAACACCAATTGAAGCGGCTATGAGTCGATTGGGTTCGTTTGTGGCGTTACGTGCCATCACACAGAATGTAATTTGCCCGGCACTTAATTGTTTTACGCCTTCATCTTTCGGAATGCGCTTGCACCCTGGCGGATATATGCTGGAAACACTTACGAGATTACAGATTTCAATTCCTGCATCGCGCAATGCCAGTTCAAAAGATTGCAGATAGTCTCTGTGACGTCCAACGCCTTTTGTAAAAAAAATTTTAGTGGGAGTGAACAATTTATTTTCTCCGCTAAATTGTGAGTAATTATCGTTTAACTTTTAGAAAACGCCGCTTACCGACTTTGAGGATGAATTCGTCTTTATCCGGCAAGAGCAAGTTGGGATCGGTCACACGCTCATCGTCAATACTGACTCCGCCTTGATCGATAAGTCGTCGCGCTTCACCTTTTGAGGCAGCAAGTTTTGCGTCAGTCAGCAAAGCAATAATGTTGATAGATGCACTCCGTTTGAATTCTTCAATGTTGTCCGGTATACTTTTCTGGACAAAAATTTTGTCAAACTCTTTTTCTGCGTCATCTGCTGAAGACTGGGAATGATACATTCGCACAAGCGTTCGCGCAAGTTGCCGCTTTATATCCCGTGGATTGGTTGTAATATCCTCTAATGAGGATTTGATTCCGGCTAATTCTTGTTTTGGCACATCTGTAACCAGTTCAAAGTACTGATAAATCAATTTGTCGGGAATACTCAGTGTCTTACCAAAAATATCCTTTGGTGAATCACTCACACCAATATAATTATCGAGCGATTTGCTCATCTTGTCGACACCGTCTGTGCCAACAAGGATCGGCATTGTTAAAATAACTTGTGGCTCTTGATCGTATTCCCGCTGAATATCTCTTCCGACTAAAAGGTTGAATTTCTGATCTGTTCCGCCAAGTTCGACATCTGAACGGATAGCGACTGAGTCCATTGCTTGTGCGAGAGGGTAGAGAAATTCATGCACACTAATTGGCTCACCTGCTTTATAGCGAATTGTAAAATCATCCCGCTCTAACATCCGTGCTACTGTGTACTTGCTGGCGAGTCGAATTACATCCGCAAAGCTCATCTTGTTCAACCAATCGGAATTATATTGCATCGATACTCTCTCTTTGGAAAGTATTTTTTTCGCTTGTTCGAAATACGATTGGCCGTTACGATGTGTTTCTTCAAGTGTTAATGATGGGCGTGTCTTGCTCTTTCCCGAAGGATCGCCAATCATTCCCGTAAAATCACCGATGATGAGGATCGCGATATGGCCGAGATCCTGAAACTGCCGAAGTTTTCGGAGGACGACAGAATGGCCTAAATGTAAATCAGGACGGCTTGGATCACAACCAAGTTTGATGTTAAGGGGTTTCTTTGTTTTGATGGAGCGTTCAAGCTTTTTAACGAGGTCTTCTTCAGGAATGATTTCCGAAGTGCCGCGCTTGATGACGTCCATTTGCTCATTAATAGTTGGGAACAATTTTTAAGTTCTACTCCTTCTGGCTCTTGCAATATCACGCTCTGCATCTCGCTTAGCAATTGCATCACGCTTATCATAACTTTTCTTGCCGCGCGCTAAAGCAAGTTCGACTTTTGCATATGGCCCTTTAAAATATACAGACAAAGGAATGAGCGTTAATCCTTTTTCCTTCATCCCGCTGATGAGCTTGCGGATTTGCTTCCTCTGTAAAAGAAGCTTCCGTTTGCGGCGGGGTTCATGATTGTTGATGTTCCCTTGCTCATACGGACCTATATGCATTCCTTCCAACCACACTTCGCCGCTTCGCAATTCAGCATAACTATCCTGGAGATTTGCATTGCCTTTGCGCAGCGACTTTACCTCGGTGCCGGTGAGAACAATACCGGCTTCCAATGCTTCAAGAATAAAATATTCATGCCGCGCTTTGCGATTGCTTATGGAAATACGCTGTGGTTCTTCAGACATCCGCTTTTATTTTTAATTTAACATAGCTGAAAAGTAAAAAAGAATCAATGAATAATCGAAAATTATATGATGAGAAAAACTTAATCTAACTTGGCGAAGAAATGTTTCTTTGGTTCGCGTTAGCAGAAATCTGGCAGTTGTTGAAGTGAAGTGAGCGTGTCGTCAATGAACAGCGATCGTGTTGCGGACGCAAAATTTTGTTGATCAGTGAATGGGAACTTAGATGCTGTCGTTCGTCGTTTGATAGAACATATAGAGCAGAAGTGGCGCGCTTCGCTGTTTTGCCTTTCGGAACACTTCTGACTATATTATTAATAAAGATTCAAAAACATCTTCATTGAGAAGAAATCCTATGGCAGAACGACAATATGATGTGACGGTAATTGGCGGCGGTCCTGGCGGATATGTTGCCGCAATTCGTGCTGCCCAGTTGGGCATGAAAGTCGGTTTGATTGAACGGGAAAAGCTTGGAGGTGTTTGCCTCAATTGGGGATGCATTCCATCGAAAGCACTGCTGAAGAGTGCAGAACTGTATAATGCTTTTAAGAAATCGCAAGAGTTCGGAATAACTCATACCGGGTTGTCTTACGATTTCCCCAAAATTATTGCTCGTAGCCGTAGTATTGCTGATCGCGTTTCCAAAGGTGTCGAGTACTTAATGAGGAAGAATAAGATTGAGGTTGTTTCCGGAACAGCAAAATTAACCGGAAGAAATTCAATCGAAGTGACAAAAGAGAGCAAGGTCACCGATACTATTAAAACGAAAAATATTATCATTGCAACTGGCGGCAGACCACGTTCTGTTCCTGGTGTTACAATTGATCGGAAAAAGATTATTACAAGTTCTGAAGCAATGGCTCTGTCGGAACAACCTAAGTCCTTGATTATTATTGGCGGTGGTGCTATAGGAGTTGAATTTGCCTACTTCTATAATTCGTTTGGCACAAAGGTTACAATTATTGAAATGCTGTCATCAATTCTACCGATAGAAGACAAGGAGATTACAAAGATTCTTGACGCAAGCTTAAAGAAATCCGGTATTGATATTCTGACAAGTACGAAGGTTGAGGGAGTAAAAGTCGGTGACAGTGTGACAGTGATGGTCTCAGACAAAGATGGAAAGAAAGACGTCGTTGCAGATAGAGGGTTGATGGCGGTAGGTGTTCAAGCAAACGTAGAAAATCTTGGATTGGAAGCACTTGGTATTAAGTTAGAACGCGGTTTTATTGCTGTGAATGAATTCGGTAAAACGAGTGTAGATGGAATCTATGCAGTCGGTGATGTTGCGGGTCCGCCACTGCTTGCACATGTTGCCTCGCATGAAGGAATTGTATCAGTCGATCACATTGCAGGAAAAGCGAAGCATGGTATCGATAAAACAAATATTCCAAGTTGTACATATTGCCAACCGCAAGTTGCAAGTGTCGGACTAACAGAAGAAGCAGCAATAGCAAAAGGATATAAAATAAAAGTTGGACGCTTCCCATTTCGTCCTCTTGGTAAAGCGATGGCAAGTGGCGAAACGGAAGGAATTGTGAAACTGATTTTTGATGAAAAAATCGGTGAGTTACTTGGTGCTCACATTATTGGTTCGGAAGCAACAGAAATGATTGCAGAACTTGGAATTGCTAAGACACTTGAGACAACGTGGGAAGAACTGTTCAATACAATGCATGCACATCCGACATTGTCAGAAGCAGTTATGGAAGCCGCCGGACAAGCATTTGATGTTGCAATTAATATTTAATAATATGATAAGAGAAATATTTTGATTCCTCTTCTCGTTTCGAACATTGGCCGCACACCATACGTAGATGCGTGGAGGCTACAGCAAAAAATATGGACATTACGGCACGAAGATGCTATTCAGGATATACTTCTTCTTACGGAACATGAACATGTCTATACCCTCGGCAAATCAGCCGATGACAATCATCTGCTTGCATCTCAAGAAGAATTGAAAATCTCAGGCACGGATGTCTTTCAAATTGATCGCGGCGGCGATATCACATATCACGGTCCCGGACAAATCGTCGGCTATCCCATTATTGATCTCAACAATTACTATTTAGATATTCACCGCTACTTACGGAGTCTGGAAGAAGTTGTTATTCATACACTCTCGGCATTCGGAATTATGGCGGGACGCGAGAAGGACATGACGGGTGTGTGGGTGAACAATGAGAAGATAGCTGCCATTGGTGTGAAGGTGAGCCGTTGGGTGACGATGCATGGATTCGCGCTCAATGTGAATACAGATTTATCGAAGTTCGAGCGAATCATCCCGTGCGGCATCTTCCATAAAGGTGTAACATCGATGCAGCGAGTTCTGGGTCGTGAAATTCAGTTTGAAGCTGTTAAGAAAGTGATAGCCAATTCATTTGCGGAAGTGTTTAATAGACAAATAAAATGGATAGAGAAAGACGAATTGAAGTCAACTGTACAACGGCTGATTGTTCAATCAAAAAGTGAAAAAAAAGTTTCTGTTGTAGTATTAAACAATGATGAGAAATAATTGGAATTAGAAAATCAAAACAGTGAAGTGCAGACAAGTCAATCAACTCATCTAAAACGTCCTGATTGGCTAAAAGCAAGAATTCCAGGTGGAAGAGAATATGCGCGTCTCGATGGTATAATGCGTTCTCATAAACTTCATACAGTCTGCGAAGAGGCGCATTGTCCGAATATGGGAGAGTGCTGGAATTTAGGTACTGCATCTTTCATGATTCTTGGCGATATTTGTACTCGTTCATGCGGGTTCTGTGCAGTAAAGACTGGCCGCCCAGAACAGGGATTAGATTGGGATGAGCCGAGACGTGTTGTCGAAGCGATTGAGCTGATGAAAATTCGTCATGCGGTTATTACATCTGTCAATCGTGACGAGCGAAAGGATGGCGGTGCGCCGATATTTGCTGAAACAGTTCGGTTGATTCACGAACGTGTTCCGAATTGTAAAATAGAAGTACTGATTCCTGATTTTAAAGGCAGCGAAGAAGCACTCGACATCGTGCTTGCTTCGAAGCCGGATATTCTCAATCATAATTTAGAAACGGTTCCTCGGTTATATAGGACGGTGAGACCGCAGGCAAATTATCAACAATCACTGGAAGTGCTTACACGAGCCAAGCAAAAAGGATTTGTAACAAAAACAGGACTCATGCTTGGTATTGGTGAACGTACGGAAGAGATTTTAGAAGTGATAAAAGATGCTCGTGCAGTGGGATGTGATATTCTAACGCTGGGACAATATCTCCAACCGACGAAGGAACATCTGCCGATTGATCGATATGTGCATCCGGATGAATTTAAAATGTTGAAGGAAGAAGGATTGAAAATGGGATTTCGGCACATAGAATCCGGGCCATTGGTTCGCAGCTCATATCATGCAGCAGGACAGGTCTGAGAATCTTATGATAACAAAATATGGATATGATGTTTTTTTTACGATAGCCGCTGTATGTGTTGTTATTATTTTGCTGGCACTTCTCTTTATTGAACCGAAATCTTATCGTTATTCAATTATCGTAGTTTCGCTTGCCGTCCTTGGGTTCGTGACGAGCTTTTTTCGGGATCCGGAACGTATAACGCCAAAAGGTGAAAATCTTATTATAGCACCTGCCGACGGAAAAGTTGTCGTTGTCAAAAAAATATTTGAGAACGAATTCTTCCATGCGGATGTTTGGCAGGTCAGCATTTTTATGTCACCGCTCAACGTTCATGTTAATCGCAATCCAATTTCAGGAGTTGTGAAGCACACAAGGTATGTAAAAGGGGAGTACTTCGCTGCATTCGAAGATAAAGCATCAGAAAAAAACGAACAAATGATTGTGGGACTTGAAAATGCAAATGGGAAAGTGATGTTTAAACAGATTGCCGGATTCATTGCAAGGCGAATTGTATGTTCCTTAAAATCAGGTGACACAGTCAATATCGGAGAACGATTCGGTATGATCAAATTTGGTTCTCGTGTCGATGTGTTTTTGCCATTATCTGTTGATTTAAAAACAAATACTGGTGATATCACAATTGCTGGTGAGACGATCTTGGGTGAATTCCTTCAGAGTGGATTGGAGAAAAAATCTAAATGAAAATTACTCGGACATTTGTCCCAAGTCTCTTTACAGCACTTAACATCTTTTGTGGTTTTCTTTCGATCATATATACAAGTCAAGAGCAATTTAGCATAGCGGCTTGGATTATTATTCTTGCCGCTGTTTTTGACTCACTCGATGGCATTATGGCCAGGATGACGCGCTCGTCAAGTCAATTTGGTGTTGAACTCGATTCACTCGCAGATGTAGTCTCTTTTGGTGCCGCTCCATCGTTCATGGTCTATCAAGTGTATCTCCGTACATTAGGACCTTGGGGAATTCTGATTGCGGCGCTGCCTGTTGTGCTCGGCGCAATTCGATTAGCGCGGTTTAATGTCCAGCTCATCGGTTTCGATAAAGATTATTTCAATGGACTGCCAATTCCAATGCAGGCGATAACCGTATGTGCATTCATTCTTGAATTTGGCAGCGATAAAATAAGTGCAGGCGGCTTGGCAGGCATCGAGCTTATCATACTTGTCGTTGTTCTCTCTCTCTTGATGGTGAGCCATGTGAAGTATGATACAATGCCAAAACTCTCGAAGCTTCAATTGAAATCACATCCATATAAATTTATTATCATTTTTATTGCCTTACTGGTTTTTGTGTTTTCTGAATTATTCTTAGATAAGAACTATCTTTTCCTGATATTAATACTTTATGTTATTTTCGGATTAGTTAAAGCAGCAATTATATGGATAAAGAAAATATTTATTAAAACGGAGAAGGAACCTGTGAAAGCAGAGAAACTCTCAAATATTGATATATAGGAGACAAACGTGTTTCATTCAAAAGTGTTTGTGACGTTGAAGAAATCTATTCTTGACCCGCAAGGGAAAGCCGTAGAGCAAGGTATTCATTCTCTTGGTTTTGAATCTGTCGGCAATGTGAGGATTGGCAAATACATTGAGATGGATATCGACACCAATTTGCGGGAAGAAGCGGAACATATAACGAAGCAAATTTCTGAAAAGCTTCTAGCAAATCTTGTTATGGAAAGTTTTTCTTCCACAACAGAGCAGGTCAAAGAGTAAGCGGAAAAACAGCATGGCTAAAGTAAAAATTGGTATAGTTGTTTTCCCTGGATCAAACTGCGACCACGATGCGCATTATGTAGCAGAGACAATAATGGAACAGGATGCTCGCCTCATCTGGCATAAAGAGGCATCAATCGGAGATGTCGATGTCGTTATTCTTCCAGGTGGATTTTCGTACGGCGATTATCTCCGATGCGGTGCGATTGCGCGCTTCTCACCGGTGATGAAAGATGTTGTTAGGTTTGCCAATGACGGTGGATTAGTAATCGGTATCTGTAACGGTTTTCAAGTATTAACTGAAGCCGGATTGTTACCAGGTGTGTTACTGCGGAATAAATCGTTACTTTTTATCTGTAAATATCTGCATCTCCGAGTTGAGAATGCAACGACGAAGTTCACAAACACATGCGCACCGGGTGAAGTACTCGAAATTCCAATTGCACATGGTGAAGGTAATTATTTTACTGATCCCGATACTCTCAAGCGGCTGGAAGATAATCAACAAGTGGTGTTTCGCTACTGCGATCGATCTGGTCGTCTCACTGACGAAGCAAATCCCAATGGTTCGCTCAATAGCATTGCAGGTATTATCAATGAAACCGGAAATGTCTTGGGTATGATGCCCCATCCTGAACGAGCTTCTGACCCTATTCTGAAGCATACGGATGGAAGAAAAATATTTGAATCGATAATCCAAAGTTTTGTTTATCAACAAGTTTAAATAAGGAGTCATGTCATGTTTGGAAATATTGGTGGAAGCGAATTGTTCCTTATTCTTCTTGTCATTTTGGTTTTCTTTGGTGCAAAAAAACTGCCGGAATTAGCAAAAGGACTTGGACAAGGAATTCGTGAGTTCCGTAAAGCTGCAAAGGATGTTCAAGAAGAAGTCGATAAGGAAGTTAAAAAGCTCGACGAGAAAAACGATACAAAACCGCAGGGCTGATTATTGGAACTGGTTGTTGATTGAAATTAAACATTTCTAATTTGATATATAGGGAAAAGACGCAATGGGTAATTTAGGCGGTCCAGAAATTATACTTATTTTGCTTGTCGTTTTTGTATTCTTTGGCGCAAAGAAAATACCGGAGATAGCGAAAGGACTTGGCGAGGGAATACGCGAATTCCGTAAAGCAGCACGAGATGTACAGTCAGAAGTAGAGAAGGAAACAAAAAAAATTGACGATACAAAGCTATAAATCTAATTACACACTTCTAAAACTTACCTATATACAACGATTCGTATAGCGAGATCCATGAAATCATTTGACGTTTTACAAACAGAACTTGCAGAAGGAACAACGACCTGTGAGAAGATCACAGAGGAATATCTTCGAGTGATTGAAGAGAAGAAGCACCTGAATGCACTTCTTGCTGTGTTTCCCGATAAAGCGATAGAGCAAGCTAAATCAGTAGATAGGAAACTGCAAGATGGAAATGCCGGTGCATTGGCTGGAATGGTTGTGTCGATTAAAGATCTTATTTGCGTGAAAGACGAGCGAGTGACATGTGGATCTAAAATTCTCGAGAACTTTGTCTCGTTATATGATGCCACCGTTGTTCAGCGTTTGCGTGATGCAGATGCAGTTATCATTGGTAAAAATAATATGGATGAATTCGCGATGGGTTCTTCTACGGAGAACTCGGCGTATGGTCGCGTGAAACTTCCACAGGATGAGGATCGTGTTCCGGGTGGATCCAGCGGCGGCTCCGCTGTCGCTGTGCGTGCAGGTATGTCAACAACATCGTTGGGATCTGATACCGGCGGCTCAATTCGCCAGCCGGCAGCATTTTGCGGTGTGGTTGGCTTAAAACCTACGTACGGGCGTGTTTCTCGATATGGACTTGTCGCATTCGCATCGTCTTTCGATTCAATCGGGCCTCTTGCGTTGACAACAAGAGACGCGGCGAGCGTCCTCCAGGTAATTGCAGGACATGATCCAAACGATTCGACTTCGGCAGACGTGCCAGTACCAAATTATATTTCGCAATTGACAAAAAATATGAAAGACATTCGCATCGGGATTCCAAAAGAATATTTCGGAGATGCACTGGATTCTGAAATACGTCAAGCAGTAGAAAAGAAGATCGACATTTTACGTACAAATGGTGCAACGATTGAAGAAATAAGCTTGCCGCATACCGAATACACGATTGCGACGTACTATATTCTTGCTACCGCGGAAGCATCTTCTAATCTTGCCAGATATGACGGCGCTCGATATGGTTTTAGAACAGAAAATGCCGCAGATCTTTCTGAAATGTACATCAAATCACGAAGTGAAGGATTTGGAGCGGAGGTGAAACGCCGTATTATGCTTGGTACGTACGTCCTTTCTGCAGGATATTATGATGCGTATTACCGAAAAGCGCAACAAGTTCGTCGGCTTATTAAAGAAGACTTCGATAAAGCGTTCAATGACGTTGATTGTTTGATTGCACCAACTTCACCAAGCACGTCCTTTAAAGCCGGCGATAAAATGGACGATCCTTTACAAATGTATCTCTCCGATATTTACACGACGTCGATAAATCTTGCAGGCATTCCTGGAATCAGTATTCCATGTGGAGAAGATCATCAAGGGTTGCCGATCGGGATGCAAATTCTTGGACCGCAATTTGGTGAACCGACAATTTTAAGAGTTGCAGATTTTTTAGAAACAGCTCACTAAAACATCTTATCAAAAAGAAAAATATCAACCATATGAGTATACTCGTTGATAAGAATACTCACCTCGTTGTGCAGGGTATCACAGGCAGCGAAGGAACATTCCATACAAAGCAAATGATGGAATATGGAACGAATGTCGTTGCCGGAGTCACTCCCGGAAAAGGCGGCGCAAGTTATCAAGGCAATGAAAAAGATCCTTTGCCGCATCCTGTTTTGGTGTTCAATACCGTAAAAGAAGCGGTACAAAAAAAGCGAGCAAACGTCTCTATCATCTTTGTTCCTGCCGCATTTGCAGCGGATGCAATAATGGAATCTGCCGACGCTGGAGTGACACTTATAATTGCGATTACGGAAGGTATTCCAACCAGCGATATGGTGAAAGTATACGAGTATGTTTCAAAAAAAGGTGTACGGCTTATCGGACCAAATTGTCCGGGTGTGATCACTCCAGGAGAGGCTAAGATTGGAATTATGCCGGGCTTCATCCATAAACCGGGACGCGTTGGCGTTGTCTCAAGGAGTGGAACATTGACGTATGAAGCTGTCTCACAGCTCACTCAACATGGTATTGGACAATCTACGTGCGTAGGTATTGGCGGTGATCCGATCATCGGTTCGCGTTTTATAGATATCATCAAACTCTTCAACAAAGACAAGAAAACAGATGCAATTGTTATGATCGGTGAGATAGGCGGAACGGCAGAAGAAGAGGCGGCGGAATATATCAAGAATTATGTAAGGAAGCCAGTCGTCGGATTTATTGCTGGACAGACCGCACCTCCAGGACGACGGATGGGACATGCCGGCGCTATTATTTCTGGTGGAAAAGGAACGGCAAAAGAAAAAATGCAGGCAATGCATAAGGCGGGTATTATCGTTGTTGAAAGTCCAGCTATTATTGGCGATGCCATTGAAAAAGTATTGAAGAAAGTTCGCACTGCTAAAGAAAAAAGGAAGAGCATAAAAGAAAAAAAGCAAATGGTAAAAGGAAAGATTGTTAAAAAAAATATCAAACGAAAATCGAAAAAAATAATAAAGTAAAAACGAATACCAAGTTATATAAAAAACCTAAAACTGAATTATTACGAGTATATGATTTATGAAAGAAAGGTATTTCTAATATGAATAAAGAAGGATCTGAACAAACACTTGTGCTTATTAAACCTGATGCATTAAAGAATTCTTTAACGGGCTATGTGATTTCTCAACTTTCTGAATTTCACACGGGTTTGCATTTTTCGGGAGCGAAAATTGTGCAAGTCAACAAAATGCTTGCTACCGAACATTATGCCGAACATAAAGACAAAATATTTTTTCCTTCACTTCTCGATTATATAATGGGGTTTGATCATTACCGTGATGAACCCTGGAAACGCAGAGTGATAGCGCTTGTGTATCAAGGCCCAGATGCAATTGCAAAAATTAGAAATATTGTTGGTCCGACGGATCCTCATATCGCGCGAGAAAATAAACCAGGAAGTATTCGTGCCTTGGGCACAAAAGTACCTCTCAAAGATAGTGCAGGAAAAATGGTTGGTGAGCGAATGGACAACCTTATCCATGCTTCGGCAATGGCTAGTGATGCAGAACGAGAAATTAAACTATGGTTCAAACCAAGCGATATTCCACCTTTGATGCAGGTGTATCCCATCAAGGTAAGTGACGAACATTATTATTTTAAAAATGGTATACTATTTTTGACATATGAGCCAGGCAGTGTCTGTTTGATTGCTCCGGGTGATTGTGTTTGGGAATCTGATCTTGAAGCACTTCGCTTATTGCATAAAGGTCTAGCTTCTAAGTGTTCGGTTGAATCAGTAGCTGCCAAATATCTCATTAACGAGAACCGTTAGGAGTTGCTGTTGTTTCTGCAATCTCAAATCTCGAATCTAACATGCCACTTATAAAATGGAAAAAGATTTCTGAAGCGATTCTGTTAAAAAATCCATGGTGGATATATAAAAAAGATGAGACTGTACTACCTAATGGCAAGCACGGAGAATATCATTATGTTCACACCAATGGTGCAAGCATGATTGTGCCGGTATTAAGCGACGGCAGGATTGTTCTTGTGAATCAATACCGTTACTTGAATAATCGGGAGAGTCTGGAACTTCCATGCGGTGGTGTGAAGGATGGCCACACCTATGAAGAGACCGCAATACATGAACTTGAAGAGGAGGCGGGTTTTATTGCGCGTGATTGGCATATGGTTGGTGAGTTCAATCCCTACAACGGCGTGACAGATGAGCTCTGTCGTATTTTTATAGCAAAAAACCTTGTTGCGGTGCCATCAAAGCCGGATGAGACCGAAGAATTCGAGACGATAACTCTGACACCGAATGAAGTAGATGAGCAAATTGATTCCGGCGTTATTTGGGATGGGATGACAATTGCAACTTGGATGATAGTACGAACACACGTTTAAATTCTGATGAGCTGATTGTAAAAAACACAGAGTATTATGTAGTAAATTCTACTTTTTTCTTTGCCGATGGGATATTGGACTATGCATATAGGATAATTCTGATTGATATTAGTAGATTGACGGCGGGCACAGCATTTGTAGAAATATAATGAGAGTATTTTTTCAATGAATAGACAGAAATACTTCTTTGAAAATTAATTGTGAAGGTAAATAATGCTGATTTTTTTTTATTGTGATTTGCGCACTTGATTTTAATAAGGGGCTTTTGTACACTCAATCAGGTTAAAAGAATAATTTAAGTTAATTTTTTTTATTTCTTGAGATCGAAACTTCCGAAAGAAAAACAGAATACAAATAGATTTGAAATTTTACCGTTGATAGATGTAAAGGAGTTAGTATGAATACCGGACAGATGATGCTTGTAGTTTGTGCGTTGATACTTCTCGGTACAACAGTTTTAACAGTGAATCGGAATTCTTTAAATAATGGCACTATTTTACGCCAAACAGAATTAGGTATTTATTCTGTTTCTTTAGCGACTTCGTATATTCAAAGAGCAACGGAGCTGGATTGGGACCAAAAAACCATTGGCGGACTTGTTTTTATTAATGTTCCTATGCCACAACCGCCAAATATTCCATCAGCAGATGCGACAGCTCCTGGAAGTTTAGGACGGGATGGAACTTCTGAATTGCAAGGTCAAGACAATACATATAACGATTTCGATGATTACAATGGTTTTGTGGAAGACACTTCAATAACTCAGGTTTGTGATTTTCATGTTGAGGCATCTGTGTATTATGTTAACCAAACACCACCTTATACTATGAATACAACAAATGCAACTTGGATGAAAGAAATGGAAATTCGAGTGAACAGCTCAATAAATCGTAAAGTATTCTCAGGGGAATCTGCAGGTACTGACACAATTAGAATGCGTTACATTAGCGCATTTTATAAATAGGGGGTCATTATGGGAAGTACAACGCTTCTTGATATTCTTGGTTCAACCATAACTTTTGGATTTCTCTTGCTTATGGTACTCAGGCTTAATGCAGGTACTAATGAGTCTGCATTTGGGTACAATTCAAATTATTTGCTGCAAAGAAATATGGTTGTGCTTACTGTTATGTTAGAAGACGATCTTAAGCATGTTGGGGCTGGCGTTGATGATGCAAATGGCGGAATAACTTTAGCCGACTCAACCGATTTAATATTTAGAGCAAAATTACCCGGGAATAACTTTATTAGCACCGTGGAATGGAAACTTGAACCAACTGGACCAACCGGTGTACAGAACACAAACATTCGTTATTTATCCAGGACTGTCGACGGTGTAAAAAATATGATGAATTTAGGAGTTACAGTGTTTTCATTACAATATTATAGTGTATATATTGCTAATACCCGAATAACTCCGCTTCCTATTACTTTTACTTCTACACCAAATACCGGAAATATTGGACCTGTGTCGGTGACACTCAGACTTGAGAGTCCTTATAGGGGGCCAGCAGAGTATTTGGCTAAGACTGACACTTCGGCATATCAAATGGTATGGCGTCAAATACGATCGGTGTCGAGAAATAACTCGGTTCAATTTCAATGATAAAGATGCAAGGAGAATAATCCATGGGACGTACATCATTAATGATGGTTATCGTATTTAATATGACCTTTATGTTTATGGGTTATAGACTATCGACAGCATCTTCAAAAGCATATGAAAAATATTGTTCGTATGGTGACATTGAACAAGCTGGGCTTGCTTTAGAAAGCGCTGCCAATGTAGCTATTTCAAATGCCCTTTTAACTACTTCCCCTACCAGTGATACTACTCTATGCACTGATGACAACTTTGGGAAAGCAAAATTCACAATTAGAAGAATTCTAGTATATACAAACGGTGTTCGTGATGGGGATAGTTTATACATAACTGGGTCTTACCCTCTCACTAATTCAATAAATACAATAACATGTACAACAAGTGTAAGGGTTAGAGGTAATGCTTTTGCGCAATATGTTTTTTATAGCCAGAATGAACAATCAATTCAATGGCAGACAGGTGAAGTATGCAGGGGTAGATTGCATACACAGGATCAGTTATATATTAACGGAAATCCTGATTTTAAGGGCAGGGTGACAACAAAGGGAGGCGTTAATATGACAAATGGAAAAGATAGCCATGGTAATTATATTGATAAGCCAAATTTTGAGCAAGGATACGGTTATGCCGATATATCGATACCAACAGAACTTACAGATCTTAAAAAATATGGAGCGGCTTCGGCAGGCGGTAAATTTTATGATGGTTTAGATGTGTATGTTGAATTCTTAAACAATGGATCAATAACCGTACGAACCGCGCCGGCGAACACAGGCACAAACTCAAGCTCAAGCACAAAAGCAGGAACTGTATGGGCATATTTAAACAATTTAACAAACAATACAACACTCGTCAATTCCAGTTATTCAGGAGGTACTCCAGCACCAAAGTGCACGACATATGCAAGCGTTGCTGCATTAACTTCGTCTGGTGTTCTGCTTGTTGAAAATGGAGAGCTTCATGTAAAAGGAGTATTAGACGGACAAATTACTCTTGGTTGCATCGATACATCGAAGATTGTGAGCGGCAACCCAGTGAATTCTGGATTAAGTTCGGTATGGCTTGATGGATCGATTACTTATAAAGATCCTCCACCCTGCTCGCAATGCACCACTAATGTATCCAATGATATGTTAGGCATAGTGGCTACAAATGATATTATGGTTTCACAATATATCAACCACGCTAGTGCTAGTGGAGAATTGCAAAATGTCACTCTTGATGCATCTTTATTTAGTCAAACGGGTGGTTTTGGTGCTGAGAATTATAGTGGACGATCAAGCGATGGAACATTAAATATTGTTGGTGGCATACAACAAAAAACACGAAATGCCGTCGGTCAGAATTTTGGTGCTAATGGATTTCTTAAAAACTATGATTGGGATAATAATCTTCAAACGATACAGCCAAAGGGTTATCCAAAAACACCATTTGTGGTTCAAAGTTGGGTAGATAATACAACAATTCCAAATGACTTTTGGCAATAATTAAATAGCGAACAAAAAGGCAAGAATAATAGTAAAGAAGTTTAAAATATAAATAGATAGTTTACAAAAAGGCGCTTTCTAAAAAAGCGCCTTTTTTTGAGTACGAATTATTATTCTCTATTATTTCTTTTTAAATAATATACGAACCGGCATGCTCTAGTACCTGTGAAACAATTTCATTTAGTTGTACATGGGGAATACGGGCACCGGCCGCATTTTTATGTCCATTGCCTCCAAATTCTTTTGCTAATTCATTAATCCAGATATCGCCTTTGGAACGGAAACTTATTTTTACAATGCCATTTGTCTCTGAAAACATCAGTCCAATCTGAACTCTATCGATTGTTAAAGTGTACGGCACAAACGCCTCAGCATCGACTTCCGAAGTGTCTGTCACGTCAAACATTTCACGAGTAAGAACGAGGTAGGCGATTTTTCCATCGTGTGTCATCTGCATATTTGCCAGCGCTAATCCCAGCAAGCGCACACGATTGACGGAACCGCGTTCATAGACATGTTCATAAATGGCAACAGGGTCTGCTCCCGTTTGAATAAGGTGCGCAATAATTTTATGTGTTTCCGGATCGGTTTTCGGATATCGAAATGATCCGGTGTCTGTCATAATCGCGGTATAGAGAGAAATAGCAGTTTCGCGGTCTATACTGCGTCCGGTCAAGTAACTCATAAGTCTGTAGACAATTTCTCCGGTAGATGTAGAAGATTCATCCAAGATGAAGAGATCAGCAAATTCTCCCGGTTCTAGGTGGTGATCGATACAGATTTTAATAGCCTGGCTCGATAAAAGAACCGGCTTCATCGTCACTAACCTATCCAGTTGATTTGTGTCCAGGATGATAATAACTTCCGCATTTTCTATAATTTCTGCATGCTTGGATGGATCGAATTGAAGGATGGGATGAAGTTGTGCAAGGAATGAATAATTATCAGGTGTTGCGCTGTAATTAAGAATAGTTGCTTGTTTTCCTTGTCTCTGGAGATAGACGGCGAGTGCAACTTCTGTGCCGAGACCGTCGCCATCCGGATTGACATGAGTCGTCAGTACAAAACGTGTATTCGATTCAATAATTGTTCGGAATGTTTCAAACTGCACTGGCAATGTGAATTCCCGTTATCTGTAAACCTATAGTGGGGAAAAAAAGGTGTGATCTCACCCTTGAAACCACACCTCGTGTTAAAAGATAAAAAATATTATTGAATTGTCCAAGTCTCGCCGGAATTTAAAAGTGCCTCCATACTTCCTTCACCTTGTTTCTCTTTCGAGAATTCAATTTGGCGATTCATTTCGGCTTCATATGTTGGTCGTTCAATTGAAAGAAACACGCCAATTGGTCGAGGCAGATGTGAGTGATAAGTCATATCTGCAAGAATGAATGACAGTGTTGTATCATTCTCATTGTGCACAAGTAAGTCATTGATCGAATTTTTACCATCCTTGAGTGAAACAATCTCCGGAGTAAATCCACTCAATCTAATGCCTTTATCTTTCTCTTTACCGAAAATTAACGGCTTGCCGTGTTCAAGAAAAACCACATGATCATCTTTTATCTCTTTATCTGTAAATTGAGAAAAAGTTCCGTCGTTGAAAACACTGCAGTTTTGATAAATTTCAATAAATGAAGTTCCAACATGTTCCGCAGCACGTTTTAAAATTGATTGCAGGTGTTTTTGATCTCGATCTATTGTTCGCGCAGCGAAAGTAGCACCAGCGCCAAGTGCAAGTGATATTGGATTGAACGGGTAATCCAGTGAACCCATCGGTGTGGATTTGGTAATCTTTCCTTTTTCCGAAGTTGGCGAATACTGCCCTTTCGTTAATCCGTAAATTTGATTGTTGAACAAGAGAACGTTGATGTCGATATTGCGGCGAAGGAGATGGATCAAATGATTGCCGCCAATACTCATGCCGTCACCGTCTCCGGTAACTACCCAGACAGAAAGATCCGGCCGTGCAAGTTTTACACCTGACGCAATTGATGTGGCGCGCCCATGAATACTATGAAATCCGTAGGTATTCATATAGTATGGAAATCGACTGGAGCAGCCAATGCCGGAGATGAAAACAATTTGATGTCTTGGAATTCCTACATCCGGTATAATGCGCTGTGCCTGAGCAAGGATCGAATAGTCACCGCATCCTGGACACCATCGCACTTCTTGATCGGTCTGCAAATCCTTTGATGTGAATTTGGAAGTCCCTGATGAAGTCGATTGTTGGGGAATGTTTTTAGTAAGTGCGCTCATAATTTATTTCCCTCTAGAAGCTCATTGATTTTCGTTTCGATCTCTTCCGCATTGAATGGTAATCCCTGTATTTTGTTCAGTCCAATCGCCGGCACAAGATAATGAGATCTCAAGATTATAATGAGTTGCCCTAAATTTAGTTCAGGGACTAAAATAGTTTTGAACTGTGATAATATCTCGCCAACGTTCTTTTGCATTGGGTTGATGTACCTCAAATGTAAATGTGAAACAGAATGCCCTTTCAATTGATGATGGTGTACTGCGGCTCTGATTGCTCCATAGGTGCTTCCCCAGCCAACTACTAATATATCGCCTCGCTGGTCACCTTCAATTTCTGCTAATGGAATGTCGTTTGCAACGCGTGCAATTTTTTCTGCTCGCAAGTGAACCATAAGATCATGGTTTTTCGGCGAGTAATCGATATTACCTGTGAGATCCTGTTTTTCTAAACCACCTATGCGGTGCTCAAGTCCGGGCGTGCCGGGGATTGCCCAGGGGCGCGCAAGTGTTACTTTGTCTCGCGAGTAAGGAAAGAATCCTTCGGGATTAGTTACAAAACGAGGAGAAATATCCGGAAGATTTTCGTAATTCGGAATTAACCATGGTTCAGAACCATTGCCGAGATATCCATCCGTCAAACAAATAACAGGAGTCATAAATTTAATTGCGATACGTGCAGATTCAAACACAGTGTTGAAACAATCTGCCGGTGTGGCGGCTGCGATTATTGGAATAGGAGACTCACCATTGCGCCCATACATAACTTGAAGCAAGTCAGACTGTTCTGTTTTTGTTGGTAATCCAGTGCTTGGTCCACCGCGTTGCACATCCACAACGACAAGGGGTAGTTCTACCATAACGGCAAGGCCGAGAGCTTCAGTCTTTAGCGCAAGACCGGGCCCACTTGTTGTTGTCGTGCCTAATGCTCCTGCAAAAGATGCACCAATCGCCGATGTGATTCCTGCAATTTCATCTTCAGCTTGGAAAGTTTTCACTCCAAAGTTTTTGTGTATGGAAAGTTCATGCAGAATTTCGCTCGCAGGTGTAATTGGATAACTGCCCAGAAAGAGATCGAGCTTTGCTTTTTTTGCTGCAGTCATCAAACCCCAGGCGGCAGCTTGGTTACCAGTGACGTTGCGGTAATTTCCGGGCACAAGTTTCGCCGGTGTAACTTGATAGCGGACTTTGAAGATTTCTGTAGTCTCGCTATAGTTCCACCCTGCTTTTAACACACGTGTATTTGCATCACGAATATCGGGCATGTTTTCAAATTTTTCAGAGATCCACTTGAGTGTTGTCTCAAGTGGAAGATTGTACATCCAGTACATCATCCCCAATGCAAAGAAGTTTTTAGAGCGATCAACGAGTTTGCTCGAAAGGTTCATCTCCTGAAGCGCAATGGTTGTCAACTTTGTAATATCAACTTCATGCAATTGATAGTCAGAAAGAGAGCCATCTTTCAGCGGATTGGTGGTATAACCGGCAAGCTTCAGGTTCTTATCATTAAAGCCGTCGATATTGACTATGATCGAGCCGCCTTTAACGAGCCGAAGTAGATTGACTTTGAGAGCAGCAGCGTTCATCGCAACGAGCACATCGCAATAATCGCCAGGAGTATTAATCTCAACACTCCCAAAATGAATTTGAAATCCACTTACACCATTCGTAGTTCCCTGCGGTGCGCGAATTTCTGCAGGATAATCAGGCAACGTGTTTAAATCATTACCCATAAAAGCGGCAGTGTTAGTGAACTGCGCACCTGTGAGCTGCATTCCATCACCGGAATCTCCGGCAAAACGAATAGTAACTTCATCAATGTGCTGAGGTATTTTTTGTGCCATTATATTTCTTTCTTAAATGCTAAATATCAATGTAATAAAACTACCAAAGAAAACACAATCAGACCTTAACGTCTCTTACTCATGGAACATTTAAGAAGGTAAAAAGAATCCCTATTTGCTCAAGAAAAAAGGCAGCATTTAATGCTGCCTTTTTTCTTGTGTTATTAAAAGAGAGGAAATGCTGTATTTATTCCCTTACGATCCATACCTTTACTTTACCGCTCACACCGCCAGCAAGTTTGACCGGAACATCATAAATGCCGAGGGCTTTGAGAGGCTCTTCAAGTTCTATCTGCCGCTTATCCAATGTGATTTCTTTTTCGATAAGTGACTCAGCAATCATCTGAGCAGTAACGGAACCGAAAAGTTTTTCTTCTTCGCCAACTTTCATTTTAATTGTGATAGAAACTTTCTCAAGTTTTGCAGCAATGGCTTCCGCTTGCGTATGCTCTTTATCGGTGCGACGCGATTGTTGCTTGTTCTCTTCTTCTAATTGATGAAGATTACCGTCGGTCGCTTCGTATGCGATGCCACGAGGTATGAGATAATTACGTGCGTATCCGTCTTTGACAGAGACAACTTCGCTGACGTGACCGAGCTTTTCAGAATCTTTTCTTAAAATTACTTTCATATTATACTCCTTTTACACAACATTCATGATGAGAATCGCTTAACTCACAGCGTCATTGACGAATGAAATCAATGCTAAGTGTCGTGCGCGTTTGATTGCGGTAACGAGTTGGCGTTGATGGTGCGCGCATGTACCCGTGATCCGGCGCGGGATAATTTTTCCTTGTTCCGAAACGAAGCGCTGGAGACGTTTCTCATTTTTATAATCGATATAGACATCTTTTGAATCACAGAATCTGCATGTTCGTTTTTTACGCTGTTGTTGTTGACGATTCGTGGATCGCTGTCCATCTGGAGAAGAGTCTCGGCGATATCCTCCTCCGCTTCCTCCGCGATGTGGTCCACTTTGAGATCCTCGTTGCGGACCTCGTGAATTTGATGTTCTTTGCTGAGATGACATAGCCATTATTTTTTTCCTTCCTTATCGTTCGTCATGAGAATCAAGCTTCGTTTGGGGTTGTAGTATCTGTTGGAGTTTCTGAAACCGCAGGAATATCAGACTCCGCTGTAGGAATAACTGCAACAAGCGGCGAACCGCTTGTGGACGGAGTTACCGGCGTTGATAGTTTCATCAGATCGTTCCCAGATATGCGGGCTTGCAACGCTTTTTTATCTAATCCAATAATAAGAAAGCGAATGATGTTCTCTTCAAGCAGGAAGTGTCGCTCAAGGCGTGCAATGAGATCACCGGAGGACTTGAACTCACAGACAACATAAAAACCATTGTTTTTCTTTTTGATGGGATAAGCAAATCGCTTGCGTCCCCATTTTGCCAACTCCATAATCTCACCATTGTTCTTGATGATGCCTTCTTGCACCTTATCGATAATGGCATCGATTTGTGGGTCGTCGAGGCTGGCGTTCACAATGAACGTAGCCTCATAGATATTTTTCTTTTGTTCCATAGATGTATTCCCTTTGGACTTGTGATAAATAGGCCCGTTCAATTTGAATTAGTTTTCAAATGAAAGGGCAGGGTTATTTAAGTAAATAATTCTTCCGATGGTTTGGCATTAAACTTATTCATTGCTTGGTCAATGCCATCCATAATAAACGTTGTACAAGCGTCTCGAGCTCGACCTACCATATTTTCTACTATACTCGACTCGAACTCTGGAAAGCTGTCAAGCACGAAGTCTTTCATCTTCGATTTCTCTAATGGCATGCTAACAGAAGCAGTTCCGCATCGTAGTCTTGCAAATTGATCTGTCTGTAAATGATAAATAATAGACGACAGTCCATTGTGGCCATTGTCAGATCCAAATTTACGGAGGCGAATTGTTCCGAGCGGCAATTGAAAATCATCACACACTATTAAAATGTTTTCAAATGGGATTTGCTCTCGTTCCACAAATTCTTGAACAGCGATGCCGCTGTTATTCATATATGTCACTGGTTTCAAAACAGTGATCTCGACATTCTTCAAAGAACATTGCGCCAACCAAAACTCGCCTTTACCAGCGCGGAATGGGACATCCATAGATGCGGCAAGTTGATCGGCAACCATGAAACCCACATTATGTCTTGTCCGGGCATATTCATCTCCCGGATTTCCCAAACCGACGATGAGATATATAAAATTATGACGAATAAGAAATTACTTCTTCTTCTCTTCTGGTTTCTTCTTGTCTTCTGGTTTCTTTTTCTCGTCAGGTTTCTTTTTCTCATCGGTTACTTCTGCACCTTCTTCAACCTTCTTACCCTTGGAAATAACTTCAGGTTCGGCAGGTGCTTCAGCAGTCGGCACAACGGCGGCTACAGTCGGTTCCGGCTCTTTCACTACGACAGGCGGAACAACAGCCACAATCGTGCTGGTTGCATTTTCCATAATCGTGACATTTAGAATAGTTAAATCTTTCACGTGAACAGAATGGTTAATAGCCAAGTTTTCCACGTTGATTTCGATGTGATCAGGAATATGCTTTGGTAAGCACGACACTTCGAGTTTGTGTAAAATATGTTGTAAGATTCCACCTTCGAGGACGCCTTTAGGAATACCACCTGTCAGTTTTACTGGTATCTCGATGCTGAGCGTTTCATTCTCGTTCAAGCCGAACAGATCGAAATGCACAGGTTTCTCAGTGATGGGATCAAGCTGCACATCTCTTAAAACGCATAAGTGAGATGAACCATCATCCAATTTTAAGTTGATAACATGCATTTCTGAAGTAGAGTACAAAGGCGTGAGTGTTATCGCCGGCAGCGACACAGGAATATTTTGCTGTCCATGTCCATAATATATACCAGGCACTTTGCCAGTTTTACGTATGGCGCGGACACGTTTGCCAACGTTTTTTCGAATTTCTGCAGTTAACGTTATTTCAGACATCGTGTATCTCCTTGTTAGGTCTTATCTTTATCAATATCAAATAGTGAGCTGATGGATTCATTCCGGTGTGTTCGAAGAATCGCTTCTGCAAATATGTGAGCAATAGAGCGAATCTGGATCTTATCACATGTTTGTTTTAATGGAAGCGTATCAGTGACAATGACTTTTTTGACTACCGATTCTTCTATTCGTTTGTACGCTTTTCCAGATAAAACCGGATGCGTACAAGCACCAAAAATTTCCTTCGCTCCATTATTGCGTAATGCTTGCGCTGCGTTAACGAAAGTTCCGCCAGTGTCGATTAAATCGTCAACAATAAGGATATTCTTTCCATTAACATTTCCGATAATATTCATGATCTCGGCTTCATTTTGCTTTGGCCGGCGCTTGTCTATTAGGATCAAATCTGCACCAAGTCGTTTTGCGTAGGAACGCGCCATCTTAATACTACCAACATCTGGAGAAGCAATCGCAAGATTTGAAATATCCATCTTTTTGAAGCATTCAATAAGCACCGATGATGAATATAAATGATCCATTGGAATATCAAAGAATCCCTGGATTTGCGCTGTATGCAAATCCATCGTTAGCACACGATCAGCGCCAGCTTCCGTAATCAAATTTGCAATCAACTTCGCACTGATTGCCACGCGCGGTTGATCTTTTCTATCCTGACGTGCATATCCAAAATAAGGAATAACCGCTGTAACACGTTTTGCTGATGCACGTTTCGCAGCATCAAGCATGATCAATAACTCAATTAAATTTTCTGCCGGTGGTTGTGTCGGTTGAATGATAAAGACATCGTCACCGCGGATGTTCTCTATATACTTGACCCAAAGTTCACCATCGCTAAAAGTTTGAATGGCGACTTCTCCAAGGAGAACATTTGCTTCCTTGCAGATTTGTTCAGCCAATGGGCGATTTGCTCGTCCCGAAAAAATCTTCAGTTCGCTCATCGACTTCCTGTTTCGATTATTTTCACTCTATTTCTTTCCATAGTAACAAAACCATGCTGGGGTGCCAGGATTCGAACCTGGGAGTGGCGGCTCCAAAGGCCGCTGCCTTACCGCTTGGCTACACCCCAATAGCGTCGGGATTATTGCACAAAAAAACCAACTCCATAAAGAGTTGGTGTAAAAATATATTGAAAAAACACCTCTAAGTCAAACAAGAAAAAGAATACTATCGATGTTTGATTTTCTTGCTACATTTGTCTAATTTCTTGTAAATGTAATCAATAACGGAGATGAAAATGGTCGAGATGCGAAACCAAATTGCTTCAAAAGCATTAAGCTTGCCGGATAAAAGAATACATATTCTTGTTTTTTGGGCATTCACATTTGCATTACTTATGGCAATTGGGGCACAAATTGTAATACCGAACCAGCCAGTACCATTTACGATGCAAACATTTTTTGTTTTCTTGGCAGGTGCGTTTCTCGGAAAACGAGGTGGCGCCATAAGTATGAGTTTCTATTTAATCCTTGGTGCAAGTGGATTACCCGTGTTTTCCGGCAGCGCATTTGGTTTGGCAAAAATATTGGGGCCGACCGGAGGATATTTACTCTCATTTCCGATTGCAGCTTTTACTGTTGGTTATCTTATCAGACTTCGCAGTGAATACTGGTGGATGCTGATTTCCATGTTCGTAGGATCTTTAATAATATTTTCTCTTGGCACTATTCAACTTCACTTTCTCTATCTTCACAATTGGAAGAACTCTTTTCAAGTGGGATTCCTAATATTCTCGTGGTGGGATGGAGTGAAGATAGTTGGTGCAGCGACAATAGCATACTCCTATTTCCAGCGGTTGAAGACACACTAATCATCATATTCGGAGAATGATTAGCAAATGTTGAACAGATTTTAGTTTTACTAATGTAGGAGTCTTACATGGATCGACGGACATTTTTTATAAAAAGTTTTGGGGCATCTGTTGTAGCTGGTGCCGCACTTGCAGGCAAATACGAGAATCTTTTTGCAGCCAAAGATGATTCTACAAAAACTCCATTTGATTTGGTGGCGGTTAAAGGTGCTGAGCCGGATGTGATGTTACAAAAGGGAATGGAAGCACTAGGAGGTATGAGTACCTTTGTGAAGAAAAAACAGAAGGTTGTCATTAAACCGAATATTGGATGGGATGTCAGTCCAGAACGCGCAGGCGATACGAATCCAAAGTTAATAGCGGAAATTGTTCACCAATGCCGCTATGCCGGTGCAAGCGAAGTCTATGTTCTTGATCATACCTGCGATAATTGGCAGCGTTGTTATCAAAACAGCGGGATTGAATCGGCAGTCAAAAATGCGGGAGGTAAGATTGCACCGGCTCATACTGAAGGTTATTATCATGAAGTCTCAATACCAAACGGTATAAGTCTTACAAAAGTAAAAGAGCACGAACTCATTCTTGGAGCTGATGTTTTTATTAACGTTCCTATACTTAAAAATCACGGTGGTGCACGGTTAACAATTTCTATGAAAAACCTTATGGGTAATGTCTGGGATCGTAGCTACTGGCATCGTACCGATTTACATCAATGTATTGCGGACTTTGCAACATTCCGCAAGCCGACACTTAATATTGTTGATGCGTACAATGTAATGAAGCAAAATGGGCCTCGCGGTGTTTCTGTGGAAGATTTGGTAATGATGAAGTCTTTGCTCATTTCCACGGACATGGTAGCTATTGATACAGCCGCGGCAAAGCTGTTTGGCATAAATCCATCCGATGTCCGTCATATTCAACTCGCTGCTGATCAAAAAGTTGGTAGAATGGATTTGGAAAATCTCCGCATCAAGCGAATAACAGTTTAAGGTGATTTGTTGCGGTGGCTAAAAAAAATTCGCGTTACTGTTGCAGCAGGGTTCTGTCTCGCAGTGAGCTTCATCTTTCTTGATTTTGGGAACATTGCCCCTTCAGGATTGCACACATTTCTTGTCTCTACGCAGCTTGTGCCTTCGTTACTTCGAACATTGATTCTATTCAGTAGCGCGTCTATTGGATTGTTCTTTGTTCTGTTCCTAACCTTTCTATTTGGCAGAGTTTATTGCTCAACAATCTGTCCTCTTGGCATATTGCAGGATGTTGCCATTCGCATTGCCAAACGGGTCAATCGTCGTCGTCGATTCCGATTCAAGAAACCATTCTATAAAATTCATTATGTATTGTTTCTTTTCACAGTGGTATTCGCTCTTGCTGGAAGTTTAATTCTGTTAAACCTTTTTGAGCCTTTCAGTAATTACGGCCGAATTCTTTCTAATCTGATCAGTCCTTCTATTGTGTTGGCAAATAACACACTTGGAAATATACTCGGACTATTCAATCTATTTTTTCTTTTTCAAATCCCACTTCTTCACATTAACTTTGTTTCGGTTATTGCGCCTTTGAGTTTTCTCGTATTGGTTTTATATCTATCTTACAATTATGGGAGGTTATTCTGCAATCTGCTTTGTCCGGCAGGAGCTTTACTGGGACTTATTTCAAGATTCTCAATCTTCAAGATAGTGATAGACGAAAATAATTGCAAAGAATGTGGTTTATGCGAAAGAGTATGTAAAGCAAACTGCATAAATAGTGATTCAAAGGAAATTGATTTTGCCGCATGCGTTGGATGTTTCAACTGCATTGAAGCTTGTCCGACAGTCGGAATGAGTTATAAAGGAAGATGGAGAAAAACTTCAACAATTTTACCGATTGTGAATGAAGGGCGTCGAAAAGTATTAAAGACATCTATTTTGCCGGCAATTGGTTTACTGTTACCGGAGATAGGTAAGAATGACAGCTCTAAAGTAAATCAAAGTGATTTCGACGAAAGCCATAAATATCCTATTTCTCCTCCTGGTTCTATAAGTGTGGCTCAATTCTCAAATCGCTGCACGGCATGCCATCTGTGTGTCAGTTCTTGCCCAACGCAAGTATTATTGCCATCGTTTCTTGACTATGGAATTGCTGGAATATTCCAGCCTAAAATGAATTATGCGGCAAGCTATTGTAATTTCGATTGTGTTATTTGCGGCCAAGTATGTCCGACAGGCGCTATTCTGCCACTCGATTTAAACGTTAAAAAACAAGTTCAGATAGGGAAAGCTCACTTCGCTAAAGATGATTGCATTGTGGTTACGAAAAAAAAAGATTGTGGGGCATGTTCAGAACATTGTCCTACAAAAGCGGTAAAGATGGTTCCGTACGAGCAACGGCTCGTCGTGCCAGAAGTGAACGATGAACTCTGTGTCGGTTGCGGCGCTTGTGAGCATGCTTGCCCCGTTCAACCGCGTAAAGCAATCTATGTAAAAGGCAACCTTTTGCATTTAATAGCAAAGAAGCCGAAATCAGAAAAGATTGAGCCATCGTTCGATAGCAAGCAAGATTTTCCTTTCTGAAATCGTACTAATGCCTTAATATTGTGAAATAACAAACTCTACCTGATTGTTTACAGTTACGGCAATTCTTATAGACCCGTCTTTATTGGTTATCACTAATTGCTAGTTGTTTATTCGTCAACGGTCACTGATTGATATTGCATTTTCATAATAATCAAAGTACACTCACTATAGATTCAACTTTGTTTATTCTACCATAAGGGTACGCGATTTATACCATGTGTCTTTTATACCGTTTTGGTTTGAATGCATGCTATGTGTTGTTACAGTAGTTAGTTGTCACTTGACACTCCAAATTTTGGAATTCATCATTATATACAAACGAAGTGTAAATGGAATCAAAAAAAGTGAATGGCCGCGACACAGTTCTCATTGTAGAAGATGAGGAGAGTCTGAGAGAACTTCTAAGATTAGTGTTGGAAGGAAACGGAATTAAAGTTCTCCAGGCAGCGGATGGCATAGAAGCCGTGGAAGTATTCACCGCACATAAGGATGAAATCGAAATAGTATTATCTGATCTTGGTTTGCCGCGTCTTGGCGGCTGGGAAGCATTCCTAAAAATGAGGGAGATAAATCCAGAGTTGAAAGGGATTCTTGCGAGTGGATTCTTTATTCCGGAGGTGAGAACCGAAATCATTAAATCCGGTGCAAGGGATTTTATCCAAAAGCCGTACAATTCTGCACACATTATTAAGATGATTCGTGATTTACTCAATGAAACAAAATAGAACAATTACTAAAGCGATGCTTGATTTAAACGGTTAGAAACATCCTTGAGAGAAGTCCAGCTCTCCATCAATTCCGGAAGATATTCGGAAGATGTTACGAATGTCCAAATATATGCCACGATAGAATAGATACTGCCAGTAGTAAAGTCGTCCAGATCGATGGAAATGTAGAGAACGGCTAAAAAAATAAAAAGCAAAATAAATCGCATCACTCCAAAATTGAGCGCACCCCAATTTGCTATCTTCTGTTTAATGTTTGCAGATTTTGTATAGTAGCTATAGATTTCTTCTGTTTTCTGCGAAGAAAATACATCGTACGTATTCTCAAATGTATCGTGCACATCTTTTTGCAGTGTGCTAACTTTTCGTGTGTAAATTTTGTTTATTAAAAGAAGCGGAAAGATGATAGTCAAGCAGGTAATAGAAATTCGCCAATCGAATACAGCAAGTGCAATGACAGTCCCGCCGATCTGAACAACTTGTTCAATAATCTCAGGAACTCGATATTGAAAAAAAGTAATATATTGTTCGGATAACTGAGCAAGCGCTGCGGTTTTTGATGTACGGAATTTTTTTTCCTTTGCAACAGTAGAAATTTCTGTTGCTAATTGCGTGAACATAGAGAGATAGATTTTTTGATCAACGATTCGCCGGATGACACCGGTGCCAGAGTTGATTGCGAAGACTCCGATCCATAAAAACAGTGGAAACAACGATGCATTGAGACTGCTTGCCTGACCGGAAGCACGTTCAATCAAAGCATCAATTACTTTTCCAAATACAGCCGGTTCAACTATCCACGCAACATGTTCGATGATGACAAGACCGATAGCAAGAGAGATTCCCTTTTTGAAGCGGGCAAGTAGTTCTGTTAGTTTCATTCTGTGATTCTGCTTTGTCACTCATAGGCATTTTAAAGAACTTCTTAACGTTTCTTTTTTTGCGATTTGGGTGCCAGTTTGAGTGTTTTAATTTCAAATGGTTTAAATTTGAGAATCAATTTTGATTTGACAATCTTGTGCGACTTTTCTTCATTTTCTAATAAATCACATTCAGTTGCGAGTGATGCATCAATGCCAAATCGAAGTGATGTATCCGTTGAAACACCATACGCTTCATGCATCCGTATAATAACAGCATCGCTATCCTCGGCTTTCTTGATCGCATCGACAATAATGTTCGGCTTCGAAGATTCAAAGAGTGATGGAATTTTTCCTGCCTGAAGATTAGGAAAAATTAAAACTGGATTATTCAATTCACGTGCCCTTTGAATTGTTCCGCCTTTCGTCCAGCTACCGCTGTGAGGAAAAAGAGAATAACAAAATATATGTTCGCCTTGGTCAATCACTCCTTCATCACAATGCAGTGGTTCGATGGGATTTGGATAACGGGGCGATCTTAACAGTGTTAACTGGAGTGTATTTTCTTTTGCGCTGTATCCATATTTGCAGTCATTCAGCAGGCTGACGCCATATTTCGCATCAGACATGTCTGCCCATTGTTGCGCAGGTACCTCAAACTTTGCGCTATCCTCATCTGTACGCGGTTTCGATGACCGATTTATTGCTCCGAACTGTATTTCGTATGTCGCACTCGATACTTTCATGTTGAACGGGAAAGTTACCTTCATCAGTACCTGCTTTTCTTGCCAACGTATGTGTGTTTGGAAATCAATTCGTGGCGAATGATGGTAAAAACGAATATTCTGCGAGAGAATAGAACCATTTTCGGTCTTAAGCTCAAGGCGAACTGTTGCGCGTAATGGACCTTGCTCAATTATTTTACATTGTTTGATTTTCCATGCATCGATCCTGTGCTTTTCATATTCGGCGTCAATGTTCCAGGCATCCAATTGCTTAGGCGTATCTCGGAACAATGCAAAGAAATTGCCGGTTTTTCCTTTCTCAAATAATTCGCGCCGCAGTTGCTTTGCATAAATTGATTTGAACGCGCCCTTGCCGTCGAGATGAACTCTATAAAATGGTGTCTCTAATTTATTTGATGAAGTTGTCCACGGCTCGGCCAATTCTGCCTTATTTCCATGTGTGCGGATAAGAAGATGTTTGAATCCGAAAGCTGGAATATTCTCTACAAAACAAAGTAGTGTTTGCTCTGCTTTTGTTCGTTCCACAATCTGATAAATGACTGGATTCCCATCCGAGTCTTCAATAGAAAGATACTTTTCATTCGACTTCACAACTATTTCTATATAATCATTTCGCTGTGCACCCAATGAGTTAAAAAGTAAAAAATGGAACTCTGATTTACTTTTCTTAACTGGCAGGAATAATCCTTGAATACAATTATTGATAACATCTGTGCAAATTGTTTTGATATCTTTATAATCCTGTTGTGTGTCTTTGTACACATCAGCAATCGAAGCGCCTGCAATAATATCGTTGAATTGATTGAGAAGCAGTTTTTTCCAGACCTCTTCAAGTTTCTGTTTTGGATAACGACGCGCAGCGATATTCTTTCCAAATAACATCGCGAGAGTAGAAAGAAGTTCAGAAGAATAAATAAGATTTTCGCACTCACGGTTCTCTTTTTTAATCTTAGCTTGGGTTGTGTATGTACCGCGATGCGTTTCAAGATAAAGTTCGTTATTCCATGTCGGAAGATTTTCAGATTGTTCTTCCAATTGCTTGAAAAAATCTTGCGCGGTTGAAAGCTGTGAAGGCGGTAATCCAATAATTGTTTTAAGTACGACAGCAAATTCTATATTTTCTTTGATTGGTCCACCACCGCCGTCGCCAAACCCGTATGTTTGGAGGGTGGGTGATATAGGCGGTTCTTGCTGCGTTGGGTTTACATTTTTCAGGATAGACTTCGGTGTAACTTGTCCTTCAAGTCCAACAGGTGATATGTGTGCAAGGATTTTTGTTTTATCGATTCCCTGCCACCAAAATGATGTGTGCGGAAATATTGTTTTGTCATTCAAAAGAAGTTTGGAGGTATAAAAATTCGTTATTCCAGATTTCTTAAGTATTTGGGGCAACGACCAATTGAAACCAAACGAATCGGGAAGCCATAGTATGTTTGAATTCACTCCAAATTCTTGTTTGAAGAACCTTTTTCCAAATATAATTTGACGAACAAGCGATTCGCCATTCGGTATATTGCAGTCGGCTTCGGTCCACATCGAACCAAGCGGCTCCCATTTTCCTTCTGTAATACGTTGATTGATTTGTTTATATAAATCAGGATAATGTCGTTTGGTAAATTCATAAAGGACTGGCTGACTCTGGGAGAATTTAAATTCTGGAAACTCTTCCATCAATCTCAATACCGATGAAAATGTACGACCGCACTTCCTTGATGTTTCGCGAAGTGTCCACAACCATGCGGTGTCGATATGCGAATGTCCAATGAGATGGACAAGTCCGGGAATTGTTGTCTTAAGTTCTGTATCAAGTGTGTTTAGAAGGAAATTATATGCTCGCCGGATTGCGTTGGGATATTCCTCACTACCGGGTTTGAAGTACTTTAAGAAGATGAGTGTTCGGTGAATCAGGTCACGAATCTTTTTCGATTCGTACGATCCGTGATCTATCAATTTATCGAGGTCTTGGAGAACAGTCAAAGCACTGTCAAGGCGGCGTGCAGTTGTGTCTAATACCGCAAGTTCAGACACAGAAAATTCTGTGTGTTCTTGCTTTCGTCCACTATATGCTTGAATGGCAATAACAAATTGCTCGTTGAGTTTTGATTTCTCGCAAATCAAAATCTCTTTGTGATTATGGTCAATACCATGGTATGGTTTGCCGTTGAGATAAAGAAGTGCTTCAGGAAAATCTAGAAGTAAGACCAGCGGTTTTCCTGAAAAATCCGGTGTTATCGTAATCGTCTGTCGGAACCAGTACGTTTTATCATACTTTCCCCACTGAAAAGGAATTCGAATCGAAGTCCACGATTTATCATGTAGTGAAGCCGAACCTCCATCATGAATATCGCCCTCTTTCATCCTCCAATCCGGAAGTGCAATCCGCATTGGATAAATTGAGTTCTTTATATGAGGATGTATTTGCTCGAGTACATCAATTGCCATAATAAGCCACTTTTAGATAGTGTTAAGAAAACGTGGTGGAAAATATAGATTCTTGACGAAATGAGCAAATGAAAATTTAAGAAATAATGAAAATAATGTGATACTGGAAAAACTATGCATTAATTATGGAACGATAGAACTTGAAATAATGAAAGTACGGAAATGTGAAAATTGCTGAATATTTAGTAAAAACGCATAGAATAACAGATATTATCAAAATCTTTACCCTTGAATTTGGTGGCGAACCTGTAACGAATGAAACGCTGGAAATTCTGGCGGAATTTTTGGTTATGAGACATTATTAGAAGAGCTAAATTAAAGAAATGGCAAACTGAAGAAGTAGCCTTAACGGGAATCGAACCCGTATTTCGACCTTGAGAGGGTCACGTCCTAAACCGTTAGACGATAAGGCCAAAAAAATGTGAATTGCGGATTGTCAATCCGCAATTCGCAGATGCTTTGCTGCCCCGCTAGGAGTCGAACCTAGACTTTCCTGATCCAGAGTCAGGCGTGTTGCCAATTACACTACGGGGCAATAGAAGATCACGATTACAATATACGAAATGAACATTTTGCAGGCAATGAAATATTCTAATGTTCATTCCAATGACTCATTTTTTTAATTGCGTTGCAAGTGGATCAAACCGTATTGTCTTATCCCAAATGTGTTTTTCTTTTTTTATATAATCCTGATATGCTGATTTGAAAACTACATAAATCCACAATTGACAGTAGGAGAAGTACATTAAAACAATAATGGCGAGATTTTTAAAATTATCTTCGTCATCGTACGAAATCGAAAGAAATATTTCAAAGATGAACAAGATTAAAGATGTCACCCACACAAAAGTATAAGGACCCGGCAAAGAAATTGCCACCACTTGAAATAAACTAACAATAAACAAAATATCCGAGAAAACGACTGCAACAAAGAAAATATAGTAGAGCGAAAGCGTGTACAGCAAATCGAATGCTAACCTCTTACTCTTGAAATGCGGAATTTCTTTCCAGAACTTTTTAACGACATAATTATTACCGCGCACCCATCTCATGCGTTGCCGAATCCAAACGCCCCACTTTTGCGGCTCCTGTTCATACGTTATTGCATAGGGAATGAATTTAATTTTGTAACCCGCCTCGTAAATTCGGATGCTAAGTTCTGAATCTTCCGTTAAAGCTTCTTCATCCCAACCGCCTAAGTTTTTTATGAGATGGCTCCACATCACAAAGTTCGTTCCCGGCAAAGTTGAAATACCGTGCATCTGCCATCTGCCTGCTTGTAGCATCAATTGAAAACTGAGTGTCTCGATGTTGATGAAACGCGTCAGAAGCGTAGCTTTTTTGTTTACTGTACGGAATTTTCCAATGACGGCACCCAGCTCTTTGTTGTCCAACAATTGTGCAACGAGATACCGAAGTGAATCTTTATCCGGTGTGTTGTCAGCATCGTAGATAGCTATGATATCGCCCTTTGCTTGTTTAATACCAAGATTGAGTGTTCGTGATTTTCCTTTGCCGCCTTCGCCTTCTGGTATATCGAATAATTGCACGCGTGCATCTGACGATGCATAGCGCTTTATAATGTCCTTCGTATTATCTTCTGATCCATCGTTTATAACGATGATTTGAAGTTTGTTTTTGGGATATTCAAGTTGGAGCATCGATTCGATGGTATTGCCAATAACTTTTTCTTCATTATGTGCTGGAATCAGAATTGAACAAGAAGGATAGTCGAATGAGCGTTTATCTACATCACGTTTCTCGCGTAGTGAACGAACGCAGTTGATATATCCAAACACTGTTAGTACGAACTGGTATGCAATTGTGAACCAAATTAAAATAACAGCAATGACAAAAAGAAAACTAAGATCAACTTCAAGAACAGTCATAGAATATTACACCTTTCGATTTTCCGAAGTGCGTCTGATAAATTTCAGAAACAGGTACATCAATAGAAGCAATGAAATCGCAAGTGCACTGAATACAGCAATTGCTGTTGTTGACCAGAAGCTTGTAAAGTTAATACCGTAAGCAAATCTGTCACCGGTTACGATATTCGCTTTATGAATTCCGTACGGAAGAAAGATGCTGAAACAGTCGTTACCTTTCATCACAATGAAATCAATGGCTTTGCCGTCCACTGTAACAGATGTTGGAATGTTGCTTAACGCAATTAACATTCGCATATCAGATTCATACTCTATATTAACATTCCGCAAACCGTAGCTAATAGATTTAAGATCTCCCGTCGAAGACATGATACGGGTTTGCAGTTTATGTGTGGAGAAGGTGCTCCCAGTTTGCGGCGTTAGCGTAATTGAATGATTGCCAGCCGGAATTATGTAGCGGTTATCTCTGAAAGGGGGTAGCGTAATGCCATCAAGTGTGATTTCAGTAACTTCTTTTGGCAAGCGTAATACAAACGAATTTGAAGAAGTTGTATTTAATCCAGATTCATTAAAATTGTAATGAACATCGCTTGCAAGTGCATTTGCGAAGAAACTTAAATCTTGCGGGTTCACACTTGCCTCGGAATATATGGTCAGACGCGGTGCTCCGAGAGAAGCTGCCCGAATCAGATGAAAACTTTCCGTTCCGGTCTGGATAAGAGTTGGAAATGGAGTTATAGCATCTTTATTTCGGAAATTGAGAATATTTAAATCTAACATTAACTTCGATGAATCAATAAACCGGGCATACTGTTTTCCTATCTCAATGTAACGGTAAGGATCACCCGACCATTTTGTTTGCGGATCTTCTACTTGTAATATAAAGTTGTTTCTCTTTTGAAGTCCAAGAACGCTGTTCATGTCGATCCCAAATTGTTCTCGTAATTCTGGAGAGCCAAAGTTATCTAAAGCAGTGACTATAGTTTGGAATCCGGGTTTTGTTTTAGAAATATCTTTAAAAGCGGAAAGAAGTGATTCATAGACAATATTGAGTTTTTGAATACGGTAATTAACAATTATTTCCTTTACAGATGCATTGGTTTTCCAATATGAAGGGGAAAGTGAATCGAACGCTGCTTTCAAATCGATATCGTACTTCCGTTTTAATTCCATCTTTGCCGATGGATGAGCCGGTGTGAACTGCTTAGGTTCTTCAAATCCACGGCCAGATTCGAAATATAATTCTGCAAGATTAACTCCATCCCATTCAAATGATTCAAGAAAAGAACTGTACTCTTTGACAATCGCTTTGACGCATTGCGTGTCTGTGAGAGCTAATGGATAGCGCCATGCTGGTTTAGCATCATCACCAAAAATATTTTTTTCACGCCATTCCGGATGGTTCATCCAAAACATTTGGCTGACTTGCGGGGGCTCTAACCATGCATAGACAAGTATGCCGTTCGCATGGGCTAATCGGATGAGGCGTTCATAATCGTATGTGTATTTTGGATATTGATGCCAGCCTGCAACATGGACAATGCGGATTCCATTGGCAACCCAGGAACGAATCAGATTTTCCACACTATAGAGATGACGAAATCCAGGATCGAAATAAACTTCAAGTTGCTCTCGCCTAATGATTGGACGCAACTGGAAGAAACGGCGAACATACTCTAAAAAGAATGGATAATGTGAATATCCTTGTTGCGAAAGTGGATCGAATCTTGAGTTTATGTATAAAAGTTTTCCATTGCCGTAGCGCTTGCCGATAACCATTGGAGCGTCGGTGGCTTCGTCAGTGCAGAAGATTTTTTCCAAATTATCTGTATCAAATTTATTGACAAGCTCTGAATTGCGCCAAGCAATTTGTTCTTCTGGGAATAATCTGTCACGAATGTGCCGAACATTAATGCGCGTGGCAGCATATTCGAGACCAAATTCTTCAGCAAGATCGCTTTTAGAGTCGATTATTATATTACCGCCGGAAGAGACATACTTCGTAATAATCGAGATATCTCTTTCGTTGAGGGAATCAATAGTCGCTACCGGAACAATGATGAGGTTGTATTTTGACGGATCAATTGGCTGTCCTAAAAAAACCGTATCAACTAAAATGCTAATACTTCTGAATGCAGATGCAAATGATGCTTGATCGTTGAAGGAAGCGCCGCGAGCAAAATGATTCCAAAGAAGCATAACACGTGCCGGTTTCCAATCTTCTTCCTTAGCAAAAATATTGTCATAGATACGGTTTGCTTGAGAGACGATTTTCTCGAGGAATGTCTGCTCACGTTCGCGGAATTCTATTGGTTCAGCTTTATAGAACTCGTTTGGTTCTAGAGTAATATGTTTCGTAATGGTTCCAAGGAGGCGTTTATCGGAAATTTTACGATCTCGTACTTCGCCAGTTTTATCATAATAAGCTTCCAATAAATATTGATCTTTCAGTGTAATGGAATAATCTTGTGTACCGGAAAGGATTACACGATCCTTAGTCTTGACCCAATGTGTTTCTTCTCGCATATCGAGAAAAGTGTAGCCAAGTTCTTCAAGCCCATCAGCAAGTTGTTTCAAGAGATCAAGATTGAGGAAGGCGTGGAAGAATGCACCAACAACACCATCGCGAATATACAATTGTGCTTTTGCATACTTTAAAAGTTGATCGACAGAGCCGCGACTTGCTTTCTTATCTGGATCTAAAGGGACATAGCCAAGATTTTCAGGGTAGATCTTTTGTCCGAATAAATCTTTATTAATTATGTAAGGGAAGTACTGACTGAAGTCGGCATCTTCAATGGAAAGCCGCTGTTCGCAGGCAGTACTAAAATATTTTGCTACTGTTTTGTATAACGTAAATGAAGCTGTATAGTGCGGTGTTTCCCAAACAAGTGGATAGAGCCCATTTTTCATAAACTCTTGAATTCCCATCTCGATTTTACGAGCATCACCTTCTTCTGTCTCGCCTTTGATAGGCCCGCTAGAATTATCATCCCAGAATTCGTAATCTACAGCCGTTACGCCTTTGTACTGATGCGTAACACCGTGCATTACTATGGTTCCACCGTTGTGTACCATATACTGCAGAGCATCGACGAGTTCCGGTTTATCAGACAGACTCAAATGCGTACCTTCACCTGGATCCACGAAAAATGGAATCACTCCAACCATAAATGGAATTCCGCGGCTTGAAAGAATGTCTGCAATCTCGCGGAGGTTGTCAGGATTTTCAAATAACGTTACATCCTCAATACGAATCATAGCGCGATGCGAGGTTTCATGATTCTCCTTGAGAATATCATGCAGAAAGTCAGCGAAATAATTATAGTGATCACCAGGAATGGCATAAGCGAACGGGGAATCAGAAAAGTACATAAGATTTTTTGCAGAAACAGCATAAGGTGATTCTCTTTGCTTGGTGGTTGAGAATGCTTTAGCAATAACCCTTGCAATGTTTGGATTGTTGATATGAATAATACCGAGTTTAGGTTCACCCTTTGTGAACACTGTGCTATTTGCGGTTACTTGATTGAAATTTATAATGGAATCAATTCCGCTTACCGTAAAGCCAAATTTCTTTTTTATGTCGTATCTCTGGCAGAACTCAACCATACCAGTGTTTAGCCAGATAACTGGTTTGTTGGTGTTATAAACGTCTAAAAGAAATTTTGTTGGTACCGCATTGTGGATTTCGAAACCAACATAGAATGTATAATCATAATTGTTAAGCTCACCAAATTTGTAATCTTGGTCACCTTTAATTGTCGTCGATGTATTAAAATGTCCCATTAGTTCAGCAAGCTGACGCCCGTCTCCCATTGCGTAACTTTTTAAGGTTGATGCGCCTTGCACAACTATCAAAATTTTCTTGAGCGGTGATTTATCGGTCGCAAGAGCAAGAGTTTTCTGACTTATGGAATACGTGAAAAGGAGAAGGAGAACACAATAAGTTTTTTTCATGAAGCTTTTTTCAATCTCATTATCTTATCAATATGCGTTCTTTTCATGGATATTAGACAAACAGCCCGAAAAGGGTTGAGTAGTATCGTACCAATGCGGGCTGTTTTATGAATTACATATTCTGAGTATTAAGTTAGCAGTTTATTGGAGCGGAATCAAGAATGAATCGATTAATTGTATGTAATTAAGCATTGCAATTTTAACCATACCTGGATTTTGTTTGCAATTCACTTTTACACAAGGTACATTAGCCTGCAAATATGCTGGCAAATCTATTTTCACAATCGCAAAGTTCTTCTTGGAATGAATCACCTTATTTCTGTTAGGAATTATCATGCCGCAACAGCTCAAATGGTTTATTTTGTTTATAATCGTAGGAATTGTTATCGTTGTCTTGATCAACCGATATATGCCTGAACGCGCAGACACCATCTACATTAATTGCCATATCTATACAATGGATGCAAACAATACCATCGCAGAAGCAATGGCGATTGAGGGTGATAAGATTGTTGGAATAGGAACAGACGAATACATCAAACGGAAATTTAAATCAAACAAGATTATCAATCTGGTGGGAAAGACGATATTACCCGGACTAATTGATGCGCATTGTCATCTTCTCGGGCTTGGTCTTGCTCGAATGACGGTCGATTTATTTGGGACACACTCTGAAAAAGAAGTAGCAGAGAGAATTGCACAAAGGGTAGCCGTATCGAAACCAGAACAATGGATACGCGGAAGCGGTTGGGATCAAAATGAATGGTTGACGAAATCATTTCCAAGCCACAAATTGTTAGATAGAATTGCGCAAAACAATCCTGTTTATCTCGTTCGTATTGACGGACATGCTTGTTGGGTGAATAAGCGTGCTTTAGAAATTGCCGGTGTGAACAGACAAACATCTGATGTGCCAGGCGGTAAAATTGTACGTGATGCCAGTGGAGAACCAACAGGAGTTTTTATTGATGCAGCAATGGAATTAATATATAAATTTGTACCGGAGCCAAACGAACAGGAAATGCGCGAAGCGATGAGACTTGCGACAGAAGAATGTGCTTCGGTAGGACTGACATCGGTTCAAGAAATGGGAGTGGATGAAAAGCAAATTGAATTATATAAAAAATTAATCGATGAAAATAAATTTCCTCTTCGTGTGTATGCCGCGATTGATGGTCCGGGCGAGTTATGGAATAAAATGAAAAGGGAAGGAAAGCTCATCGGATATGGAAACAACAAACTTACTATCCGTGCATTAAAAATATACATAGATGGTGCATTGGGTTCTCGTGGAGCCGCACTGATCGAGCCATATTCAGATGATCCAAACAATCGTGGACTGACGATGCTTTCAGAAGAAAAATTGCAAAAGTTAGTAGATGAATCGCTGGATTATGGTTTTCAAGTCTGTACGCATGCAATTGGCGACAGAGCAAATAATATTATCCTCAATGTGTACGAATCAGCATTGAAAAAACATCAATTGCCTTCTGCAAGATTGCGCGTCGAACATGCACAGGTGCTATCACCAGATGATATTCCTCGCTTCAAGCAACTGGGTATTATTCCGAGCATGCAGCCGACGCATTGTACTTCGGATATGTATTGGGCAGAAACACGGCTTGGATCAAAACGAATTCGCGGCGCATATGCTTGGCGGTCGTTGTTGAATACAGGTGTTGTTATTCCTGCAGGATCAGACTTTCCCGTTGAAAGCGCAAATCCATTCTTTGGAATTTATGCTGCATGTACTCGACAAGATAAGAATGGTATACCGAATAATATTGATGATATGCGCAAATATTTTCGATCATCTACCAATGATTACTCTGATACAGCAGCGTTTGCTAATGGATGGTACTCCTCAGAGAAAATGACGCGGGAAGAAGCAGTCCGCGGTTTTACAACGTGGGCGGCATATGCGTCATTTGAGGAAAACTTGAAAGGATCGCTTGAACGCGGAAAACTTGCAGACTTTGTTGTTATTTCAAAGGATATATTTCGTTGCCCTATAATTGAGATACCAGCTATCCAGGTGGAATCAACTGTGCTTGGCGGTAAAGTCGTTCTTAGGCATTGATATTAATCGCTCTTATCATTTATTTTAATGAAGACAGAGGGTTATTGTTTTTTCCCTGAAAAGTTTGTAGTATGGAAATAAGAATGTTGAAGTATTTTTAATCGAGATAATAATCTAATGCCGTACAAAGTTCTCGTAGCAGATGATGATGATGGACAGCGCAAATCCCATGGTTTTGCGCTCGAAGTTGTCACTGCCATCTTAGAAGATGAAATTGAAATTGTTGAGACAGTTACGAGTGTAGAAACATGGGCGAAGATAAAATCTGAAGTTTTCAGTTTGATAATCCTCGATAACGATTTTAAAGATAACAACCTGAAAGGGCATCTTCCGGGAATCGCACTTCTTCAATTAGCGAAGAAAGAAGGTCCCAATCGGACAACACCAACTTTTTTTTGCAGTGCTGACGCATATGATACATTGAAATCGATGGTAGAAAAATTCGGCGGTATATACCTACCCAAAGTCGGTTATGATATTGAAAAAGTTGCTCAGCTCTTTGCCGATAAAATGAAGAAGTAGCAGGAAGACGCTCAACAATGTTGAATGGAAAAAAGGTCACCGAGCGTGACCTTTTTTATTTTAGAGAAAACATGGATTCGTACGATTTGCAATCGAGAAATGAACGTTATCACATCATCGAAGGAGCGCTCTACATTAGTACAAGTGCTCTAATCCCAATTCAAACGATGATGCCCGCTTTGATTAAGCGGTTAGGTGGAAGCGATGTACTTATCGGCACATGGCCCGTTGTTGTGTATCTTGCCTACTTTATGCCGCAGGTTATCTCGGCTAACTATTTCGGTGCGTCGCAATATCGCAAATCTCCGGTTATCAGATATGGATTCATTCAGCGTTTGGATATTCTTCTGCTTGCCTGTGTTATTGCGATGTGGGGAGCTTCAGCACCGACACTTTCCCTTACGTTACTATTTCTCATATATATTTCTAATCAGGCTACGTCAGGTACAATTTCTCCCATCTGGATGGACTTTCTTGCAAAGACAACTTCACCAGAAAGAAGAGGAAAAATAATGGGCTGGCGGGTTACTCTCGCTGCTGTACTAGCTTTAGCAAATAGTTTTATATTGACAGCAATGCTTACGATGCTTCGGTTTCCATATAATTATGCATCAGCGATTGGACTTGCATTTTTGTTTCAAATGAGTTCTTTGGTTGCACAGCGTAAAATTGTGGAAGAGTTGCCTTCTCCTGTTTCGACTCCAGTACATCTTTCAGGTTTATTTTTCCGCGTACGATCAATTATTGCTCGAAATCGTCTATACAGGAAATTTCTAATTGCCTCGGCCTTGCTGACAATCAGCTTTTCGTCGGCCGCATTCTTTACTATTGCAGCTATTAAGCGGTTCGATATTTCTGAATATGTAGTGGGGATATTCACAATCCTGATGATTGTCGGACAGATTATCAGTGGTGTGTTATTAGGCTGGCTCGCCGATACAAAAGGGACGAAGAGTGCCTTAGTAGTTTGTGGAGCAGGTCTGTTACTGGCAATTGCTACTGCATGGTCAGCGCAGTCTGTAGAATGGTTTTATTTTGTCTTTCTTTTCTTTGGCGTAAATATCGGAGCTGAAACAGCTATGCGGTACAATTTTGCTGTTGAATGTGCCCCTGTTGGAGAACGTCCAATGTATGTCGGGCTGATGAATGCCTGGTTCGCTCCGTTCTATCTTATTACTCCATTTGCTGGATGGTTATGCGCATCTTACGGTTACAATATTGTCTTTATGCTCTCGTTGATTGTTGGTCTTATAGGCATTATTCTCTTGATACGTACGCCAAATCTACGTGCAAAGAAGCTTGCGCTTTCCTCGAAATAACTTTACATTTTTCATAGGAAATGTTTTTAATATTCATCCAATCAAGGAGTCAGCTGTGTACGAGAGATGTTTAAATGAAGCTGAGTTGATTCTCAGTGTTCAACAAGAACCTTTGGTGTCGGTTCGTAAAGTATGGGAAGAAGTCGCTAACCGTTCTAAGACCAAAGGATTCGAGATCGCATCCTTATCAGATTTTAGCGCAATGCTTGAAGCTGATAACCGTTTCCAAATTGTCCCTGCGCAGCTTAAAATTCAGGAGGATGATGAAATCTTGCCGGATATTGAAATCGCAGATTCAGAGATGGAACAACTTGGTTTCTTTTCGGAAGATCGTGTGAAGTTGCGAAGCAGGAGAATTGTTGAAACTGTCATCAGTGAGGACGAAGAGGAAGTAGGAAGTATCAGGCGAAAGGCATTTGCGAGCCAGATAGTGAAATCAAAAAATATTTCCGTTAACAAAAAGACTGCTGCCGCCTCAAAAAAAATTATCAAAAAATCATTGAAGAATAAAACCTCTTATCAAAAATCCAAATCAATAAAACGGACGAAACCAGTCAAAAGCCTAAAATCGAAAGCACACAAACGGGGCAAGAAATAAGCCAGCATGCCAGAAGATAAGACACGAGTATGGACTGTCCGCGAATTAATGAAGTCTGCGATGGAGCACCTTCAACGTAATGGATTTGAGAATGCCCGTCTCAATGTTGAACTCCTTCTTGCGCATGCATTGGACCTCCAACGCATTCAATTATATCTTCATTTTGATAAACCACTCACGCCAGAAGAGCTGAAGCAATTCCGCACATTGTACGAACGACGATTAAAACGAGAACCGGTGCAATATATTATTGGCTCAACAAGTTTTATGGGGCTGCACTTTACTGTCGATTCGCGAGTACTCATTCCGCGCCCTGAAACAGAAACTCTCATCGAACAAGTAATGTTATCATGCCAGCGTTATCCCAGCGATACACCAATTCATGTACTCGAAGTTGGAACTGGAAGCGGGAATATTGCAGTATCTATTGCAAAGTATGTCAAGCACGCGCATATTACATCAATTGACATTAGTAAAGAAGCATTAATTGTTGCCGAGAAAAATGCGCGGTTGCATTCTGTTGATTCACAAATCCAATTTTCATTGATCGATGTGTTTGATCAAATGGAAGAATTATTCCGGACACAATATGATATTCTAGTGAGCAATCCTCCATACGTTCCGAAAGACGAGTGGGCACAATTGCAGACTGAAGTGCGAGATTTCGAACCTTCAGTGGCGGTGACGGACGGTAAGGATGGGTTTAAATTCTACCATCGCCTCGTTGGAATTATTCCTGATATACTCAAACCCGGCGGCGGTATTATACTAGAAGTTGGTTTTAATCAAGCAGAGAAAGTTGCTCGTGAATTGAAAGATGCTGGAATAGATCAACTTCAAATTACAAATGATTTGCAGGGAATACCGCGCGTAGTCTCCGGAATTTGGACGGGTCTGCCATCGAATCTGATAAGTTTAAATTAATTGCATATCTAACACAAGAGTAAAGAGGTTTCAAGTAGTAAGTAAAATGAACCTTTTTTAGTTGTAAGTTTCTTTTTCCCCAACGACTAATTACCGACCATGCGTGCATTAGTTCAGCGAGTGAAGCGATGTTCCGTAACGATAGAAGGAAAGTTACATAGTTCCATCAAATATGGAATGCTTATTTTCCTTGGCGTAAAGAATGGCGATAGAGAGTCTGATGCGGAATATCTTGCCGAGCGTTGTTCGTCACTTCGTATTTTTGCAAATGAAGCAGGGAAGATGAATCTTTCCATCAAGGATGTGAAGGGCGAGGCTATGGTAGTTTCGCAGTTCACGCTTTATGGTGATACTCATAAAGGGAACCGACCAAGTTACATTGATGCTGCACCTCTGCAAAGGGCCGAAGTTCTCTATGACCATTTCGTAAACCAATTAAAAAAACATTTAGGCGACGAAAATGTTGCTTCTGGGGTATTTCGTGCGATGATGGATGTAGAGCTTATTAATGATGGACCGGTAACATTGATGCTGGAAAGCAAGAATCGATAGAAATAAGGGAAATCTAACTTTGGGGATTGAAACTCAAAATTCTAATTTACATGTAGTCCTCCTTTTCTTAGATGGTGTTGGCATCGGGAAAAAAGATGCGGATATCAATCCATTCTTTCGTGCACGAATGCCAACGCTGACAACACTGTGTGGAGGAGAACAACTGCATACACCATTTAAAAAAAAATCAACAAATCAATCTGAAATAATTGCAATTAATGCGACGCTTGGTGTATCTGGTTTGCCGCAAAGTGGAACCGGTCAAACTGCAATTTTTACCGGTGTAAATGGGGCAAAGAAATTTGGCAGGCATTTTGGTCCGTACCCGCCATCGGTTCTTCGTCCGGTTATTGCAGAGAAGAATATCTTTCATCAATTGGCGGCATTAGGCAAGTCAGTCTCGTTCGCCAATGCTTTTCCGCAGCGCTTTTTCGATTACACAGAATCCGGTACCCGACGGCTTACAGTGACAACACTTTCATGTCAACTCGCTGGTATTCCATTGCTCACTGCCCACGAGCTTCAGCGAAATGAAGCAATTTCTGCAGATTTTATTCGCACTCAATGGCCTGAACTTGGACATCCGGAAATATTTCCGATTACATCGAGAGAGGCGGGAAAACATTTCGCATCAATTGTATCCAAACATGATTTCACACTTTTCGAATACTGGCTTTCTGATCATGCTGGTCATAGTCAAAAGATAGCGTTCGCGGTGGAAGTTTTGGAACGTCTAGATGAATTTTTAGCTGGTTTTTTTGCATCGTTCGATCCCAGCAATACATTGTTAATGATTGTCAGCGACCACGGCAACATTGAAGACCTTTCTACCAAGTCGCATACGCGCAATAGAGTGCCGTGCATTCTTGTAGGCAAACATTGCCATCAACTAGTAAAGCGAATAAAAAATCTTACGCACATTACACCTGCAATCGTCAGATTATTTCTTGATTCGTAAGTGAGTTATGCTCCAACGTCGTCCAGCACTGCGGTTAGTCATTTTATTCGCCGCCGGAATTATTCTTGCGGTTTGGATTTCATTGCCTCCTGTCTATTGGTTTGTTCTTACCGCTATTCTAGTTTTTATCTCTGCTATATTATTTTGGAAAGACAAGCGCAAGGTGCTTGCTGAAATATTACTCCAATGTGCAGTTATATCGCTTGGCGTTTTTCTTCAGACACTCCAACAATCAAATTTTAATTCACGAGAACTTAAACCACGTATTAGCGATGAACCTGTAATTCTATATGGCGCAATTGATTCTGAACCAGCCCAGCAGGAACGCAGAATCAGTTGTGTTGTTCGCACAGATAGCATTATCCGCCAAGGAAAGATTGATCGAGATTCACGCAGGGTGATGGTTATGCTTAGATTCAAAAAGGAAGATCATTATAGGGAAGAAATTAAGTTCGGAAATAAAATACGAATACTTGGAATGCTAGAGCCGTTTCCATTTCAGCGAAACCCCGGGGAGTTTGATTATGGAAAATATCTTGCATTGAACGATATTCAATCTGTCGTAACAGTCCAAGGGTTAGACAATGTGCGAGTCGGTGGGGAAATGGATGAAAATTCCTTTCAGACTTGGACATATTCAGTGCAGCAAGCGTTGTATCGCATCATCGATCGTCTTCATTCTCCCCGCCATGCAAGTTTCTTAAAAGGAATAATATTTGGGTACCGAGCCGATATTCCATCCGATGTAAAGCAATCGTTCATGGATACAGGCACAATTCATATCTTGGCAGTATCTGGTTCGAATGTTGCGTTCGTCGCGTTCATTTTCTTTTCAATACTTGGTTTCTTTCGGTTGCCGCGGAAAGCAGTCGGCGGTGTGGCAATTCTGGGACTCATAGTATATATGTTAATTACAGGATCGAGCGCATCAGTTGTACGTGCAACAATCATGGCAATTGTTCTTCTCTGTGGAACGTTGTTTGAAAGAAAAGCAGACATTTACAATTCAATTAGTGTTGCCGCACTAATTCTTCTTTTCTGGAATACTAATACTTTATTCGATGTCGGCTTTCAGTTATCCTTCGCAGCAGTTATCTCTATTGTTTATTTCTATCCTCGCCTTGAATCGCTCATCAAGAAAATTCCAGAACGATTTGAAGAAATTAAAGGCGTTGATGCTGTGCTGAAATTGTTCGCTGTTTCGCTTGCTGCTCAATTAGGAACAGTACCTTTTACTGCGTACTATTTTGGCCGCGTGTCCATTATTTCTTTAGTGGCGAATATCCCGGTTGTGCCAATAAGCGGACTCAATACATTCATAGGAGCTGCGGAAATCATGTTTTATCCCATCAGTCCGTGGATTGCAAATTTGTATGCAGCGGCAAATGATTTCTTAGTTTGGTTTTTGCTCGGATTTGTTAAACAAGCGGCGAGTGTTCCCTTTGCATATATAGAAGCATGGCATTTCAGTGCTGTGTTTGTTATCGGATATTATATCTTGGCGATAGGTATCTTCAATTTGAATAAACCGCGCGTTCGTGCATGGTTGCTCATTATTATTTTAATGCTCAGTAACTACATTCTCTATTCAAATATTTGGTCTCTGGCACATCCTAAATGCACTGTGTCGGTTATTGATGTCGGACAAGGCGATGCCATCTTGATCGAATTCTCAAATAGTAAACGGATGTTAATTGATGCCGGTCCATTGTCTCAGAAATTCGATGCAGGTGAGCGCACTGTTGTGCCATTCTTAAAACGAGAGGGAATCTCAAAGCTCGATTTTTTATTGATTACACATCCACACATTGATCACTTTGGAGGCGCAGGGTCAGTTCTTAAATTACTCCATGTCGATACAATTATGATGGCATCTCTTGCCACAGGCAATCATCAAGTAGAAGATGTACTGGAAATTGCTGAAACGAGGCATACCGGGAAAAAAATCGTACGAGTTGGGAATCAGATTCAGATTGATTCAAACGCACGAGTGTATGTTCTCCATCCTGATTCGAATCACATTACAGAGAAGAACCTGAATAATTCTTCTGTAGTGCTGAAAATTGTTTATGGCCTTTCATCGATAATACTTGTTGGTGATGCTGAAGTTGTAACCGAACAAAGAATAATGCCGCGTTACGGCACGTTTCTTTCAAGCGATATTCTGAAAGCTGGTCATCACGGAAGCATTACGAGTACTGGTGAAGAGTTTCTAAAAGTTGTCCATCCTCGGATAGCCCTGATCTCCGTCGGAAATCATAATAAATTCCGTCACCCATCGCCATTCACTATTTGGCGATTAAAAGTCAATTCAATAGATATAAAACGAACTGATAAATTAGGAGCAATCATATTAGAAAGTGACGGCACGAAATGGACACAAAAAGAATGGAGGCAAAAGCTGTAGCGTTTTGTTTCTCCTTACCTTTTTCTCTATATTCCAACTATGAATTTAACTCAAGTCGAAATAAAATATCTTCGCTCACTTCAGCAGAAGAAATATCGGGATGTCGAGCGTAAATTTCTTCTTGAGGGTTGGCGTCCACTCCAAGATGCACTGGATTCGAATTCCTCCATCGAAATGATTGCCGCACTGCCTGTGACAAATCAAAATTCCGAGCACCAATCAACACTCGCACTTGCAAAGAATCGCAAAATTCCTATAAAAGAGTTGAAGGAAGCGCAGTTAAGACAGATTTCTGATGCCGTCCATTCTCAAGGAATTGTGGCTCTTGTGCATCAACAAATTCAGATATTCGATATAAAATATCTTCGCTCCGCAAAACTCATAGTTGCTTGCGACACTATAAGTGATCCTGGAAATTTAGGGACCATTCTTCGCACGTGTGATTGGTTTGGTGTTGATACGGTTTTTTTAAGCGAAGGATGTGTCTCATTATATAATGAAAAAGTAGTGCGCGCTACTGCAGGTTCTATTTTTCATTTGAAAGTATTTGAGAATCTTGATTTAAAAACTGTACTCTCTAATCTTAAGTCTGAAAGTTTCAGGCTCATTGCAACTGCTCTTGATGGAAAGCTGCTCAATTCTTCTTCGTTGCAGGAAAAATCCATTCTTATTTTAGGAAGTGAAGCGCATGGTGTGAATCCGGATATTCTTCAGCAAGCTGATGATGTATTAAGTATTCCACGTTTCGGTAAAGCAGAATCGCTTAATGTCGGAATCGCTTGCGGTATATTTCTGGCAAATTGGAAAAATCTTCCAATTAGAAAATAATTCCGAGTCTGCGATCCTGCAATTTGAATTCAACTAAAATTCATTTATCTTTTTTACAGCAAAAGAAAGAGTCCCTCTGGCAAACATTGTTAATCAAATTGTGGAAGTGTGCGTTTTTAGAGTGCTCAATGCAGAAACACATTTTCTTGTCCTCCAACGCGCAAAAGAAGAAAAGCTCTATCCTGGACTCTGGCAGATTGTAACCGGAACTATGAAAAAAAATGAAAGTGGAATTAAAGCAGCGATGCGCGAGTTGAAGGAAGAAACAGGTCTATCGCCTAAACATTGCTGGACGATTCCTTATGTGGATACATATTTTGATCTTGTGAATGATACGATTCAATTAGTTCCGGTTTTTGCTGTTGAGCTCGATTCATCTTCAAAATTGCATTTATCTTCAGAACATCAACGGTTCGAATGGTTACGATTTAATGAAGCAAGACAGCGGCTTGTGTGGCCAGGCCAGAGACATTCTATAGATATTGTAAATGAATTTATAATCGGAAATAAAGAAACCGCCCAATTAGTAGAGATTACAGCACACTAAAATCGAAAGGACAATATCGTGAGTTTGTTAGTCGTTGGTTCTGTTGCACTTGACACTGTCGAAACGCCTTTTGGAAGTGTAAAAAAAGCGCTTGGTGGATCTGCAGTGTATATTTCTGCGGCGGCAAGCTACTTCACTGTGCCCATCCGTTTAGTTGGCGTGGTTGGCGGAGATTTTCCGAAGGAACATATAAAGTTCATGGAATCGCGACAAATAGATTTAGATGGATTACAGATCGTTGAGCGTGGTAAAACTTTTCAATGGGGTGGTAAGTACCATTATGACCTAAATGTTCGTGACACACTTTTCACGGATCTTAATGTTTTTAAAAAATTCGATCCAAAAATTCCTGAGAGATTCAAATCTTCGGCATATGTCTGTCTTGGCAATATTGATCCAGTGCTTCAATTACAGGTGTTGAATCAAATTAAGAGACCGCGTCTTGTTGTTGGCGATACAATGAATTATTGGATTGAAACAAAACCAAAAGAGTTGACAGAAACCATGAAATTTATGGATGTCATTATCGTCAATGATTCTGAAGCGCGTCTACTTACCCAAGAGCCAAATCTCATCAAAGCGGCAAAAAAAATAATTAAGATGGGCCCGCGAATCATCATAATTAAAAAAGGCGAACACGGTGCAATGCTTGTGACAGAAGACACAATCTTCTCAGCACCGGCATATCCTCTGGAGACTATTTTCGATCCGACAGGAGCGGGCGATGCCTTTGCCGGCGGTTTCATTGGCTGGCTTGCACGAACTGACGATATTTCTTCTGAAAATCTCAAACGCGCTATAATTTATGGCAGTACTTTGGCATCATTCTGTGTGGAAAAATTTAGTGTGGACAGTCTGCGTGACTTGAGTTATCTCAAAATTCACGACCGATTTCATTCTTTCATGGATTTATCACGATTTGATGAGAAGTGATTGCAATGAAGCCGTTAGAATGGATAAACGGCAATATCCGGTTTCTTGATCAGACAAAACTTCCTCTCGAAGAAGTATTTATTAAGACTGATGATGTTGCCGTCTTAGCTGAAGCGATTAGGCATCTCGCAATCCGCGGTGCGCCCTTGATTGGTATTGCGGCTGCGTATGGTGTTGCACTTGCAAGTCTCCAGATTAAGAAAAACGAAGTCAACGAAGTACGATCTTATTTACAATCTACAATAGATTTTCTTGCTTCTACACGTCCAACTGCTGTCAATCTCTTCTGGGCTTTGAAACGACAACGCCGTGTACTGGATGCATGGCAGATAAATTCTATTGCTGACTTACAAAAACGTTTAATAGACGAAGCACTTCTCATCCATCAAGAAGATTTTGAAATGTGCGAACGCATCAGTTCCTTCGGTGTCGAACTTCTTCCGCAATCTTGTTCTATCCTCACTCATTGCAATGCAGGTGCTCTTGCCACGGGTGGACGCGGTACAGCGCTCGGTATTATTTCCAAGGCATGGGAAGATGGAAAACTCAAGTGCGTTTATATTGATGAAACACGTCCGCTCTTGCAAGGTGCACGGCTAACGGCATGGGAAATGAAACAAGCAAATATTCCGGCGACGCTGATTGCAGATAACACCGCAGCGATTCTGATGAAGCAAAGAAAAATTGATGCGGTTATTGTTGGTGCAGATCGAATAGCAATAAATGGCGACGTTGCAAATAAGGTAGGAACGTATAATATTGCGGTGCTGGCGAAGCATCACGGGATTCCATTTTATGCTGCCGCACCAATTTCAACGATTGACTTTCAGATGAAGACAGGCGAAGATATACCTATAGAAGAACGAGACGGAAAAGAAGTTACGGAAGTGCTCGGTAAACGAATAGCACCGGAAGGTGTGGCAGTTTATTCTCCTGCATTCGATGTTACTCCGAACGAATTAATAACGGCGATTGTTACAGATCAAGGAATTGTATATCCACCATTTTCCGATTCGCTTATGCATCTTCAATCTCAAAGCTGACATGCTCGTAAAAACTGAAGCTATAATTCTAAAGACAATGAAGTATCGGGACACGAGCAAAATTGTTACGTTCTATACGAAAGAATACGGGAAATTAAAAGGCATTGCCAAAGGAGCGCGAACAGCGAAGAATAAATTCGGTTCGGCATTAGAACCAATGACACTTTCGATGCTTGTTATTTACAAAAAAGAGCATCGTGATCTTCACTTGATTGCCCAATGCGACGCCATTAATTCGTTTAAAAATCTCACAGAAGATTTAGATCGAATGACCACAGCATTAGCAGTGATTGAACTCATTAATCAAGTTACGCATGACGAGGAACACAATCTCGCGCTATTTGCATTGCTCAGTGAAACATTAAGCGCGCTAAATTCCAGTCTTAAAAATTACTCATCGTATTTACATTCCTTTCGATTGCGGCTTGCCTCATTGTTTGGGTATGCGCCAAACTTTGAAGTCTGCAGCGAATGTGGAAATCCACTCGTCATTGACAACGGTGAAAAGCAGTACGCATTTCAAGTAGCTCGCGGAGCTGTGTTTTGTAATCATTGCTGTATGCCAAGCGATTCTTCAACGAGCATTAGACAGAACGTTGCATCTATTTCTATTTCAGCACAGGGGTTACAGATTTTGAGGCGGCTATTAAATGCACAGATTAATAGCCTTAGTAACCTTGAGTTTGATATACAGGTCGGGAACCAAATAGATGAGTTGCTACGTCTATATTTACGATATCACTTTGAAGGACTAAAACCTTTGAAATCGACAGAATTATTTCATCAAAATAGAGCTGCATCATAAAAGGAGGAACATTATGTCAACCAAATCAGTATTAGCGGCTGTCTTTTTAATCAGTCTCGGAATTATTTTTGGGGTTGTGCTAGTATCAAGTTTCAAAGGCGTTGATTTCTCATTTGCTGGAGAAGACGTTAAACTTGGTGCTCAGCAGGCTCCGATCAAACCGAATTCTACCTTGCAAGCATTAAATGACGCATTTCATAATGTCGGCAAGACAGTGACACCATCTGTTGTATTCGTACAAGTTGAAATGAGCCAAGAATCAGAATCGGATTCTCAAGATGATCAAAATCAATTCTTCTATAAATTCTTTGGTCCGAATTTTAAATTTGATATGCCGAAGCGTGGGCCTGAAGTAGGATCCGGCTCAGGATTCATCATAACAGCGAACGGATATATACTTACCAACAATCACGTCGTTGCTAATACAAAGAAGAATGGAATTAAGGTTCAGCTTTCTGATACAAGAGAATTTAAAGCCAAACTCATTGGTACAGATAAATATACTGATCTTGCAGTAATCAAGATTGATGCAGACAACCTGCCGGTTGCGGCACTTGGAAATTCGGACGACGTTGAGGTTGGACATATCGTCTTCGCAATTGGTGCACCGCTTGGATTAAAATCTACAATGACGGAAGGAATTGTCAGCGCTCTCGGTCGAAACATCGGTATTATCAACGATCAGAGTGGGTATGGGATAGAAAATTTTATTCAAACTGATGCAGCAGTGAATCCAGGGAATAGCGGCGGACCATTAGTCAATATAGACGGAGAGGTTGTTGGAATTAATACTGCAATCGCTACAACAAATGCGCGTTATCAAGGATACAGCTTCGCTATCCCAGTGAATCTTGCTAAACGGGTTGCAACTGACATTATCAAATACGGAAAATTTCGTCGAGGATTTCTTGGTGTTCAAATTAAGGACGTCGATGCAGTCTATGCTAAAGCTGCCGGACTTGATAAAGCAAAAGGAGTTTGGGTTGAATCAGTCACAAAAGATGCCGCAGGTGATAAAGCAGGCCTCGAAGATGGAGATATCATTCTTTCGGTAGATGGAAAAGAAGTAAATTCGATGCAAGCTTTACAAACCGCTATAGCTTCGAAGCATCCTGGAGAAGTCGTAGCACTTCAGATTTGGCGCAATAAAAAAGAAATTACGAAAAAAGTTACGCTTGGTTCACGTGATGAAGATGTTGAAGCAGTGGCGGAGAAGGTTAAAAGTGGAAAAGACGAAACCGACGCAGAAGTCGAGACGGAAAAGTCTATTGATGTGAAGGAAATTGGTGTCACCGTGAAAGCAATCGATTCAAAAATAAAGAAGCACTATGAGGTTGAGAAAGGTGTTGTGGTTGCAGATGTTGAAGATCTTGGTCCGGCACAAGAACGCGGATTGAGAAAAGGCGATGTAGTAACGGATATTGGAGATCAAAAAATTTCAACGCCAGAGCAATTTGAAAAATCGATTAAAAAGATGAAACCTGGCGATGCTGTGATGTTGCGGGTGAAGGGCGAGGACAAGAAAATGCGCTTTGTCCCTATTGAAATGCCCAAATAAGTATCAAATATCAATTCACAAACCTAAAAAAATAATGGCGCGGCTGAGTCAATCGGCTGCGCTTTTTATTTGCCTGCCAATTGAATCTCCCTCTAAATTTTGTTTTATTAAATATGCGTAGAGAGATTAAATGTAATTCGCCTCATATTATTAATCACGAGAACAAAATTATGATCCGCTATTTAACTTCTGGAGAATCGCACGGGAAAGCGCTCGTTGGTATTTTAGAAGGAATGCCGGCGGGTGTTAAGATATCCGCTGAATACATAAACCATCAATTGTGGCGGCGGCAGCAGGGCTATGGTCGTGGCGGTAGGATGAAAATTGAAACTGATAAAGTGGAGATTCTATCCGGAATTCGCTTCGGCAAAACAATTGGTTCTCCAATAGCTTTAATTATTCAAAATAAAGATTGGGGAAATTGGCATGATAAAATGGCGATAGAAGGAGATGGCACAGGAATCGAGAAAATTACAGTTCCACGTCCAGGCCATGCTGATTATGCCGGTACAATAAAATACGGCTTCGATGATATGCGCAATGTAATAGACCGGTCAAGTGCTCGTGAAACAGCAATGCGTGTTGCGCTGTGTTCCATTGTTAGAAAATTTTTAGAGGATAACGGCATTTATATCGGCAGCCATGTTCTGAGTATAGGTTCGGCAGGAGTAAAGGATAGGACCCAAATTGACAAATTGATTGCAAAGCTCACACGCCAATCATCATACTCGGCATATAAATTGACGGAAGAAGCTGATAAATCGGAAGTACGTATTCTTGATAAGGTAACAGAGAAAAAGGCAATTGCAGAAATTAAGAAAGCGAAAAAATCCGGTGATACGCTTGGCGGCATCTTCGAAGTTATTGTAACCGGAGTTCCGATTGGTCTCGGAAGTTATGTTCAATATGACAGAAAGCTAGATGCTCAACTTGCTCAAGCATTGATTTCGATTCAGGCAATCAAAGGTGTTGAAATTGGAGATGGATTTGCGAATGCTGCAAAATTTGGCTCGCAAGTTCATGATGAATTCAAGATAGATAATGGCAAGATCATTCGTAAGACCAACCGAGCAGGTGGACTCGAAGGGAGTGTCACGAACGGAGAGAATATCGTTATTCGCGCTGCAATGAAACCGATTGCAACACTAGTCAAACCACTGCGAGCAGTTGACCTCTCGACAAGAAAACTTGTACAATCGCGTTATGAGCGTTCAGATGTCTGCGCGGTGCCTGCAGCTTCAATAATTGGCGAAACAGTTGTAGCACCTGTGCTAGCAAATGCTTTGTTGGAAAAGTACGGTGGCGATTCGTTGGAGGAGATAAATAAAAGACATAGATGTAATTAAAGACGAATTTCCAAAGGTTAACTTTTGTTAATCGCTGGAAGCCTTTGGAATGTTTGATTCACTCTTCATCATATATTACAAAGTTTCAAATCAGTTTTTCCTCGTCTTGACTCTCGGTGTGGATAATGGTATATTTTTACTGTATTCAATGATTTCCGATGTGAAATTCTTGAACCAGTAACTCAATTGTGTGTAAAAGGAGGTAGATAGGTCTTCAGTGTCTTTGAAAGAACCGTCGGCGCAGACGGAAAATTGAGTCGAAAAGTGCTTGTACTCAATCATGATTATGAGCCATTAAGCATCTGTAATGTCAAGAAAGCGATCATTCTCTTATATTTAGGTAAGGCAGAATTGATTGCAGCCTGCGATGGTAAAAAATTGCGTTCTGTCTATACGTCGATGCCTTATCCAAGCATCGTTCGCCTCTCTGTCTACATTCGTTTACCCTATAAAAAAATAGTCCTTTCT
>Ga0182027_10000190_pt1 | contig 101824 bp, 91 predicted proteins | sample 712E1DmetaG_FD_121300 | JGI IMG/M metagenome (GOLD analysis project Ga0182027, IMG submission 121300) | Permafrost microbial communities from Stordalen Mire, Sweden - 712E1D metaG (Illumina Assembly) | ecosystem: Environmental > Terrestrial > Soil > Wetlands > Permafrost | place: Sweden...
ACCCCTGACCCCCTGACCCCTGTTCCCCGATCCCCGACCCCTGTTCCTCTGACCCCTGTTCCCCGATCCCCGACCCCCCGACCCCTAATAAGGGTACTCATCGTGGAGGATTCGCCTGTCGCTCAGGAATTCCTTGCCTACATTTTCAGTTCGGACCCGGATATCGAGGTGGTCGGGGTCGCCAGGAACGGCGCTGAAGCCCTGGAATTGACCAGGGAGCTGCGTCCCTCCGTCATAACGATGGACATACACATGCCGATCATGGACGGCTTCGAGGCGACCCGCCGCATCATGGAGAGCGTGCCGACGCCTATCGTGGTGGTCAGCGGCAGCACGGGGGCGCATGAAGTGGCCTCTACCTTCCGTGCGATGGAAGCCGGAGCCCTCGCGGTCGTCCTTCGTCCGGCGGGTATCGATCACGACGCCTTCAAGGCCGATTCGAGGCAACTGATCATCACGGTCAAGCTGATGTCCGAGATAAAAGTCGTACGGCGCATTCCGCGCGATGCGTGGCAACGCAGGCCGGCTTCCCTAGCCAAGGGTCAGGGACTCAAAACGGCATCGGGAATACAGCTCGTGGTCATCGGCGCGTCTACCGGCGGGCCGCCGGTATTGAAGGAAATTCTGTCGCGTTTATGCAAGGACTTCCCCTTTCCCCTCCTCATCGTGCAGCACATCGCCGCGGGATTCGTCGGCGGCTTCGCCGAGTGGCTCTCGGGCTCTTCGCATATTCCGGTGAGCATCGCGGCTAATGGGGAGCGGCCCCTGCCAGGCCACGGCTATATGGCCCCGGACGGCTTCCACCTGGGCGTGGCGGAGGGGCCGCGCATCGCCTTGAGCGACGATCCGCCGGAATGCAACGGACTGCGGCCCTCCGTCGCCTACCTCTTCAGATCCGCGGCGAAAAATTCCGGGCCGCGCGCCGTCGGAGTGCTCCTGACCGGCATGGGGCGAGACGGGGCGGAGGAAATGAAATTGATGAGAGACCGTGGCGCCATCACCATCGCGCAGGACGAGGAAAGCTCGATCGTGCACGGAATGCCCGGCGAGGCGATCAGGCTTGGCGGCGCGACCTATATCCTCTCGCCGGCGGGAATCGCCGAGACGCTGTCGGCCCTGGCGGATGCCGCGGGCGAGGGGAGGCCATGAGCCGCGTGGATATTCTCGTCGTCGATGACAGCCCTACGCAGCTGGAGCTTATACGTCACCTTCTGGAGGCGAAGGGCTACCGGGTTATTACGGCGAATAACGGAATTCAGGCCTTCGAGCGCATGGGCAAGGGCCTCCCATCCTTAGTCATCAGCGATATCATTATGCCGGGCATGGGAGGATACGAGCTCTGCAGGAAGATCAAGGACGGAGAAAAGACCTGGAGAATACCCGTCATCCTCCTGACTTCCCTTTCCGATCCGGGAGACGTGCTTAAGGGTCTCGAGTGCGGGGCCGACAGCTATATCACCAAGCCCTTCGACGAGGATTACCTTGTCGGTATCATCCCGCTGATCATCGCCGACAACGCCGCGAGGGACCGCGATCGTCAGTACGTAAAGCTGGCCGTAGCCACTCCCGAGGGGAAACGCATCATCTCGGCCGATCCCCATCAGATGCTCACACTCCTCCTTTCTTCGTATGAGGCGGCGGTTATTCGAAACAGGGAATTATTGAAAGCGGATAGCGAGCTGCAGGCATTGAACGAGCATTTGGAGTACCTGGTTGCCGAGAGGACGGCCGCCCTTACGGCCGAGGTAGCCGAGCGAAAGCAGGCTCAGGGGGCGATGCTCGAGAGCGAGGAACGTTATCGTAGCCTGTTCGAGCAGGCCTCCGACGGGATATTCATTTCCGACTCGAACGGGAACTACACCGACGTCAACAATCGCGGCTGCGCGATGCTGGGCTATTCCCGCGAGGAGCTGCTCGAGAAGAATCTACGGGACTTAATACCGCCGGCGCACCTGGAGGCGGAACCGATACGGCTTGAAGCGTTCCTCGCGGGCGAGACGCTGGTCACCGAGCGCGGGATGATCCGCAAGGACGGATCGCTCCTCGACGTGGAGATCAGCGGCAAGATGCTCGCCGACGGCCGCCTGCAGGGCTTAGTGCGGGATATCACCGAGCGCAGGCTGGCCGAGCAGAAGATCGAGAGCCTCGCGAAGTTCCCCGCCGAGAACCCAAACCCCGTGATGCGGCTGCAAAAGGAGGGGTGCATCCTCTACGCCAACGATGCCAGCCGCCCGATCATGGAGGCCTGGGGCAGCAGGACTGGCGACGAGGTTCCGCTATATTGGCGGGGTATAGTCGCGGAGGCCTTCGCCGTTCGTAGGGCCGAAACCGTCATCCTCGAGTCCATCGATAGGGCATGGTCCCTTTTCATATCTCCGGTCAAGGATACCGACTACGTCAATCTATTTGGGCGCGAGATCACCGAAAGCAGGCGAGTCGAAGAAGCCCTGCGCATTTCGGAGATTCGCTATCGCCGTCTCTTCGAGGCGGCCAAGGACGGCATACTGATCCTAGACGCCGAAACGGGGTCGGTCGCCGATATCAATCCCTTCCTCCTCAATTTGATCGGGCATGCCAAGGATGAGGTCATGGGCAGGAAGGTTTGGGATCTGGGCTTCATCAAGGATTTGGCCATGAGCAAGGAAAATTTCCTAGAATTGCAATGTCACGAGTACGTCCGCTACGAAGACCTGCCCCTTGAGACCTCCGATGGGCGAAGGATAGACGTGGAATTCGTCAGCAATGTCTACGAGGTGGAAGGGAAGAAAGTCATCCAGTGCAATGTGCGGGATATTGGGGAACGGATACTCGCCGCCCAGGAAATACAAAGACTCAATACTGTCCTGGAGAATCGGGTTCTGGAGCGCACCGCCCAATTGCAGGATGCGAACCAGGCCCTGGAAAAGGCGAGGACGGCAGCCGACTCGGCGAACCAAGCCAAGAGCGATTTCCTCGCCACCATGAGCCACGAGATACGCACCCCCATGAACGCCATAATCGGCTTCTCCGACCTGGCGCTTAAAACGGCCCTCGCTCCCCGCCAGAAGGGATATTTCTCGAAAATTCATAGCGCCGGAATTTCCCTCCTGGGGACGATCAACGACATCCTCGACTTCTCCAAGATCGAGGCGGGAAGACTCTCCATGGAAACCGTCGATTTCTCCCTGGATCGGGTTCTCGAGGACGTGGTCTCGGTCACGGGCCAGAATGCCTGCGCGAAGGGCCTGGAGTTCATCCTCAACGTTCCGCCGGAAATTCCCATGGATCTCGCAGGCGACCCGCACCGGCTTCGGCAGATCCTGGTAAACCTGGTGGGCAACGCCGTCAAATTCACCGAGTCCGGCGAGGTCGAGCTTCGGATCGCGCTGCTCGAGAAGACGAGCGAGAAGGCGAAGCTTCGATTCGCGGTGCGGGATAGCGGCATCGGCATGGACAAGGAGCAGCTCGCCAGGCTCTTCCAGCCTTTCTCCCAGGCCGACAGCTCCATGTCCCGGAAATACGGAGGGACGGGACTTGGCCTCAGCATCGTGTACAGACTGGTAGAGATGATGAGCGGACAGATTTGGACGGACAGCGAGCCGGGGAGGGGCAGCACCTTCACCTTCACCGCATGGCTGGACATCGCTTCGCGGGAGAAGCGACGCCCGTACTCCCTTCCTCCGAGCCTCGCGGGAATGCGGGTACTCGTCGTGGACGACAACCCGGTGGCGCAAGATGTCATACGCGATATCCTGCTTTCGCTCCGGTTTAGGGTCGAGGTCGTGGGCTCGGGAGAGGAGGCCGTCCAAGCGGTGATCCGGGCAGACGGGAAGGATCAATACGGCCTCGTGCTGATGGACTGGCTGATGCCCGGGATCGCCGGCGTCGAGGCGACGAGGCGGATAACCAAAGAAGGGATCGCGAAAAACGTACCGGCCGTCATCGTCTTGAGCGCATCGGGCGGAGGCGAAGGAGAGCGCTCGAAGGTCCTCGAGGCTGGGGCCGTCAATTTCCTCTCCAAGCCGATCACCGGCTCCACGCTCTTCGACGCGATCATCGGAACCTTCGCGCCGAATCACCCTACGGATCGGGACGACGAGGGCGCGGAAAGCGCCGAGAACGGCGATCTGGAAGGCGCCATGGTCCTCCTCGCGGAAGATAACGACATGAACCAGGAGATCGCGGTGGAGCTCCTTCACAGCGCCGGGATGGAGGTGATGGTAACGACTAACGGGCGCGAGGCCATCGAGCGGCTCGAGGAGCCGGGAGCGCGCTACGACATGGTGCTCATGGATATACAGATGCCCGAGATGGACGGCTATGAAGCGGTCAGGCGCATCCGCTCCCAAGAAAGATTCGCCGATCTGCCGGTCATCGCGATGACCGCGCACGCCCTCATGGAGGAGCGAGAAAGGGCCCAGGCAGCCGGGATGAGCGACTACATCTCCAAGCCGATCGATCCGGCGGCCATGTTCGATACCCTGCGTCGCTTCTACAGGAAGGCGAGGGAGGGGCCGCCGCGCGCCCTTAAGTCCAAAGTCGCGGTTTCCGCCGATGCCGCCTCGCTTAGCTATGAGATCCCGGAAATCGACGGGATAGACGTAGAGGCGGGCTTAAGGCGGGTAGTCGGGAATAAAAGGCTGTACATGGATCTTCTCCAACGATACATCGAGGGGCAGGCGGACGCGGCGCAAAGAATTCGGGACGCGCTGAAGACGGGAGACTTGGCGCTCGCCGAGCGCCTCGCCCATACGCTGAAGGGCCTTTCCGGCAATATAGGGGCGGCTCTAACCCAGGCCGCGGCGGGAGAGCTCGAGCGATCGATCAACGACAAGGAAAGCGAAGAGAGGACGGGCAAGATCGTCGAGCGGCTTTCCCTCGACATGGAAAAGACGACCGAGGTGATCAGGTCGGCTATCGCCGGGTCGGCCGATCCGAAAGAAGGGGCCGCGGCCAAGCCGGCTCTCCCGGTTAAGCCGATCGATATCCTGATGAAGCTCAAGGGATATATCGAGGAGAGCGACAGCGAAGCGGTCGACTACCTCGCCTCGGTCCGCGAAGAGCTCGCCGCCTCATGCCCGCGCGAGGATCTGGAGAGGATGGAAAAATCCGTGAAGGCATACGATTTTTCCGCCGCCCTCCAAAGCCTCACATTATTTATCCTTCATGCGGAGGGCCAAAATTAAAGATATCCCCACTATCCTGATCGTCGACGACACGCCGGACAATGTCGCCCTCTTGAGCTCGGTCCTCAGGGGAATATACCGGACTAAGGTAGCGCTTGCGGGCGAGAAGGCCCTCGAACTCGTCAATCGCGACGATGCTCCCGATCTCATCCTCCTAGACATCATGATGCCCGATCTGGACGGTTACGAAGTGTGCCGCCGCCTCAAGCTAGAACCGAGGACGGCGGACATACCGGTCATATTCCTCACGGCCAAATCGGACGCGCTGGACGAGCAAAAGGGGCTCGAACTCGGCGCCGTGGACTACATAACCAAACCCTTAAGTCCGCCTATCGTCTTGGCGAGGATCAAGACGCATCTTCATCTCAAGAGCGTCAGAGACTTCCTGCGGGATAAGAACGAGTACCTGGAGGAAGAAATTTCCCGCCGCACCCGCGAGATCAACACGATCCAGGATGTCACGATGGTCGCCATGGGCAGCCTGGCGGAGACGCGGGACAACGAGACCGGCAACCACATCCGGCGGACCCAGCATTACCTGCGCGCCCTCGCCGCGAGCCTGAAGGACTCTCCCAATTTCAGGAAATACTTGAACGACGAGACGATAGAGCTCCTTTATAAATCGGCGCCGCTGCACGACATCGGCAAGGTAGGCATCCCGGATACTATCCTGATGAAGCCCGGGAAGCTCTCCTTCGACGAGTTCGAAATCATGAAGACGCATACGACCCTCGGCCGCGACGCCATCATCGAGGCCGAAAAGCGGCTAAATTCCCCCAATTCCTTCTTGCGCTTGGCGCGCGAGATCGCCTGGGCGCACCACGAGAAATGGGACGGCTCCGGATACCCGCGCGCCCTTTCCGGCGACGATATCCCGCTGGCGGCCCGTCTCATGGGAGTGCCCGACGTATACGACGCCCTTATCAGCGAGCGCGTCTACAAAAGCGCCTTCTCCCACGAAAGGGCGGTCTCGATCATCGGCGAAGGCTCAGGCAGCCATTTCGATCCCGATATCGTGGAGGCCTTTCTCGATATCTCCGAGCGTTTCCGCGAGATCGCGCAAGAGTACGGCGATCATGGAAGGCGGGCGGTATGAAGCCTGAAAATAAAAAAACCATCCTCGTGGTCGATGACATCCCCGACAATATCACCGTCCTGCAGGAAATCCTCAAAGACGAGTATCGGGTGAAAGCCGCGACCGGCGGGGAGGCGGCCCTGAAGATAGCCCGGGGCGATCCCCCCCCGGACCTTATCCTCCTGGATATCGCGATGCCGGGCATGGACGGCTTCGAGACCTGCCGGGACCTCAAGCAGGACGAAGAAGGCTCGAGGATTCCCGTGATCTTCCTGACGGCGACGGATAGGGCCACGGCGGAATCCAAGGGCTTCGAGGCGGGCGCTGTGGACTTCATCGCGAAGCCCGTAGACCCGAAGGTGGTGAAATCGAGGATCAAGGTCCACCTGGAGATGCGGGAAGAGGCGATCCGCGCCTCGGAAATCCGGTATCGCCGGCTCTTCGAGACCGCGAACGACGGCATACTGATAGTCGATGCCGAGTCGCGCAGGATTCTCGACGTCAATCCCTTCATGATCGAGATGCTAGGCTTCTCCTTCGAGGAATACTTGGGCAAGCGGCTCGGCGATCTGGAATTCCTGAGAGGCGTCGCGGCCGGCTGCGAGGCCCTGCCTCTGACTAAGGTCGATGGCCGCAGGATCGACGTGGAAGTGGTCTGCACTACCTATCAAGTGAACCACCGCGACGTGATGCAGTGCAACTTCCGCGACGTCACCAAGCGCAAGAAGGCGGAGGACGAGATCCGCAGGCTCAACGCGGAGCTTGAGCAACGCGTCATCGACCGCACCGCCCAGCTCGACGCGTCCAACAGGGAGCTCGAGGCCTTCGCCTATTCGATCTCCCACGACCTGAAGGCTCCCCTTCGCGCGATTTCGGGCTTTGCCTCCATCCTCCTCGAGGAGTACGCCGACAAGCTGGACGAAGAAGGGAATAGGCTTCTTGGAGTCGTCCGCGGCAATGCCGAAAAAATGGCGTCGCTTATCTCCGTTCTCCTCGAGTTCTCCCGGGTCGGCCGCATCGAGCTTAAGCCCTCGCGAATAGACATGAAGGCGATGGCCTGGGCGATGTACTGCGAGACGGCCTCCCCGGAAGAGAGGGCGAGTTTTACCTGCGCGATAGGCGAGATCCCCGACGCGGAGGGAGACCCCACGCTGCTTCGCCTGGTCTGGGGCAACTTGCTGTCGAACGCGATCAAATATACGAGCCGTTCGGACAAGAGGGAGATACGCGTCGATGCGGAAGGCGGCGAGGGGGAGACCCGGTATCGCGTGACCGACTCGGGCCTTGGCTTCGACATGGCTTACGCGGGCAAGCTTTTCACGGTTTTCCAGCGGCTTCGCACGAGCGAGGAATACGAGGGCACGGGAGTCGGGCTGGCGATCGTCAAGCGCATCGTCGAGCGGCACGGCGGCGGGATAGGGGCGGAGGGCAAGGAGGGAAAGGGAGCGACATTCTGGTTTTCGCTTCCCTGCCCCTCATCGCGAGCTGAGGGAAGGTCGAAATGAAGGAAAAAAACAAGTTGAAGGTCCTGCTGGTGGAGGACATCCCAAGCGACGCCGAACTGGCCGAGAGGTCCCTGAAGGGGGGAGGCCTCGACATGGAATCCAGGCGCGTCGATACGAAGGCGGCTTACCTGGAAGCCCTCGCGGGCTTCCGCCCCGATATCGTAATCTCCGACTACTCCATGCCTGCCTTCGACGGCATGTCAGCCCTGATCCTGGCCAAGGCGAGCGACCCAATGCTGCCCTTCATCGTCCTCACGGGCTCCATGAACGAGGATACCGCCGTGGAGTGCATGAAGGCCGGCGCCAGCGACTACGTCATCAAGGAGCACATAACGCGCCTCCCCTTCGCGGTCAAGGAGGCCCTGAGCCGACGTGAGGTCATGATCGAGTCGGCCCGGCAGACCGTGCAGCTGCGGGAGAGCGAGGAGCGCTACCGCTCGCTCTTCGATGAGAGTCGCGCGGTGATGCTCATCCTCGACCCCGATAACGCGACGGTGGTGGAGGCCAACCAGGCCGCCTGCGAATTCTACGGCTGGCCAAAGGAAGAATTAGTCGGCATGAAGATGACCGAGTACAATACGCTCGGCGAGGATGAGATCAAGAAAAATATCCAGAAGGCTCTTATTAAAAAGATACATCACTTCTCCTTTCGACATAAAAAATCGGACGGGACGACCGTCGATGTCGAGACCTATTCGGGACCGATTGTCCTCGGGGGCAAGCCCCACATGTTCTCGATCGTCCATGACATATCCGACCGCGTCGCGGCCCAGCGCGAGCGCGACGAGATAACCGCGAAGCTCGGCCACTACCTCTCCACGAGCCCTACCGTGACCTATTCCATGCGCATCAAGGACGGGAAGGCACTGATGGAATGGGTGAGCGAGAATGTCACCGACATTCTGGGCTACTCCGTCGCGGAATCGCTGGAACCCGACTGGTGGATCCATAATGTTTTCAACATCGACAGATTGCGCGCCCTCAGCGGCATATCGAAATTGACTGCCAAAGGCGTCTTCGCCCACGAATACCGCTTTCACAAAAAAGACCGAACTATCGTTTGGCTCCGCGACGAGATGCGCAGAGTGCATACGGAACGCGGAGAGAACGAGATCGTCGCGACCCTGACGGATATAAGCGACAGGAAAAAAATCGAAGCCGACCTCACGCTCAAGAGCATGGCCCTGGAGTCGTCGGCGAACGCGATCGTGATAACCGACCGCGAAGGGACGATACGATGGCTCAACTCGGCCTTCGAGAAGATGACGGGATTTACCTCGGCGGAAACGATCGGCAAGAAACCGAGTTTCCTGAATTCGGGCCGACAGGACTCGAATTTTTACCGATCGCTATGGGACACGATATTGTCGGGCGCGGTCTGGCGAGGCGAGCTGATCAACAAACGGAAGGACGGCGTGCTCTATACCGAGGAGATGACCATCACCCCCGTGCTCAACGAATCCCGGAGCATCGGCAGCTTCATCGCCATCAAGAACGACGTGACCGAGCGCGAACGATCGAGGGAGCGCCTCGAGTCCTCGCTCGCGGAGAAGGAAGTTCTCCTCCGGGAGATACATCACCGCATAAACAACAATATGCAGCTCATCACGAGCCTCCTAAGCCTCTCCTTGCAGAAGATCTCCGATCCCTCCCTCCGGGAAATCCTCGGCGGAGTCGCGCGGCGCGTCGTATCCATGGCCCTGGTCCACGAGCAGTTCTACATCTCGCCCGACATGGCTTGCATCGATTTCCTTTTCTACCTCCATCAGTTGGTAGAGGCTTTCTATACCGATTTCAAGAAATTCTCCGGGAAAATCTCGGTGGTTTCCGACAACGATGAGATACTCCTCAATCTCGAGAAGGCGATACCCGCGGGGCTCGCGGCGACAGAGCTCATCACAAATGCCCTTACGTGGGCCTATCCCGGGGAATCCCCGCTGGGCCTTGTCCGAGTGCTGCTCCGGCGCGCGGGCGTGAATGTCGAGCTTATCGTGCGCGACGAGGGCGTCGGTCTGCCTGAGGGCTTCGCGGCCGACAAGGCCGAGTCCCTCGGGATGGTCCTCGTACATGCCCTCGCTGAACAGCTGGGGGGGACGATAGAATTCCGCTCGAATATGGGGACCGAGGCCTGTCTCCGTTTCCCGATCGCATGAGGAAGCTCCTAAAGGAAGGTTTAAAATGGCGACGAACAGCCGCTGCGTGATCCTGGTCGACGACGAGCAGAACATACTCAACTCGCTCAAGCGCGAGCTGCGCGATTGGGCCATCGAGCGCCAGCTCGAAATCCTTACCGCCATCTCGGGGCGCAATGGACTGGAGCTCCTCGCGGAGCGAGGCGAGGATACGGTCATCGTGGTGTCCGACCTCAAAATGCCCGAGATGAAGGGCTCGGACTTCCTGACCGAGGTAAGGGCGAAGTATCCGGGCATCGTCACGATCCTGTTGACCGGCTATTCCGAGACGGCCGATGTCATCAAGGCGGTCAAGGCGGGAATCTTCAGCTACATGCTCAAGCCCTGGGACTCCGACTACCTGGTCGCCGAGCTGCAGAAGGCCTTCGAGTACGGCGAGCTGAAGCGGCAGAACGCCCGCTACCTCAAGACCATGGAGGAAGAGCTCAAGTGGGCGGGCGAGATGCAGAAGGCCATCCTCAAGCCCAGCCTCCCCCGCACCGAGGGCGTGGAATTCAGGGCGAGCTATAGGCCGGTCCCCAACCTCTACTGCGGCGGCGATTACTACGACGTCATATTCCTGTCCACCGACCGCTATCTTCTCCTTATCGGCGACGTCGCGGGCCATGGCGTGCGCGCGGCCTTGGTCACCGGCATCCTCAAGGCGATCATCTATCCCGAATACCTGCGCGCCTTGGTGGGCAAGGAATTCTCGCCTGGGGCCTTCTTGAGCTGGCTCAACGAGCGCATGAATTTCGAGCTCCGCAGCGCTTCCGGGCTGATCGTCACCTTCTTCGCCGGACTGCTGGACATGAAGGCGGGCATCCTGCGCTACGCGAACGCGGGGCATACTCATCCCATCGTCATGCGCCAAGGAAAAGCGATCGAGCTCCCCGTCTCGGGATCCGGCCTGGGCTTCGCCACCTCGGTCTCCTATGTCGAGCAGGTGATGGCGATCAAGTCGGAGGACGTGATCACTCTGTATACGGACGGCCTCACGGAGCCGGGCTGTTCGGACGGCGCCGCGCCGATCAAGAGCACTCAGCTTTTCGAGCGCGTGGAGTATTCGTCGGACTACCATCGCAGGCTCCTGGAGGCCGCCCTCGCCGAGTCGGGCAGGGCGGACTTCGACGACGACGTGACCATCGTCACCGCTCGGATACTGTAACGCGCCATGGCTTTCGACGAGGTTCTGCTGCGCTACAACGAGCTTCATCCCAACTCTCGCGTCGAGACGAGGCGATCGGAGGGAGGCGACTTGGTGATCGTGCTGGCCTGCGATCTCGAGATGAAGGCCTCCACGGACATAGCGCCTCTCCTCGAGTCGGCCCTACGCGAATGCTCGGCCAAGGCCAGGCTTATCCTCGACCTCCGCGGCGTCGGCTACGTATCCTCCACCGGGGTCGGACTCCTCGCCAACACCATGGTCGCCGCCGGAAAGCGCTCGATATGCTTCATCCTCCTCGATATACCGCCAAGGGTTAAGAATATCATGGATACCCTGGGCCTATTGTCCTTCTTTACCGTGGAGGAATCATCATTATGAATGAGCGTCCCGAGCCTTCCAGCCGGCCCGAGCTCGAGCGCGAGATAGCCCGGGCCACGCGCCTCCTCGAGGCCACCGCCGAACTGTGCAGGCTCTTCGCGCAAGACGAGTCCGAAAAGGCCGATCTCGCGGCGGTCGAGGTGCTCAAACGCTTTTTCGGGGTCGAGGGCGCGGCGCTGTTCTACGTGAACGGCCTGAGCGAATACCGTTTCTGCCTCGCCGGCGCAGAATTCCCCATAGCCTTGAGCGAGGCTCGCTGGAGGGAAAGCATCGGCCCAGTACACAAGGGTTCCGGGGTATCGCGCTTCGGGCCCTGGTCCCTGCCCGCGTTCGGCGGCCCCTTGCCTTGCTGGATATCCATCGAGCTCTACTCCTCCGGGAGCAACCTGGGGTACCTGCTTCTCGGCAAATCCTCCGGTCCCTGGAACGAGGAAGAGGAGCTTGCCCTCTCATCCATCGCTTCCACGATCGCGCCCATAGTCGGCGTGCGCATCGAGCGGGAGAAAGAGGAATACGTCAGGCGCCAAACGGAGCTGCGGCTCTCCGAGAGCGAAAAGCGGCTTCGCGCTTTCTTCGAGGACTCCCGCGACATGATATATACGGCGAATGCCGAAGACATAGTCTCCTCAATCAATGCGGCGGGCCTCGCCCTGACGGGCCGGACGGAGAAGCACGAGGTCCTGGGGCATCCCTTCTCCGGACTCGCCCTCAATCCCGCCGATCGGGAATTCTTCCTGGGCCGAATCCGCGAAGAAGGCTTCGTCGAGGACTACGAGATCGTGCTGGCGAAGAAGGACGGGAGCACCGTCTTCTGCCTCGAGACCGCCCATACCCTCAAGGGGCCGAAAGGCGAGATCGTGGAGCTGCAGGGCATCATCAAGGACATTAGCGAGCGGATAAAGAACGAGGGCGAACTCTGGAAGACCAACCTCGAGCTGGCGGAGGCGAACCAAAGGCTCCAGCAAACCCAGGTTCTCATGGTCCAGCACGAGAAACTCGCCTCGATAGGCCAGCTCGCCGCCGGCATCGCCCACGAGATCAACAATCCCGTGGGCTTCCTCAAGAGCAATCACGTCATACTCGAGAAATACACCTTGAAGCTGCGCGAGGCCTGGGCGGCGGCGCGCATCGCGGCGGGACCCGCCATCGAGGCTATAGAGACGAAGATGGACCTGGCCTTCGTCTTCTCGGAATTCGATACTATTTTTGCCGAGTCGGCTGACGGATTCTCGCGGATCATGCGCATCGTCAGCAATCTTAAAAGTTTCTCCCGGATCGACCAGGGCAGCGATTTCGAGCTCTACGATATCAACGGCGGGATAGAGAGCACCCTCGTCGTGGCTCGGAACGAGATCAAGTATGTGGCCGACGTCCAGAAAAAGCTGGGCGAACTGCCCCAGATCCGGGCGATGGGAGGAGAGATCAACCAGGTCATCCTCAATATCCTCGTCAACGGGGCCCAAGCCATCGAAGCGCAGAAACGCCCGGAAAAGGGACTCATCGAGATAGAGACCCTGCTCAAGGGAGAACGCGTACAGGTGATCATCCACGACAATGGTCCCGGCATCCCCGAAGCGATACGGACCCGCATCTTCGATCCCTTCTTTACCACGAAGGAACCGGGCAAGGGCACGGGCCTGGGCCTCAGCATCTCCTACGACATAATCGTGACCAAGCACATGGGCAAGCTCGCCGTAGAGTCCGAGCCTGGGGAGGGAACGACCTTTATAATCGAGCTGCCGGTCGCGGGCCCTCCGGTTCCCCCGGTCACCCATTAGCGGGATAGCGAAAACTTGATATACTGGATCGCATGCCAACAGTTGAACTTCTAGCCCCGGCGGGCAATCCCGAAGCCCTCGACGCAGCCCTCGGCGAGGGGGCGGACGCCGTCTATCTCGGCGCGCGCAACTTCAACGCCCGCCTGCGCTCCGCCAATTTCGCCTTTAACCAGCTCGAGGCCGCCGTCGATATCTGCCACAAGAAGGCCAAAAAGGTCTACGTCACCGTGAACACGGTCTTCGAGCAGCGCGAGGCCGACCGAATGTGGCAGTTCCTCCAGTACCTGGAGCGAGTGGGGCCCGATGGCATCATCGTGCAGGACTTAGGGGTAGCCAAGATGGCCCACGACCACTTCCCCAAGCTCGACTTGCACGCGAGCACGCAGATGAACGTCGCCTCGGCCAAGGGCGTCAACCTCCTGTCGCGCCGCGGCTTTAAGCGCGCCGTCCTCGCGCGGGAGCTCAGTCTGGACGAGATACGCGCGGTGCGAGCGGCCACCAACCTCGAGCTCGAGGTATTCGTGCACGGCTCCCTCTGCGTCAGCGAGTCGGGGCTCTGCCTCTTCTCGAGCTACCTCGGCGGCAAGAGCGCCAATCGCGGCGCCTGCGCCCAAGCCTGCCGCCGCCTCTACGCGAACGACACCGAGTCTGGCTATTGGTTCTCGCCCGACGATCTCCAGCTCATCGAATACGTGCCCCAGCTCATGGAAGCGGGGGTGGAGTCCTTCAAGATCGAGGGGAGGATGAAGAGCGCCGAGTATGTCGGCTCGGTCGTCGCGGCTTATCGGCACATGATAGACAACTGGAAGTTCGACCGCGAGCGTGCCCTCGCCAAGGCTCAAGCCATGCTCCAATCCGACTTTGCCCGCCGCAAGACCGCCTTCTTCTTCGCGGGAAAGCTCGATCCCGAATTCATAAAGCCACATCAGGCGGGCGGCACCGGGATATCCCTCGGGAAAGTGCGCGACATCCACGTGATCGACGAGGGGCGCTTCGCCCTTCTAGACTCCTTCGCCGGCCTCGCCGAGGGCGATTCCCTGCGCTTTCACCGGCCCGACGACTCCGAGCGCCTTACAGCCAAGGTGCGCGAGGTGAGGCCGGCGACCAACGGCATCCTCGTCCGCTCCGACGCCGACTTCCGCCAGAGCGACATAGTCTATCTCGTGCAGACGAGGTCGACCGCGCGGCGCTACAACTCCGCCCTGCCGCGCGACCTCGCGCGCTACCGCAAATTTCCCAGCCGCGATACCGCCCCCGAATTCGAGCGCACGAACGTTTCCAAGGCCGAGCTCGCGGCGCTTCCCGACGGACTCTACGCCCTCGTGGCCAAGACGGGCGACCTTCATATCCTCAACGCGGCGCGGCCCAAGAAGGCTATGCTCCTCTTCAACCGCAAGAACGCCGCGATCATGCGCAAGGAAGAGAGCACGCTGCCCTTCAAGCGCGAAAACCTCGTGCTTTGGCTCGATCCTTTTTTCCCCGAGTCCGACGCCGAGTGGCTCGCCGCCGAGATCGAGTATTGGATAGGCCGAGACCAGCGCCTCTTCGTGGCCAACAACGCGGGCCACCTCGCCCTCCTCCGGGGCAAGGGGCTTACGATCGTCGCCGGCCCCTACCTCTACGCCTTCAACCGCTGGGCGGCCTCCTTCCTCCTGGAGGAGGGCGCTCGATTCATCGTGCCCCCCCTCGAGATATCCAAGCAGGATTTTCAGAAGATAGCCGAAGGGGCGCCCGCGGGATCGTGGATGCCCATCGTCTTCTCCTACCCGGCCCTATTCCGGATCCGCGCCGACCTCGCGGGAAGCTATGACTTCAGGACCTTCTCCGATCGCGACGGCTCGGCCTACGAGCTCTCATCCTCGGGGGACGGCTCAGTCGTCACGCCCATGAAGCCCTTCTCCATCCTCGATCGCATACCCTATCTCCAGAAGGACGGCCTGGGCAAATTCATCCTCGACTTCTCGAGCGTCAAGCTCACCAAGCCCCTGTACAAACAGGTGATGCGGGCCGCGGACGAGGGCAAGCTCTTGCCCGAGACCGGCCGCTTCAATTGGAAAGAAGGCTTCTGGATGCCCGAGGAGACTAACGGGCCGGGCGGCGGGACCGACCGCGGCCGCGAGGGTTGAAGGCTCGGCGATGAAGCGCATCCGTTGCCTCATGCTGGATTTGGGCGGAGTCCTGACTCAAGACCAGAACGCGGACAAGGCGGACGAGATGATGGGCCTCCTCGGCGCCGGCGAGAAAGCGAGTTTCCTCTCGGCCTATTGGAAGCATCGCCTCGACTACGACCGAGGCGTCGCGGACCACGCGGTCTACTGGCGTCGGATAGCGGCCGACCTCGGCCTAAGCTTCCCCGAACGCGCGTTGAGCGATATCGTGCGCGCCGACCTCCAAAGCTGGTTTACTATGCGCGGCCGAATGCTCGACTTCCTCGGCGGCGTCCAAGGCCGGGTCAAAAGCCTCGTCCTCCTGTCCAACATCAATCCCGACGGCGCTCGCTTTGTCCGATCGCAGGAAAACCGCGGCTGGGCGTCGTATTTCGACGAGCTCATCCTCTCCTGCGAGCACCGCCTCCTGAAGCCCGAGCCGGAGATCTACGAACTCGCCCTGGACGCCGCCGGCGCCCTCCCGGGCGAGACCCTCTTCGTGGACGACAACCCGGACAACGTCGAGGGCGCCCGCCGCGCGGGCCTTTCGAGCTTCCGCTTCGTCGATGAGGAAGACTTCGAGGCGAGGCTCAAGCGCGAATATGAGTTTACGAGATGAGCCGAGAGCGACAGCGGCGCGTCTTTGCGCCTTGACCGCCCTTTCAATGGGTGCTTAAATCCTCCAGATGAGCGAATCGGCGGGGAAGGCCTTCGACCTGTTGTTTTATTTGGCAAGGACGGGCGGCGCGATCAGCCTCGCCCGCCTCTCCCGCGAAACGGGCATGAATAAGGCGACGGCCCTCCGCTATCTCACGGTGCTCGAGTCCCGCGGCGTGGCCGAGCGCTCGGGCGGCGGCTGGTCTCTCGGCCTCGCCCTCTTCGAGCTCGGCTCCCACGTACCCGTCCGCTCCATCGTCGTCGAGCGCGTGCGGCCTTTCCTCGAGCGCCTCGCCCGCGAAACCGGCGAGAGCGCGAACCTGGCCTGCCTCGCGGGCTCGAGCGCCATCTACCTGGACCGCGCCGAGGCCGACCGTAGTCTGCGCATGCGCTCCGTTCCCGGCGACCGCCTGCCCCTGTATTGCACGGGCGTCGGCAAGGCGATCCTCTCCCTTCTCAGCGAGGAAAGAGCGCGCGCCATCCTCGGCTCGGGGCCATTGCCAAAAATCAACGAGAGGACCCTGACCGATCCCGAGGACGTCATCAGGGAAGCGGCGAAGACGCGCGAGACGGGCTATGGCCTGGACCGCGAGGAGTACGAGGTCGGCCTGACCTGCATGGCGAAGCCTCTTCGCCTGCCGGGCTCGGACTTCGCCGGCGCGATCAGCGTCTCAGGCCCCACGGCGCGCATGCGCGACCCCGCGACGAGGGAACGCTTCCTCGAGTGCCTGTCGCGCGCCGCGGCCGAGGCGCAGACCGCTCTCGAGGCGGCCGCGAGCGTCGACGCCGTGCTGGCCCCGACGCCCGCCGCCGCCGGCTCGGACTAAAACACGGCGGCCACCGCCTCCTCTACGGCTGCATCCTCCTCCGCCTCCGAGCTATCCGGCGCCGGCAGCTTCTGCGGCTTGAACTCCACATGCTCCGCGACGATCATGACGCGCGATCGAAGCTTGCCGTCGCCGTCTGTCCAGCGGTCCTGCTTTAGCCTGCCGACAACGCGCACGCCTCTGCCCTTCTTCAGGTTCTGGCTGCAGGCGAGGCCGAGCCTCGACCAGGCCTCGACGTCGAAGAAGGACACCTCCTTTTCCGTATTCTCGCTCTGCCTGTAGAAGCGGTCGCTGGCCACGGTGAAGTTGCAGACCGAGCTTCCCGTCGCGAGTGTCTTGCTCTCGGGATCCTTGACCAGGTTGCCCTCGAGCAAAATGGAATTAAGAGAGTTCACTAACGCCTCCTTGCATACTCTTTCGTATGCATGCGCTTTACGCGCGCGGGAGGCCCGGGCGATTGAAGGGCTCTGCCATTTTCTCGCTTCCTTGGAAAACGGCGATTTTAAGGATAGGAAGAGCGAGACGTCGGCATAGTCGCTTATATCTTTTCGAAGGTCGGGAGTGAATATGCGGCCCTGACAAAGGCGATGCGATCGCCGTCGTGGCGCCTGGCCACGATGTCGCGCGTGTCCTCGGCGAAGTCCTCGCTCTCCGCGGCCTTCTCGCCACCTCCCGCCCTGGCGTAGCCGTAGAACTCGCCGTCGTGGGAAAAATAGACGAGCGTAAAGGACAGAGAAGGGAACTGAGGCGTGAGGACCTCGATATTCTCCTCGGGGAGGCCATCGACGCTCTTAAGGTCGAGTAGGAGGGATGCCGCGATTCCATCGCGATGGATCTCCTTTTGGGATGCCGAGTCTTTGTCTATCGATTCGAAGGCGAGGACCAGCGCGGCGGCCTTTAGGCGCTCTTCAGCCGTCCCTCCCTCGATCTCGATCTCGCAGTCGCAGGAAAAAGCCATGATCCTCTCCTTGTCATTCCGCCGTGCTGTCGGCGCCGACGCTAAAGTCGGCAGCGACCACGAAGTCGCTACGCTGGAGGCAGGTCGCTCGGTACTCGGTCGGCGGCATGCCCGACACGCGCTTGAAGGCGCGCGCGAAGCCGAACTGGTTCTCGTAGCCCAGCTTGTCGGCTATCTCCTGCACTCGCAGGTTGGTGCTCGAGAGCATGGCGCAGGCAGCCTCGATCTTGAGGCGCGAGTAGTAGCGCATCGGGGGCATGCCCATCCGCTCGGAGAAAAGTCGTACGAAATGCTCGCGCGAGAGCTTGATCCGTTCGCAGAGCACGCCCAGATCGAGGTCGCCCTCGATCGAGCTCTGCATTATGGCGAGGGCCTTTTCTACGTGGGCGTTGTCCATGGGGGCGCGCGAGGCCGATAGGCCCCCGTCGAGGGCGTAGAGGAAGGCGAGAAGGCCGTGGTAGGCGGCCATCGCGAGCTCGCGCTTCCCTGAACGGCTCTTCTCGAGAAGGTCGGCGAAGAAGAAGCGTTGCGAGGCGCCGATGGCGAATGCTCCGCGGCAGCCGGCTAGGGACTCGAGGAGGGCGAGCACTTCGGCCTCGCCCTCTGCGTCGATAAGGACCGCGTAGTAGGTGATCGGCTTCTTGGCGTTGGTAGCGGAAATCTGATGTTCGGAAAAAGGCGGCGTTAGGTAGAGGGTTCCGGGCTCGATGCTGTGGACGATGGAGCTATTGCGGAAGCTTCCTTCGCCGGAGATGAAGTAATGCAGCTCGTAGAGCCCGTCGCCGTGGCTGTGCGAGCGTCCGTGCCAGGCGATCTGCCTCTCGTCGCGGAGGTGGTAGACGAATACTATATCGTCGAAGCGCATAGTGGAATATATCATCCAACTACCCGCTCTACTAGATAGGAAATCCCGGTGCGGGCGTCTCCCATATCAAGATTTGATATATAAAATCAATACTGCGCATAGCACATTCCGTGTACGCAATTTATCCTCATCCTACGTTCATGATATTACTATCCTTAGGAGGGATGCGAGATGAAAAAAGTCTTACTCATGGTCCTGTTCGTTGCGCTGGCTGTGTCTTCCGTGATTGCCGAAGGAGCGCTCATCGGCGTCGCGATGCCGACCCAGTCGCTTCAGAGGTGGAATCAGGACGGGGCTAACATGAAGGCTTTGCTCGAGAAGAAGGGCTATCAGGTCGAGCTCCAGTACGCGAACAACGACATCAACACCCAGGTCCAGCAGCTCGAGAACATGGTCACGAAGGGCTGCAAGGTCCTCGTCATCGCCTCGATCGACGGCTCCGTGCTCTCGGACGTGCTCAGCAAGGCGAAAGCCGCGGGCGCCAAGGTCATCGCCTACGATCGGCTCATCATGAAGACGCCGAACGTCGATTACTACGCGACCTTCGACAACTTCAAGGTCGGCGTGATCCAGGGCCAGTACATCGAGAAGGCGCTTAGCCTCAAGACCGCCAAGGGCCCCTTCAACATCGAGCTCTTCGCCGGTTCGCCCGACGACAACAACGCGACCTTCTTCAACAAGGGCGCCATGAGCATCCTCCAGCCCTACATCGACGCCGGCAAGCTCAAGGTTCCGAGTGGACAGACGGCCTTCACGACCATCGCCATCCCGTCGTGGACTTCCGCTACCGCCCAGGCCAGGATGGACAACCTCATCACCGCGAAGTACGCGACGGACAAGACTAAGCTCGACGTCGTCCTCTCCCCGAACGACAGCCTGGCCATCGGCATCGTCGCGTCGCTCAAGAACGCCGGCTACGGCACCGCGAAGAAGCCCTACCCCGTACTCACGGGCCAGGATTGCGACAAGGCTAACGTGAAGGCGATGATCGCGGGACAGCAGTCCATGTCGATCTTCAAGGACACGAGGACCCTCGCCGCCAAGGTAGTCGACATGGTCGATGCCATCTCCCAAGGCAAGGTCGTCCCCGTCAACGACACCAAGACCTACAACAACGAGGTCAAGATCGTCCCATCCTTCCTCTGCGACCCCGTGTATGCGGACAAGAACAACTACAAGGCCCTACTGATCGACACCGGATACTACACAGCCGCCGACGTCCAGTAAGGAGAGCTCCGGTTTTTTCCCTTACGCCGACCCGCGTGGACGACAACTCGCGGGTCGGCTTGTTATTATGCGGCTGACGGGACAAGGAGGAAATCAACGTGGATGACGCCATCCTCGAGATGAGGCATATCACCAAGACTTTTCCCGGGGTGAAGGCGCTAGACGACGTCAACTTCTCGGTGCGGAGGGGAGAGATACATGCCCTCGTCGGCGAGAACGGGGCAGGGAAATCGACCCTTATGAACATCCTGAGCGGCATATACTCGCACGGCACTTACGAGGGACAGCTCTTCGTCGAGGGCGCGGAGTGCTCGTTCAGGGAGATTCGGGACAGCGAGCGCAAGGGCATCGTCATCATCCACCAGGAGCTCGCCCTCATTCCGTACCTTTCGATCGGCGAGAATATATTCCTGCGGAACGAGCGGGCCAAGAATTACATCATCCAATGGGACGAGACCTATCGCGAGGCCGCGAAGCTCCTCAGCCTCGTCGGGCTCGAGGAAAGCCCGCGAATCGCGATCAAGGATATCAGCGTCGGGAAACAGCAGCTCGTCGAGATCGCGAAGGCGCTCTCCAAGAACGTCAAGGTGCTTATCCTCGACGAGCCGACGGCGTCGCTCAACGAGGACGACTCGGAGAATCTGCTCAAGCTCCTCGTCGAACTCAAGGACAAGGGGATGACCTCCATACTGATCTCCCACAAGATAAAGGAGGTCGTCGAGGTCGCGGACACGATCACGATCATTCGGGACGGGGCCGTGATCGAGACTCTTTATAGGGGAAAAGACGACATCGGCGAGGACCGCATCATCAAGGGGATGGTGGGCAGAGAGCTCGTCGATCGCTTCCCTAAACGCGAGTCCTCGATCGGCGAGGTCGTCTTCGAGGTCCGCGACTGGACCTCGTACAGCCCTGTCAACCCCGATCGGAAGATCGTCGACGGCGTCAACATTAAAGTCAGGAAAGGCGAGGTCGTCGGCCTCGCGGGCCTGATGGGCGCGGGGCGCACAGAGCTGGCCATGAGCATCTTCGGGCGGTCCTATGGGCTTCATATCAGCGGCAAGATGTTCAAGGATGGCAAGGAGATCTCGGTCCATACAGTCCGGAGCGCGATCGACCATGGAATCTCGTATACGACCGAGGACCGAAAGGCCGCCGGACTCAACCTCATCGGCGACATCAAGGAGAATATAACGATCGCAGGCCTCAAGAAGATCTCCAGTATCTTCGTGATCGACCGCGATAAAGAGATTGCCATCGCCGAGAACTACAGGAAGAAGCTCCGGATCCGATCGCCGAGCATCGCGCAAAAGGCCGGCAATCTTTCCGGAGGAAATCAGCAGAAGGTCGTTTTGAGCAAATGGATCTTCACGGAACCGGAGGTCCTCATCCTCGACGAGCCGACGCGCGGAATAGACGTCGGCGCGAAGTACGAGATCTATACCATCATCAACCAGCTCGCGAACGAAGGAAAGTCGGTGATCTTCATCAGTTCGGAGCTCCCGGAGATCCTCGGGATGTCCGATCGCATCTACGTCATGGCGGGAGGGAAGATAGTCGGCGAATTTTCGCGGGATGAAGCGTCCCAGGAAGGCATCATGAAGTGTATTATGCGGAGCGCCGGGGAGGGCAAATATGGACAGCGTTAAATATATTTTCAAGAACAATATCAGGCAATACGCGATGCTCATCGCCCTCGTCGTCATCATGATCTTCTTCCAGATAGCCACCGCGGGCATCCTCCTCGTCCCGATGAACGTGACCAACCTCGTGCTGCAGAACGCCTACGTGTTCATCCTAGCCATCGGCATGACGCTGTGCATCCTGACCGGCGGCAATATCGACCTCTCCGTCGGATCGATCGTCGCCTTTATCGGGGCGCTCTGCGGCACCTTCATCGTGACGATGAAGATGAACATGGTGCTAGGCCTGGTGCTGGCCCTCCTCTGCGGCCTCGCGATCGGCGTCTGGCAGGGCTTCTGGATCGCGTTCCTGAGGATTCCGGCCTTCATCGTGACCCTCGCGGGCATGCTCGTGTTCCGGGGCCTCACGGTCTCTTTGCTCAAGGGGCTGACGGTCGGCCCCTTCCCCGAGGCCTTCCAGAAGATCAGCTCGGGCTTTGTAGCCGATTTCTTGGGGCGCGAGCAAGGGTCGCTCAACCTGACTGCGATCGCCGTGGGTATCGTGGTCGCGATCCTCTACGTTTACATCAATCTGCGGCAGCGCGTCGCGCGCGGCAGGAACCGGCTGGAGTCCATCCCGGCCCCCCTGTTCATCGGGCAACTCGTGCTCGTCGTCGGCGTTATCGCCCTCGGCTCGTACTGGCTCGCATCGTTTCGGGGCCTGCCCATCATCTTCGTCATCATCGGACTCCTGATTGTCGCCTATTCGTTCTTCACCCAGAGGACGATCCCCGGCAGATACCTCTACGCGATGGGCGGCAACGAGAAGGCCGCCAAGCTGTCCGGCATCGATACGAACAAGGTCCTGTTCTTCGCCTACGTCAACATGGGCGTCCTGTCCGCGGTCGCCGGCATATCCGTCGCGTCGCGCCTCAACGCCGCTTCGCCGATGGCGGGCACGGGCTTCGAGCTCGACGCGATCGGCGCCTGCTTCATCGGAGGCGCGTCGGCCTCGGGCGGGATCGGCACGGTAATCGGGGCCATAATAGGCGCCCTCGTCATGGGCGTGCTCAACAACGGCATGTCTATCATGGGCGTCGGCAGCGATATCCAGCAGGTCATCAAGGGGCTCGTGCTCCTCCTTGCCGTAGGCTTCGACGTCTTGTCGAAGAGAAGGGGCAGCTAGCCATACGGCATCGGCTCGATCGATGCGGGAAGGGAGCAAATTTTAAAATATCAAGATAGGGTATACATTATCAAAGCCTGAGATTGCCTTTCCCCATGGGTCGGGCTTATAAATTATTTATTGACCCCCCTCGAGCGGCGAGAAGAATGGGCGCTTGTCGGAGGGGGCCCCGGAGGTAGTCGTGAGCGATCTATTCCCCAGCATTCCTAAAATCCTTTTCGAGGGCCCTCAATCCGACAATCCGCTCGGGTTTAAGCGCTACGAGGCCGCCAAGGTCAAGGATCAGCTTCGCTTCGCGATGGCCTTCTGGCACACGATGTGCGGCGGCGGCCGCGATCCTTTCGGCGACCCGACGGCCGAGAGGCCCTGGAATTCGGTAGGCGACCCCATGGAAGCCGCCAAGATGCGGATGCGCGGGATCTTCGAGCTAACCGAGAAGCTTTCGATCCCCTACTTCTGCTTCCACGACCGGGACATCGCCCCCGAGGGCGCGACCCTGCGCGAGACTGACAAGAAGCTGGACGAGATCGTCGTCCTCGCGAAGGATCTGATGAAGTCGAGCCCGACGCGCCTGCTGTGGGGCACGGCCAACCTCTTCGGCAACCCGCGCTTCATGCACGGCGCCGCGACGAGCCCGGAGCCCAAGGTTTTCGCCTACGCAGCGGCCCAGGTCAAGAAGGCCCTCGAGGTCACCAAGGAGCTCGGCGGGCAAAACTACGTCTTCTGGGGCGGCCGCGAGGGCTACGAGACCCTGCTCAACACCGACATGAAAATGGAGCAGGAAAACATGGCTACCTTCCTTCACATGGCGATCGACTACGCGAAGGAGATCGGCTTCAAGGGGCAGTTTCTCATCGAGCCCAAGCCCCTGGAACCCACGAAGCACCAGTACGACTCCGACGCGGCGGCCTGCTACGCCTTCCTCGAGGAGTTCGACCTCCTTGGCAGCTTCAAGCTCAACATAGAGACCAACCATGCGACACTCGCGGGCCACACGATCCAGCACGAGTTGCGCTTCGCGCGGGATCACGGCATCCTAGGCTCGGTGGACGCGAACCAGGGCGACGAGCTCCTCGGCTGGGACACCGACCAGTTCCCCACCAATCTCTACACGACCACATTGATGATGTACGAGGTGCTCAAGAACGGCGGCCTGCACTCGGGCGGCCTCAACTTCGACGCCAAGGTGCGCAGGGGAAGCTTCAAGGTCGAGGACATCGCGATAGCCCATATCGTCGGCATGGACTCCTTCGCCCGCGGCGCCGACGCCGCGCGGCGCATGATCGCGGACAAGGCCCTCGACAAGCCCCTTGATGAGCGCTACGCGGGCTGGCAGAAGGGTGTGGGCGCCTCCATCCGCTCGGGCAAGGAAAGCTTCAAGAGCCTCGAGGCGGCAATGCTCGACTCGGCTACGGCCAGCGCGGCCGATTTCGGCCTGGGCTCCGGCAAGCAGGAATACCTCGAGTCCATCGTAAACAGGTACCTGTGAGAAGAGCATGGGCAAGCTTGACTTGGTGTTGGGGATCGACTCGAGCACGCAGAGCACGACGGCGGTGGCCTTGGATCGGAGCGGCTTCGCGACAATGGCCGAGGCTAAGGTCCGCTACCGCGACGATCCTCGGCTCGCCACCTACGGCCTGACCGAGGGCGCGCCGATACTGCCGCCCCGCGAGGAGGGCGAGGCCGACCAGCCGGCAGCCCTCTTCCTCGACGCGCTGGACGCCCTTCTCTCCGACCTCGGGCCGGCGGTCTTAAGCCGAGTCGCGGCCATAGACCTGTCGGCCCAGCAGCACGGCCAGGTCTGGCTGGGCGAAGCGGGCGCCAAGGCGATCGCCGCGTTGCGCGATACTGGTTCCGGCGCGACGGGAAAGGGCGGCTTGGCGGCGCGCGTGGGCCCGGGCCTCGCCTACGATCGATCTCCCATCTGGATGAGCGCGAACACCGCGGTCGAGGCGCAGGAGCTGCGCGAGGCCCTCGGCGGCCGCGAGGGCATGACCGCGCGTTCGGGTTCCGATTCGCCCCTGCGCTTTTCGGGCGCGGTGCTCCGACACACGGCAAAACGCTTTCCGGATATCTACGCGCGGACCTACCGCTTCCACCTGATATCCTCCTTTCTCGCGGGGCTGCTCGCGGGCGACGCCGACGCGCCGATAGACTGGGGCAACGGCTCGGGCACGAGCCTCATGGACTGGTCGAAGAAGCGCTGGGATCCACAGCTCATCGCGGCAGCCGCGGCGTCCCTGCCGGGCGGCCCGGCCGCCCTCGCGACGCGCCTTCCGCCCTTAGCGCCGCCGCTCGCCATCGTCGGCCGCGCGGCCGCCTACTTCACGGAGCGCTACGGCCTCAGCCCCGAGTGCGCCATCGTCGCCGGTTCGGGGGACAACCCTCAGAGCAAGGTCCTCGCCTCGGGAGCCCTCCTGTCCTTGGGAACGAGCTTCGTCATCATGGTCGAGGGCGAGAAGCCCCATGTTTCGGCCAACGCGATGTACGACGGCCTGGGGCGGCCCTTCCTCTTCGGCTGCCGCACGAACGGCGCCCTTGCTTGGGAGTCGGTGAGGACGGCCCATGGGCTCGCCGCGAACGATTTCGCCGCGAGCGAGGCCGCCCTCGCCTCCGAGGCGCCAGGCACGGCTGTCCGCATAGCGCAGAACGAGCGCGAGAGCTTCCCCGACTCTTCCGCGATGTCGCCGCCTTCGCTGGGGAGCTTCGCGCGAGATTACGCAGCGGCCGTCGATGCCTCGCTCGGCCTGATGGCCATAGCCTCCGCGCCCTTCGCGGGCAAGGTGGCCGAAGTGGCGGTCACAGGAGGGGCGGCGGCGAGCCGAGGCGTGCTCGCGCGGGTCGCGGCGATTTGGGGGGCGCGCGCCTTGCCGATAGCGGACGCCGGCGCCGCGGCCGGAGCGGCCGTGGCCGCCGCATGCGCCCTCGTTCCCGAGGCGGAGCGCGACGACTTGGCCGATAGGGCCCGCGCCGTCGCCGCTCGGCCGGGAAAGTCCGTCGAGCCCGATGCGAAGGCGGTCGCTGCCTATCGAGGATCGGGCGGCTACCTCGAGCGGCTGGGAAAGGAGCTCGGGAAGGCCGTCTCGGAGGCCTAGACCTTGCCTATCCCCTTCCTCGCTGGATGCCCTGGGTGCCAGCGGGGGAACCAGGCCGTACAGCGTCTCGCCGCAAAAGGACAGAGGTTGCGACTATCGCCCTGCGATCCTGTTCTTGTCTGTTTCTCTCAACTCCCCGGGGCTGGTATCATACCAATTAGTAGCTAAAATACCCATAACATACGTTGATGTATCATCAAATTATTTCAATCCCATAAATTGTGCGGACTCGTAGACTAATTAAGCTAGGAAACACAGTATTTAAACAGGGCTACGGTATCTCCAGAAATATGGCACGCTAATTGCTAGGTAATCGTATCCTGTTTACAGAAAAGGGGAATGATGATGAAGAGATCTCTAGTGGTATTCTGTGGAGTAGTGTTGGCTTTCGGCCTAATCAGTACTGGATTTTCCGCCCCTGCGGCCGGCAAGCTCGACAAGGTCACCCTCCAACTAAAATGGCTTCCGCAATCCCAGTTCATGGGCTATTACGTGGCCGACGCGAAGGGCTATTACAAGGACGAGGGCATCGATATCACCCTCCTCCCCGGCGGAAGCGACATCATCCCCGAGCAGCAGGTCTTTACCGGCGTCGCCGACATCGGCGTGACTTGGGTATCCTCGCTCCTTAAGTACGATGAGAAGGGCTGGGGCTTCATCGAGGTGGCACAGGTCTTCCAGAAGAGCGCCATGCTCCTCGTGTCCAAGGCCGAGACCGGCATCAAGTCGGGCAAGGACCTCGCGGGCAAGAAGATAGGCTCCTGGTTCGGCGGCAACGAGTACGAGCTCTACGCCCTCATCGAGTCCGTGGGCCTTAATAAGGACAAGGACCTCAAGATGGTCCAGCAGGACTTCACGATGGACCAGGTCAAGAAGGGCGATATCGACGCGGCCTCGGCCATGACCTACAACGAGTACGGCCTCCTGCTCGAGTCCGGCTATACGAAGGACAAGCTCAATGTCATCGACATGAACGACGCGGGCGTAGCCATGCTCGAGGATTGCCTCTTCGTCACCAAGAAATGGGCGCAGAAGAATCCCGACCTCCTGGTGCGCTTCCTGCGCGCCTCGATCAAGGGCTGGGCCGACGCGGCTAAGGACCCGGAAGCCGCCGGCAAGCTTGTCTACGACGTGGACAAGTCGGTATCGCTCGCGCACCAGACCTATATGGCCAAGGAAGTCGCGAAGCTCGTAGTCCCCGCCGGCTTCGCCGCCGCGAAGATCGGATATATCGATCCGGCTACGTTCAAGCAGACCGCCGACTATGCCCAGAAGTATGGCCTCCTCATTAAGGCCGCCGACACCAAGGCCGCCGTTGACGATTCGTACTGGAAGAAAGCCACAGGAAAGTAAGGGGACCTGGATGAAGATGCCGGCGATGGACGCGATGGAACTGATCGGATCGAAGCCCGTCTTGGACACTCGGTTAGCTGTACTGCCGAGCAGGGCGACCGGCTGGACGGTGGTCGGCCCGGGCGCCATTGACGACTCGCGAAGCGCGTCCGTCGCCGGGGCCTCGGCTCTCATCGAGGTGAATAGCGTAAGCATGGTCTATCGGAACGGCAAGGGGCAAGAGGTCCAAGCGCTGAAGAACGTGAGCCTCGATATCAAGCGGGGGGAATTCGTCGCCCTCCTAGGGCCCTCGGGCTGCGGGAAGACGACGCTCCTGCGCATCATCGCCGACCTCCTCGAGCCGAGCTCCGGCTCGGTTCAGATCGGCGGCCTGTCGCCCCGCGAGAATCGGCTCAGGCAGAAGTATGGCATGGTGTTCCAGGCCCCCGTGCTCTTCGAGTGGCGCAACATCCGCAACAACGTCCGCCTGCCCCTCGAGATCATGAAGGTCGGCAAGAAGGAGCAGAATCGGCGCATCGCCGAGCAGCTCGACCTCGTCGGGCTCCGGAATTTCTCGACGAGCTACCCCTCGCAGCTCTCCGGCGGCATGCAGCAGCGCGTAGGGATCGCCCGCGCGCTCGCGATCAAGCCCGAGCTCCTGCTCATGGACGAGCCTTTCTCGGCCCTGGACGAGTTCACCCGCGAGAGGCTAAATGAGGACCTCCTGGACATTTGGAGCAAGACGGGCAAGACCGTCGTGTTCGTCACGCACAATATTTCCGAGGCGGTATTCCTGTCGGACCGGGTCTTCGTGCTCTCTCCTCACCCCGGCAGGCTGTCCAGCGTCATAGACATCGACCTGCCGCGACCCCGCAACTGCGAGACGAGGGAGAGTCCAGAGTTCTTCTCCTTGGTATCGAAGATCCGCAGGAGCTTCGAGGGAGCGTGTTCTCCGGCGCTCGCCGAGGAGTAGGCCAATCGTGAAGAAGAGCGACGGCATCTCGGCGATCGCCTGGACTGTAGGCGTCGTGGCTGTCTGGGAGCTGGCGGCCCTCGTGCTCGCGAAGGGCCTCCACGATCCCATGGCGGCTTCGAAGCTGCCCCTCCCCCAGGACGTGGCTGCGACGATCGCGCGCGAAGGCGCTACGCTCGCGGAGGCCGCCTCCGTGACCTTGTCGAAGGCCGCGATCGGCTTCGCCATCGGTGCCTTCGTGGGTTACATGCTGGCCGTTCTCATGAGCGTATCGAGGACGGCCGAGCGCATCGCCTTCCCCTATCTGATCATGTCGCAGATGATCCCGGTGCTGGGCCTTGCGCCCATCATCTTCAACCTCGTGCGCAACATGGACGCATCGCGAATCGTCATCGCTTCCTACATCACATTCTTCCCGGTAGCCGCCAACTCCCTCTCCGGATTCAAGAGCGTAGATCTGGAGAAGCGCCAGCTCATGCATTCCTATGCGACAGGGCTTCCGACGACCTACGCTAAGCTGATGCTGCCCTTCTCTCTGCCCTACCTCTTCGCCGGTCTCAAGATCGCGGCGCCAATGTCGGTCACGGCCTCGATCCTCGTCGATATGCTCGGCTCCAAGAGCGGCATCGGCGTCAAGCTCCTCTACTCGCTCTACGGCGGCGCTATGGACGTCTTCTGGGCCTCCGTGCTGGTGAGCGCGGCCATGGGCATCCTGAGCTACGCCCTGGTGCTCTTAGTCGAGAAGATCTGCCTGCCCTGGGAAGCGGCCGCCATCGCGAGCGCCGGGAGGGCCGAATGAGGGAGCGCGTCGCCAAAGTAGTCCTGCCGGCGGCCGTGGGCATTGCCTTCGTCGCGGCATGGCAGGTCGGTGCCCTTCACGTCCTCCTCGACCTCGAGAGCTTCCAGCTGCCCCTGCCCTCGGAGATCGTACAGGCTCTCGCAGCGAATCTTTCCAAGGCCCTTTCGGACTGCGGCGTCACCGTCTCCGGGGCTTTTATCGGGATGGCGATCGGATCTACCTTCGGCTTCCTCGTGGCGGTCCTCGCCACGACCTTCCCCTCTTGGGGCTACGGCGGGCTCGTCCTCGTTTCGGCGTTGAACTCGATCCCCATCGTCGCCCTCTCTCCCATCATGAACCGCTGGTTCTCGACGGGCATGGCCCAGAAGGTCGGCGTCGTGACGATCGTGTGCATGGCGGCCATGGCGATCAACGCCTACCGGGGACTAAACGACCTCAAGCCTTTCTCCCTCGACCTCATGCGCTCCTACGTCGCGACCAAGCGCGAGGTCTTCTTCCAGCTCAGGCTGCCGAACTGCCTGCCCTCGGTCTTCACCGCGCTGAAGATCAACATCACCTCCTCCATGATCGCGGCGATCGTCAGCGAGTACTTCGCCTCCTCCACCGCGGGATTGGGCTTCGGGATCAAGAACAATCTGCGCAAGGCCGAGATGGCGATGGGCTGGGCCTATATCGTCGTGGCCTCGGTCGTCGGCATCGCGCTGTACCTGTGCATACTCTTCGCCGAACGCCGAGCGACGAGGTGGCACGCCTCGCAGTCCGCCGGCGCGGAAACCCCCTCGGGCGAAGGCGCAGGAGATAAGGCATGAGCGAGCCTAGGGATGATCCGCAAGGTCTTCTCCCTCAGTTATGGAAAGGCAAAATGCGTTCGGAAGCCCCCCGGTAACCAGGCCCGGAAGGGAAAGCTAGCCGGGATATCAAGTATTTGCGAGGCAAGGAGTTTGCAATGACAGAGGCCAAGAAACTGAAGTATTACGCCGCCGGCTGGAAAGAGTCGAAGAGCGGCAAATACATGGATTGCTTCGACCCCTCGACGGGCGAGGTGATCGCTCGCACGCCCCAATGCTCGGCGGCCGAGGTCAACGAGGCTATAGCCGCGGCGTCGGCGGCCTACCCTGGCTGGTCGGCCACGCCGGCCAGCCAACGCGTACAGGTGCTGTATCGGATGAAGGCTCTCCTCGACAAGCACGTCGACGAGCTGACCCTCATCACCGCCAAGGAGCACGGCAAGGTCTTGGCCGAGGCGAAGGGCGACGTGCTTCGCGTGACCGAGCTCGTCGAGTTCGCCTGCGGCATCCCCCATCTCCTCAAGGGTTCCGCCAGTTTCAACTGCACGAGGGGCTACGATACCTCGGACTACCGCGAGCCCATGGGCGTCTTCGCGGGCATCGTCCCCTGGAACTTCCCCGCCATGCTTCCGATGGGCTGGGTGGCGCCGGTGTGCATCGCCGCGGGCAACACCCTCGTGCTCAAGCTCGCGAGCTTCGTCCCGCAGTCGGCGATGAGGATCATGGAGCTCTGGGAGGAGGCCGGGCTGCCGAAGGGAGTCATCAACCTCGTCACTTGTTCCCGAACCGAGGCCGAAATCTTCCTCCGCCACCCCGACATCAAGGGCGTGAGCTTCATCGGCTCGACCTCCATCGGTCTGCACATATATAAGACGGCCGCCGAGAACGGCAAGCGCGTCCAGGCCCTCACCGAGGCTAAAAACCACGGCCTGGTACTTAAGGATGCCGCCATCGAACGCACGGCGCGCGGCATCATGAATTCTTCCTTCGGCTCCGCCGGCGAGCGCTGCATGGCTCTCCCGACTATCGTCGTAGAAGAAGCCGTGGCCGACCAGCTTGTCGCCTTCCTCGTGAAATTCATCGGCGAGCTCAAGATAGGCCCCGCCTACGAGAAGGACAGCCAGCTGGGTCCCGTCATCAACGCCGAGCACAAGAAGTCTATCGAAGACTGGATACAGAAAGGCGTGGATGAGGGCGCGAAGCTCGTGGTAGACGGCCGCGGCGTAGTCGTCAAGGGCTACGAGAAGGGCTTCTACCTGGGACCCACGCTCTTCGACCACGTCAAGGAAGGCATGTCTATCGGCGACAAGGAGATCTTCGGACCCGTACTGTGCATCAAGCGCGTGAAGGACTTCGAGGAGGGAATCGCCCTGATGAACGCCAACGAGTTCGCGAACGGCTCGAGCATCTTTACGCAAAGCGGCTATTACGCCCGCGAGTTCGCGGTGCGGAGCCATGGCGGCATGGTAGGAGTCAACGTCGGCATCCCCGTGCCGCTCGGGATCTACAGCTTCACCGGCCACAAGAATTCCTTCTTCGGCGATCTCCACATGCAAGGAGTGGACGCGGTCCGATTCTGGACCGAGCTCAAGACGGTGACCACACACTGGTTCTCCGAAGAGGAGGCGAAGAGCGGCAAGGTCGACACCTGGGACGGCATGCTCCACATGGGCGACAAGAAATAGCGGGCCCGGGATACGGACGGTGAGCCCGTATCCCATCCCGAGCGATAGAGGAGGCGTTCTGTGGCCAAATTGGACACCAAGCGTGCTGTAGCCGATCTGAAGGAACTCAGATCCCTCACAGAGGATTCATCGGGCGCGCAACGCGTCGCATTCACCGAGACCTGGCTCAAGGCCCTCGATTTCTTCAACCATAAGCTCGACGAGCTAGGCATTCCTCATCGCCAGGACGTCGCGGGCAATACCTGGGCGACCCTGGAGGGCGAGCGGCCGGAGGCGCTCGTAATCGGCGGCCACCTCGATTCCGTCCCCAACGGAGGATGGCTCGACGGATGCTGGAACGTTATCGCAGGCCTCGAGGTGCTCCGCTATCTCAAGGCGAAAGGCAAGCCTCCGGTCACCGTCAAGCTCGTGAACTGGTGCGACGAGGAGGGCGCCCGCTTCGGCCGCAGCCTCTTCGGCTCGAGCGCCTTCTCCGGCCACCTCAACGTGGCGGATGTGCAGAACCTCAAGGACAAGGGCGGGATCCTCCTCGTCGACGCCCTGAAATCGGTGGGGATTAGGCTCGAGGACGCGCCGAAGGCCAAGGAGGAGCAGAAGGACTGCGCGGCCTACCTCGAGCTCCATATCGAGCAGGGACCGGTCCTCGAGGACCTGGGCTACCCGCTTGGCGCGGTGCTGGGGACTGTCGGCGTCGAGCGGAATTTCATCACTTTCCATGGGCAGGCGGCGCACTCAGGCTCCACGCCCATGAACCGCCGCCGCGACGCCTTCAAGGCCGCGGGCATGATGGCCCAGGAGATTTACGCCATCGCCGAAAAGCACTCGGGAGTCTGTACGATCGGCAGCTGCACCACGAAACCGGGCATCGTCACTTCGGTGGTCGAGGAATGCGCCATCACCCTAGACCAGCGCCACCTCGACGCCGTCAAGCTCGCCGCGATGTGGCAGGACGCGCAGGACGCGGCCAGGCGTTTCGCGTCCGAATGCAAGGTCGATGTGGCCTTCGGCGACCTCTGGCGCATCGAGCCCATACTCTTCCACAAGGAACTCACCGAATTCGCCGATGAGGCGATCAAGGAGACGGTCGGCAAATCGTGGCGCCTTCCCTCAGGGCCGCTGCACGACGCAGCCGAGGTTTGTCGCGCCGGCATTCCTACGCAGATGCTCTTCGTGCAGAGCCTGAAGGGCATCAGCCATAATAAAATCGAGGACACGAAGGAAGAGCATCTCGAGATGAGCGTGACCGCCCTCGCGAAGCTCGCCGAGAAGTCGATCCCCTGGATCGTTGCGCGCCTTAAGAAATAAGCCTGCATCGATAAGCGTTCGAGATATCAAGGAGACGCGGCGATGGCCTATTCCGAGCGATTGGATCACATGACGGAGGGTTTCTCCTTGGCGCAGGCCATCGACGAAGCCGGTAGGTGCCTCCTCTGCCACGACGCGCCCTGTTCGAAGGGCTGTCCCGCGAATACCGATCCGGGCACTTTCATACGGAAGCTCCGATTCAAGAATGTGACGGGGGCTATTCGCACGATTAAAGAAAACAACGTCCTCGGCGGCGCCTGTGGCGTCCTGTGCCCCACCTCGCGCCTCTGCGAAAAAGAGTGCAGCGCCACGGGGATCGGGCTCCCGATTAGGATCGGGGACATCCAGCGGGCCCTGGTCGAACACTCATGGAAGATTGGTTTCAAGCCATACGCGAAACCCGTCGCCCGCAGCGAAAAGGTGGCGATCGTCGGATCGGGACCGGCAGGCCTCGCCTGCGCCGCCGAGCTAGCGAAGACTGGGGTGCGGGTAACTGTGTTCGAGCAGAGGGCCGAGCCGGGCGGAGTGATCCGCTACGGCGTTCCCGGGTACCGCTTCGACCGGGACTTCCTCGAGCGAGAGATCGAGGACCTTCGTTTCCTCGGCGTGGAGTTCGCCTGCGGCAAGCGCATCGACGGCGCCAAGGGCGCCAAGGAGCTCCTCGCCGAAGGCTACCGCTCCGTCTTCCTCGCGCCGGGGCTCTGGAAGGCCGTCGCCCTCCCCGAGGGGAAGGGCATCTCGGGAGTCCTCGACTCGGCCTCCTTCCTCTCGATGCTGAGGGACGGGGAGGTCGCCGAACTCGCCCGGCGGTTCGAGGGGAAGGACGTCGTCGTCATCGGCGGGGGGAGCGTCGCCATAGATTGCGCCGAGTCGGCAAAAAAGTTGGGCGCCCGAGACGTGTATCTCGTCTATCGGCGATCCTTCGTCGAGATGCCGGCCGAAGAGTCCGAGTGCGTCGTCGCCCTTCGCGAGGGCATCCATTTCGTGATGCTGAACCGCCCTGTCGGCTATTCCGCCGATCAGAAGGGCCTTCTTTCGGGCTTGAAGCTCAGGCGATGCAGGCTCGGGGCAGAGGACGGCTCGGGGCGACGCTCGCCCGAGGACATCGCAGGTACGGACTGGATACTGGACGCCCAAATCGCCGTCGAGGCCATCGGCAGCGTCCCCGACGGAGCCGACTGGTCGGCTGAAGTGAAAACCGACGGGCGCGGCCTGATCCTAGCCGATGCGGAGACCGGTAGCACATCGGCTAAGGCCATCTTCGCGGGCGGCGACATCGTAGGGGGCCCGGGCCTAGTCGTCGAGGCGGTCAGGGACGGAAAGGCGGCAGCCCGGTCGATCCTGGAAGCCCTAGCGGGAGGCGCGCGATGAGCGCAGCGAGCAAGGTCGATCTTTCCGTCTCGATGTGCGGCGTGGAATTCGGCAATCCCTTCCTCCTTTCCTCCTCGCCCGTCGCGAATAGCGCCGAGATGATCGAGCGCGCCTACGAGGCGGGATGGGCCGGCGTCTGCTACAAGACGCTCAATTCGGGCCGCATGGATATCGTCCATCCCTCGCCGAGGATGAACGGCTACGATTACGAAGGCAGGCGCCTGGTCGGCCTGCAGAACGTGGAAATGATCTCGGACAGGCCGCTTCGCGACAATCTAGCCGACATCCTCTATCTCAAGAGGAAGTACCCCGACCGGAAGATCATCGCGAGCATTATGGGTTTCTCCGACGACGAGTGGGGCTTCCTCGCGAAGGCCGCCGCGGACAATGGCGCCGACATGCTCGAGCTCAATTTTTCCTGTCCGCACATGTCGATCGAGGGTTCGGGCTATAAGGTTGGACAGTCCTTCCACCTCCTGGAAAAATTCACCGCGACTGTCAAGAAGGCCGTAAGGATTCCCGTGCTCGCGAAGATGACGCCGAATATCACCGACATGACCGAGCCGGCGATCTACGCGAAGAACGGCGGCGCCGACGGAATAGCCGCCATCAACACCGTCCGCAGCATTTCCGAAATCGGCCTGGAGGATTTCGTGGCCAAGCCCAACGTATTCGGCTTAGGCGCGGTAAGCGGCTACTCCGGACCGGCGGTCAAGCCCATAGGGCTCCGCTTCGTCGCCGAGATGGCGCAATGCGGGGAGCTCGGCATCCCGATCTCGGGCATGGGGGGAATTGAGACCTGGGTCGACGCCCTCGAGTACCTCCTCGTCGGCTCGACGACGATCCAGGTCACGACCGGCGTCATCCACTACGGTTACCGAATCGTAGAGGACATGATCGAGGGCCTCTACGACTACATGGCGGGGAAGGGAATTGGGAAGGTGACGGAGCTCATCGGTAAAGCCCTTCCCTCGCTTTGCGATACGGGCGATTTCGACCTCGGACGGCAGGGCATCGCTACCTACGACCTCGACAGGTGCATCGGCTGCGGACAGTGCCATATCGTCTGCCGGGACGCCGGGGGCCAGGCCCTAGAGTGGGATGCGGCGAGGCGGAGGCCCAGGCTGATAGAGGAAAAGTGCCTCTCCTGCATGATCTGTAGCTTCGTCTGTCCCGTGCCCGGGCTGATCGGATTCGCGGAGAAGCCGAAGTCGTGGAAGCGGCTGCCGACGCCCGTCAAGGACGAAGGCGACGCCAAGCGCGTGAGCATAGAACCCAATTGATCTCAGGAGGGAATTCGCCATGAGCGTGTTGTTCAAGAACGGGCTGGTCGTCACGTCCTCCGGGTCGCAGATCGCGGACGTTCTCGTCGAGGGAGAAAGGATTAAGTGCGTCGGGGTCGGCCTCGCGGACAGGGCCGACGAGGTCATCGACGCCTCTGGTAAGTACGTCCTCCCGGGCGCCATAGATACTCATACCCACATCGACATGCCGTTCATGGGCACGACGTCCGCGGACGACTGGAAAACGGGATCCATCGCGGCGGCCTGCGGCGGTACGACGACGATCCTCGATTTCAGCCTCCAGAACAAAGGCGAGACGCTCCGCGACGCGGTCGAGCGCCAGAAGGGCAAGGCCGACGGCAAGACGGTCGTCGACTACTCCATCCACCCGGGCGTAACCGATGCGAGGCCGGACGTCATCGACGAGGTGAAGAAGGCGGTGAACGATTACGGGACGCCGAGCTTCAAGATCTTCCTATTCTATCCGTTCCGGGTCGAGGATTACGCGATGGTCCGCCTCCTCGAGGAGACGAAGAAGTACGGCGGCCTGGTCCAAGTCCACGCCGAGAGCTTCGACGTCATCAAGCGGATGGACGAACTCAACGAGGCCGAGGGCAAGCTCACGCCCTTCGATCACGCGAGGGCCCACACCGTCCTCGCCGAGGAATCGGCGATCGAGCGGACCGTCACCGCAGTCGAGTTCACCGGCAGCCGGATCTATATCGTCCATCTGTCCTCGGGCAGGGGCCTCTGGAAGATACGCCAGGCGCGCGACCGCGGCCTCCGGGTCTACGCCGAGACCTGCCCCCAGTACTTGACCCTCAACGAGGATCGCTACAGGGAGGCGAACTGGGGCGGCGCCAAGTACGTGATGTCGCCTCCGCTCCGTCCGCAGTCCTGCCTCGACGAGCTCTGGCTCGGGCTCCGCGACGGCAGCGTCCAGACGATCGGCACCGATCACTGCCCCTTCGACTTCGTCGGCCAAAAGGACATGGCCGGCAAGGACGACTACCGCAAGATTCCCAACGGCGCCCCCGGCATCGAGACGATGCTGATGCTCATGCACAGCGAGGGCGTGGTGAAGGGTCGCATAAGCCTCGAGCGGATGGTCGAGGTGGTCTCCACCGGCGCGGCTCGGATGTTCGGGCTCGCGAACAAGGGAGCGGTCGCGGCGGGCAAGGATGCCGATATCGTCGTCTTCGACCCGAAGCGGAAATTCACCATCGCTAGGGATAAGCTCCACCACAACGTGGATTATACTCCTTGGGAGGGCTTCGAAATGACCGGAATGCCCGAACTCGTCTATTCGCGCGGAAAGCGCGTAGCGGAGTGGTCGGAGGATCGGATGAAATTCACGGGAAAGATCGGCGATGGCCGCTTTGTCAAGCGCGAGCCTATCCCGTTCATTTGATAGGAGAGACCATGAATACCGAGGAACTGCAGAAACTGGACAGGGAGCACCTGATCTACAGCTGGAAGCAACAGGGCGGATGGGTGCCGACCGTCATCGAACGCGCCGAGGGCATCTACATGTGGGACACGGACGGGCGTCGCATCATCGACGGCTGCGCCGGGCTCCTCAACTGCAATATCGGGCACGGCAACGCCCATGTCCTCGAAAGCATGCGCAAGCAGATGGAGAAGCTCTGCTTCGTGGCGCCCGGCTTCGGGACCGAGCCGCGGGCGAAGCTGGCGGCGAAGGTGGCCGAGCACACGCCAGGCGACCTGGACTACGTCTTCTTCGCGAACGCCGGCTCCGAGGCTAACGAGAACGCCATCAAGAGCGCGCGCTGGTTCACCGGCCGGCATAAGATCTATTCCGCCTGGAAGAGCTACCACGGCGCCACTGCCGGCTCGGTGACCCTCACCGGCGACCCCAGGCGCTGGCCGGCCGAGCCGGGCATTCCCGGCGTCGTGCATTTCTTCGGCCCCTACCCCTACCGCTGTCCCTTCGGCACCGACGACCCGGAGGAATGCGGGCAGAGAACCCTCGCGGTGCTTAAGGATCAGCTCATGTACGACAATCCTAAGTCGGTCGCAGCGATCATCGTCGAGCCGATAGTCGGCACCAACGGCATCGTCATCCCTCCCAAGAGCTACATGAAGGGACTCCGCCAGCTCTGCGACGAGAACGATATCCTGCTCATCTCCGACGAGGTCATGGCAGGCTGGGGCCGCGCGGGCAAGTGGTTCGGCATCGACAACTTCGACGTCATCCCGGACATCATAACCACGGCGAAGGGCATCACCTCCGGCTACGTGCCCCTTGGCGCGATGATCTGGAGCAAGAAGATATGGGATTCCTTCCAGGACCGTCCCTACATGAGCGGCCTCACTTACACCGGGCATGCCCTGGCCTGCGCCTGCGGAATCGCCAACATCGAAGTCTATGAAAAGGAGAAGCTGATCGAGCGCTCAGCCGAGAACGGATCGTATCTCGAAAGGAAGCTCAAGGAGCTCGAGGCCAGGCATCCTTCGGTCGGCGACACGCGCTGCAAGGGACTGTGGGCCTGCATCGAGCTGGTCAAGGACAAGAAGACCAAGGCCCCGCTCGCCGGCTACAACAACGCGATCCGCAACGTGTCGGCCCAGCTCGGGAAGATCTTCATGGAGAACGGTCTCTATCTCTACAGCAACTGGGATTACATCTTCATCTCGCCGGCCCTGATCATAGAGAAGGCGCAGATCGACGAGATCGTCGCTATCGTCGAGAAGGGGCTCGAATACACGGACGGGCTGACGGCGAAGGCGGGCTAGGAAAGCCGTAGAGGGCCGGATAATTGCCCCGGCCCCATATCCGCTAAGATGCTATGCATCCGACGAAAGGAAGGGAGGCTGAAGAGGAGCCGGGAACATCCAGGAGTGCGAGGATCCGGCTCCGACCGACTGCTAAAAATGCTCCTGTCGGCATGGAAGAGCCTCGGCGGCGTCATCGTGCTGAGGCTCTTCGAGGGCCGCGCAAAGCCGGTTTAGCCGCAGGGCTTGAAATGCGGCTCGATCCAGCGTTCCCGGCCTGAGCCTTTCCCGATCGCCTCCAGCTGAAGGATGGCGCGCGAGGGGCAGAGGTTGAGGCAGCGCATGCACTGCTCGCAGCCGGCCGACCATCGCGGATGGCCGTCTTGCATGACGATGCTGCCCGTCGGGCAGCATCGAGCGCAGAGGCCGCATGAGCTGCAGGCGGCGCTGACCTTAAAATGCGACCAAAGTCTCTTTACGCCGATCGCAAAGCCCGCTCTCATGAGTCGGGAGCCGAAAGGGCCGAATTTCGCCAAGCTGAGGGCCTTGAAGAAGCGTTCGCCGGCGAGGAAGGACCGAGCGGCCGCGAGGGCCTTGGCCTCCCCTTCGGCGAGGATGGCCGCGGCCTCCTCCCGCGCGGGGACCTTCATGAAGGGCACCCAATTGTTGGGCATCCGGATGAGATCGGCGTAGGCGGCATCGTAGCCTCGCGAGGCCAGGATGCGGCAGCCTTCGACGAGGCTCCAGCCGCAGTCGTCGGAGTCGCCGCCCGTCACGAGGAGGAGGGCGGGCGCGGCCGTCGCGCGGCGGGGCAGGCCCTCGAGGTAGCGCTTCGCTATCCTCGGCAGGTCGAGGGAGTAGACCGGGAAAACGAAGCAGGCCGCCGCCGCGTCTTCCACCGGCGGTCCCCCCGTCGGTATGGCGGAGACGTCGGTCGAATAGCCGGCCTCGGCGAAGGCCGCCGCGCAGAGCTCGGCGACGCGCTTGGAGTTGCCCGTCCCGGTGAAGTAGCGGATAGACGCTTTTCGTGCATCGCTCATGATTCCTCCTTCGCGAGCCGATCGAGCCAAGATTCGAGGAAGGCGTAGTACTCGAGTCCGAAGCGCTGTGTGGATGCCTGATAGAAGTCCGGCTTGACGGGCAGGCCCTCTGTCGCGCCCCCGACCCAGGCTTTGCGCTTCCCGGCGCTTTCCCTGAAGCCTTCGACCACCTTCCTCGACTTGCCCCGGGACAGACAGCCCAGGAAGAAAAGCCTCGCGAGGAGGAAGGAAGGGCCTTTGGCGATATCCAGGGGCGAGGAGAGCCATTCGAGGAAGGCCGCCTTGCCCTCGGGGAGGATTTCGTAGACGCGGCGAAGCCGACCCGAGCCGTCCTCCCGCGTGGCCTTCACCAAGCCTTCCTTCCTCATGCGCTCGAGGGCCGGATAGATGGAGCCGAAGCTCGCTTGGTAAAAATGCGACGTGCTTATGGCCATGCAGCGCTTGATGTCGTAGCCGCTCTTTGGGCCATACACGAGGAAGCCGAGGATGATGAAGTCGGTCACGCGGAGCGCCGAAGGCGAGGTGAATATATCGGACTATAATATATCATGACGATATATTAGCCCGGCTTTGCCTCGGCGTCAATGCCATAAATAGGCGGCGAGAGCGAGCAGGCGTCGCTGAGGGGGAATCCCCTCGCGCGGGCCGTTGCGGCGTACCAGGTCCCTGAGTCCTTGACGATGCGCTCCTGCGTCGCGAAATCGACCCAGGTCATGCCAAAGCGCTTGGTGTAGCCGAAACCCCACTCGAAGTTGTCCATGAAGGACCACAGGAAGTAACCCTTGACGGGGGCCCTGTCGTCGATCGCCTGCCTTACCGCGGCCAAGTGGCGGGCGATGTAACGGATCCGCCGGGGGTCATGCACTTTACCGTCGGCCGACGGCGCGTCGGGCCAGGACATGCCATTCTCGGTTACCAGAATCTCGGCGGGCGAGTACTCGCGCGCGACGCGGAGGAGGAGCCTGTAGAGGCCTTCTGGGGCGACCTCCCACTCCTCGAAGTCGGCCCGCTCGGCGAAGGGCCAATGAACCTGGAGGGCCGCGAAGACGGAGCGACCTTCGCTCCCCCGGCCGGAGGGGTCTGCCCGCATTACCCTGCGGGTGTAATAGTTCACGCCGAGGAAGTCCATGGGCGCGGCCATCGCCTCGAGATCGCCCGGCTCTATCCGGGGCATGTCGGCGCCGTACCACAGGGCCATGTCCTCGGGATAGCCGCGGCCGAAGACCGGGTCCAGGAACCAGCGGTTGAAGGCGCCGTCGTGGCGCCTCGCGGCGGCGATATCCTCGGGCCGGTCGGTCGCGGCCTCGACCCACTCGAGGTTGTGCACGATGCCGATCCTCGCGCCGGGGACCTCGGAGCGGATGAGGGGAACGGCGAGGCCGTGCGATACGAGGAGGTTATGCGCGACCGCGAGGGCGGTCTTGAGGTCGCGCAGGCCTGGGGCGTGGGCGCCGAAGAGGTGGCCGCAGAAGGCATAGACCCATGGCTCATTATGGGTCATCCAGTCCTTCACGCGATCGCCCAGGCGCCTCGCGGCGAGGTCGGCGTAGGCGAGGAAGGCGTCGATGGTGCCGCGCGAGGCCCAGCCCCCGCGCTCCTGGAGGGCTTGGGGGAGGTCCCAGTGGAAGAGGGTTGCAAAGGGCCGGATTCCGCGCTCGAGCATCCCGTCGACGAGAGCGTCGTAGAACTCGAGGCCCTTGAGGTTGGGCGAGAGCGAACCCGAAGGCAGGACCCGAGGCCAGGATATCGAGAAGCGATAGGCTTTGAGCCCGAGGGATGCCATGAGGTCGAGGTCGGACTCCCAGAGCCGGTAGTGGTCGCAGGCGACGCGGCCGTCGTTGCTCACGCGCGCTTCGCCGCAGTCGGCGATAGCGCCTCTCGTCGCGGCGAAGCGGTCCCATACTGACTCGCCCTTGCCCCCGGCGTCGGCGCCGCCCTCGATTTGGTAGGCTGAGGTGGCGGTACCGAAAATGAAATCCTTCGGCAGAAGCAGAAACTTGGTTTCGCTCATCGCGTCACCCCTTGATCGCGCCGGCGGTGGCGCCGGCCATGATCTGCTTGCTGAACACGAAATAGAGGAGAAGGGGCGGCAGGGCGACGAGGAACATGCAGGCGAACTGCACGGCGTAGTCGGCGCTGTACATGCCCTGGAACTTGATGATGGAGAAGGGCAGAGTCCGCAGATCATCGGTGGCGAGATAGGTGTTGGCCATGATGAACTCGTTCCAGTTGTTGAGGAAGGTCATGACGCCGACGGTGATCGTGGCGGGAATCGCCATGGGCGCGACGATGCTCCAGAGTATCCTCGGCCAGGAGGCGCCGTCCATGAAGGCCGACTCCTCCATCGAGATCGGGATGGTCCTGATCTGCCCGGAGTATATGAGCGTATTGAACGATAGCGTAAAGGCCACGTAGGGGATGATGAGCCCTAGGTGCGTGTCGATCAGCTTGAATACGTTGAACCATATGAAGTTGGGCAGGAGGGTTGTGTGGATCGGGATCACCATGCCGAGGGTCACGGCGAGAGTGGCCAGGAACTTGAGCCTCCACTTCATTCGAGTGATCGCGTAGGCGAGGCAAAAGGAGAAGACCATCGATGCCGCGGTCGATGCCGCGACTACGATGGCGCTGTTGAGCGCGTAGCGCGGTATCTTGCCGTCGATGAAGGCCCTGGCGTAGTTGCCCCATAGCGGAGCGAAGCCGAGCCGCAGTATCTCCGGCCCGAAGAGGTCGCCGGACTTTTGAAGCGAGTAGTCGAAGACCCACAAAAGGGGAAATATCTGGAGGAGGGCGAGCGCCGCGAGGAAGCTATACAGTAACGCCTTCCCGATGGCGGCCCGGGTTTTGCGGCTATCCACGCGAGGCCCCTATCGCTCGTCCGGCGCCGTTCGCAGGAGGCGCTGGACCAGGACCGTGAGCCCCACGGCGATGGCGACGAAGAGGATCGACAGGGCGTTGCCGTAGCCGTATTGGCTGGCTACGAAGGCCTTTTGGTAGAGGTAGACCGCGACGAACTGGGTGAGTTGGCCCGGGCCTCCCTCGGTGGAGAGGAAGATGATCTCCATTTGCTTGAGGCTAGAAATGACATCGATGACGATAACGGCCGAGATTACCGGGAAGAGGTATGGAATGACCACCCGAGTGTAGGTCTGGAAGCCGCCGGCGCCGTCGACCCGGGCCGCCTCCTCGATCTCCCTGGGGACGGTCATGAGGCCGGTGTAATAGAACAGTAATGCCCATCCGAAGCCCTGCCAGATGATGATCCAGATCACCGCGGCGAGGGCCGTGCGGGGGTTCGAGAGCCAGGAGGTGGCGATTCCCTTGAGCCCGACGAGGGCGAGGACCTTGTTGAGGATGCCGTAGTTCGGGTTATAGATGCTCACCCAAAGCTTGGTGATGACGACGAGGGAGAGCACCGCCGGGATGAAATAAACAGTCCGCATGGCGCGCGAGAATCGCTCGCCGACTTTGGAAAGGACCGCGGCGAGGGCGAAGGCGACCGGGTTCTGGATGAATATCGTGACGAGCATCAGAAGGAGGGCGTTGAGGAGGGAACGCCAGAAGGTCGGGTCGGAGCCGAGTATGGCCCGGAAATTTTCTAGGCCGATCATTCGGAACTTTCCGAAGCCGGCCCAGTTGGTGAGGCTAAAGTAGGCGCTAAAGCCGATCGGAACTAAAATCGCGAAAACAATGACGGCTATGGCCGGCAGCGCCAGGAAAGCCACGACGAGTCTATTCGAAAACAATCCCTTCACGCGAGCTGCTCCCGGATTATTGAGAATTGAGAGTGGAGAGTGGAGAGTGGAGAACGAAAAATGAGGAGCGTTCGGTTGATTTCCCCCGCGCTCTCCACTTTCAACTCTGCACTCCCCACTATATCACTTACTGCTGTTTGGAAGCCTTGTCGGCAGAGGCGTCGAGCTTCTTGCAGAACTCCGCGGGAGTGATGAGTCCGGAACAAAGCTCGCGGATGAAATTCTGGTTGTCGTCCTTGTACTCCGGCGTGGAGAGGTCGAGGTTCGCGCTGCCGGAAGTCGCCTTGGCGTCGGAGGCGATCTTGAGCAAGGTCTTGGCCACGGGCGTGTCGGAATCCCTGGGCGCTACTTTCTGCGCGGGGAAGGCGGCTTGGCTCTCCCAGGCGAGGCCCGGGAAGCGCTGGGCGTAATACTGGAGGTATTTGACGCCGAGATCCTTGTTCTTGCTCGAGGCGCTGACTACGTAGTTGCCGCCGAACCAGGCGAAGAGGTCGTCGATCTTGCCCTTGCCGCCCTTCACGAGGGGAAACTTGAAGGCATCGACGTTGGAGGTGAAGTCGTCGGAGAAGCTTTTGTCGGCGCCGAGGCCGAGCTCCCAGGCTCCCATGAGGTACATCGCGGCCTTGCCCTGGCCGAAGAGGTTGCGGGAGGCGCCGTAGTCGGAGACCATGAGGTCGTCCTGGAAGAGGCCGGACTTAGTGGTAAGGTCCTGCAGCTCCTTGGCGGCTTGCACGAAGACGGGGTCGGTGAATTTGGCTTTGCGATTGAGAGCCTTTTGGGGCAGGGCCGGATCGCCGGAGATCCTGAAGGCGAGCTGGTCGAAGGTGATCGAGAGGGGCCAGGCGTCTTTTCCGTCGGTTACTATCGGAATGATGCCCTTGGCCTTGAACTTGGGCGCGAGGGCCTTGAGCTCGTCGAGTGTGCCGGGGACTTTGTCCACGCCCGCGTCTTTGAAGAGCTTTTTATTGTAGAAGATTACCCACATATCCGCGGACACGGGGATGCCATAGAGCTTGCCGTCGTATACGTTGCTCTCGAGCGAGCCAGGCATGTAGTTGAACTTCTTGAAGTCGGCCATGTTGAGCGCCTGGACGAAGCCGCCCTCGACGAGGGGCTTGAGCAGTGAGCTGAAGCTCCAGTACTTGAAGACGTCGGGGAGCTGCTTGGCCGTCGCGTAGATCTTGATCTTCTGCTGGTAGGGCTGGTCCTGGTAGCTTTCGGTCACGATCTCGACGCCGGGATTGGCCGCCTTGAACTCCGCGTTGATCTTCTCGACGACGGCGCCCCAAGTCGTGGTGCGGTCGGGGAGATTGTCGCCCATCTTTAGGGTGATCTTGTCCTGGGCGCCGATCGAGGCGATGGCCACGACGGCTAGGACGAGGCAGAGCGTTAGGATCTTCTTCATGATACCTCCTTGGGAATGCGGGGAGCGGAATGCGTACGATGCCTTTCGAGTATCAGCCCGCTTCCCAAGGCCGTGAATGATGCTTTCTACGGAGTATTGACGTTTTATACGAATGCTATTTCGAAATTCGGCTCTAGCCTTCGAAAGGTCCATCCTCGCCGCCCGTCGCCTTGTAGCGGGCGGGATTGACGCCGACAATTCGCTTGAAGCTGCGCGAGAAGTGCTCGACGCTCGGGTAGCCGACGCGCTCGGCCACTTCGTAGACCATCAGGTCGGTGGAGGCGAGGAGGCGCCTGGCCTCTTCCATTCGGACGTAGGACAGGAAGGACGTGAAGGTCTCGCCCGACTCCCTGGAGAATTCGAAGCTCAGGTGATTGGGCGACACTCCCGCGCGCGAGGCGGCCTCGTCGAGGCAAAAGGCGGGATCAGCGAAGCGCTCGCGTATGGCGCGCTTCGCGAGGACGACGATGCGCGACTCCACCGATCGCGCCCCGCGGCAGGATCGGTAGGCCTCGGCGGCCTCCCCTATCCTCGTACAGACAGCGCTGGCGGAAAAGGACGCGGCGAGGGCGAGATAGCGCTCGAGGTATTCTTTCGTGTCCTCGCAGTAGGCGGCAGCCAGGGCCTCCGCGCCTCGCTGATCGTCCCGCCGGCCATAGACGAAGACGGCCGCGTGGGAGGGGCGCAGGAGGACGACCTCGCCTCGGTAGTGCGCGGACAGGACCTGCGAGAGCGATCGGGACAGCATGTCCGTGAAGCGCGACAGCCCCTCGTCCTTCCAACGCTGCTCGACCGCGTCGAAGTCATCGATCCAGAGGGCCACGACCGAGAAGGGCGCCTCGAGCGAGATGCCGAGGAAGGCGAAGCTCGCCTCGATCTCGTCTGCCGGAGGGCCGGAGAGGATGTCGCGCAGGACCTGGGCCTTGAGCGACTCGACGTGGCGCCGCTCGAGGATGGCGACCGTCCTGTCCCTCGACTCCGAGAGCCCCGATGCGGCTTTGGCCAGGGCGGCCCTGAGCGGCTCGGCCTCGAGCTCGGACTTGAGGAGATAGTCCCCGGCGCCCAGCTTGAAGGCCTCGCGCACGAGGTGGAAGTCGTCGTGAGCCGAAAGGACGATTACCGCCGGGCCCGGCGCGGCGCCTCCCTCCGGCCTTAGCCGCCTCAGGAACTCGAGGCCGTCCATGACGGGCATCGACAGATCGAGGAGGACGATGTCTATCTCGGGGCTGAGGGCGAGCCGCGCCAGGGCCTCCTCGCCGTTCGAGGCCTCGAAGCTGAAATCGAAGCCCTCGCCCTCCCAGTCGGCTAGGCTCGCGACCGAGAGGCGGACGAAGGGCTCGTCATCGACGACGATGACGCTATGCATCCGCCGTCCTCGGCGCGCCCGACTCGGCCTCGATCCTCTCCATCACGGGGAGGCGGTAATTCACGACCGTGCCCTCCCCGGGCCGGCTTCGGATGGAGAGGCCGTAGGGTTCCCCGAAATTTAGCTCGATGCGCTTGCGGACGTTGGCGATGCCTATCCGGTAGAGCCCGTTGCGCCTTGCGTCGTCCTCGAAGAGCGAAGCCAGGCGCGACTCGTCCATCCCGGCGCCGTCGTCGCTCACCTCGATGACGAGGCTCCTTCCCGCGAGGACGCGGACGCCCCTCTCCGGCGCTCTGGCCGCGGGGGAGTCCCCTTCCTCGACGCGGGCCGAGATGCCGATGCGGCCCCGCCCGGGGAAGCTGCCGCGCGCGCTAGTCTCCTCGGCGCCGCCGAAGCCGTGGAGGATGCAGTTCTCGACTATGGGCTGGAGTATCATGCGCAGCGACAGACAGCCCTCGGCCTCTGCCTCGATGTCGAAGGCGACGTCGAGGCGCTTTCCGAAACGGATCTTCATTATCGCGATATAGCTCTTTACGTTCTCGAGCTCGCGGGAAAGCGCGACGAGGCTGCTCGAGCCTGAGTAGCTGTCGGCGAGGACGCGCATGAGGTCTCCGCTCATCGTCGCGATGGCCTCGGCCTTGGCGGCGCGAGCCATCAGGCGTATCGAGTTGAGGGTGTTCGCGACGAAGTGGGGGTTTATCTGGTAGCGGAGGGCTTCGAGCTCGGCGGCGAGCCGCTCGCGCTCGCGCTCCTCCCGGTCGGCGATGAGGCTTTCGATCTCGCCGACCATGGAGTTGAAGCCCTGGGTCAGGGCCTCGAGCTCGGCGATGCCGGCCGAGTTCGCGCGCACGGCGTAGTCGCCCTTGCCGACCCGGCCCATCCCGGCGGTGAGGGCGCGGATCGGCGCGGCCACACTCGCGAAAAATATCTTGACGAAGGCGAAGGAGAGGAGGGCGATGACCGCTAGGGCGGGGAAGAGGTACCAGCTGTAGCGCGCGATCCGCTCCGATATCGAGGACATATCGGCCAGGAAGGCGACCTCCCATGAGGCCGAGTCGATCGAGGCCGAAGTGGCGAGCCAGCGCCTGCCGCCCGCGCGCAGCTCGCGGAAGGATCCTCGGTCCCGGGACTTCGCTATGAGGGGGGCCAGCGCGGACGCAAGCTCGGGGCCCAGGCTCGAAAGCAGGGGAGCGCCTCCCTTGCCGAAGATGACGATGTCGCCGCCGGGGCCGGCGCGCGCGGCCAGCTCGTCGAAGAAGGGGACGCGGGTCATCACGAGTATAGCCTCTAGGGCCGTTTCGGGGCCGCGCTCGGGGCAGACGGCGACGGAGAGGATGTTCTTCTGGCCGACGTTGCCCGCGGGACCGACGAGGGTATCGAGGATGGAGACTTTGTTGGGCGTGCTTTTAGCTTCGGCGAAGAGCGTTGTGCCGAAAGCGGGCAGGGAGCGGATGTTGGGGTTGTTGGAGTCGTAGTAGCTGCTCCCGTCCTTCAGGAATATCTCCACGGCGCCGTTGCGGTTCGAGTAGATGAGAAAGCTCGAGATCTTCGCGTCTATCATCGAGTAGGCCGAAAGCTTGGCGGCCCCCGAAGCGGCGGCGTAAGCCTCGATCTGGGAGCGCAGGTCATCGTCGTGGAGGAGGGACGCGGCCAGTATGGAGGCCGAGTCTATCTCGCTCTGCACGCTCCGCGATACCTGCTCGGCCGTCGCCTCGGTCTGTCGCGAGAGGGTCGTATACAGCGCCGAGACGTAGAGGCGGGAGAGCGCAACCGACACTATCACGGTGGGCAGTGCGACGAGGAGGAGGAAGGCGAAGGCGAAGCGCCGCGACAGCGAGACCACGAGGCAAGTATAGCATGGCCCGCGTCGGCCTTGTCCAACGGGAAAGGGCCGTGTATGCTCCGCGCATGATACGCAACCCGGTGCTTCCCGGCTTCAACGCCGATCCATCGATCCTGCGCGTCGGCGAGGACTTTTTCATTGCGACTTCGACCTTCGAGTGGTTTCCCGGAGTCGCCGTCTATCACTCCAGGGACCTCGAGCATTGGCGGCTGCGCTCACACGCCCTGACGCGCTCGAGCCAGCTCGAGCTGCGCGGCGTCCAGGGCTCGGGAGGAGTATGGGCGCCCTGCCTGCGCTTCCGGGAGGGGGAGGGGCTCTTCTACCTGGCCTGGACCAAGGTGCGCAACGCGCGCGCGGCCGCCTTCGACCTCCGCAACTACCTCGTCACCGCGCCCTCCGTGGACGGCCCCTGGTCGGAGCCCATCTACCTCAACGCCTCGGGCTTCGATCCTTGCATCTTCTTCGACGACGGTCCTGATGGGACGGGGCGCGCCTGGGTGCTCAATCTCGAGTGGGAATTCCGCAAGGGCTACGAGCATCCAGGCTGGATAGTCCTCCAGGAATATTCGCTTGAGCGGATGCGCCTCGTCGGCCCGATCCGCCGGATTTACCACGGCGGCACGGACCGGGGCTGCATGGAAGGACCGACGCTTTTCAAGAAAGACGGTTGGTATTATCTTATAACCGCCGAGGGCGGTACGGGCTACGGTCACGCGGCCGTCCTCGCGCGCTCTCGCGACATAGGCGGGCCCTACGAGGCCGATCCGGAAGGGCCCTTCCTGAGCGCGGCGAAGGACTTCGGCGCAAGGGGCGAGCGCGACTTCCTCAAGCCGCGATGCTACAACCCCGAGGCCTCGATGCAGAAGACCGGCCACGCCTCCCTCATCGACACCGGGAAGGGCGAGTGGTACCTGGCCCATCTCGGCGCCAGGCCATTGATGCCCGAGATGCGCTGCGTGTTGGGCCGCGAGACCTCCCTGCGCAAGGCCTGCTGGACGAAGGATGGCTGGCTCCAGACCGAGGGAGGCCGGCTCCCCCTCCTCGAGGTCCCGTCCCCCTCGGGCATCGCTCCATGCCCCGAGCCCGGCGCCGGCGTATCCTCGCCGGAGGACTTCGACGCGAGCGCGCTGCCAATCGATTTCTATTCCCTGCGCTCCGCTCCCGATCTCTCCTGGCTCGATCTCGCGTCGCGGCCCGGCTGGCTGCGCCTGCGCGGGCGCGAGTCCCTGCGCTCGCTGCACGAGCAGAGCCTCGTCGCCCGACGCGTCCAGCACTTTTCCTTCCGCGTCGAGACCTCGATGGAATTCCGCCCCGAGGTTTTCCAGTCCATGGCTGGCCTCGTCCTCATGCTCGGCAGCGACGATTGGTATTATCTGCGCAAATACTGGAGCGAGAGCCTCGGGGGCCCAGAACTCGGCATCATGACCTGCGCGGGCGAGGCCGAGGACGAGCTTCTCGAGCATAGACTGGCCTTGCGAGGCCTCTCCGACCGCGTCTTCCTCGCGGCCGAGGTCGAGGGCGGCCGCGACCTCGCCTTCTCATGGTCCCTCGATGGCCGCTCCTGGGAAAATATCGGGCCAGTCCTCGACTTCACGAGGCTCTCGGACGAGTGCTCCACGCAGGCCTTCAGCGGTACATTTTGCGGCCTCTGCGTTCAGGACTTGTCGGGCGCGGGCGCATGGGCCGACTTCGACTATTTCGGCTACGAGGCCCGCTGATGGGCATCCAGCTTTGGCGCGAGGCCGAGATCATCACGATGGATCCGAGCCTGCCCCGCGCGCGGGCCCTCGTGGCGCGCGACGGGATCTTGGATTATGTCGGCGACGAGGAGAACGCGCTCTCGCGGGCGCACTCGCTTTCGCGCGTCGGCGAAAAGCCCGAGATCCGCGCGCTCGGCGGCCTGAGCGTCGTGCCCGGCTTCAACGACAACCACGTCCACGCCGTCTACATGGGCGACCATGCCCTCGCGGTCGACCTGGGCTCCTTGAGCGAGCGCGGGATTGTCGCCCTCCTGCGCGAGCGCTTCCCCGAGCCTCGGCCGGGCGAGGTCATCCGCGCCTTCAACTGGGACTATCCTTCCTGCCCCGATCCGCGCAAGGAACTTCTGGACGAGGCCTTCCCGCGCAATCCCGTGGTCCTAAACCAATTCTCGGGCCACGCCCAATGGCTCAATAGCGCGGCCCTGCGCGCCATAGGCATACGAAAGGGAGGCCGAGACCCGAGGGCAGGAAGCGTGCTGCGCGACACCGACGGCGAGCCCACGGGCATAGTCCGCGATCTCGGCGATACGAGGCTTTCGAAAAAGAGGGTTCGCGACGTCTACTTCGATCGCCGCATGCGCGAGGAGAGGCTCGACATCGCGCTCTCGACCTTCGCGCGGATGGGCATCACCTCGGTACAGGACAACACATGGTTCTATCCCGAGCTCTTCAGCTTAAAAAAGAGGCTGAACGCGGGAAGCCTGAGCGCCCGCTTCACCGCCTGGTCCCTCGGGCGCAGGAGCGCTCACGTGGCCGCCATGGGCGCCGCCTTCGCCCTGGGTTTTAGAGACCGCGACTGGATACGCAGGGGTCCTATCAAGTACTTCCTAGACGGGACCTTCTCCACGCGCAACGCCTGCCTCTGCGAGCCATTCTCCGATTCTCCCGGAGAGGGACTCTGCGCCGATCCCGCCGCTCCCCTCGCCGAGCTCGAACGCTTGGCGAAGCGAAGGCGGCAGGGGGCCTTCCACATCATCGGCGACAGGGGCATCGCGCTCTTCCTCGACGCCTACGAGGAGGTCCTGGCGCGTTGGCCGATACTGAGGGAACTCCGCGTCAGGATCGAGCATGCGCAGCTCGTCAGGCCGCGGGACATCCCGCGCCTTCGCGAGCTAGGGGTCCTCGTGTCCGCCCAGCCCACGGCCCTCGCGAATCCGCAAAAGGACGAGATGCTCCTCGGCCGGGACCGCGCGCTGCGCGCCTATCCCTATCGCTCGCTCCTGGACGCGGGCGTCAGCCTATCGTTCGGCTCGGACATACCGGGCGAGTCGAGCTGCGACCCGATCAGGTCGATTCACATGGTCGCCAACAGGGAAGGGCCCGAGCGCGTCAGCGCAGAGGAAGCGCTGCGCTGCTACACCGTAGGAAGCGCCTACGCCGAGTTCATGGAGGATCGCAAGGGCATGCTTGCCCCGGGCATGTTGGCCGATTTTACCGTGCTATCGCAGGACATCACGAGGGTGCCGCGCGAAAGGATAGGCGACACAGTCGTCCAGGAGACGGTGGTCGGGGGAAACAGCGTCTACCGACGTGCCTTATAGGGCCAAACCGGACGGTTTCCGCCTTCAATAATCCAGTATCGTCCAGCCGCGCAAGCGGGCTTCCCGCCGCAGGCGGTAGTCGGGAGCGACCGCCACGCTCTCGCCTACCTCGAGGAGAAGGGGCAGATCGTGGATAGAGTCGCTGTAGAAGGCGCAGTCGGACAGAGCGACGCCGCGCTCTCTCGCGTAGGAGGCGACCGCGTCGCGCTTGGCGGCGCCGAAGAGGGCCGGACCCGCGAACCTTCCGGTGCAGCGGCCCTCCTCGAACTCGAGGGCGCTGGCGAGCACGGCCTCCGCGCCGATGAGATCGGCGAGGGGGCGGACGATGAAATCGAGCGACGATGTCGCGAGGACGACCGCGCCGCCCGCGGCCTGGATCGATGCGATGAGCTCCAGCAGCTTGGGCCGCAGAGCCTTGCTCGTCCTGCGCTCGAATACCTCTCGGCTTATCTCCTCGAGCAGCTCCTTCTCGACGCCCTTGATCATGGGAAAATCGCCCTCGAAGAACGAGACGCCCCCGCTGCCTAGACGATAGGCGGCATAGTTGATGGGCATTATGGCGAGGTGGCGAAGCTTGATGATGCCGCGCCTCGCGGCGGCCTCGGCGAATCGCCTGCCCGTCGAGCCTCGCGTGATCGTATGGTCTACGTCGAAGAACTGCAGCTTGGGTTCCAAGCTTAAATCCCCGCGGGGAGGAGTTGACGCGACGTGGCCGCGCGCCCGGCGTACGCGCCCCGGTATTCGCGCGGAAGGAGCTCCGCGATGCGCAGCATTATCTCCTCGACGGCTTCGAAGCGCGAGGACTTCGACAGGCCCGGCTCGGGCTCGCGGAGGCGGAAGGCCTCGCCGACGCGGATGCTGATCTTGGTGCGCCTTCCTCGCCTCAGGTTGCCCCAGAAGTCCTCGCCGCCGAAGTAGGCGATCGGGACTATCGGCGCGCCCGAGCGAAGGGCCATGGCGACAACGCCGCCGTGTCCGCGGTGGAGCCGGCCGTCGTGGCTCCTCGTGCCCTCGGGCATCACGTTCAGCATTTTGCCGCGAGCAAGGGCGTCGAGGGCGAGCCGCATCGAAGCTATGTCTTTTCCCCCGCGCTCCACCGGGACGCATTCCCATATCGTGGCCAGGAGGCCGAGCAGGGGGTTTCTCCAGGTCTCGGCCTTGGCGAAGCCCGAGATGTCCCGCGGATAGAGGTAAGAATACAAGATGGGGGCCTCGAGGAAGTTGACATGGTTCGTGACGAGGATGAGGGGGCCTTTCCTGGGGATCTTCGCGAGCTCGGCTCGATCGATCCGGCAGGCGAGGGCGAGGATCGCGCGGACTATCGGGGCGATGATGTAGGCCGAGCCCCTCATGACGGCGCGCTCTCCGCGCGGCAGACGATATTCAGCCGCGAAGGCAGGCACTCGACGAGGATGGATTCCCCGTCCGTGCAGATCGTCTCGCCGTCGGCGTGCACGACGAGGCCGCCGCTCTGAGCCGTGATCGCAATTCGCGAGGATCGGCCCGTCTCGATCTTGGGATGGCCTTCCTGCGTGCCCTTCGTAAGGCGCAGCATGAGGTCGATCATGTCGCGGCGGGTAAGGCGATCCGCGACGAAGAAGTCGAAAAGGCCGTCGCTGTTCACGGAATGGGGCGCCATGAAGAAGGTGCCCCCCATGCGCTTGCCGTTCATTATCGACATCTCATGGCTCGCTTTCGCCAGCACCCCGCCGTCGTGCTCGAAGCGCATATCGGGGGCGTCGGGATATATGATGAAGGTCCGAAGCGCCCCGATCACGTAGGCCATGAAGCCGTGCACGCGCTTAAGCTTGGCCGCCTCGAGGCCGACTATGGTGTCGAAGCCGACCCCGATGCCGTTGGCGAAATACCTGCCTTGGGGGTAGTCGCCGCCGGACACCCTGCCGACGTCCATAGGACGCGTCTTGCCCGCTGCGAGGACCTCCACGCAGTCCACCAGGTTCCCGGGAACGTCGGCGCCGTAGGAGAAGTCGTTGCCTCGTCCTATGCTGAGCACGCCCAAGGCGGGAATGTCCTCGCCCCGATCCTGCGCCAGCATGAGGCCGTTGACGACTTCGTTGACCGTGCCGTCGCCGCCCGCGGCCACGACGATGCCGAAGCCGCCTGAGCCCGCGTCCCGCGCGATCTCGGCGGCATGCCACACCCTCTGCGTGACCCGAAGTTCGTACTCGATGCCCTTGGCTTTGAGCAAGGCTTCCATCTCGGGGATGCGCTCCGCCGCCTTGCCTTTGCCCGCCGTCGGGTTGTACACCACCATATGCCGTCGTGAAGTCATAGTTTATAATTCTAGTACAGTATTGTCCTCGTTGAAAGAGCCCAGGGCCTCGAGTATCGCCGGCCCAAAGCGTCCCGCTTTAACCTCTCCCATGCCGAAGACTTCGAGAAGGGCGGCCTTGTCCGAGGGCGCCTTGGCGATAAGATCATGCAAAGTGCGATCCGAGAAAATCACGTAGTTGGGCACTTTCCCCTTTTCTGCGAGTTTTTTACGCAGTGCGCGAAGGGCATTCTCTCTTGCCGCCTCGCGCGAACCGGGAGCGTATGCCCCCACCTTCGGCGAGAGCGGGGCCGAGGCGGTTTTCCCCTTGGCGCGCGGCGGGATGACGGCCGCGATGGGCGACTTGTCGCGGAAGGCGAGGAATGCCTTGTCGGTCAAGGAAAGAACGCCGTACTCCTCGTCCTTCGCGAGGTATCCCTTGCGCAGGAGCTGAGAGGCGAGGTCGAGCCACTGCCCCCTCGCCAATTCCTTGCCTATGCCCCAGGTCGAGAGCTCCGCGTGGCCGAGGCCCAGGACGCGCTCGTTCCTCGATCCGAGAAGGACATCGACGACGTGTCCCGCGCCGTAGCGCTCGCCGGTGCGCTTGACGCAAGAGAGGAGCTTGTAGGCCAGCGTCGTGACGTCTGTCTCGGCGTCGGCGGCGTCCTCTCCGCCCGGAGGCGGGGCGCAGACATCGCAGGAGGCGCAGCCAGGGGCCGCGGCGCGGCCGGGGCGGTCGGCGCTTTTCGCGCCGACGTAATCCTCGCCGAAGTGCGCGAGGAGAGCGGCGCGCCTGCAGCTCGAGGCCTCGGCGAAGCGCAGCATCCCGCGCAGCGAGGCCTCCGCGGCGATCGCCTCGTCGCCTTCCCTGTCCGCCATCAGCGATCTGATCTTCATCGCGTCGCCGTAGGAGAAGAGGAGGAGGGCGTGGGCCCCGAGGCCGTCGCGGCCGGCCCGGCCCACTTCCTGGTAGTATTGCTCGAGGCTCTTAGGCAGGTCGGCGTGGATGAGAAATCGCACGTCGGGCTTATCTATTCCCATTCCAAACGCGGTTGTCGCACAGATCACACGGACCTCGTCGCGGATGAATTTGTCCTGGTTGGCCGAACGCACCTCGTCGGAGAGGCCCGCGTGGTAGGGCAGGGCGGAGAGTCCCCGCGCGGAGAGGTCGGCGGCGAAGGCCTCGGCGCGGGCGCGGGAAAAGCAATACACGATGCCCGAGCCCTCGGGGCAATTCGCGGCGAGCTCGAGCGCTTGGTCGACGGCTCGGGCGCGGCGCCTCACCTCGAGGAAGATATTGGGCCTATCGAAGCCCGCCACGTAGACCTTCGATCCCCTGAGGCCGAGCTGGGAGACTATGTCGCCGCGCACTTTTTCCGTCGCGGTCGCGGTGAGCGCCAGGCATGGGGGCGGACCGGATCGGCCTCGCAGGCGGCCGCGCATGTCGCCTAAGCTTCGATACTCGGGCCGGAAGTCGTGGCCCCACTCCGAGATGCAGTGCGCCTCGTCGATAGCCAGGAGGTCGATCGTCGCGCGCGCTGTTAGTTCGGCGGCGCGGGGCGAGGCCAGAGTCTCGGGCGCGAGGTAGAGGAGGCGGACTTCGCCCCTGGCCGCCGCCTCGGCGTTGGCCCTCCACTCCTCGCTCGCGAGAGTAGAGTTGAGAAAGCGAGCCTCCACTCCGAGTCCGCGGAGGAAGGCCACCTGCTCGCGCATAAGGGCGATAAGAGGCGAGACGACGAGGACGAGCGCGCCCGAACCCATGGAGAGGGCCGGCACCTGGTAGCAGAGGGACTTGCCCCCTCCGGTCGGCATCACGGCCAGAACATCCTCGCCGGCCGAGACCGCTTCTATGATCTCCTCTTGAAAGGGCCTAAAATCGTCGTAGCCGAATACTGCCTTGAGGATCGCCCGCTCTCTCGCGCTCATATCGCGAGTATAGCGAAAATTCGGCGTTCACGTAATACGAGTCCCGTAGCTTCGCTAGCGACCGCCGATGGATATGCCCGCGAAGGCCGATACCTGGAAGCGCCCGAGCGGGTACTCGGGGATGTCGGTGACGGGGATCGCGCTTTGGCTGAGCGCATAGCTCAGCTTGGCCCCGACGCGAAGGCCGTTAAGCTCGAGCGCCGCCCCGGCGCTGACGAAGGGGTAGATCGTCAGGGCGAGGCTCTCGCCGGGGCTGCCCGAGGGGCCGAGGTAGATGCGGCCGGCGCAGCCGAGGCCCGCGTCCACGAAGGGGTCGATGAAGGACCTGGAGCCGAGGATATGGTAGCTCGCGTAGATCGCCTGGCCTTCCCAATCCAGCCACCAAGACGAGGGGGCGTCTTTGTGGAAATCGACGGCGTAGGAGCCGCCTAAGCCGACGTGGCCGAGCAGGACCTCCCATCCGAAGCCCACGAAAGGCAGCTCGGCCTCCAAGGCCTGCGCGGCTTGATCCAACGAAGGGGAAGCTATAAAGTCCTTGCCGATGACCGCGGTCAGATCCACTCTGGCATCCGCGAAGGCCGAGAAGGCGAGGCATGACAATGCGAGAACGATTGCGGCAGCTTTCATTTTTGGTTACTCCTGCTGGATTCAACCGATGGCGCCGCAAAGCTTGTCACCGATGCCGGTCCATTATTTACTTTTTCCGGTGACGGTTTTACCGGCTTCGTTTGTTGTATCTTAACGAGGATGCGAGGATGCGTTGCTTGACGTCGAGGCTCTCTACAGAAAATACGGCCCCATGGTCCTCAGGCGCTGCAGGAGTCTCCTCGGCGACGAGGAGAAGGCCCGCGACGCGATGCAGGAATGTTTCGTGCGCCTGCTTCGCCGCAAGGAAAGCCTGACGGACGAGGCGCCGTCCAGCCTTCTTTACTGCATCGCCACCAACTTGTGCCTCAATAGCATCAGGGCCGAAAAGAGGGGCCCCGAGCGTCTGGAGGGCGAACTCCTCGACCGCATCGCGGGCAGCGACGACGTCGAGGCGATGGGACAGGCGCGCCGCCTCATCGACGGCATCTTCGAGCGCGAGGAGCCGTCGACGCGCACCATGGCGGTCCTGCACTACGTCGATGGCCTCACGCTGGAGGAGACGGCGGCGCGGGTCGGGCTTTCGGTCTCGGGCTTGCGCAAGCGGCTCGGGCGCCTGCGCGAGCGATCGAGGATCTTCGGGGAGGAGAGCACATGAGCGCCGAGGGGGCCAGAGTGCCCGAACTGATGCTCGAGCAGTACGCGTTAGGCGAGCTGTCCGAGGCCGAGAGGCTCGCTGTCGCCGCAGCGCTCGGATCCGACGCCTCGCTGCGAGTCCGCCTGGCCGAGCTTGAGGCGTCGGACGAGACGATCCTGAGCGAGGCTCCTCCGGCCGAAATAGCGGCCGCGATCCGCCGCAGGATGCTTTCGTCCAGACGCGGGGGAAGCGGGGCCTTCAAGCCGGTCTCCGCGCTTCTCTTTCCCGCGGCGGCCGTCCTCCTGGTCCTGGTCGGATCTATCATGTCCAAGGGCATCCTCCTCCCTTCCGCCGGCGATCTGACGAGGCCCAAGGGAGGCGTACCCGGAATCTCAGTCTATAAGAAAGCCGCGTCGGGGGCCGAAGAGCTCGGCGACGGGGCGAGCGTCGCGGTCGGCGACGTTCTGCAGATACGATACGCCGCGGGGTGCTCGGGCTATGGCGCTATCTTCTCGCTCGACGGCAGGGGAACCCTGACCCGGCACCTGCCCTCGCTCGGCGCCGTGTCGGGGACGCGCGCGCCTCGCCTCGCCGAGGAAGGGGCCGTCCTGGCTTCGGCCTACGAGCTCGACGACGCCCCCGGTTTCGAGCGCTTTTTCATAGTGACCTCGAGCGGCGCCTTCGATCTCGCCGTCGTCGCCGACGCGTTGCGCGATCTTGCCGCTGCGGGCCCCGGCGCGGATACGAGAGCGCCAAGGCTGCCCGGCGGCCTCGAGTGGAAGTCCCTCCTCCTGCGCAAGACTGGGGGCCGGCAATGAAAGCGTCTTCCCGCGTCGTGATCTTCTGTGCCGCGGCTCTCGCGATATCCCTTTCCGTCCCGGCCGCGGGCGCCGAGGAAGCCGCGGCCGCGCCGACTCCCCTGCGCCGCTTCGCCCTCGTGATGGGCGCGAATGCAGGCGGCGAGGGCAGCTCCCGTCTGCGCTATGCGGCCTCCGATGCGCGATCCTTCGCGGCCGTCCTAACCGAGCTCGGCGGCGTGGCCTCGGGCGACCTCGTCCTCCTCATGGAGCCGAGCATCGCCGCCTTTCGGGGCGCCGCTCGGCGCTTAGGGGAGTCCGCGGCCTCGGCGAACAGCTCGGGCAGGCGATGCGAGCTCCTGCTCTATTACTCCGGCCACTCAGACGAAGACGGCCTCTTCCTCGGGAAGGAGAGGCTGGGCTACGCCGAGCTTCGCGCGGCCATCGAGAATGTGCCCGCCGCCGTGCGCGTAGCGATACTCGACTCCTGCTCCTCGGGCTCGCTTACCCGCGCAAAGGGCGGCAGTCCGAGGCCGGCCTTCCTCTTCGACGCGTCCTCCGACATGGAGGGCCACGCCTATATCACCTCGAGCTCGGCGGCCGAGGCCGCGCAGGAGTCGGATAGGATAGGCGGCTCCTTCTTTACGCACTACTTGGTCTCGGCCCTGCGCGGCGCCGCCGATGCGCACGGCGAGGGCAGGGTGACCCTCAACGAGGCCTACGCCTACGCCTTCCGCGAGACCCTCGCCTCCACCGAAAACACGCAATACGGGCCTCAGCATCCCGCCTACGAGATCAGCCTGACGGGCTCGGGCGACCTCGTGGTCACCGATCTGCGCTCGTCGCGGGCGGGACTAGCTCTCTCGGAAGAGCTCGCGGGCGAGGTATACGTGCGCGACGCTAAAGGGAATCTCGCGGTAGAGCTGGACAAAGCCGCGGGCGACCGCATGGAGATCGGCCTGCCGCCGGGCAGGTACTCCGTCGCGATGATCGACGGGAACGCGCACTCCCAGGCCGATGTTCTCGTTAACAGCGACGCCAAGGCAGAGCTGAAAGCCGCCGATTTCAAGCGCGTCGCCGCCGACCCGACGGGAGCGCGCGGCATAGCGGTGAATCCGGCGACAGTCTACGGCGGAATCACCGCCGGTCCCAAAAAGGTCGTGGACACGAACCTCGCCGGCTTCCCGATCTCCTTCGGCATGACCCTCATTCCTGACTTTTCGCAGGGCATCTACTTCTCGCAAGAAGACGAAAAAGTATCCTTCAACATCCTATGGGGAGGGGCGCACGACATTCGCGGCGTCCAGTTCTCGCCCCTGCTCAACGCGGATTCCGGCGAACTTCGCGGCTTCCAGTTCGCGGGCCTCGCCAATATTGTCAAGGGAAGGGCGGAGGGGGCCCAACTCGCGCCCGTCGCCAATGTCGCGTTAGGCGGCTTTGGCGGCGCCCAGATACTGAGCTTGGTCAACATCGCGGGCGGCGAGGCCCGGGGCGCGCAGATCGGCTTGGTCAATGTGGCCTCGCACATCACCGGGACCCAGGTCGGCCTCGTCAACGTCTCCGACCGCATCGACGGCCTGCCTGTCGGCCTCGTAAACATCGAGACCGGCGGCGTGCTTTCGCCCCAGCTCTGGGCCGAGGCCGCCTCCTGGCTCCGCTTCGGTTTCGCCTTCGGGACGCGCACCGTCTACACCATAGCCGCGCTCGGCTTCGGCTTTGGGACGAGCCCCGAGAGTCCCTCGGCGAGTCTCGGCGTGGGCGCTCGCCTGACGCTAGGCCGCTTCTTCGGCGATCTGGACTTCTCGTGGAGCGAGCTCTTCGGAGACGCGGGTCGCCTCGATTTCTCGCGGCCCCAGAGCCGCCTGGAGGCGCGCGCCCTCGCCGGCTTCCCCGCGAAGGGGCCGGGCATCATCCTAGGCTGCGCCCTCGAGTTCTATATGCCCGGGCTGTCGCGCGAGAACGACGGCGCCGCCGTGACGGACTTCCGCGTGGAGCCTCGGCTGCTCTTCGGGGCGAAATTGTAGGAGATCAAAATAATTCACCTTTCTGGCCATTTTTGTTTTCCCTCGTCAGAAACCTCGTAAAACACAATCCTTGATTCAATAGCTTTTAACGCCGCTCCGATCGATAGGCCCGGACCTTCAGACCAGAATAGGGCTTCTTTCGCGATTTGCTCCCATCCAATAAATACTCTAAGCCGTATTTGCCGCAGTTGTGCCCATCGGACCGAAGATTCGATATCCAAGGGGTCCTGGTAATAGGAAACCGCAAGCATTCCTGCCTTGGACAGCGAGGACCGCAGCACTGAATCCACAAATATCTCGATGTCCTTGGAATTTATCGGCTTGTCTTTTACTTCGAAAACACGTTCGACTGCTCGTGTGTCGTTTTTTTCCATTACACCGATGTCGCCCGGCATGTTTCGATTTGGGTCATTTATTCTTTTGGCGATTATCCTTTCTTGGCCGTACAGGAGATCCAACAAACCAGCGGCGACGGCTTGCGCGCGCTTCCCGCCCTCGCTATCGGCACTTACGAAACTTGCGATAAAGTGGATGAAGTCATTTTCATCGAGCCCACGGTCGGAATCACCAGAAATAATGACGGCTTCACTTTTTCTCTTTCTCACCTGCAGGAATGACCTTAACGCGTTTCGCGCTTGTTTTTGCGTTCTGAAGGTATCGAGTTCTTGCAATGCCTCGATCAGTATTCCAAGACTTCCCTGGGCATCGGAGCGCACCTTCATGACAGCAGAAATTCTTTCCTTCCCAAAGAAAGGCTGATTGTTCAAGGGTTCGCGTCCGCTGACCCCCAAGTCAATTCCCAATCGGTTTGCATTCGCCGCAAGCACTTCCTTGCAGAGCGCGCGAGCGGAATAGGTGTTGGAATCCTTGTTTTCTCCAACCTGCAAGGAAAAGACGTCCACGCGAGGGTTCGTCGCCTTTGCCAGTAACGCAGTTCCAAGCATGGCAATCATGGTTTTATTTTTAAGGCGGCACTCATAACTCAATCGTTCGGTTACCTATACCCAATATCCGGATACCTGGATGGTACGTATTTGATCCGCTTCTTCTTCAAGAATCTGCCGAGCCAAATCGAAATCGATTTTCATTTCAATCCCCTGGAGTTTTCGATCCATTTCATGTAATCAATCGGGTTGGATTTTAGCGCTGTGAAAATTGAGTTGATGTTTTTCAAGGTCGCGTTGTAATCATCTCGCGTCGCTATCGACTTTATTGTCTCGATGGATAACTCGGTCCTTTGGGCCAAGGACTCATACGTGAGCCTTATTCCCGTTCTGGCCTCGAAATCCTCAAGCGCTCTGCGAAGATCAAATTTAATCTGTCCCATGTTAGTGGCCTGTTCTTGAAGGGCTGATCGAGAATTTTCCCACAACCCATATCCTTGGCGCGGGTGGGCTTCAAGAAAGGGAAGCTGCCTTGCTTGTCGGTGGCCCCCCCTGCCAGCCATTCTCAAAATCAGGATACTGGAAAAATGGCGACTCGTTGCGTCTGAACGATCCCAGGGCCAACACACTCGAAGAGTACATGAGAGTGCTTGAGGAAACACTTCCTTACGCGTTTATTATTGAAAATGTATACGGTCTTGCTTATAAAGGCAAAGATGAAGGTCTTGTCTATCTGGAAGAGCGATTGAAAAAAATCAACGGAGAGAAGAAAACCAAGTACTCATTCACATGGAAAGTGCTGAATGCCGCCCATTACGGCGTTCCCCAAGTACGCGAGCGAGTTTTTATCATTGGGTGCAGGGATGGGAAGAAGTTTATATTTCCGGCGCCAAGCTATAGCGCGGAAGACACGAAAAATTCCGATGAGCTATTTTCTTTCGAATCGTACCGCTGCGCTTGGGATGCGATTGGAGATTTGGATGATTCAGGAGAGGCGCCTTTTCCCAGCAAGGTGGGCGGTATCTGGGGCGGCCTTCTCCCCTCCATCCCTGAAGGTAAAAACTATCTTTGGCATACCAACAGGGGAAAGGGGAAAGAACTCTTTGGTTGGAGATCCCGTTACTGGAGTTTTCTATTGAAGCTTTCCAAGAATATGCCAAGCTGGACTATCCAAGCACAGCCGGGAACGGCGATCGGTCCTTTTCATTGGAAAAACAGAAGGCTCACAATGAGAGAAATGGCACGGCTGCAGACATTCCCGGATGACGTCGAAGTGCTTGGCGGCACATCAAACGTCCAGCGACAAATCGGGAATGCAGTACCGTCGCTTCTCGCGGAGGTTCTGGGTAGAGAACTTATGCTGCAGTACTTCGATGTTGAGTCGACCCAGGAACTAAAGCTTCTGCCGCCCATGCGACGCCCCATTCCCGCACCGGAGGAGCTATCCCCAGTGCCTGCGAAATATAAACCAGTTCCAGTTTCGGAGAGAGCCAAGCGCGATGAAAAATTGGCTTTTCCTTGAAGAGGAGGAACTCATACCTGCCTATGGATGGAGGGGGCGCGGGGGAGGGAAGGGCGCGAGCCTGGCCTACGGCGCGGGCGGGCATGGCGGCGCGACCTTCTCCCCCCGCCCGATTTTAGCCCAGCAGTTCGTTGATCGCAGCAGCCGCCCTTCTTCCTTCGCCCATCGCCAGTATCACGGTGGCCGCCCCTAGGACTATGTCTCCGCCGGCGTAGATGCGGTCGATGCTCGTCTTCTGCTTCTCATCGACGAGGATGTGGCCGCGCTTGTCCACCTTAAGGTCGGGGCTCGTGCGGGCTAGAAGGGGATTGGACTCGTTGCCTATGGCCACGATGATCGTATCGAAGGGCACGACGCGCTCCGAGCCCCTGATGGCGACGGGGCTCCGCCTGCCCGAGGCATCGCTCTCGCCTAACGCGTAGGAGAGGATCTCCAGGGCCTCGGCCCTGCCGTCCTTGTCGCCGATCACGCGGGTGGGGCTCGTGAGGAAATCGAAGATAATGCCTTCCTCCATCGCATGGCCGACTTCCTCGGCGCGGGCGGGCATCTCGGCCTGGGTGCGGCGGTAGAGGACGCGCACTTCCTCCGCGCCGAGGCGAAGGGCCATGCGGGCGGAGTCCATCGCCACGTTGCCGCCGCCCAGGACCGCCACGCGGCGGCTTGGGTAGATGGGCGTGGCCGCGCGCTCGCGATCGTAGGCCTTCATCAGGTTGGCCCGCGTGAGGTACTCGTTGGCCGAGAAGACGCCGACCAGGTTCTCGCCCGGCATCTCCATGAACTTAGGGAGGCCGGCGCCCGCGCCTATGAAGACCGCGTCGAAGCCGTCCTCGGCTATCAGCGCCCCCAACTTGCGCGTGCGGCCGACGAGGAAGTTGAGCTCGTATCGCACGCCCATCTCGGCGAGGACCTCGGACTCCATCGCGATGAGGCTCTTCGGAAGGCGAAACTCGGGGATGCCGTAGACCATGACGCCGCCGGTCTTCTGGAATGCCTCGTACACCACGACCTCGTGGCCCTCGCGGCGGAGGTCGATCGCGACGGTGAGGCCCGCGGGGCCGGAGCCGACGACGGCGATGCGCTTGCCGCTCTCCTTTCCGATATCGGGGAGGTCGCAGGCGCCGCAGGCGCGCTCATTGTCGGCCACCCAGCGCTCAAGCCTCCCGATCTGGACGGCCTTGTCCACCGACTTCAGGGACTTGCCTAATGTGCAGGGCGCCTGGCATTGGACTTCCTGGGGACAGACCCGCCCGCAAACCGAGGGCAGGAGGTTCGTGCGCTTGATTGCCCGCGCGGCCCCCAGATAGTCGCCCTCCCGGATCTTCAGTATGAAGCCGGGAATGTCCACGCGCACGGGGCAGCCCGCGACGCAGGGCGCGTTCTTGCAATTGAGGCAGCGCTCGGCCTCTATCCTGGCCTGGGCCTCGCTGTAGCCCTCGGCCACTTCGAGCATGTTTTGGGCGCGCTTGCCCGAGTCCTGGCAGGGCATGTCCTGGACCGGCAGGGCGAGCCTCTCGCGGGGACTGGGCTCCCTGCCCTCGGCGCGCAGGGCGGCGAGGCCTTTCAGGGCATCCTGGGCCAGGCTATCCAAGCCTTCTTTCGTCGTTTCGCTCATCGAGCGCCTCCCTCGACGAGGTGGCACTTGTGGTGCGCCGCTTCTTCCTGCGTTTTATAGGAGCGGAGCCGGGACATCATGCCGTCCCAGTCCACGAGGTGGCCGTCGAACTCTGGCCCGTCCACGCAGACGAACTTGGTCTCGCCGCCGACCGAGACGCGGCAGCCGCCGCACATGCCCGTTCCGTCTATCATTATCGTGTTGAGCGAAACCAGGGTCTTGACGCCGAAGGGCCTCGTGGTCTCGGCGCAGAATTTCATCATTATCGGCGGGCCGATCGCCACGACTATGTCCGGCTTCCTCGCCCCCGGCGCGGAAGCCTCGCAGATCTCCTTGAGAGGCTGGGTGACCAGGGCCTTGCGGCCTGCGCTCCCGTCGTCGGTGACGAGGATGAACTCGTCGGCGAGGAGCTTCAGCTCTTCCTGCATGATGAGGAGCTCTGCCGTCCTCGCGCCCGCGATGACGGCGACCTCGTTGCCGGCGGCCTTAAGGGCTCCAACGATAGGGTAGAGGGGCGCCAGTCCTATGCCTCCGCCGACGCAGACCGCCTTGCCGAATTTCTCTATATGCGTGGGATTGCCCAGGGGCCCGAGGAGGGTTATGCGATCCCCGATCTCCTTGGCGGCCAAGGCGTGGGTGCTCGCGCCCACCGTCTGGAATACGAGAGTGACCGAGCCCCGCGACGGGTCGGCATCGGCTATCGTGAGGGGAATCCGCTCTCCGAAGTCGTCGTCGGCCTGCACGATCACGAACTGCCCGGCCTTGCGCTCGCGGGCGACCAAAGGGGCCTCCACCTCGATCCGATAGACTTCCTCGGAGAGGAGGCGCTTCGAAAGTATCTTCGTCATGATGCATCTCCGGTCTTGAAGCGGGATACGGCCTCCTCGAGGCCGAGTACTCTCTCGCGATTATGGCCCGCCTCCTCGCCTACCATGGCGATGATTCGTCCGAGGGACTGGGTCGCCCCGGTCTCCTCCTGCACGGCCTCGAATATCTCGTTGGACGCCGATACGATGCGCAGCATCGACTGCTCCATCTCTTGGGACTGCGACTTCTGGTCCTCGGCGAGGGACTCGATGAGGCGCGTGGCCTCGGCGAGGGACTGCGTGCTCCGCAGTATCTCCTCGGCCCCCTCCTTCTGCTCGCTCATGGACGCGGCTATCGTGCGCACGAGCTCGCTGGTCTGGGAGACTCCCTCCCGGATGCGGTCGAAGGCCTTGCCCGCCTTGTCGCCCAAGGCCGAGCCGCGGTCGGTCTTCTCGGCCATGCCGCGGATGAGGATCTCGATCTCCTTGGCGCTCTTCGCCGCGCTCTCGGCGAGGCTGCGCACCTCGTCGGCGACCACCGCGAAGCCCCTTCCGGCCTCGCCCGCGTGCGCCGCCTCGATAGCGGCGTTCATCGCGAGGAGATTGGTTTGCGCGGCGATCTTGGAGATCACGCCGATGATGTCGCGCACCGCCCGCGACGCCTCCGCTATCTCGGCGATCGAGCCTATCGAGGCCCGCAGCGCGTCTCCGCCGTCCTCCGAGGCCTTCTGCAGGGCCGTCGCGAGCTCGTCGGCCTTCTCGGCGATGCGCGAGACCGAGGCGATGTTGGCGGCCATCTCGCTCACCGCCGCCGAGCTCTGCTCCATGAAGCCCGACTGCTCCCCGACCTTGGAGGCGACCTTGCCGATCGACGCGAGGAGGCTCGATATCTCGCCCTCGGTGGAGCTCACCGACTCCGTCTGCCGTTGGACCGCGTCGCGCACCGCCTCGACGGAAACCCCGAGGCCGCTCACGGCCTCCTTCGCGTGGTCGGCGCTGCCCGACAGCTCGTGCGCCCCTTCCCCCACGGAGCTAGAAAGCTCCCTGACTCTCTCGGTGAGGCCCGTTAGGCGCTCGAGAAAGAGGTTGAAGGCCGCGGCTATGCCGCTCACTTCGTCGTTGAGGACGATTGGGACGCGCGTGGAGAGGCCTCCCTCGCCGACGGCGACGAGCCGGACGAGCTGCCCGACGTCGGAGCTGCGCGCGGCCAGGGTCCGTCCGACCGTCCTAAACAGGGTGGCCGACCAAAGTCCGACGAGGGCCGCTAGGACGACCGCCTCTAGGAGAAACTCCGACGGCTTCGGGACTTGAGCGGCTGCAAGGGCGCCATAGCCCGCCGTTCCCAGAAGCACGAGGGCCAGCACCGACGAGGCTCCACCCGCGACGGCGATAGGGGACGCGAGTGTGCCGCTCTTCCTGCCCGCCGGGGATTGGTGGAAGCCCAGGGCGGATATGCTCGGGCGCATGATCGCCTCGATGAGCACTATGGTTTGGAAACCGGCCGCGAAGCCCGCGGACAGATCGATCGCGAAGAGGACTATGACCTTGGCCGTCCCGTACGAGCCCCCCCCCGCCGCGGCCTGGATGCCCAGCATGGCCGCGGGAGCGAGGCCGAAGGCCGCGATCACGGCCGCTACCACGAGGCCCGGGACCTTGTAGGCCGTCGCGCGTGCGGCGTCGCGGTCGCCCTGGCTCAAGCTCCTGCCCGCGGCGAGCTCGCGCATCGCCTTATGGAGGGGCCGCAGCAGCAGCCATAGCCAGAGAGCGGCGGCGAGTTCTATGGCGGGAACTATAATATTGAAGGCGCCGAGCTTGGCCAGCGCGGCCGCGAGGTCGCGCTCGATGAAGATCCCCATGAAGACCTGCATCGCATAGGCCGTCAGTCCGCAGACTAGGACCAACGCGAGGATCGCTCGCGCACGAAATCGCACCACATTCGCCTCCAACGCCTATATCATAACCGGGGCCGGCGTTTTATGGAACATATTCCCGCTATCCGTCATACTGAAAGGGAGGAGGATCCATGCCCGTACCCCTGGACCCGGCCAAATACAGGTCCAAGCCCTTTTTCAACCCCGCCGACTTCATCGGCTACATCCGGGGCCAAGGCAGGCTCGGCGATAGAGGCGCGCCCGAGGCCGTCGTCCTCTCCTACCAGCGCTCGCTCTTCGACCAAGTATGCCGCTCGCGTCGCGTCACGCCGGCGGAAGGCTACTTCTCCAACGAACTGCGCTACCTCGAGGACGAGGGCGGCCGCGTCGCGATCGCCGGCGGCTTCGGCATAGGCTCGCCCGCCGCCGCGGTGATGCTCGAGGAGCTCATCGCCTTCGGCGTCCGCCGCTTCATATCCGTAGGCACCGCCGGCAGTCTTCGCGAGGACCTGAAGCCCGGCTCCCTCGTGCTCTGCGACTCCGCTCTGCGCGACGAGGGCACTTCCTACCATTACCTGCCGGGCGGCGGCCTCGTCTACCCCTCGGAGGGCCTCACCGCGCGGCTTCGCTCGGCCCTCGGGTCGCGCGGCCTCGCCTACCGATCCGGCCCATCCTGGACCACCGACGCGATCTACCGCGAGACGCCCTCGGAGGTCCTCATGCATTCGGGCAAAGGCGCTCTCGTCGTGGAGATGGAGGCCGCCGCCCTTTTCGCGGTCGCCCGCTTCCGCTCCTGCCTCATAGCCGCCTGCTTCAGCGTGAGCGATACCTTGGCCGAACTCGCGTGGCGTCCGGAGTTCCACGCGGAGGCGACTACGGAAGGTCTCGAAGAATTGTTTTCGGCCGCGCTCGAGGCGATCAAAGAATAATGCCGAGATCGCGAGCGCTCGAGGCGATCAAAGAATAATGCCGAGATCGCGAGACTCCTTTTCACCGGCGCTCCCACGCCCTCGTCGGTCGCCTTAAATGCCCTCCGCGAGGGCGAAGAGGGGCTCGAGCCTCGCTAGTGTCGCGCGCTCTACGGCGAGATTCTCCAGGATGCTCATGCCGACCACGCTAGAACGAGCCATGACGCGCTCGATCAAGGCCGCCGCTTCGGCGATCGAGATTCCACCCGGCGCGGGGCATTTCACGTTTGGGTACTCCGCCGGGTCGAGGACATCGAGGTCGAGGTGGACATACACGGGAGGGCCGTCCGGGACTGGGTCGGCGGTTCCGGCGTCTCGGGCCTCGATGAGCCTGATGCCCCGCTCGCCGATGTAGCGCGCTTCGGGCGGATCGAGGTCGCGGCAGCCGATCAATGTCAGGTCGGAGGGATCGAGGGTCGCCGCCCTCGGTCCGATCGCCTCGTCGAGAGCGGCCTCGAGGAGGAAGCGAAGCGGCATCCCGTGGAAATGCTTGCTCAGGCTGGACGCCGGCGAATTCAGGTCTCCGTGGGCGTCGAGCCACAGGACGCGAAGGCCGGCGTATCTCCTGCGGAGATGCGAGACTATGGGCACTTCGATTCCGCATCCGCCGCCGACCGTGAAGAGACTCGCCGGCGCGATGCGGTCGAGGCTGGCCGACGCGCGCTCGAGATGGCTCCGGATCGCCGCGTAGCCGGCGATATCTCTTTCGATCAGAGGGTCGCATCGCTCGTCGCAGGGCGCCTCCACGAAGCGAACGCGAGGCGCTAGATAGTCCCTGAGAGCGCGCGCCCCCGCCAGGAGATCGCGGCTTAGGCCCCCGTCGATCCAGAGGGGGAAGAATAGGTTCAGCCGACCGCTCATAGCGGCCAGCATAGCATGGCCGGCGGACACAGGGAGGGACCGCCTTCGTTTTGCGGCGCGAATAGCGGATGATCTTCCTTGTCTACGCAAGTCGCGGACGTTATGGTTGTAGCTAGAATCTCCTTAAACGCGGACAAGGGGGCTTTCGATGGAAGGAATCGGGTCTCAAGTCATGCCGGCCGTTCAGCACATCAGGTTTTTCATCTTCGACTGGTCGGTTCCTAATCTCATTGTAGGGGCGATCATCCTAGTCCTCTTCTTCGCCGCCGCCTGGGCCCGCCTGCCAAAGTGGCTCGAGCAGGCCCGCGATCGCGACAAGGAAGGGGAAAAATGAACCTAACCGAAAAAACGCAGGGCTACGTCAAGGACAAGCTCACGCTCGATGACATCCTGCCTACCAAGCTGCCGGTCTACCTCAACTCCATGGCCTATATGTTCGGCGTGCTGACCTTGTGCTCGCTCGCGATGATCATCGCCAGCGGGATGGTCATGGCCTTCTTCGGGCCTAACTGGTATCACGTCCGCTCCTCCGGCAAATTCTTCAATTCGCTGCATTTTTGGTCGGTTCAGCTCTTCTTCGCCTTCATGATGCTTCACCTGGCCACGAAGTACTTTATCGGCGCCTTTAGGGACGGAAGGTGGAAGACCTGGATGATCGGCGCGCTTACCTTAGGGGCCGCGATATTCAGCGGCTTCACAGGCTACCTGTCCGCCTCGAACTGGTCGGCCCAGTGGCACGCGGTCGAGGCCAAGGACGCGATGAACGCGATGGGCATCGGCGGTTTCTTCTTCACGACCAATTATAGCCAGATGCTCACCCTCCACGTCGCCGTCCTTCCGGCCTTCGTCATAGTCCTCGCGACGATTCACATCCTGCTCATCAGGCACGAGGGGCCGGTTAAGCCCTATCCCGCCAAGGGGGAGGCGAAAAAATGAGCAGAAAATCCGACGAATACCTGCGCGGCGTCCCAATGAAGAGCTACGACCTCGTGCGCGAGGGGCTCATAGCCTTGGCTTTCGTAGCCGCCCTCGCGATCGCGCTCGCCATCGCCTTCAAGTCCCCGGACGCCCCGACGGTGCGCGGCGAGGACGTGGCGAAAAATCATCCCTTGGATTACCTGAAGACCGCCGCGGACCTGCTCTCCGGCGAAAGCGCGCTGGAGAGCTACGGCCCTCCGTACACGAAGGATAAGGAGAACATTCAGAGGATATTCGGTCCCGGCCCCGCCGCGATCCTCGGCGTGACCTTGCCCATCGACGCCGAGAAGGACCTCGTCATCGCCCCGCTCGAGAGGGTCGCGGTGCTCAACAAGGACGTGGCGGCCGCGCTGGCCGTCTGGAAGGCCGCATCGGACGATAAGCAAAAGGCATGGACCAAGGCCTATTCCGATGCGCTGGACAAGGCGGAAGAGGCGAAGGGCCTCGTCAAAGTCCCCGCGGGCGACTTCGGCCCCGTGGCCGTGATGATGACGGGCATGCTCGACCTCGGACGAGCCGGGCTGCTAGAAGGGGCGCTCACGAGCGGCGAGACTCTCCCCTACACCCTCGACAACACGAAGGCAATGCTCTTCTTCCAGGAGGACGTCGATCAAAGCGTCGCCGACGGCTATGACATGAAGGGAACGCAGTGGGGGATCACCCACGAAGTCGGCAATCTGCCCGGACCCTGGTGGCTTTGGCCCTATGCGATATGGTACCAGATCCCGCCCCTGACCACGGCCCCGAACGCGGACGTCATCGTGGGGTCGCTTATGATTCTGTTATTCCTCCTGCTGTTCTTCGCGCCCTTCGTCCCTGTGCTCAAGCATCTGCCCAAATGGATCCCCATCTATCGGATTATCTGGCGCGATTGGTATAAGGCTCATGACCGCTAGGACTTAGGTTCGATGTGGATCGTCACGTCGGTGTTGCGCAGCTCGCCCTCGATCTCGGCCTCGAGCAGGTCGCAGAGTTCGTGGGCCTTGGCGACGCTCATCTCCGGCGGGGCTTCGAGGTGGAATTCTATATACTTGGTCTTGCCCGACTTGCGCGAGCGCATGCTATGCGCGGCCAGGCCCGGATGTCGGGATACTCGCTCGCGGATGAGGGCGAGCTCGCCTGCCGATAGACTCGAATCGACAAGTGGCTTGAACGCCTTTCTAAACATCTCCCAGGCCTCGCGCAGGATGAATAGGGCGACGACAATCGCGATTATGGGATCAAGGATGAAGGCCCATGGCGCCTTAAAGACGGTGCGCGCCACTTCCAGCAGGATGAGGCCCGCCGCGACTCCGAGGGCGGAGTAGACGTCGGTCTTCAGGTGGAGGGCGTCCGCCTCGAGAGCCACCGATTCCTCCGCGCGAGCCACCTTGTACAGCCGCCTCGAGACGAAGAAATTCACCGCGCCCGAAACGGTCATCACGAGGATGCCCAACCCGATGTGATCGACGCCTTCGTGGGAGAGGAGCTTTTTTGTCGCCTCGACGACGATGATCGCGGAAGCCGCGAAAATGAGGAGGGCCTCGAGGACGGCGGAGACGTTCTCGGCCTTGCCATGCCCGTAGGGATGCTCCTCGTCCGCTGGCTTGCTCCCCACGCGGATGGAGAAGGCCGCCATTATGGCGGCGGCGAGGTCGATGGAGGAGTGGATGGCCTCTGAGATTATGCTCACGGCGCCGCTCGCCAGGCCGACCGCGAGCTTCATCGCGATGAGCAGCGTATTCGAGAGTATCGACAGCCTGGCATACCTAGCGGCGCGAGTCATGGCTCCTCCAATGAACTCATCGAAGCTACTAGCCAGAAGGCGGCGGGTCAATATCGCCAGGGGCGAGGAGCGGAATTACTTAGCGTTCGCTAACACCGCCGCACCGTTTTCATTCTGGAGTATCCCGTTTTTCGCCCGTTTCAAGTGGCCGCGAAGGCGGTTCGGGCGGTCTGCTAGTAGTATGCGCCTCTGGCCGATGGCGATAAAAGGAATTCGGTAGTACGATAGTGAAAACGGCGGTATAGGAGTCGGAATGATCAAGCATTTAGCGGTCCTCTCGTCGATCATCGTTCTAGCGGCAGCCAACGCGTCGGCCTTCGGCCCCGAGGACCTTTCGCGGATAGTCCAGTGGTACGGCCAGAGCAGCCTGCGCATAGAGCTCGGCGGCAAAATAGTCTGGCTCGATCCGGTCAAGGTGCCGGTGACCGAGAAAGCCGACCTCATCCTTATAACTCACGATCACGGCGACCACTATTCGCCCGCCGACATCAAGAAGCTCTCCGGTCCCTCGACCCTCGTGCTCGTCGGCTTCGACGGCTCCGCCTTCGAGCGCATCAGGCCAGGCGACAAAAAAGACCTAGGCGCGCTGACGGTAGAAGCGGTGCCCGCCTACAATATCGTGAAAACGCAATTCCACCCCAAGTCCGCGCTCTACTGCGGATTCATCCTTTCAGGCGGCGGATTGCGCCTCTACGACGCTGGCGACACGGAGCGCATCCCCGAGATGAAGGACATAGCCTGCGACGCCGCGTTTCTTCCCCTCGGCCAAACCTACACGATGGCTTCGGTAGCCGAAGCCGCGCAGGCCGCCTTAGGCGTGAAGGCTAAGATAGCCGTCCCCATCCATTTTGGCTTGTACGAAGGCAGCGAGGCCGACGCGAAGGAGTTCGCGCGCCTCCTCGAAGGCAAGGTCAGGGTGCTGAGGCTGAAGAATATGGCTCGCGGGGAATAGGATGCAACTCGAGGGCGTTTCCCTTATCCCAGGACGGCCGCGCGGAAGGCATCGAAAACATCGTCGGCGACGGCCGCGGGGATTTCGCAGCCGCCGCTCAGCATAAATCTGGATCCGCGCGCTTTTACGACGAGGCCGCGGGCTTTCGCGTAGCATTCGTCCGGCCCGGATTGGAGGACATCGGCCACCGGGTTCAGGTTTCCCTTGAAAGCCTTTCCGCCGCCCGAATACAGGGCCATCGCCGCATCGAAATCGAAGAGGTGATCGACGTTGTAAAGATCGGCCCCGGATAAAATCATATCCGCCGCCAAGTGACTGGTGTTTCCGCAGATATGCAGTTTGACCAAGCCGTCCCGCTCTTTGATCGCCGAGATCACTCTTCGCTCGTAAGGCAGGGCGAACTCTCGATAGAACTCGCTCGAGATCAAGGACGCCGCCGCGTCGCCGGCGCCGATCATGGGCACGCCCGCCTCTAGCTGAGCGAGCGCGAAGTCGATGACGATCTCCGTGAGGAAACCCAGGATCGCGTGCGCGAACTCCGGCGCGTCATAGAGCATGAGCATGAACTCTGAAACTCCGCAGGCCGAGCATGCCTCCGCGAAAGGAAGATCGATCCATCCAAGTACGAGGCACTCCTCTCCGACCGCCCGCGCCATTTCCGCGCAGGAGGCCACTCGGTCGTGCATTCTCCCGAGGGGCGCTGAGACGTCCGGCCTTTTGATGCGCCGCAGATCGCTCGGTTCCCGCAATAGCGGCTTGGCCAAGTAGGGCGGAGTGTCGTCCGGGAATACAAGCCCTCCGCCCAAGTCCGCGCTTACCCTAAAGGCGTCCGAGCAGGCGGTGATCGCGTCTAGGGAGAATCGTTCCAGCATGGCAAGCTGAGCCTCCGCCAAAGCGGAACCGTCGGAGGCGAATTCCCGATAGCTGAGTCCCGATCGCTTGGCCGCGAACGACATGAGGAGGGGGAAAAACGGCGTACGATCGGGCATGTCTCCCCGTATCGTCAGCAGGCACCTCTCTTTTCCGTTCATCGATCGGAGTATACACGAGTCTTATCGCGAGACAAACCCTGATACCGCGCACAGGCGGTTGCGGCTCTACCCCTCCCCCTTCCCCTCGAATTCTGGTAGGCTATAAGACGCACGCACAGCGACGGAGGATCCTACGATGAAAGCGATCGAGCTTGAGAAAGCCTACGATCCCAAGAGCTTCGAAGACCGCATCTACGCGGCCTGGATGGCCAAGGGACTGTTCCAGCCCGCGGGCGACCCCAAGAGAAAACCTTTCGTCATCGTAATTCCGCCCCCCAACGTCACGGGGGTCCTGCACATGGGCCACGGGCTCCAGTACTCGCTCCAGGATATTCTCATCCGCTACCACCGCATGCTCGGCGAGAGCACGCTCTGGGTGCCCGGCACCGACCACGCGGGCATAGCTACGCAGCACGTCGTCGAGAAGAAGCTGCGGGAGCGGGGCATCGATCGCCGCGAGCTGGGGCGCGAGAAGTTCGTCGAGGAGACCTGGAAGTTCGTCCACGAGCATCACGACATCATAAAGAAGCAGCTCGAGAAGATAGGCTCCTCCTGCGACTGGAGCCGCGAGCGCTTTACCTTCGACGAGGGCCTGTCCAAGGCCGTGCGCGAGGTTTTCGTCACGCTCTACGAGCGGGGCCTCGTGTACAAGGGCAAGTACCTCGTCAACTGGTGCACGTCCTGCGGCACCGCCCTCTCCGACGACGAGGTCGAGCACGAGGACGAGGCGGGCTCGATGCATCACATCCGCTACGCCATGGCCGAAGGCGCCTCGCCGGCTTGCCCCTCGGGCTATATCGAGATTGCGACAACAAGGCCCGAGACTCTGCTGGGCGATGCCGCGGTCGCCTGTCATCCGGAGGACGAGCGCTACAAGGCCCTCGTCGGCAAGCTGGTAAAGCTGCCCCTTACAGACCGCCTCATCCCCATCATCGCCGATGCCTACGTCGATCGCGAGTTCGGCACGGGCCTCGTCAAGATCACGCCCGCCCACGATCCCAACGACTTCGAGGTCGGCAAGCGCCACGACCTTCCGCAGATCAATATCCTCAATCCCGACGGGAGTTTAAGCGACGCCGTGCCCGAGGAGTATCGCGGCCTCAAAGCCATGCAAGCGCGCAATCTCGTCGTCGAGGATCTCAAGGCCGCGGGGCTCTACGTCGCCGAGAAGCCGATCACGCATTCGGTGGGGCACTGTTACCGCTGCCGCACGGCGGTCGAGCCCTACCTCTCCGAGCAGTGGTTCGTGCGCATGAAACCCCTCGCCGACAAGGCCCTCAAGGCCTGGAAAGACGGCGAGGTCCGCTTCTATCCGCAACGCTGGGAGAACACCTACGAGCACTGGCTCACGAACATCCGCGATTGGTGCATCAGCCGTCAACTTTGGTGGGGCCACCGCATTCCCTCCTGGCATTGCGCGCATTGCGGCAAGGACGTCGTCGCCCGCGAGGATCCCCTCGTATGCCCCTTCTGCGGGTCCACCGAGCTCGTTCAGGACGAGGACGTCCTCGACACCTGGTTCTCTAGCTGGCTTTGGCCCTTCAGCACCCTCGGCTGGCCCAAGGATGCCGCCGATCTCCGCAAGTACTACCCGACTACGACCATGGTCACCGGCTACGACATCGTCTTCTTCTGGGTCGCCCGCATGATCATGGCCGGTTTGGAGTTCATGGGCCGTTCGCCCTTCCGCGACGTCAACCTCACTACCATAGTTCGCGACAAGCAGGGCCGGAAGATGTCCAAGTCCCTGGGCAACGGCATCGACCCCCTCGAGATCGTCGATCTCTACGGAGCCGACGCACTCAAGTTTACCCTCGCCTTCCTATTCACCTCCTCGCAGGACATCCTGATCGACAAGGACGATTTTAAGCTGGGCTCCAAGTTCGCCAACAAGGTCTGGAACGCCAGCCGCTACATACTCATGAACCTCGAAGGCCGAGAGCCGCTCGGCGGAGCCGAGGGCGAGGCCGGGCCCGAGCTGCGCGACATAGACCGCTGGATCTACGGCCGCCTCGGCGCGGCTGCCGCCTCCATCCGCGAAGCCCTGGCCACGTACCGCTACAACGACGCGGCCTCCGCGGCCTACGAGTTTTTCTGGAACGATTTCTGCGATTGGTATGTCGAGGCCACCAAGCTCTCCCTACGCTCCAATGACGAGGCGGAGAAGGACAGGGCCGTCTCGGTCCTGGTCTCGGTGCTCGAACAGTCGCTCGCGCTGCTGCATCCGCTTCTGCCCTTCGTCACCGAGGAGATTTTCCAGAAACTGCCGGGCAGGGCCGATGGCCGCGGCGGCGACGCCATGCTCATGACTCGGCCCTATCCCGAAGCGAAGGTTCCCGATCCGGTCCTGGAGGCCCGCTTCGAGGCCCTGCGCGAGTTGGTTCGCCTAACGCGTTCGCTTAGGGCCGAGTTCGGAATCCCGCCCGAGGCCAAGGTACGCCTCGCCCTGCGGTTCGAGACGGGTTTCGAGGCCGCCTCCTTCCTCGAGGAATCGAGAGCCCTCATCGGTCTGCTGGCGGGCGGTCCTCCCCCCGAGAGAGCCGCCTCGCGGCCCGAAGGGACGGTGGCTCTGGTCGGGAAGGGCTTCGAGGCCTACGCCTTTGTAAAAGAGTCCGTGGACGCCGGCCGCCTCCTCGAGAAGCTGCGCAAGGACCTGGACAAAGACGGGCAGTACATCGAGCGAACCCGCGCCAAGCTCGCGAACGCGGGCTTCACGACCTCGGCCCCGGCCGAGGTCGTCGCGAAGGAACGGGAGAAGCTCGAAGAGGCCGAGCGCCGCGCCGGAAAATACAGGCAATATTTAGAGGAGCTTTCGTGACGGAGAAGGACGCGCGTCCTCCGCCCGACGGTGCGGATAGCGGCGAGGCGGGGATGGGCATGGACGTGCACGACATGCTCCGTCTCAAGTCGATGCATCTCGCGCCCTATATGCAGCTGGCCACGGCCCTGATCGGCAACCGCAGGCGCTCCGGCGGCAATATGTTTCGCCATCAGATCGATACCTTCGGAATCCTGATCGACTACGGCTACATCGACTCGGTCTTGCTCAAGGCGTCAGTGATCCACGACTTGATCGAGGACGTGCCGGGCTTCGACCGCGACCGCATCCTCGAGATAGACGAGGAGTCGGCCGATGTGTACAAGCTCGTACTCGAGGTGACTCGCCGGCCGATAGAGACCAAGGCCGAGTTCCTCGCGCGCATACGCGACTTCGGATCGGGCAAGGCGCGGGTGCTCAAGTCAGCGGATCGCATCTCCAACATGATCAGCCTCGGTTACGTTACCGATATCGAGTTCGTGCGGCGATACACCAACGAGACCGAAAACCAGGTGTTTCCGATCGCGGAGCTCGCCGACAAACGCATGCTGGACGAGCTTAAAGAGCTCGTCGCGACGCGCAGGGAATACCTCGCGCGCCGTTTTGAAATCTAAGGGGGAAGCCGAATGCAGAAGGAATGGACCAAGGCCACGCTGGCCAAGACGATCGACCATACTCTACTTAAGGCTATAGCGACGGAGCGCTCGGTGCGCGAGCTCTGCGCCGAGGCCCGCCAATACGGCTTCGCGAGCGTCTGCGTGAACCCGGCTTGGGTCGAGCTCTGCGCGAAAGAGCTCTCGGGCTCGGGCATCCTTGTCTGTACCGTCATCGGTTTCCCCCTCGGCGCCAACGCGAGCGAGACCAAGGCGGCCGAGGCTCGCCTCGCCGCGTCCCAGGGCGCCCGCGAGCTCGACATGGTGATAAATCTCGGGGCCGCCAAGGACGGGGATTGGAAGGCCGTCGAGGAGGATATCCGAGGCGTCGTCAAGGCAGGGGGCGAAGGGGCGGCCCACGGCGGAGCATCGAGCGAGGTCGCGGTAAAGGTCATCATCGAAACCTGCTATCTCTCCGAGTCCGAGAAGGTGAAGGCCTGCGAGGCGGCGGCCAGAGGGGGCGCCCGCTTTGTCAAGACGAGCACCGGCTTCGGCACGGGCGGCGCGAGCGTCGAGGACGTGCGGCTGATTCGCAAGGCGGTAGGCGACAAGCTCCAGATCAAGGCCTCGGGAGGCATCCGCAGCTACCACGACGCCATCATGATGCTCGACGCCGGCGCCGATAGGATAGGCGCCTCCAGCAGCATCGCGATCGTAAGCGAACTGCCCGAATAGAGGATTGCATAAATATGCGTCGGCGACGAAAAACATGAATAACCGCCCAGTATTGCACGGCCGCATGAATGGGTCTATTATCGGGTTGCAAGTTCATCCCCACTATCCATCAAAGGAGAGCATATGAAGAAGAAAGTCGCACTCGTCCTTCTCGCGCTCATCGCGGTTACCGCGCTAGTAGCTGCACCTATCCGCGTCGGCCTCGTTACCGACGTCGGCGGCATAGACGATAAGTCCTTCAACCAGGGCACATGGGAAGGAATAAAAGTATTCGGCAAGGAGAACGGCCTCAAGGAAGGAGTGGGCATCAAGTACCTCCAGTCCACGGCCGACGCGGACTATATCCCCAACCTCTCCACCTTCGCCGACGAGAAGCTCGACCTCATCATAGCCCCGGGCTTCCTCTTCAACGAGGCCATGCTCACCGTAGCCACGCAGTATCCTAACCAGAAATTCATGATCATCGACTCGGTCGTCACGACCGCTCCCGACAAGGACAAGGACGGCAAGGACGTCGCCGGCACCGGCGGCAAGATGGTCCCCAACGTCACCAACGCAGTCTTCGCGGCGAACGAGGGCTCCTTCCTCGCCGGCGTCGCGGCCGGCCTCAAGGCCAAGGCCGACGGCAAGAAGATCGTCGGCTTCGTCGGCGGCATGCAGTTCCCCCTCATCCAGAACTTCGAGGTCGGCTACGACCAGGGCGTCAAGGCCGTCCTTCCCGGCGCCACGATCTTAAGCGACTACACCGGCTCCTTCACCGACGCCGGCAAGGGCCAGGCCCTCGCGTCCAAGCAGTACGGCGCCGGCGCCTATATAATCTTCCAGGTGGCGGGCGGCTCCGGCAACGGCGTCATCCAGGAGGCCAAGGCGCGCTCCGCCAAGGGCGACATCCGCTGGGCGATCGGCGTCGACAAGGACCAGTACGCCGACGGCATCTACGCCGGCGCCAAGTCCGCCATCCTCACGTCCATGATGAAGCGCGTCGATGTCGCGGCGCACGACGTCGCGGCCATGACGATGAACGGCAAGTTCCCCGGCGGCCAGGTCCTCACCTTCGACCTCAAGTCCAAGGGCGTAGGCCTCCCCGAGAAGAACCCCAACCTCAGCGCGGCCGTCGTCAAGGCCATCGCCGACTATACGGCCCAGATAGTCTCCGGCAAGCTCAAGGTAGACTCCAGGCAGTAATCGGATAGCAGGGAAGCGCGGCCGCTTAGGCCCGCTTCCGGCCTGCGCCCCCGCCGCGCGCGGGGGCGTTTTTTATGCCTTCCCGCCAAGTCGGGCCATGCTATAATAATCCGGTGCCGTACATCATCGAAATGCTCGATATCGTCAAGAATTTCCCGGGCGTCCGAGCCAACGACAATATCACCCTCAGGGTCGAGCAGGGCTCGATCCACGCCCTGTTGGGCGAGAACGGCGCGGGCAAGTCTACGCTCATGAGCATCCTCTTCGGTCTCTACCAGCCCGAGTCGGGCAGCATCAGGGTACGGGGCCGCGAGGTCAAGATAACGGACCCGAACGCGGCCAACGCCCTGGGCATAGGCATGGTGCATCAGCACTTCAAGCTCGTGCACAACTTCACCGTGACCGAGAACATCATCTTGGGCCTCGAGCCGCGCTCAGGCTTGGCGATCGACCGCAAGAAGGCCGCCGCGAGAGTCCGCGAACTCTCGGAGCTCTACGGCCTCAACGTCGATAGCGAGGCCAAGATCGAGGACATCTCCGTCGGCATGCAGCAGCGAGTCGAGATACTAAAAATGCTTTACCGCGACGCCGAGATACTCATCTTCGACGAGCCCACCGCTGTCCTCACGCCGCAGGAGATACACGAGCTCATGCAGATCATGCGAAGGCTCGTCGGCGAGGGAAAGACGGTCCTCCTCATCACGCACAAGCTCAAAGAGATAAAGGAAGTGGCGCGTACCTGCACGATTTTAAGGCGGGGCAGGCTCGTGGCCACGGTGAGCGTCGAGAGCGCTTCCGAGGAAAGCATGGCCGAGATGATGGTCGGCCGCGAGGTGGACTTCCACGTCGACAAGGCGCCCGCCATGCCGGGGGACGTCGCGCTTTCCATCCGGCATCTCAACGTGCGCAACGCCAAGGGGCTGCTCGGCGTAAAGGACCTCTCCCTCGAGCTGCGCGCCGGCGAGATACTCGGCCTCTGCGGCATAGACGGCAACGGGCAGACCGAGCTCGTGCGCGCCATCACCGGCCTCGCCGAAATAGAGTCCGGCAGTATCCTCCTAAAAGGGCGGGAGCTCGCCGGGATGAGCGTCAAGGGCCGCCTGGACCTAGGCCTGGGCCACATCCCGGAGGACCGCCACAAGCACGGTCTCGTCCTCGACTTCCGCCTCGACGAGAACCTGGTCGTCCACTCCTACGGCCGCAGGCCATTCTCCAGGAGGGGCGTCCTCGATTCAGGCGCCGTGCGCGCGAACGCCGAGCGCCTCATCGCCGAGTTCGACGTGCGCTGCGGCGAGGGCGGCGCGACGCCGACGCGCGCCATGTCGGGAGGCAACCAGCAGAAGGCCATCGTCGCGCGCGAGATCGACCGCTCGCCCGAGGCCTTCGTCATAGCCCAGCCTACCCGCGGCCTCGACGTGGGCGCCATCGAGTACATACACAAGCGCATAATCGGCGAGAGGGACAAGGGCAAGGCCATCCTCCTGGTCTCCCTCGAGCTGGACGAGATCCTCGACATATCGGACCGCATCGCCGTCATCTACAACGGCGAGATCGTCGGCGCGGTACAGGCCTCGGAGACGAACGAGTACGAGCTCGGACTCATGATGTCCGGCTCCAAGCGTCAGGCGGCGTAGAGCGATGGCCAAGAAAGGCTCCGCCCTCGTCATACCCCTCGTATCGATAACGCTCGGCTTTGCCCTGGGCGCCGTCGTGCTCCTCGCGACGGGCCGCAATCCCGCCGCCATGTTCTTGGCGCTCTTCCAAGGTTTCAGCGGAGTGAACGTGAGCGCCGGCAGCTTTAACCCCCGCTATATCGGCGAGTTCATCATCCAGTCAATGCCTATCATCCTCACCGGCCTCTCTGTGGGCTTCGCCTTCCGCGTGGGCCTCTTCAACATCGGAGCGGAGGGGCAGTTCCTCGCGGGCTCGATGGGCGCCATCGCCGCCGCTCTTTGGGTCAAGGCGCCGCCGGGCATCCATGTCGTCCTGGTCCTCCTAGCCGCGATGGCGGCGGGCGGGCTTTGGGGCGCCATACCGGGCTATCTCAAGGCGCGCTTCAACGTGCACGAGGTTGTCATGACTATCATGATGAACTATGTGGCGCTCAACCTGAACAATCTCCTGATAGTCGACGTCTTCGGGAGCGCCGACAGGATAAAGACAGCGATGTTTCCCGCGAGCGCCCTGCTTCGCGACCCCGCTCTTAGCGCCCTGACCAACGGATCGCGGCTCAACTGGGGCTTCGTGCCAGTGCTTCTTGCAGTGGTCGCCTTCTGGTTCGTCATAGATAAAACCGCCTTCGGCTACAGCCTGCGCGCGGTGGGCTTCAACAAGGACGCCGCCGAGTACGCCGGCATGAAGGTGAACCGCAACATAGTCCTGTCGATGATCATCGCCGGAGCCTTCGCCGGCCTCGCGGGAGCGGTGCTTACCGTGGGCACCTTCAACTATGGCCGCGCGCTGCCCGCGATGGAGGGCTACGGCATGGACGGCATCGCGGTGGCCCTCGTCGGCGGCAACGCGGCCATAGGCATATTCCTGTCGGGCCTGCTCTTCGGAATGCTCAAGGCGGCCCAGCCTCTCATGCAGTCTCAAGGGATTCCCAAGGACATCGCGAGCATCATCCAGGCTTCGATCGTGCTCTTCGTGGCGATGAAGCACGGGATAGATTTCCTGATTCGGAAAATCGGCGCGCGCAAAAGGGCCGAGGAAGTCTCGGAGGCGCTCATATGAGCATCCTCCTCACGATGATCCCCATCGCCTTCGTCTATGCCTCGCCCATCATCATCGCCGCCCTCGGAGGCCTCTTCAGCGAGCGTTCGGGGATTGTCAACATCGCCCTCGAGGGCATCATGATGGTCGGCGGCTTCGCGGCGGCGGCGGTCACCGTCGTCCTAGAGCCGCTTACGCCGGCCGCGGGCTACATCGGGATACTGGCGGGCGTCGCGGCGGGCATGGTCTTCAGCCTCATCCACGCCTTCGCCAGCGTCAACCTCAAGGCCGACCAAGTGATCTCGGGCACTGCCCTCAACATCCTCGCGGGGGGCTTGACCGTCTACCTCTGCCAAGTATTCTTCAACCAACAGCGGACAAAGGCCTTCAGGGTCGGGCTCGTCAAGCTGAGCGTGCCGGGCCTCTCCGACATACCTGTCATCGGGCCCCTCTTCTTCAAGGACGTCTCGCCGCCCTTCTACGCTGCCATCCTCCTCGTCGTCTTGGCCTGGTTCGTCGTCTATAAGACGCCCTTCGGCCTGCGCTTGCGCGCCTGCGGCGAGCATCCTCAGGCTGCCGCCTCCATGGGCATCAAGGTCGCCAAGATGCGCTACGCGGGCGTGGTCATCTCGGGCGCCCTCGCAGGTCTCGCCGGCGCGGCCATGGTTCTGACCCAGGACATCCAATACACCCTGGCCTCCGTGCACGGGACGGGCTTCATCGCCCTGGGCTGCCTCATCTTCGGCAAATGGAATCCCTTCGGCGTACTAGGCGCGGGGCTTTTCTTCGGTTTCGCCCAGGCCTCCTCCATCTACGCGAAGGACATACCCTTCCTGCAGGCCGTGCCCCTCGAGGTCTTCTATATGCTGCCCTATGTGCTGACGGCCATCGCCCTCGTCGTGTTCAGCGGAAAGTCGGTAGGGCCCAAGGCCGCCGGCGAGATCTACGATACGGGAAAACGATGAAGCATTCGATCATGAAGCGACTTTATCGATATATTCACTGATACGAGGTGAACCATGCCTAACAAGTATAGAAGATATAGTCGGATTTTCCTTATCGCCGTTTGCGGTTTCTTCAGTATGGCGCTTTTTGCGCAGAGCGGCGGCTCGGCGAAACCCTGGTACGCTAGCGGACTCGAGAAGCTCGGCTTCACGGTCTTCCCGACGCCCCAGGCCCTCGATGAATTTTCCGTGCAAGCCTTGGGCGGAGCCTCCGTCAGCTTGAGCGCCCAAAAAGGACAGATTGTCCTGCTCAACTTCTGGGCAACATGGTGCCCCCCCTGCCGGGCCGAGATGCCCGCGATAGAAAAGCTTTGGAAGAAGACGAAAGATAAGGCTTTTACCGTGATGGGGGTCAGCGTCGGCGAGGAGCCGGGAATAGTAAAGGACTTCATCGCGCGGCAGGGCTATAGCTACCCGATCTTCGTCGATCCGACAGGTGAACTGGGAACTGCCTTCGGCGCTCGCTCGATCCCGACGACCTATATTCTGGACAAGTCGGGCGCTGCGATAGCGGGCAAAGTCGGGGGCGCTACTTACGACAGCGCGGAGGCCAACGCGATCTTCGCGGAGCTCGCCTCGCGATGAACGGGGTAGGAGTCCTGACGGCTGCCGCGGCTGGGCTCTTGAGCTTTCTCTCGCCCTGCGTTCTCCCCCTAATTCCCGCCTATCTCGCCCTAGTCTCCGGCTATGGCCTGTCCGATATCAGGTCCGGTTCAGGGCGGTCCAGAATTCTTTTGAGGACCTTGGCCTTTACCGCCGGCTTTACGCTCGTATTCACGGCGCTCGGGTTTGTTTTCTCAGGCGCGTCGATACTCCTCGGAGGACTCTCTCGCACCATCACGCTGATCGCGGGTATCCTCGTCATCGTCCTTGGCCTCAACATTGTCTTCGATTTCATCAAGGTCCTGAATCTCGAGGCGCGTTTCCGCTCAGCGAAGGCGCCTCGCGGCTACGTTGGCGCCTTCCTCGTCGGAGTCGCCTTCGCGGCAGGCTGGTCGCCCTGCGTGGGCCCGATCCTGGCATCGATTCTCCTTTTCGCATCCAAGGAAGGGAATACGACCCAATCGGTTCTTCTCCTTGTCGCCTATTCGGTTGGGCTTGCGGTTCCCTTTCTGGCTGCAGGCCTCTTCTTCGACAGGCTATCTCCACTAATGACCTGGTTCAAACGCAATGCGGTCAAGGTGAGAGTCGCATCGGGTCTCCTCCTTATCTTCTTGGGAATCGCCATGGCCTTTGGAAGGCTTAGCGTTATAAGCTCCTTGACCACGCAGGCGGGCGACTCGCTGCTGAAGGCGATAGCCGGATCGCCCGAAACCTTTCGCCTGACATCGGCGCTTTGTTGGGGCCTTATCGCCGCTTCGGTCCTGGCCTTCCCGGCGCTACGCCGCCGCAAGGTCGCCACCCCAGTCAGGCTGATTGTCTTCACGGTTCTCATAGGATTCGCTGTTGGCGATCTTACCGGCCTATGGTCGACCGCGCGGTTGATAGCCGGATGGTTGTCGTTCCAAGGCGCGTGACTGTATAATGGGCAAATGCCCAATACAAGAATCTGAGCTACATACCTAGAGAATCGCATCAAAGAGGAGATATCATGATGAAGATCGCAGTCCCTTCGCGCGGCGATGGGCTCGTGGATGAGCACTTCGGCCATTGCAAGGAGTTTCGCGTATTCCGGTTCGACGACAAGAAGGCTCTCGTCGAGGAAAGCGTAATACCGTCGGCCGACGGATGCGGCTGCAAGTCCGATATCGCTTCCACGCTCGCGGAGGCGGGCGTCTCCTACCTCGTCGCCGGAAACATGGGCGAGGGCGCGGTCCGCGTCCTCGGCTCGCAGGGCATCTCCGTGGTCCGTGGCGCATCAGGCGATGCGCGGGCGGCGGCAGAGGCTTTCGCGAAGGGAACGCTGGTAGATTCAGGGATCGGATGCGCCGCTCATAGCGAACCTGGCCACGAGTGTACCCACTAAAGATCTCCGAGAATGAATTTTGTATCGATAGGCGTGATCAGCAGTCCTTATACGACGATCGAGGGTATGCCCATCCAGCCATTGGGTGCCGAAGGAGCAGTCGGAGAGGCACATTTGCATGAGCGTTTCGCCGAAGGACTGCGCGATCTTGAAGGCTTTTCCCATGTCATATTGATCTATTGCCTACACCGTATGAGCGGTTATGCGGCATCGCGGCGTTCGGATGGGCGATTCAAGGAGAGCTGATGGCCAGGCCCCCTATGGAACGAATTCTCGATTCGGCCATCACTAAGCGAAGCTTCCGCCCATCCGGCGCGCACGTGGAGAAGGCGGATGAAGTGATCCTGTCTTTCGACGAGGCCGAGGCTATTCGCCTGGCCGATCTGGAGGGGCTGTATCAACAGGCCGCCGCCCAGCGCATGGGCGTTTCGCGGCAGACCTTCGGCAGGATCGTCGAGTCGGCCAGAAGGAAGACAGCCGATGCCCTGCTCAATGGAAAGAAGCTCCGCATAGAGGGGGGCACCGTCGTCGTTAAGAAGAAGGAATCCGACCTGCGGCTTGTCGCGGTCCCCACGGCATCGCGTGGCCAGGTGGAGAGCCACTTCGGCCGCTGCGAACGCCTGACGGTATACACGATCGGGACTGATGGAGCCATTCAGGCCGAGGAGATCGTCGAGGCCATAATTGGACCGGGCTGCAGATCGAGCGTCATATCGCAGCTTGCGGCGATAGGCGTAAGCGCCCTCGTCGTCGGATGCATCGGCGAAGGCGCCGTCCATGTCTGCGGAGGGCACGGCATCGCGGTCGTACGCGGCGCCTCGGGCTCGGCCCGCATAGCGGCCCTAGCTTACGCGCGCGGCGAGATCGAGGATTCGGGGCTGGCCTGCGGCGGAGTGCGCAAGACGATAGGGCGGGGCTGCCGCTAGGGTTCGAAGATGCGATATCAGGACCAGGATAGCGATTTTATCTAAGCTGATGGGACCACATCCAGCCTTTTTTTTCTGCTCTCGATGATCGCGCTCTCGGCGCAGGCGGCTAATTCGAGTACGCAGGGCGCCACGAGGCTATATTCGACTAAGGTGCCGTGCTTCTCGTCTTGAATGATGCCCGCGGCCTTGAGCTGCGAGAGATGCTTCGACGCGACCGATTTCTCGATGCCGACTTCGACCGCCAGCTCGCAGACGCACCAGGGCCTTTCCCTAAGCTTTTCGAGCATAAATAGACGCATCGGGTGCGAAAGAGCCTTGAATATCTCGGTTCGCAGCGCATATCTGCGCATTTCGCGTTCATCCATACCGTGAAGTTGCAATGTTGGGCAACAAAAGTCAAGTTAGCCCTTGACTGATTGATGCAATGTTGCAATAATCAGCAACAATGGAGAACAAGATGAAGGTTCAGATCCTCGGGACGGGCTGCCCAAAATGTAAAGCCCTCGAGCAACACGCGCGCGAGGCCATAGCGGAGCTCGGCATTCAGGCTGAGGTAGAGAAGATCATGGATGTCGCGACGATCATGGCGATGGGCGTAATGATGACGCCGGCTTTCGCGATCGACGGTGCGGTGAAAAGTGTCGGCAGGGTCCTCACGAAGGGCCAAGTCGCGGATTATCTCAAGGGAGGGAAGTGATATGGCGAAAGAATGCGGATGCGGCGGCGAGAAACTGGTATTGATCACGGCATGCTCGGGCGCGGCGAACACCGGCCTCCTCGCCGATCAGGTGGCGCGCGCGCTGCGAACGGCCAAGGCCGGTTCGATGACCTGCCTCGCGGCCCTAGGAGCCGATCTTTCGGGCTACGTGGAATCCGCTCGCAGGGCGGACCGAAACGTGGTGATCGACGGCTGTCCCGTCGGCTGCGGCGCGAAGATCTATGCCAAGCTCGGCATCGCCTGCGAGCAATTCGTGATGACGGATTTCGGGGCCGAGAAGGGCAAGACTGAAATTACCGCAGAGCTGATCGAGGCCGTAGCCGGGCGCGTAGCCGCGAAGCTCTGATCATGTGGCAAAGACTCGTCGATTGGTTCGTATTCGGAGCGCTAGGTCTCTCGAAGAGCTCGGCCTTGGGCTCGGCGATCGACTTCTTCATCTACGACACGGCCAAGATATTCTTCCTCCTCGTGGTCATCATCTTCGCCATCTCCCTTCTGCGGAGCTTTTTCCCGCCGGAGAAGACGAAGCGCGTCCTCGAGAAGGTGCCTGAGTTCATCGGCAATATCCTCGCCGCCCTCCTCGGCATCGTGACGCCATTTTGCTCCTGCTCGGCGGTGCCTCTTTTCATCGGCTTCATCGAGGCCGGCGTGCCCCTCGGCGTCACCTTCTCCTTTCTCGTATCCGCGCCCATGGTGAACGAGGTGGCCCTGATCATGCTCTGGGGACTCTTCGGCTGGAAGATAGCCCTCCTCTACATCGCGAGCGGCATCGTCGTGGCCATCGCAAGCGGTTTGGTTATCGGCAAGATGAAGCTCGAGAAATGGGTCGAGGAATATGTCTACAAGATCCGCTCGGGCGAAGCGGCAGCCCTGACCCTTACATGGAAGGATCGTATCAGCTACGCCCTCGGCTATGCGGGCGAGATCGTCGGGAAAGTCTGGCCATATGTCCTCGTCGGCATCGCGATCGGCGGCTTCATGCACGGCTACGCGCCCGCCGACTTCCTCGCGAAGTATGCGGGCTCCGGCGTTTGGTACGCCGTTCCCCTTGCCGTCCTCATCGGCGTGCCGCTCTACTCGAACGCGGCGGGCGTCATCCCCATCGTCAAGGTGCTCATGGAAAAAGGGATGGCCATGGGCACTGCGCTCTCCTTTATGATGGCGGTAACGGCGCTGTCCTTGCCCGAGGCCATCCTCCTGCGCAAGGTACTAAAGCCCAAGCTCCTGGCCATTTATTTCAGCGTTGTGGCAGTCGGGATCATGCTTACCGGCTATCTCTTCAATGCGGTTATCCGCTGATCAAGGAGACTTCATGCTCGAAACGACGCCCAAGAAACTCTCTTTCCTGGACCGCTGGCTCACCCTATGGATATTCCTCGCGATGGGAATCGGCGTCCTCGCGGGAGCGCTCATCCCCGGCGTCGCTCCGTTCTGGGATAGGCTATCCGTAGGGACTACGAACATCCCCATCGCGCTGGGCCTCATCCTCATGATGTACCCGCCCCTCGCCAAGGTGCGCTACGACGAGTTGAAGGACGTGTTCAAGGACCGCAAAGTACTCACTCTATCGCTCATTCAAAATTGGGTCATCGGGCCGATACTCATGACCGCCCTCGCGATCCTCTTCCTCCGCGACAAGCCCGAGTACATGGTGGGCCTCATCATGATCGGCCTTGCCCGCTGCATCGCGATGGTCATCGTCTGGAACGAGTTAGCGAAAGGCGACACCGAGTACTGCGCGGGACTGGTCGCCTTCAATTCGATCTTCCAAGTGCTGTTCTTCTCCGTCTATGCTTGGATCTTCGTAACTCTCGTGCCGCCGCTTTTCGGCCTCGCGGGCAGCGCGGTCCACGTGAGCATCGGCGAGATCGCGAAGAGCGTCGGCATCTACCTCGGCATACCTTTCGCAGCGGGCTTCTTATCCTGGCTGATCTTGCGTCGGGCCAAGGGAGAATCCTGGTATCGCGCGTCCTTCATCCCGAAGATATCTCCCATCACGCTGATAGCCCTGCTCTTCACGATCCTCGTGATGTTCAGCCTGAAGGGCGAGAAAATATTGGCCCTGCCTTTGGATGTAGTGCGGATCGCTATCCCCTTGCTCATCTACTTCGTGGCGATGTTCCTCATCAGCTTCGCGATCAGCAAGGCCATGGGCGCGAATTACAAAAAAACCGCGACCCTCTCCTTCACCGCCGCGAGCAACAACTTCGAGCTCGCCATCGCGGTCTCCGTCGCGGTCTTCGGCCTCGGCTCGGGCCAGGCCTTCGCCGCGGTGATCGGGCCTCTCATCGAAGTGCCCGTGATGCTTGGCCTGGTGGGCTTGGCGAGACGCCTCGAGAAGGGATTCGCCGCGCAGGGCAAGGCAGCCTGATCCGGATGTGCGTATAGTCACATACGCATTCTGCCCGCGTGGATATACTATTCCTATGGCGATAAGCGGGGAGCGCGTATGGGCGAGAGAATAGTCATCGTGGGCGGCGTGGCGGGCGGGGCGACCGCGGCGGCCCGCGCGAGGCGCATCTCGGAGAGCGCCGAGATAACGCTGATCGAACGCGGGCCCTATGTCTCGTTCGCGAACTGCGGCCTTCCCTATTATATATCGGGGGCGATCGCCAAACGCTCCAAGCTCCTCCTGCAAACGCCCGAGGGCTTCGACGCGCGCTACGGCGTCAAGGTCTTCGTCGATACCGAGGCGGTCGAGATGGATCGAGGCGGCAAGCGTATCCGGATGGTCGGCCCCGAGGGTGAATCATGGCTACCCTACGACAAACTCATCCTAGCTCAGGGCGGGACCCCCATCATGCCGTCGCTGCCGGGAGCCGACTCGCCCAATGTATGCACACTATGGACCGTTCCTGATGTAGACAAGATAAAGGCGCATATCGATACAGAGAAGCCGAGATCGGCCTTGATCGCGGGCGGCGGCTTTATCGGACTAGAGATGGCGGAGGCCTTCAAAGAGCGTGGCCTCGCGACCACCGTCGTCGAGCTTCAACCGCGGATCATGTCGATGATGGATAGCGAATTTGGCGCGATGATAGCCGCAATGCTTGAGGAACATGGGGTGCGAGTGATCACGGGGCTCGGCTTAAAGGCGATACGCGCGCCTGAGCCAGGCAGCGAGGGGAAGGCCGAGCTCTCCGACGGTTCCCTCGTTGATGCTGGAATCGTGCTCCTCTCTATCGGCGTTCGCCCAGAGCTCAGCCTCGCCAAGGCGGCCGGACTGACGATAGGGCCCTCGGGCGGCCTCGAGGTCGATGATGAGCTTAGGACCTCCGACCCGGATATCTACGCGGCAGGAGATATGGTCGAGGTCCTCCACAAGGTCTCGGGACGAAAAGTGCGCATGCCCCTCGCGGGGCCGGCGAACAGGCAGGGCCGCATCGCCGCGTCGAACGCCCTCGGTATGCATATGAAATACCACGGCGCCCTCGGCACGAGCGTCTTCAAGGCCTTCGACGGGGTGGCAGCCTCTACAGGCCTTAGCGAGAAGGCGGCGCGCGATGCCGGCTTCGACGTGGGCGCCGCCGTGGTCTACAAGGATAACCACGCCTCCTATTATCCCGGCGCCACGGAGCTCGTCCTCAAGCTCGTCTACGACCGGAAGAGCGCGAGGCTCCTCGGAGCTCAAGCCTTCGGCGCGGAGGGAGTCGAGAAACGGATCGACGTTTTGGCGACGGCCCTCCACGGGAAGATGACTATCGACGACCTAGCCGAGCTCGACCTCGCCTACGCGCCGCCCTTCTCCTCGGCCAACGACCCGGTGAACATCGCCGCCTTCGTCGCGCAGAACGACATCTCGGGCTATAGTCCGCTCGAGACGGCCGCCGCTCTCAAGGCAGCCATCGTCGCGGCGAAAGAAGGAGGAGCGCCAATTCTTGTCCTCGACGTGCGCAATCGGGCCGAATGCGAGAAGGGGCACATTTCGGGATCGCTCAACCTGCCGCTCGACGAGCTGCGCTTTCGCCTCGACGAGCTGCCTCGCGACGTCCGCATCCACATTCATTGCCGCTCAGGATTTCGCGCGCACTTGGCCCTCAGGATCCTAAAAGAAAATGGTTACGACGATGTAGTCAACGTGACGGGCGGCTATATGGCCATCCTCGCCGAACGCGGATTCGACATTGATCAGGCATAAGGAGCAAACTATGGCATCCTCGATCATCGAAGACAAGATTAAGGCTGGCGCGAAGATCATCGACGTGCGTACTCAAGCTGAGTTCGCGGACGAGGCCTATCCGGGGGCGGTCAACATTCCGCTCAATGTCCTGCCCTCGAAATTGAACGAGCTGGGGCCCAAGGACAAGAGCATCGTGCTCTATTGCGCCTCGGGAGCGCGCAGCGCCCAGGCCGCGCGCCTCTTAAAGCAGGCAGGCTACACCGACGTGGTGAACGCCGGCGGCATCGACGACATGCCGCGCTGATGAGCTACATCGAGCCTCCGCTTCGCCTGCCCCTCATCCCGAGGCTCTTCCTCGGCATCGTCGAGCGGCATCTCGGCAAGAGCCTCGTGGCTAATCGGATCCTGACCTGGTACCCCAAGGCCTTCTGGGGCTCCGGGATCATGGAAGGCCTGATCGCCCATGACGAGGGCGAGGTGCCCAAACGTCTCTTGAAGCTCATACGAGTCTACGTGTCCTTCCTCGCCTCCTGCCCCTTCTGCATCGACCTCAACGCGAAGGAATACAAAGAGGCCGGCATAAGCGACGAGGAAATTCTCGCCTTGCGCGGGCTCAAGAGCTTCGAGGAAGTGGGTAGTCTGAGCGAGGCCGATCGGGCGGCCCTCGACTACGTCAGGTGCGCGACTTCGACGCCTGTCGCCTTCACGAGCGAGATAATCGAAACTCTCCGCTCCCGCTTTTCAGAGCGCGCCATCGTGGTAATAGCCAGCACCTGCGCTCAGGTAAACTTCTGGACCAGGCTCATCCAGTCCTTGGGCGTTCAGCCCGCGGGCTTCTCCGCACAATGCTCGATACTCGATCTCGAGAAGTACCGGACCATGCGCCGCCCACGCTAGCTCTCTAGATCCCGGAATGCCTAAAGGAATAGACCTTCGGAAAATCTGTAGCGATGCTGCAGATCGCAGTATAGCCGAGTATGGCGAGCACCCGTGCAGCGCTCAGCGCCGGGATTAGGATGCCGAAGATGCCCAAAACCGAGAAAATGACGATCACGGAGACGCTCGTTCGCAGCAGCGCCGTTCCGGGCATCGATTCCCAGAAATGGCCGCGCTCGCGTACGAGGAGGACCCTGAACTGGCTGCCGAAGACCAGGTTCAAGAGAACTACTGTCCCGAGCTCGGGCATCGCGAGATGGTAGCCGTACAGCCCGATCGCGATCGCGCCTAGTCCTTGAAGCATGAAGAGGATCCCGGGAATTATCGAGGCGAGGATGATGCTCCCCACCTTCCAACGATTTGGCCTTGGCGTGCCGCGGACATTATCCGTGGCGAGGGACATTGTGGCGAAGTCGTTCGCGAAGACGAGGAGGGAAGTGCCGAGAAGGCTAAGGGGAAGCTGCTTAAGCCAGAAGAAGCTGATCGTCAGCAGGCCGACGAAGGATATTACTTTGGTAATCTTGTTGATCACCCAGGTGAGCATGCGCTGGTAAATTTGCCTGCTGATCTCTATCGAGCGTACGATGACGGCCATGCCGCTCTCCGTTAGCACGATGCCCGCCGATGCCTTGGCTACGTCGGAGGCTCCATCGACGGCTATACCCATCTCCGCCTGCTTAAGCGCGGGCGCATCGTTGACGCCGTCCCCGGTCATGCCGACCATGTGCCCCTCGGCCTGGAGAGCGCGGACTATCGAGAACTTATCCGCGGGGTAAATACTGGCGACACCGTCCGCCTGAGCGATGCGCGCAGCCTTATCCTTGTCGCTCAGGCTCGCGACATCCGCCGATAGGAGAATCCTGCCTCCGATGCCTACGGATTGAGCGATCTGCGCGGCGATGGCCGCGTCGTCGCCGGTGAGCATGATGGGCCTGATGCCGAGGGCCTTGACCGCATCGATCATCGAGGCTGAGTCGGCTCGCGGCGGATCGGAGAGCGCGATTATCCCCGCGAGCTTGAGTCCTCCGTCCGGTCCTTTCGATTTTGCCACGGCGATGCTGCGGTAGCCCTTGCGGGAATATTCTTCGACGGCGGCATTTGCGCTGTTCCTCGCTTCGTCTCCATCGGACTCGCAGAGCTCGATGAGAATTTTCGGCGCTCCCTTGACTATCCGCGTTCGAGTCCCGTCCCGCTCCACTACCGCCTCCGTGCGCTTGATAAGGGGGTCAAAGGGCAGGTAGGAGACTCTTGTATAGCCGCCTAAGCTTACGCCATCAGCCTCCGCCCTCTTCTTGATCGCGGCATCGATGAGATCCTTCCCCTCGGCCGTCGTGGCGAGGGCGGCCAGGCGCAGAAGATCCGTATCGGCTAGGCCATTAAGAGGACGAAGCTCGGCGACGGCGAGCTCGTTTTTTGTGATGGTGCCCGTCTTGTCGAAGCAGATGGTGTCTACTGAGGCCGCGTCCTCGATCGCCTCGAGTCTCGTCACGACGGCTCCGATTCTCGAAAGCTGCAGGGCCCCCACCGACTGGACGATAGTGAGCACGGCTGGCAGGGCGACCGGGACGGCGCCCATGAGGAAGGTCACGACAAAAGTGAGGATGATGACCGGATCCATTCGAAGCGCGAATGCGTATCCGGCCACCAAGATGGACGCGACGATGCCGAGATACATCATGTACCTCACGATGCTCAGCATGACCTCTTCCTGATGCGACTTCGGCCTGGCGCCTTCCACGAGCCTCGCGGTCTTTCCGAAATAACTGGCGGCCCCCGTATACGCGACGAGGCAGCGAGCCTCTCCCCTCTTGATAGGCGAACCCGAAAAGATAGCGTCGCCTTGCCCAAGTTCGGAAGGGAGCGATTCGCCCGTCAGCGAGGACTGATCTACGGAAAGGTTGCCTTCAAGGATTTTCGCATCCGCGGGCGCGATCTCCCCGATCTTTACCGAGATTATGTCGCCGGGCACTGCCTCGCGCGCTGGGAGCGTCACCCATGCGCCATCGCGAAGTACCCGTATCGAAAGCGCGAGACGCTTCCGCAGGAGACTTGCCGCCTTATGCGAATCGCGCTCATGGCGATACCCGATGACCGCGTTCACGGATAAGAGCGCAAAAATCATGGCGGCTTCTACAAAATGCCCGAGGACGAATGAAAGGAACATGGCCGCTTCGAGGAGCCATGGCATCGGTCCCCAGTATCGCTTCAGGAAATCCGCCAGCGGATTCCGCTTTTTCTCGGCGATTTCGTTGTATCCGAAGCTTTCGATCCTCGAGAGAGCCTCTGCTTGGGAAAGCCCTGCCTCGGAGGATTTTAGTTTTCGGAACGCTTGTTCGGAGCTTGTTTTTTTAATATCGAAATCGCCTTCGGCTGCCAATTCCATCCGCATTCTCCTAGCGCATTTTCCAGGCTGCCGATAATTTACTAATTCTCGCGCAATTCCTTCACCGAATGCTTATCTTTTTAGGAAATGGGCATGGATACGAATCACGAACACGAGCGGCGATTTCATGGGGGCGCGGATCGCCTGCGAGCCCCGGAGCGCCTCGCCCTGATGGAGCTGCCGCGCGTCGCCGATCTGAGCACCGAGGGGCTATCCGTCCGGGAATTGCTGGATATCGGCACCGGCACCGGGGTCTTCGCCGAAGCCTTCGCCGCGAAGGGAATCGCCGTGACGGGCATCGACGTCAACGCCCAGCTGCTTGAGCTGGCGCGCGCTCATGCGCCATCGGGGCGATTCCTCGAAGCGCCCGCCGAGAAGCTGCCATTCCCCGACCGTTCCTTCGACCTTGTATTCTTCGGGCTGGTTCTGCACGAAACGGACGATCCCGCGGCGGCGCTCGAGGAAGCGCGAAGGGTCGCTCGCCATCGGGTGGCGGTCCTCGAGTGGAGCTATCGAGAAGAACCGCAGGGGCCGCCCTTGGCGCACCGAATGAGCGAGGAGACTATCGAAGATTTGGCGTTGGAAGCAGGATTCTCGGGCTTGGAGTATATTAACCTTCGGCAATTGGCTTTTTATCGGCTCGCCATCCGAGAAAGCTGATGTCCCCGCGCCGGCTGACGGCAAGTCAACCGAGCGCTTTGCCCATGACGAGCCCTGCGACGAGAATCGCCAGAACGATTGCGGTAATTGCCACGTATCGCCAATCCCGCTCCAGGGCGAAGGCAAGTATCGAGACCGCGACGCGGGCTATCGGCGTCGCGATCAATGCCACCAGGCCGAGCATGATGACGGAGGCGGGATCTAGGGCGAGGAGGCCCGAGGCGAGGGCGGCAAGGTCTCGGGGGTAAGGGATCGCGGCGTCGATCCGGACATTGTTCGAGAAAATCCCCTTGGCGACGAGGAGGCCGAGCCCCAAGAGAATGACCGCCGCGCTTAAGCCGACGCCGGTCCTAAGCACGAGGCTCACCGCCCTCTCGACACGTCGGGCTTGATCCTCCGCCCTCATTTGCCGACGCCTAAGCCGCTCAGCAGCATTTGGACGGAGATAACGGCGATCACCGCGAAGAAGGCGATGCGGATGCCGACTCCGGCGATCTTGGGCAGGATGCGCGCCCCGAGCATCGAGCCGACGAGAACCCCGAGGGCGACGGGGGCCGCGACGAAGGGATCGATGTCGCCCCGGCCGAAGTAGATGCCTGCGCTCGCCGCGGCGGTGACGCCGATCATGAAATTGCTCGTCGCGGTGGAGCTCTTTATCGGCATGCCCATGACGTGGTCCATCGCCAAGACCTTAAAGACGCCCGAGCCTATCCCGAGCATCCCCGAGGCCAGGCCCGCGATGTACATGATCGCGGCGCCCAGGGGGATCCGCCTCAGGCGATATTCGACGACGCGTCCCTGGGCCGGGTCGAAGTACGATCCCTCGAGCCTCAGGGCAAGGGCTATCCGGCTGGACGCGGCGGATTGCTCCGTTCCCTGCGCGATCGCGCGGCCGCGCAGCTCGGATACGATCTTTTGCCCCGTCGGCACGAGCGAGTACATGAGGACCAGGGCGAACGCGACGAATAGCACCGGCCCGGCCAGGCGGCTGACGAGGAAGGCGCCCGTGACCGCCCCGAGGGCGGTCAGGATCTCCAAGAGCATCCCGACCCTGATGTTCGCGAGGCGGTCGCGGACGTAGGCGGCGGCCGAGCCGCTCGAGGTCGCGATAACCGCTATCAGCGAGGCCCCGGCGGCCGTCCTGAAGTCGATATGGAGGAATAGAGTCATGATGGGGACGATGATGATCCCGCCGCCGAGTCCCAAGAGGGAGCCGGCCGCGCCGGCGACCAGGGAGACGAAAAGCAGTTGAGCGAACTCGAGGAGGAAAATCGACATAAGGCTCCTTAATCCCTTACGGGAGAGTATAATTGCCCAGACCCGGCTCGATCCAATATCATTTAAGAATCGAGCGATACCATGAGGAGCTTCCGATGGACCTACGGCACTTGACGTCCTTCCTCGCTGTCGCCGAAGAGCTCAACTTCGGCCGGGCTGCGGAAAGGCTGCACATCTCCCAGCCCCCTCTGAGCCGCCAGATCATGGAGCTGGAGGAGGAGCTTGGCGTCGCGCTGTTCGAGCGGGGGCCTAAGGGCGTCAAGATCACAGCCGCGGGGCGCTATCTCGAGAAGGAGGCCTCACGGCTTCTCGGCCGCGTCGCCGTCATCAGGGAGAGGATTGGAACGATCGGTGACGAGGGGAAGCGCTTGATCCGCGTCGGCTTCGTCGCCTCGGCCATGTATTCCTTCCTGCCCGAGCTGATCGCGGAGTTGACGCTGGGGCTTCCCGATCTGTCCTTCGAGTTCCATGAGCTCGCGACGGACACTCAGGGCAAGGCGCTGCTCGCGGGGCGGATCGACATCGGCTTCCTCCGGTCGTGGATCGACGAGGAGGGCATTCGCTTCGTGCCCATCGCCGAGGAGAGCCTCTCGCTTGTCCGCTCTCCGAGGGTCGCGCCCGACGAAGATGCCGCCGACCTCGCCGGCTATGCGAAGCTACCCTTTATCGCGATCCAGAAGTCCGCCGCGCCTTTCATCGCGGAATGCGCGCAGAAAGCCTGCGCCGGAGCGGGATTCTCCCCCAAAGTCGCCTTCACGGCCGACCAATTCGACTCGGTGCTCAGGCTCGTCGCGGCGGGCCTCGGCTGGTCCATCGTGCCGACAACTTCCCTCCAGGGCAATCGCCTCGACTTGGCATCGAGCGAGCTGTTGAAGCAGCCCGAACGGATCGTCATCGGCGCGGCGCTCAGGGAAGAGGAGGACGATCCGGTCGTCCTCTCCCTCCTCGAGATCTCGGAGCGGCATTTGAGCTCCCGCAGGGAGGGCCTGCGACCCCTGAGGGGCGGTTGAGCCATCGAGCTCATGCGAAATAGGTATCGCCCCATCCTGAAATGATATTAGTCCCGAGCCGAGCGAAGAATTAACCTCCAATTAACAGTGGAGGTCACCATGAAAAAGCGTTCGCGAATTTTCCTCGGAATCGCAGCCCTACTCGCCATTTCGCTCGCCGCCTGCCAGACGACCAAGCAGGTCAAGACTTCGGCCTTGATCTCGCCCGCGCCGAGCGGCGTGGCGACGGAATCGCCGGGTTTCTCGCCCAAGGCCGAGGCCGGGCACAACAGCATCGATTTCTCTCTGACGTTCGGCAATCCGGAAAAGGTCAAGGCATGGAAAGCCGAGATGAAATCGGACAAGGGCGCGCAGAAGACCTTCTCCGGAAGCGGCTCGAGCCTGCCCGCCACCGTGAGCTGGGACGGCAATGACGATTCCGGCAATCTCGCGCCGGAGGGCCAATACACGGCAGCGCTCAGTGTCGATTATATCGACACCTACTCCAGCGCCAATGCCTCGAGCTCCAGCTTCCTGGTCGACCTTGCGCCGCCGACCGGTAAGCTGGTCATCGCTCCAGCCGACCTAAGGCCCGCGGGAAACGGATTCGCCGCGCCGGCATCGATTACCATAGAGGCTAGCTCCAAGTTGGCTAAGATCGACAGTTGGTCGCTCGATATCCTTGATCCTAACGGTAAAGTATTCCAGAGCTTCTCGGACAAGTGGCCGCAGAAGACGGCCTCATGGGACGGATTGTCCTCAGGCGGCGAGCAGGCAGCTCCTTTGACGACTTACAAGGCCTTCGCCAAGGTTCGCGACGAGTTCGGCAACACCGGCGAACTTAGCGCCGCCATACCCGTCGCGGACGTACCCTCCGCATCCGGGTCCACCCTGATCGAGGCGAAGTACGACGGTTTCGCGCCCAAGGGCGAGACCTCGGTCAAAACGATGGATTTCGTAGTTTCCATCGGCCAGAAGGAAGCCGTAAAGGCCTGGAAGATCACTATCGTCGGCGACCAGGGCGTCCAGAAGACGCGGAGCGGCGATTCCTCCAACATTCCCTCGAGCCTCTCTTGGGACGGAACGACCGACGCCGGGGCAGCGGCTCCCGAGGGTCGCTATGCCGCGAGCCTCCTCGTGGGTTACGGCATGGCCTACAAGCCGGTCACGGTGCGCAGCAGGCCCTTCATCCTCGACCTGACTCCTCCATCCGGAGCCGTCGTCGCCGATCCGCCGAGCCTGACGCCCGACGGCAAGGGCGGCCTTTCGCCCATGACCTTCACCATCGTCGCCAATTCCGACCTGGCTCCGCTCGATGGCTGGGACTTGAGCCTGTACGGACTGGACGCCAAGGCCCTCATCTCGGCCCAGGGCAAATTCCCCAAGGCCAGCTACTCCTGGGACGGGAAACTTTCTGGCGGCGGGGCCCTCGACCCATCGAGGTCGTACAAGCTCGCGGCCAAGGTCACCGACAGATTCGGCAACGCTGGGATTGTGCGGGGCACTATCGGCATCGCCGAGATACCGGCGGTTACGTCGGCGGTTTCGATCACTCCCAAGACGCGCGGCTTCTCCCCCAACGGCGACAGCGCCATGGATAGCTTGGAACTCGCCCTGGCCTATGGGCAGCCCCAGGCTGTGATGTCCTGGCAGGTGGATATCCTCAAGGCGGATCAGGTCGTAAAGTCCTACATGGGCGATTCCTCGACCCTGCTTCCTTCCGTCTCCTGGGACGGAAAGAAGGGAGATGGGACCCTCGCCGTCGAAGGTAGTTATGCGGCGACACTCGCCGTCAATTACGGGACAATGTTCAAGCCCGTTACCGTGAAGAGCCTGCCCTTCGTCCTGGACCTCTCCGCCCCCATGGGCCAGCTGAGCTTGTCGCAAGCCCTCTTCTCGCCCATCGAATCGAACCCGACCCTGACGATCACGGTGGACGCCTCGTCGAAGGTCGCGAAGATGGAAAGCTGGTCCATGAAGATTTACGATCCGGCCGGCAAGCTCTTCAAGAGCTTCGAGGGAAGATGGCCGAACGACAAGGCCGTGTGGGACGGCAAGAGCATCTCGGGCGTAATGGTCGAATCGGCCGAGGACTACGCGATAACCGCGACGGCGCGCGACGAGTTCGGCAATTCCGCCGACATCGACTCGATCATCCCGGTCGACATCCTCGTGGAGAAGACGGCGACGGGCTACCGCATCTTGAGCTCGCGAATCTTCTTCAAGGCCTTCACCGCGGATTACGTCGATGTCGCCGCCAACCTGGCTAGCCAAAATGTCCTGCGCCTCGATCAGCTGGCCGCGAAGCTCAAGAAATTCCCCGGCTACAAGATCAAGCTGGTCGGCCACGCGGTCATGATCAACTGGGACAACAAAGCCAAGGGCGAGGCCGAGCAGCGCGAGATACTCATTCCCCTCTCCAAATCCCGGGCCGACGCGGTCAGGCAGGCGATGCTCGACCGTGGCTTCGACGCTTTGATGGTCTCCACGCAGGGCGTCGGCGCCTCGGATCAGCTCGTGAGCGACAGCGACCTGAGCGACCGCTGGAGAAACAGGAGGGTCGCCTTCTTCCTCGAGAAGCCTTAATAACTACGCTGCGCCGAGCCCAGGGACCGCCCGGCGCGGCGGCCCCTAAGCCTTGCCCTTCGTCGAGATGCCGAAGGGAAGGTAGAGGGGGCAGGTGCTCACGGCGGCGGTCGCGAGTGGAACGATGGCGATCAGTCCGAGCCAGCTCTTGAATACGATGCCCAGGACCGCGATCGCCACGCCGAGGACGATCCTGATGATCCTGTCCGTATTTCCGATATTCTGGAACTTCATATATGCCTCCCGCCCGCGGCTTCCCGTGGGCTTGTGACAAATATGCCTATAGACAGGGGAAAGGACAGTGACCTAAGTCACCGGCGGGCGCTATTGAAGGGGCCTCGATATCTTCACCGATTGGCCCTCGAGGCCTATCGTGTAGACGCTGTTGCCCAGCCTCTCGTGCAGGAAACTCGCCCCGAAAAGGACTGCCCCGGCCCCGCCGATTATGGCGCAGGGCAGGACGAAATTGTCGCTCCCGGAAGCATAGGTTCCCGTAGACATCGCCGAGATCTCTATGGCAAGAGCTCCGCCGATGATCGCGAAATAGGCCCCCATGTAGCGCTCGAAACCGGCCCAATAGTAATCGCTCGAGCTGAAGTCCTTTATCGAGATCTTGAGCCCCGCGATCGCGTTGCCTCCGCTCTTGTCCACGGCGGCCTTGAGATCGGGATAGAGGTCTACGACCGCGTCAGGAGTCTTGAGGGGAATCTTGATTTCCTTCTGCAGCGAGAAAGGAACGGAGGACTCGAACTCGTCGAGCTGGACGACCTTGTCGCCGACCAGGATGGAGGAGGATGCCGAGACGGGCAGGTCGGATGGAATAGCCTTGAAGGTGAGCTTCTGGTGGAGGCTCATGCAGGAGCCGAAGGTCAGGGCAAGGAAGGCGAGGGCTATGGCGAATATCGATGTATGCTTCATTTTTTTGTTCCTTATTTTTGGAAGGGGACTTCCGCGTCGGTTCTGAGCGTATAGCTTGTAGTGCTCAAAACGCCTAGAACATTGGAAAGGTCGACGGAGAATACCAAGGACGTGATCGCCGCCCATTCCGGATTGTTGATGAAAAGCGTCTGCATTTGCGTACCCAAGGGCATATTCTGGTTGCCCGACATGGTCATCGTAATCGTCCCCCCGCCTCTAGTCGCGGCGGACATCGATTGGCTCTTGTACCCTGCCTCGTAAGTAAAATTCCGCGCATGGGCGGGCTTGGCGACTTCGTTGAGCGTGACGGGCGGGATCTCGTTGGCGAGATTTAGGGTGAGCTGCTCTTGCGGAAAGCTCGCGCAGGAAAAAACCATCGCTGAAAGGAGTCCGACTATAAGGAGGTAAGGGAGGATTCTCGGGTTTTTCATTTTACTTCCTGCTGCCTTTTGCCCTAGCGATAGGCGCTAGATTAGACTCGTTCCGGCCCCATGTCAATCTTCGTCCCCCTCGGTATACTGATCCATCATGAGCGACCGGAAATTCGATCGACGCGATGGCCTGACGATAGCCTATATCGGCGGGGGCTCCCGGGGCTGGGCCTGGAAGCTCATGTCCGACCTCGCCGCCGAGCCGAGCCTGTCGGGCACACTGCGGCTCTACGACATCGAGCGCCCCGCCGCCGAGGCCAACGCCCTCATAGGCAACCGTCTCGCGTCCCGGCCCGACGTGGCCGGAAAGTGGCGCTACGAGGTCGCAGCCGACCTGCCCTCCGCCCTCGACGGGGCCGACTTCGTCGTCGCCTCGATATTGCCGGGCAGCTTCGAAGACATGGCCTCGGACGTCCACGCGCCCGAGGAATACGGGATATTCCAGTCGGTAGGCGACACTTCCGGACCCGGCGGTCTTCTCCGCGCCCTGCGGACGATACCGCAATACGTCGAGATAGCCCGCGCGATACGCGAGCGCTGTCCCGAGGCCTGGGTGATCAACTACACGAATCCCATGGCCCTCTGCGTCGGAACCCTGTACGCCGCCTTTCCGTCCATCAAGGCCATCGGCTGCTGCCACGAGGTCTTCGGCACCCGCAAGCTTCTAGCCGCGGTCGTCGGCGCGAACGCCGCGTTGGGCGACATCGAAGTGAACGTCCTGGGCATCAACCACTTCACCTGGCTAGATCGCGCGTCGTATCGGGGCGAGGATCTCTTCCCCGCCTACCGTAAATTCATAGCGAGCCGCCCCGAGGGCTTCGAGGAAGGCGGTCCCGGGCATTGGAAGGCCGATTTTTTCTCCTCGGCAGAGCTCGTCAAGTTCGATCTCTTCAAGCGCTATGGCCTCATCGCGGCCGCGGGCGACCGCCATCTGGCCGAGTTCATGCCGCCCTGGTACCTTCGCGACCGCGATACGGTCGCCTCGTGGAAATTCTCGCTGACCCCCGTGAGCTGGCGCATCGAGAACGCCAAGCTGCTCCGAGCCAAGTCCGCCCGCCTGGCCGCCGGCGATGAGCCCTTCGTCCTCGAGCGCTCAGGCGAGGAGGGCGTCGCCATCATGAAGGCCCTCCTGGGCCTCGGGTCCTTCGTCACCAACGCCAATATGCCGAACCGAGGCCAGATCGAGGGCCTTTCTCACGGGTCGGTCGTCGAAACTAACGTCTTCTTCGCGCGCGATTCCGCGAGGCCCGTCCTGGCGGGGCGCCTGCCGCCGCCCATCGAGGGCATGGTCGCCCGCCACATCGCCAATCACGAGACCATCCTCCGCGCCGCCGTCGCGGGAGAGGCGCGTGCCGCCCTGCCGGCCTTCATGAACGATCCGCTGATGACTCTCGCGCCGCGCGAGGCCGAGCGGCTATTCGCGAAGATGCTGGCGAATACGAAGTCGATGCTGGGGAGCTATCGGGACCTCTAGCCGCGGAGCTATGACCGCTATATCCCTGCAGATGAAATTGGCCGGTCCTAGATGAGCTTCGCGGCGGCCGCGAGAGCCACAAGCTCTTTTGCGTTCGTAGGCGCATCGCCGCGACGGTGATTGTTGAAGTAAACCCGCACCTTCTTCGCCTGCGCGCTCATGGCCTCGAGCCGGGGCACCCACGTGGAGAGCTCGTCCTTCGAGTAGAGGTACTCATATCGCGAGCCTGCGTCGCCGTTCCACCATGTCGCCTCATTGCGGCCGTGGAATCGGACGTAGGCGATATCGGAAGTGACGAGATCGGAGAGCGGTGGCAGTCCTTCGAGCCTTGGGATATCGACGGAGCAGAGCCCGACCCTTCGCTCCTTGAGTCCGTCGATCACCCTGGCGTTGAACCAGTCAGCGCCACGGAACTCCACCACCAAGGGGAATGAGGACAAGGCCTTCAATATTTTGTCGAGATAGCGCCGCTCGTCGTCATGATAGTGGAATGAGTATGGGAACTCGAGAAGGACTGCGCATAGCCGCCCCGATTCCTGTAGGGGCGCTATCCCCTTCGAGAACTCCGCTACGCTGTCTTGCCAGGTCGCGGGATCGAGCTTGTGCGTTAGCGCCTGGTTCGCCTTGATCGCGAAATCTATGGGCTTTCTCGTTTGCGTCAAGAGCTTAATGATGTTTTCAGCCCGAGGCATACCGTAGTAGCTGAAGTTGAGCTCGACCGAGCCGAAGGTTTGGCTGTAGGATCCAAGAAATTCTTTACGGCCGACCCCCTTGGGGTAGAGTACTCCCTCCCACTCGGAGTAGTCGTAGCCGGAGGTTCCTATCTTGATATCCAGTAAGGGTTCGCTCGCCATCCCTACTTCCTCGGTTTGACAATGCTCGCATGGATTTTAACAAGTTTAACATACTCTTCGATTCGATCGCTATTTCCGAACGTCGCGGGCCTCATCCTTGTCCCGTTTGCCCCTAGACTATGCTGGTTGGATTTAGGGACAAGCGCCAGTTTTCTGGTGGCTCGTCTAATCTCTTACAAGATAATGCCGGGAACGGGACTTGAACCCGTACGCCGCTTGCGCAGCAAGGGATTTTAAG